>Ga0325410_1001600_pt1 | contig 25046 bp, 20 predicted proteins | sample PopdelMetagenome_16_FD_206182 | JGI IMG/M metagenome (GOLD analysis project Ga0325410, IMG submission 206182) | Populus deltoides microbial communities from Bellville, Georgia, United States - Xylem-PdIQD-R3 | ecosystem: Host-associated > Plants > Phyllosphere > Stem > Wood/Secondary xylem...
TATATATACCCCCATGTTAACATTTTTTGTCTGGCAGACAATCAAGCCAAATGCCACAAGAAGAGGTATTTTTGTTTTGTTTTGTTTTTTTTTCTCTTGGGCCAAAGATGAGTTTTATTTACTTGGCATAAAATATTTATTTCTGTTGCTCCTTCCTGGGCCATGCCTGTGTCTGGTATGTTATTGCAGTTCATCTGAATTTCTGAAAAAATTTAAAATAATTTATTTTAGTATTTTGTATTGAAGTTGTAATATTAAAAATATATTTTTTTAAACAAAAAACACTCGTTCCCAGGAAATATTTTTAAGACAAAGGAAATAGACGTGTTTGGGAACCTGGACCATACCCTCTCTTACAAATCACGTGTTATTTGCAATTAATTTAAGGTCGTACTATTTTAAAACCAATAGAGAGGTAGCAGGTGTACGAACTGCAGGTAGCTTTCCTTTTGTTTGTTCCGTTGTCTGTAGCGAGCAAAGCAAGTAAAGCAATGGTCCGTACTAAATTAATAGATATAATATAAATATTATTAAATTTGATTTAATAAACTGTGGGTAACTTTAGAGAATTATGTCTTTTTTGTTTAATGGTGGTTACTATTATTAGATCAGCATCCATGTTAATTGATGCTATAATTTTTCCAAATAATTTTAAAAATCCACTTTTCTCTCAATATATTACTTTATTCTTTTTTTGAATTATGATTTTAAATTTATGTCCACAAAGTATTCCTATATGAATGTTTTCATGAAGTGAAGTCATGGATAACTTGATTTCATGTGAGAAAATAAAAGTGTGAGCTGATTTTATTTTAAATAATATCATCACGTTAAATTATTTAGAACTGTAATAATAGTTGTTTTTTTTTAAAATATGTTATTATTATTTTAAAAAATTTATTTGATACTATAATTTTTCCAGATAATTTTAAAAATCAAAACAATATAAAAATACTAAAATTGAAGTCATGAAGAAATGCAGACGAACAGGGATCAGTTGGCCCAGCCGTGCAGGATCCCTGTGGTGATGTTCACTTTTTGTGGTGGAAAAGACCCCTCCACTTACTGCGATATATATATATATATAAAGTGATTTTTCCACATGTGTGGTAACGGCAACTTGTTGAGCCATTTACTACCAACTATGATCATGTATAATTGTAGGTCCGCGCCTAAGAAAAACAAAAGGTATTTGCAGATTTTTTTTTTATTATTATAAAATGATATCATATCATTAATAAATTCCAAACAGAGATAAAGAGCATAACGTTCTAACAACTCAATTGAGTGAAACACACACAAAGTAAATCTTAAAAAATGTATGAAAACCAAATTTACATGGAGTGAACTTGCACAAAAAAAAGTGAAAAAATAATAATTAAAAGACAACATATTTTGATGAGCTTAGATCTGTAAAATAAATAAATATATACATACCAAATTAAACTAAGATTTTGAGACTAATCCTTCCTTGTTAATGTCACTTCAAAACTCACAACATTTGAGACATTTTATAAACAAATTTTATTATATTATTCTACGTCGAAATGCCTTAATTTGTTAATGTTTTGGTGTTTTATTTTTAAATATAGGTATATTTAGAATAATAAAATATCAAACCTCATGGAGTAATAAAATGATTATAATTTTTCTAAAAACATTATCCTAGTCAAGTGCACCAAGTCCACATTACAAGATATTATAGTTACATGGCCCAAGCCCATGCGATCAACTTAGTCACTCTTTCTTCTCTACTTCTGTTTTTATCTTCTCTTTTCATTTTTACCTTCTCTTTCTTTTTTTTTTTTCTCTCTTTTTTTTCTTCCTTGCCAAACTAGACACAAACCTCTATATGTTTTTTTTTCCTTGAATGCCACTAATAATTTCTCTTTATGCAAGATACACATGCACACAATTTTTCTGTGCACATAAACTTTATGCATGTTGTCAATAACACCATATTTTTACATTAATAGCGACAACTTTCTTAATAGTTAATCATCATCTCCACCAATGGTGTATGGAACAATAACCATAACATGAAATGATGATCAACGACCACCATTGCTAGCCAATGAATTATCAGCTTCACAACCAATTTCTAATACTAATTTCTCTACCAATGATGTCTTCTTCTTGAAAAAAGTCTATGGCTGAGTGTATAAACACACTTGACCACTAAGAACAAGAAGAGATTTTTCCATAGAAATCTATATTAGTATAGAAACACACATAGTCGTATAAAATTAACAGATACATACTCTTAACTTTTACTTTTATTTCTTTTTTATAGTAAATTATTCTCTCTTCACACCTCAACTAACGTAAGCATCATAATGTTCTATGTTACCACAACGGATTGATTTTTTATTTTTCCAATAATAACCTAACCTAAGACGTAGCTAGCCAAGGAAAACCCGTTTTTTATGTGAAGTTTTTTCATGACTTTATTGGTCGTACAGTTTATGGGAAACTAAACAAAAACCCAATTCATTTCCTTTTACTACTCACAAAAACTCTTTTTATGGTCGATGAAACTTTATAACAAAGGAGATTAACTGATCTTCCTACCACAAGGATTCCAGCTCCCTTGGATTTTCAATAACTCACTCATCAAGTGCAAGTATTTAATAATATTGTTGTAGCCATACAATAAGAAATTCATCATACAACTCTATTATATGCACCAGATGTATAAAGATAATTTTAGTTTCATGAAGGAATGAGACAAAATGACATACAAAGTATGCATGATACTTCCACTCTCCGAATGAGCTGCTCTTCCCATAAAAAGCACTCCTCCATGGATCTTAGCCACATGTGTAAAAATCTCTAACAATCCTCTCCTGACTCTCAGTCGTATGTTTCCAAATGAAAAGACCTCGACATAAGACGAGATCAACTTCTAAAAATGAACATTAATTTTACCAGGTGAAAGATTTCTTTACACATTTGCCATTCCAAAGAATATATCGTTGTGAAAGTCAGCTTACATATCCCATTAAGCACATACAAAATATCAAAAATATTCTAGAATTAGTGATAATAAAAAGTAATGTCATGTGCAATATTTTTCCTATATTTTTTCATGGATCTGTTAAGGTATAATATTGCACCTTTAAACCAGACTCTATCATTGACCTTCATGACTTTGTGTTAAGATCACCTCTTTTTCTAGCACTAATATCTCAGTAAAAAAGAGTACAATAAAGATCTTTACCATCACTTAACAAGAATATAAGAGCACTAGAGCATATCTCCATAGATTTAACAAGAAAATACCTAACATGAAGCATATGCATAAACTAATTTTCACCGAGGCCCCAATCAATGGAGTCTACAATTACTTATTATGGGAATACATGTACGCACTTCCTAACATGACTCAACTAAGTGTAAACTAGCAATGATGAATAATATTAGGGTTAAAGAAGGAAGCATAATTGTACAAAGTCACCCATGCTTATACAAAGTAAAGTCTCTAACCAAAACATCTAAAACAAACACTAAAGAACACATTCATGATCACTTGACATTTCCTGATCTCTTAACCGCCCATTTGACCACCATACAAACTAAGGTGTTAGTTGCTATTAGAGCAAACATATGAAACCTTAATAAACTTTGTTTTTTTCACCATGATTATGGGCATGACATTGAGAAATGACAAGCCTTGAATAAATAAGATAAAAAGATCAATCGCCAGAGGTTACCTTCACTAATTTGTGAAAAAAATACAAAACTTGAGCATAAAAGGAAATAAGTTTGCACACTTAATGAACTACTAGGGATTACATAATCTCCAAGGAATTATATCTCCACTCTCTTTAACCTTTTCAAATAAAAAACAGTAGTGTTTCTATATCTCTATATGAAAATCTCCATGTTTTCATAAAAATCTTCATGTCTTTGTATGTTTTCATTAAAATTATTCAGGTCTTCACATCTATTTGTCACCAAAAAAGGATCAAGGGATTTTCTCCAGGTCTTTATGACCACTTGTCTCAAAAAAAGGATGAGAGATCCTTCTCCAGACTTCATGACGACTTATGGAATACTTTTCTATAAAAATACGTTCCTAAATACATATACAAACCAACTTGCTTTCACACTCACCTTTCATTATTAATAGACTACTTATTTTAAATAAGAAACAAAAATTAAACTCACCTCTCTTTTGCAAGAATGTTGACAAAAATTTACATGAAGAAATTTCATACAAGAAACATTAACAAAAGCCAACATTCAAACATAATCAAGGTTATATTTATGTGTAAGCATAACCATAAAAAGGTAAATGTTTATATTACAGTTAAGTCTATTAAAAACATATTTAAAAGATTTGAGTGAAAAATAATAAAATAAGAAAAAAAACTATAATATTATTTTTTAAAATTGTCCTAGTTGTGTGAGCTTAGCCCATGTGGCCATATAGGTGTGGTCGTGTGGGTTGTACCTACATGACCAACTTGATCACTCTCTCTCTTTCTTTTTTTTCCTTGCTAAACAAGGCACACACCAATATGTAATTTCTTCATAAATGCCACTAATAATTTCTCCCAATAAGATATACACGCACAAACAATCTTTATATTCATATAAACTTTATGGATGCAGGCAACAACACTATATTTTTACACTAATGGATACAACATTCCCAACAGTTAACCACCATCCCCATCAATGGTGCATGACACAAAAATTATGATATGATATAATGACCAACAAACATTATTGTTAGCTAATATATTATCAGCTCCACAACCAATGTCTAATGCCAATTTCTTCATCAATGTTTTGTCTCTTTCTCCATGAAAAAAGTCAAAAGTTGAGTGTAAAATACACTCAACCACCAAGAAGGAAGAATAAATTTTTCCACACAAAGCCATATAGATGTACAGATACACAAAGCTAAATAAAACTTATAGGCACATGAAAAATCCATTCATGCACCTCTTAGCCTTGTTGGTGTTTGAGACAACACCCTAACAATAATTGTCCCTTTCCGGCATATGACTTGCACGTATTACTATTACCTCCTCTAGTCCAATCATCTTCCAGCATCTCCCAAGCGATCCTGACAACTTTGAAAGGTAAATTTTAAACGTTAAATTAAATTTTGAATGATCTTAACATGTTATTAAATATTGAGTTTTTTATTTTTATTTTATATGATTTTGTGTGTTTGATTTTGAATGTGTGTGCTAATAATTTTGTTCGCGGATATGATTTGTGTTTTTAATATGATGCATTTTGTGTATGAATATGCATCACAAATATGTCAATGTATTTTAAAAAATACGGTATGAGTGTTTTCATATTAAATAAAAAATAAATAAAAGCAATGGTGCTATTTTGATGAATCATGATTTTATTTTCAAAAGAAATTATTTTGTTAAACATGAATCGATGAGTTAAAGGGTGCCTTTAACAATATCCTTTTGGTTCATTTTTTTCATATGATTTATTTAAAAAAAAACTATTTTGTTCTTTTTCTCATCTTTATTTGTAAATATGTCTTTATTAATTTTTGTGTTTTATGACATATTATTCTTATTGTTATAAGTGGACTTGAACTGAGTTAACATGACCTTACATAGACCCAATTAGTAGGAGTGATACCTTTTCAGGCTTATCTTAGATATATTTAAAAGAGTGGAGCCAAAACTTGATTTTTACCATCCATAGAGATCTAGCAGCCATTTTAGAAATGACCTAATTTATGAGTCTTTTATTTTGAAGTAAAAACATTAAAATTTTCAGATTTTTCAACAATCTTAATAAACGAGTCTCCTATTATAGGGTTCAACATCAATTTTTTTATGAATGACCTAGTTAACAAGTCTTTTATTCTTAGGGACGAACATCAAATTTTTCACAAATAGCCTAATCGACGAGTCTTCTATTTGTAAGAACGAACATCAATTTTTTTTTATGAATGACATAATCGACGAGTCTTCTATTCTTATGGATGAATGCTGTTTTTTTCACGAATAATCTAATTGACGAGTCTTTTATTTTTAGAGAGACGTCGAAGTTTTCATGAATGATCTAATCAAGGAGTCTCCTATTTGTAGGGACCACCATCAAATTTTCATAAATAATTAGAAATACATTAAAATAAACCATGAATAATCTTATAAAATAATTTAGACAACTAATGACATATATGAATAGATTTATGAGAAAATAAATAGAAAAGATGTAGTACTTTGTTTGAAAGAATGTAATATGGGTGACATCAATATCCCTTTAAGTATAACTAACCCCTTACTTAAATCTTAAGAGTTAATATTTATTTTAGAATTTCTAATTTTCTTTAAAGACTAGGTGGTAACCCAAATTTTCCTTTAATATAAGAGGTCCTAATGTCATGCTAGGTGTGACAAATTACATCTTATTTTAGATCTAGTTCAGCTTCTAATAATAGATGCAATATCTTATTATATGTTTTTCTAAATGTTTTGACAGTGCAATATGAATAACATAAATCTTCTAAATCCATTTTCATGTGATGCACACATGTTTACATGGAATACCAATCATTATCCATTCACCATATGAGCACTATTTTTTATCCATGTTGCATATGACATTTGAGCGACTGATTAGGATTGATAGGTTAAAAAAAGGAGTTATCATATAGTTTTATGGTAACTAGAAACCTTAACTAGTCTAGTAGAGGTTTTATGTAAGGAGTTGATTATGATAAAGAAAAGATAAAAATCATCTTAAAACATCCTGTTTAAGGTTAGCTAGTTCTTGTTTGTTTTTAATAATAAATGTACCTATTATGCTCCGGTTAAAGCTTTTCTAAACTAGTATATGCTTGATTGTTATTAAAGAGAGAAACTACAAAAATTTAATATAGTGAATTGAGATTTGAGCTTGATAATAAAGCCAAATCCTCAATTTTATAATATAGACATTAGATTCGAGAGGATGATAAATTATAACTTTGACGTTAAGCCTGCTTTCATTAATTATGGTCAAAATGAGTCGGAAAACTTCGACTCATCTTTAGTGGGCCTTGGTGACCCACTCAAAATGGTAGGGCAGAACATATTACAAAACCTAAATATTCATAAAAAATGATCAAATAACATTTATAAGAAAGTGTTTACATGATTCTACTTTTTATTTTTTTTATGAACATAGTATAGTTTTAACTTCACGAGCATATAATCATTTCAAGGTTTTAATCATACTCTGGTCATTTATAGAACAAAACAATACTTTTATTTACATTTTAAAAAAACAAAAAATTCTTCATTTCTTGAGAAGAGAACCCTTTTAACAATTTAACCATTCTCAAGTTTATATTTTGGTCAAAATAAAAAAAAAATATTTTTTTGAAAACAATATTAGATTTTTTAAACGACAAAGTCTTAAATTCTCAAGGACAAAATCCTTTTAAGGATTTAACCATCCTCGAGTCAACAACGATCAACAAACATCATACAAGGAGAAATAAAAAACCACATAATCATAACATTTTAAGAAAATTTAAGCACAAATATTATAGTAAACAAATGAACATGTTTATACATAGAAAATCAACCATGTATTACAAATTTCTCAACACAAACAAATCAATACATGTAAATATAATATCTATACATAGAAAATCAACAACATCTTACAAATTAATCAAAACAAGTGAATAAATGCATTCAAATTTGAATTTGACCTTCAGAAGCTAGTGGAATTAGACTCCTAAGGTACAAAAAAGGTAGCGACAATGATTAATGTTTATGCATTGGTAGATTACCTAATAATAATAAGGGGAGTGTGTATACTCCGTGTGTCAGCTTTGAACCTGCGAGTAAATGATAGATAATGAATATTTTTTTAATCTTTTTTTTTATCGAGGATGTGGCTATTATGAGTGGATCTAATGGCAAACAATGTGATTATTGCTAGTGTTGATCATGATTTCAAGGAGAAAATGGAATGATAATAGGTTAGTGAGAGTAAAGGATGGTATTCAATTTGATTATGTGGTATGAAGGTGAGGATGATGGTAGTGAAGATTATGATAATGAGTGACTTGTTGGAATTTGATGAACTTCTAGTTATGGTGGTTAGGATTTTCCAATGATCGTGAATATGGTTATTCCAGTTTATAAAAGGGAGCAAGTTTTTGGGTTTTGATTGAAGAAGAAAAATCTAAATTGTAATGGTTTAGTGGCTAATAGTAGATGATTGTGTTACGTGGTGATGATTAATGTGAGGCTGAAGAAGATAATACGTGCCAGTAAATGTGTGAGGGAGGAAAAGATAAAAAGGCAACTAGGTTTTGGTTTTTTTAGCATATGACTTTTGTCTTTTTTCCTTTATTTCTTTTCTTTTTATTTCTTTATCTTACCTAGTTTTTTTTTTTATTTGTGCCTTCTTTTTTCTAGGTTTTTTTCTCCTCTATTTATATTTTTAGGGTTCTTGTTAGAGAAAGATAAATTAAAATTGAAAAAATAATATTTGAAAATTTTTATATTATTTTCTTCTAGAAAAATAATTTTTAATTTGAAAATTTTATGGTCAAAGATTAATTTATTTCTTTTTCTTACCTGTGTAGAATCTCTTTCTAAAATTTTTCCAATTTTGTCTGAATTTTTCTTTATTTAATTTTTCTTTTCTTTATTTGTATGTTCTTCTATTATAGTATTTGACTCTTTATCATTTTGGTCTCTCTTTTCTTCCTAATTTATAGTTTCACTTCCTAATTTTTTTATTTTTATTGAATTTAAATATTTTATTCTTTTATTATTATTTTGAAAATATGTTGGAAATTGATATCAAAGTTTGGTTATGACACTCTAAATTAATAGAAAGTCTGGTTTGACCCTAAAAAATGATATATGTCGGTACTTGCTATAATCATTGTTATAATTCTTAACTTCTCAACAAATTTATCCATCAACTTTCTAGCATAAGATGTGATCTTTATTTTCAAACTTGTAACTTGAGCAAATCTATTAGGAAACAAAAAAAAATATGCTTAAACTTAATCTTCTTTAGTAACATATTTGCCGACCCAAATATTGTATGACTTAACCAAATTGTTAATTATATTTTTAACCTTAACTTTGAGGTGAAATAAACACCTATTTTAAATCTTAAGAGGGATGTTCTTCAACCAATTTAAAGCACCAATGTCAACATCTCTAGTATCCCTCAATTGATATTTGTATAAGATTTTGATACACATCAAAATCCTATTTTCAGTTCCAAACCATGATGTCCTTTTTTCTTTAAATTTGCATAAATATTTCTTAAATAATACCTATGTGTTGCTTGTAGAAATATATCAATAACACTTTTAGGTACACTTTGCAAAAAAAATAAAAATTTGCTAATAGATAGAGAGATAACATAAAAACAAATGCAAGAGTTACATAAATAATTATAAAGTGAAATACACCTTTTTCTTGTCAAACATGATGCAAGATGGAAATATGTATCATTTTATACCTTAATAATAGCATAAGCAATAATAAATAGTCCATTATTGGCATTCAAAGCCGCCGACAACAATAACACACCTTTATATGAACCCTTTAGACATAATCCCTTAATCCTAATAAATGTTGTATGACCATTAACAAAGCCATCCTTCATGGATTTTAAACAAATAAAAAATCTTTGAAATTTTCTTAATGAATGAATTTTATAATTGAAATTAGAGTCAAACCGCAAATACATATCAGAACTTGGATTAAATTATTTCAATCTGGGGTTGACTATTATGAGTTCCTTCATCAAACCCTCTAGCTTTGGTATTGACTATTCATAATTATATTAGGTGGGGTTTAATCTCAAACTTATCATCTAAAATTATATCAAGAGCTTTACTAGAAATGTTTAAGTTTGCACTACTAATTGGTAGCAATTTCTTAGCTATTTAAATTGAATTAGCAACTTTGATATTTGAAGGCATAATACAATTATACTTTTCATTTAATGATTGAATCAAGAAAGTTTTTGCTTTTAAAAACCAAAAAAGCATATATCCTCCAAGGGCAACTAGTAACCATATATTTGGCACTCACCTTCACTTTTTAATTAATATAACTATTCAAATGATACTCATATTTCACTTCATACTCTCCTAATATATCCTTAAAATGATTGTTATCATTAAAAATATGAGATTATTCAAAATTAATTGATCCATTAACTAAAATCTTAAATATTTTACATTCATATCCAGTTATTAAATAACTATTGTTCTTCTTTCCCTTACCACTTTCCCTATTTTTTACACATTTCAACATCAGCATCATCAGCTTTATTATTTATCCATCATCTTCCATTCTTTTGCTTGGTCAGAGGCACTATTCATTGTTTGAACAAAAGAAAATTAATCTTTTATGCTATTTATCCCTTCATCTTCATTAACAAATTCAAATCATTCCTCATCTAAGTTTTAAAATCTCGATTCAAAAAAATAATTGTCACATACCTATCACTTGCTTAGTTCCAAAAAAGAAAAAAGAAGAGATTCTAACAACGTAGGTTCAAGAAAATTGCATCAAGAAGAGCAAATTTGGGTTGAAGTGATTAAACAAATCTATTAAAATACTAGATTAGGTTTTGATTTGGATTTAGAGTTTGTGTTTGTCACAAAAAGAGATAGAACTTATGTCTAAAGTTTAATTTTCTTTCCATTAATCTATCGTTTGTTCACTTTCTGATATATTATATATGACTAAAGTTTGGTGTTTTTATCAAAATTTAAAAATTATGTTGACATAGAAAGTAAACTATAATTACTAAAAGAATGAAGAAAAAAAAATATAAAAATAACTAAACTATAGGAGAGTTAGGGTAATTTTTCTTGTAATAAATAACACAATTAAGTAGTATCATTGGAATATTGATCATTGGAAATAAAAAGAAAAAAGAGGAAGTGTGTTTAAGTTAGTTATGATTGTATATATCATAACTCATATGTGGCTTGTAGAAGTGTTGTGTAGTCTGTGGTGGGGGTCATATTTAAATCTTATTTTAAATTAGACATGAAATTAAAATATATTAAATCAAAGAACCGAATGGGCATAAGTGCCTTCATTAGTTCCTCAATTCAATTTGACCTAGTTTAATAGCTATAGAGAGTATTTATTTTTCTAGATTTCGTTTTTCAAATGACACATCGCAAATTAATCTTAAACTAGATCAACATGATTTAGTTTTTTTTTTATTAATTTAGTCTAGTTCAAACTGCTTTTGGGTCAGTTCAAGATAGTTTATATTTTTAAATTAGATTAATCTGGGATTTGATTAACTAGTTTAATTGGCTAATCTAATTTAATATATTGTTGGTGTTGGTATGATAAAATTCTTATAGAAGAAATTTTCTTTATATATTTTTTATTACACGACATAATAATTATGGCAAGACAAGGATCGTGCCCATCTTAAAACCTTTTGCAATTGTTTTATATATTAATCGGCGCAACAAAAATCTCATAAACTTGTCCCCTCCTAAATATAATTAATAACTTGATCATCTGTCTTCCAACTTAACTCAAAACTCCACCACTCAAAACACATTATTTACTCTCGAGAATGTTGTAGTTCTATTTATAATGTTAGGATGTTACCAAACATAAAAATAATAATTTAACTCTTTAATTCATAATTTATTAAAAAAACTATAATTTTTTTAATCAAAATAATAATTTTTTCTTCTAACTTAATCAAACTCTCTTTAATTAAAATTAGTGAAACAATAATTTTTTTTTATAAAAATAATAAATATAGGGATTTAATTAAAAGCAATATAGAGAAAGAATTTCATAATCTTGACACTACCTCTATGTTTAACAAACTCCAAAAACTTTTCCATCGTAATTGAAGTATATGAATCTCACCCAAGTCTAAGCAATGGATACTAACAGTAATTTGAGCCTCACAAACCCTTGAATGTTGAAATTTGTGGGTTAGGGTTCTACGTACAAGTCTTGGAAGAATGTGGAGAAATTAAGAGGGGTTTTCACTGATGTTGTGAGTTAGTGGCGAGATGGTTCTTTTTTTATATATAATATAGGAATTATCAAATAAGTGAATCACTGGGATTTTGATGGAGAAAGTTAGATTTCGGATATTGTTTTGGATTTTGTTTTCCTTTATGGTACTTGAGTCCTTGATTTTAACATACCTACCATGATTTATCCTCTTTCATTAACCTAATATAATTGAAATTTATCTTTTAATTTATATCATTTAGTTTTTTCAACTTAAATTATTTTTTCATTAAATATTTTCAATCATATATATGTTCAAGATCATGCCTTCAATTTATTCTTACATTATTCTATATTTTTAACTTTATTAATTTACAAAGATTTTATATCTCTTACAAATGTGGTATAGTCATAACCATCCATGAAAGGATGAAGGAATATGATGATTTTAAAAAATCGAATATAATTAATAACTTGGAAAAAATTGAAATTAAGTTACAGAAAATATTAGCATAAGGAATGTATCCTATTTTGTTTTAAAAGCAAAATAATTTCTTTTTAAAATAACATTTGTAATCAAATATCTTTATATTAAAAAATATGTACTTTAAAAGTATAAAGATACCAAACGAACATATATGAAATAAAATAAAAGCATGTATATAGAAAAAACCATGGTTTTAGAAACACAATCTCAAAACAAAGCATATATATAGAAAAAAGTATCCGAAGTTGTAACTTCCTTGTGCCAAATGACAACCAAGAAACTCAACACATGTATGGCCAATGTTTTGGACTGCCTTGATAATGAAAAATACATTAATTAGAGCTATCTCTCTCTCCCTCTCTCTCAAAAAACAGGTAAATTACAATAAATAGAGATGAACACCTTTTAAGAGATGAACATTGGCCTTTACCTGGGTTTCAAACTGAACGTTAGGATTCCTTTTTGCAGGCAGGTGGCTTGTCAAATTGAGGATTTATGTCATAATTATAACATGATTTCTAATCTTGAAGTTTGAAATTTGGTTGTATATATATTTAAATTTAGTTGATTAAAATATACATTGAAAAGTTTTAGTGAGCTTTTGCCAACAAGCTTGTTTGATGATATTGTTGTGTTATATATATTATGCACGGTGTTGTTAATTTGGTGTTGTGCTGGGTGGCAAAGCGATGGTTGAGAATTGATTGCTACGTTTTACTTATAAGTGCTCAAAGGAAATAAATAATATTTAATTGAATTCTATTGTTATGCTTTTGAGATATAAAATTATAAGTATATTAAAAATATGTTAATAAATATATTTCATTTATAATAAATAATTATTAACTCTTTTTTTTTTTTTGTAACCGTGGGTATCCGGGTCAGTTTACATGCATCTCGACTAATCCTTTGAGGCCCTGAAGTCAATGACTACATAAGCCTCTAGTGATTCCTGAAATTTGTGACACTCGAATTGGTGATTTCTAAAGAGTAAACTCAGGACCTAATCAATTGGACTGCACCGCTCATGATTAATGATTATCAATTCTTAATCTTATATCTTATGCGTGAGTATTAGATTAATTCTTATATTTTAAAAACTATAAAATTTAAATTGTGTAATAACACATGTTATTTTAAATAAAAAAATTAAATATAATCAATAACATATTAAAAAGGGTTTTGAAATTAAGTCACGAGATATACTTTCATTTGTGGAACATGCATAATTTGTTAAAATAATTAATAGAAAAATATTGTTATTTTAATTAAGAAAGTAAATCTCATAATATAAGATTGTGTTTTTAATTTAGAGCATAAGGTTTCCTATTTTGTTTTAAAAGAAAAATAATTTCTTTTTAAAACAAAAATTGTAATCAAATATTTTTATGTTATAAAAAGATGTACTTTAAGAGTAAAAAAAAAAAACAACAAAAAACATATTTTTTTTATAAAAAAACTAATTGCTACATAAAATATCATTATTCATTGTTATATATTATAAAAGAGTTTTGTTAAAAAGTTCTTGCACGAATTTATATTGTCAATTAAATAATTATTCTTAGTTAATTTAACAAAAAAAAAATCAAGTCAAAAATAGGTTTTTCATAACCCTTTCAAAACCATAAATTTAAATACAAAATATAGTTTTAAGAACACAATCTCAAAACAAGGCATATATAGAAAAGTATCTGGTATTGTAACTTGTGCCAAATGACAACCAAGAAATTCAACACATGCATGGCCAATGTTTTGGGCTCCCTTGATAAGAAAAAAATAATTAATTAGAGCTAATTAACTCACTCTCAAAAATAGGTAAATTACAATAAATATTAAATAGAGAAGAACACCTTTTCCTATTGCTTTTAAAGAGATGAACATTGGCTTTTGTTTGGGTTTGCCAAACTGTACGTTAGGACTCCATTTTGTAGGCAGGTGGCAGTGAAACCCTACCAACTTTTCCTCAACCAGATTCTCTTCTAATTTACCAGCACACTGTATTTTATTTTATTTTATTTTACCTTTTCTAGCCCATCTATTTTACTCTTTTGCCCTTTGTGATATATTTCTATTTTTTTTCAATTCTCAAAAAATGTTGGTTTGTCAATTTGAGGGTTTATGTTATAATATTCAAGTTTTCATGAATCACAATAATATAGCAAATGTATTTTAGTAATGAGATATTGTCATGGCCAAACATGATTTCTAACCTTGAGAACTAATTAGTTGAACCATTGTTTTGAAATTTAGTTGTATATTTAATTTTAGTTGATTGAAATGTATATTGAAACTTATACCAATTCAAAGATAATTTATACTTCCTTTTTTAATTTTTTATGTTAAGAAAAATTAGTTTTTACATTTTTTTTATTCAATAATTTATGCATGATGATATAAATTTTAATTATTTAAAGATAGAAACATGTGTTTATAAAATTTATAGATTAAGATATGCATTTATAATAATAACGATTATATTCGAATAAAAATATGTTGTCATATTATAAAAAAAACTTTTTGCATAGTTGTAGATTAATGAAGAGCGACCAATCATTAATGTTGTCATTATAAAACTAGTTGACAAAAACGTGACGTGTGTTATAAATTTTAATTATTTAAAAATAAAAACACGTGTTTATAAAATTTATAGATTAAGACATGTGTTTATATCAATAACGATTATATTTGAATAAAAATGTGTTGTCGTATTATAGAAACAACGTTTTTCATAGTTGTAGATTAATTAAAGAGCGAGCAATCATTAACGTTGTCATTATAAAATCAGCCGACAAAAACGTGACGTATGTTACATTTTAAGTTTGTTATTTAATATGTTTGATCCATATAAAATGACTTTACATTTTTCTAAATTGTTCAAACTATTCTAAAAAATAACCATCATCTTCCTCTTTAAACAAATTTATTAAAAGATAATAAAAGCTTGGCATTTCCAAATTTCTTTAACCATGTTCCTCAGCTAGCCAAAGCATCAAATTATCTATATGAAAGAAGACACCTTCACATGATAAGACACAAGGCTATTATGGTCATTTCCACACATCTACTCATAATCTCCGCAAGAAAGCAAAAGAATCAAACAAAATCTCTCAACAGGGCCACCATGGAAGGTCATTTTGGCAAGTTTAAGGCAGCCTTCAACTGCTTCTTTTACTATATAAGAACCTAGTAATTTGATAGTGAAAGCATCCTGCTAAAAAAAAATAGCAGAAAACTTCTCTTTCAGTTTTCCTCCATCTTTAATCTACTTCCCCCAGCCCCAAATCTCTTCTCTCTTCTCTCATTTTTCATTTTTTGTATTTAACAATGGAAAACCAATCGGATGCCTCCAAATCTCCTCTTTCACCACCCAAACCTAAAGAAAAACACATCAGATTCAATTCTCCTCCTCCTCCTCCTCCATCCAAGATAAACATCGAAGGACCACACCTACTAATGATAAAAGATAATGTTTCTTGCTTGCGAGGAACAGTTGAGCCTGAGAGAAGGCCTAATATGAATGGTAAAAATAAAAATATAGATTTTAACATGCATCGTAAAATGGAAAATTTTGAGAAGATGATCACTGAAGGGGTCAAAAAGTTTGTGAAAGAGTACTACAAGAAGAATCCTGATGAAGCTTGGACTGATCAAGAACACGAGTACAATTCCTCATCTTAATATATTTAATTACTGATCCATTTATTTTTCAACAAATAATTATTATGCTTTTTATTTAATTTTGTTTGTTTGTTATAGACATCTTAAATCATGTGTGTGTTTTTGCATGTGCAATCTTATGTATATTTTGCCAATTTCATTTTTTGTCATGGTTTTTATATTATTGAAACCTTCGTTTTTCAAGGTGATGAAAATCATCAGATGTATATGTTGAAATCTTTTTTTAAGATTTTTTATTTTTATTTTATTTTATTTTATTATATACTAATTAGTTTTTTATGGACAGGTCGCTCTCGGAATATACACTCAAAAAACTAAAGGAATAAAATGGGATTTGAGTTTAGAATAATCATATCTTAATTTAGTTGATTAATTAAATAAATAAATAAATAAATGATAATGTTGTTTTTACATTATTTATATGTCTGTATTCTCTAGTACTCCAGTTGTCTTTCGATAAGTCCTATGCGATTTTTTTCATTTTTCATATTTATTTTTTTTAGAAAATCATATTTACCTTTTTAATGTTTCTTGAAGAGAAAAAAACCGAACTCAAAATTATTGTGGATCTCACTTGCTAAACAGTGAAACCCAATAGATTCTTCGACCACATTCATTAATTCGAAATTACTTTGACGTCATAATTTCATAATATTATTACTTTATGTTGAGTTAATCGACTGATTAATTTAATAATCTTTTGTTCATTAACTTGTTGTTTTGCAGGCTATTCATAATGGGACTGAGGAAGTATGGAAGAGGAAATTATGGGAAAATATCCAAGAAGTTTGTCAAGACTAAAAATCTTCAACAAGTCAAAAACCATGCTAACTTGGTGTTCCGAATAAGTGGCCAGTTGTTGAAATCCTCCACAAGAAAGGGACCAAACACCAAAGTTGGCGTCGCGAAGTCCGATCCTGCTGCAGCCAATATTGCTAGCACGTCCTACGTCGTGGTGCCTGATGTTGCTGATGCTGCCTCAGGAACCAACGGGGTGGTAGAGCCAGAAACAAATGCCATTGTGGTTGATCAGATCATAGGCACAACTAATCGTACTACAACATTGGACTTGTTTCCAACATCCGAGCCCAAGCCAACCTTAATCATGTTCCCTGTGACAGCACCAACGTTTCCTGTTCGGTCAGAAACTGAAAGCTCAGATGTTCCACCGAATTATGCCCACGAAAGCAACCTTCAGGATACGCATACTTATGGCAGTACTGTTGGTGGGGATTTGTTTCCTTCATATGGTGAACTTGATTTGGATCTCCATTTAGGTTCATGGTACTGATGAGGTGAAGGTGTTGAAAATGGTCTTTTGGGAATGCATCTAGAATAATCTTACTGTCTTATCTGTCCTTTCATGGAGTCAAGCTCAATTTGAGCATGTTCGAGTCGAATTAGTTCAGTTTGGTGTTTTTTTTTCCTGGGGAGAGTGGAATAGGCCTTGTGTGGTCTGTCTTGCTCTGTTGTCTTCTTTTTCTATGCTTAGTTAATGTTATCATTACAGCTTGTTTCTGGATTATGCATGCATTATACTGCTCCATAGACCATTTATGTCAAATGGTTCTACTAAGCATGTATAATAAAATGCATAAATCCTAACTAAATTTCTTGATGTCGTCATTTATCTCTCCTTCCATTTAAAGATACATAAAGAGATAATCATTCTAATAAATCTGGAAATAAGAAAGAAAGAGAAAAGTAAATACCTGAAGATATGTATATTGTCAACAGCCTAGCTTGGTTGGACTGTCTGAGGCCTGGTTCTTGAGCGTGAGGTCCCAGGTTGATTAAAAAGAAAATAAAGTATATTGCCAACAACCATAAGAGATTAACTCTCAGGAAAAAAAAACATAAAAAATTATAAAGTAATATTATGATAATCTTTAACGTATCAAGATTAGTCTATTGCTACATTTAATTTTACAACTAAATAGTATTTTTAAACCTACTTTTATATATAAAGATTAAATATAGACCACCAACAAAAAAAAATGGTTAATCAGTTATAAATATGATAATGTTTAATTTAATAATAATAAATTAAGGAGAAATTTTCAGGATAATTTAAGTAAATAAAATAGTGCATGAAAATTTAGATTTTTTACGCAAATTAACGACTATCCAATTTTAAAATATTAAGTATATATTTTTATTCGACTGTTGAATCAGATTAGAAGTTTAGAAAAAATATCTACACCTTTAGTTATATTTTAAATTAAAATGCTCATGCACATGCTTTATGTAGGTGCCTTCACTTCTTTCCTTTCTTCTCCTTTCCTTTTTTTATTTAATTTTTTCTTAAATTCTTAGAACTTCAAGTTCTTAAATGTGTGTTATATTCATAACAATGATAATATTAAGAAATGATTGAATTGACTAACCATCTTAAATGAAGCTCTGAGCGAAGCTAGTAGCTTCAATGTAATTGATTGTTAAGAATATTAAATTGATTAGCAATCTTAAATGGAATTAGTGGCTTTAATGTAATTTATTGCTGAGAATATTAAATTGACTAGCAATCTTTAATGGAACTAGTTGTATCAATGTAATTAACTACCAGAAATATTTAATTAATTAGTAATCTTGAGTAGAACTAGTGGCATGAATCTAAATAACTTCTTGGATATTTGATCTATTAAGGTTGAAATAGAATTGAAAGCATTAATGTAACTCAATTGTCGGATTATCACTACAAGATTTCACATTTTACAGACGGACAAATTCTGTCGGTGTGTGATTAGAAGTTCATCGGTGATTTTTTTACCGACATCATCACCGATAGACGTAAAAGTTCACGTTCGTCGGCTTACCCTTCGTCGATGATTCCCCCTTCCGTCGCTATATCGGTTGGAAAAATAAAAAAAACCATTTGCTGATGGTTTTACAGACGGAATTTGCGCGCCAAAAAAAAAGATTCCCGCTTGAAATATACCGATGGATTTTCATTCCGTCGGTGATATTGTGATTGACCGACGAAAAATATCCATCACTAAATCCGTTGGTGAGTGTATGAAATACCGACTGAATATATCCGTCTGTAAATTCGTCGGTATTGGTGGCAGCTACTATTAAATGCCGACGGATTAATTCCGTCGGTAAGTCTGTCGGTGAGTGTTTAAAATACCGACCGAATTCATCCGTCGGTAAAATCCTTAGTAATAGTTTTTTTCTTAATTTCTTTTTAAAAAATTATTTAGGATATATAATATAAAACTATATAAATTAATTGTAATACAAACCAATTCTGCAAATAAAATTTATATTAAACATAAAAAAAAACAAAGTTAAATAATATTCATTACAAACTGAATATGTTTCAAGAAAAATATTAAATGAAGTTTTAAAGGTAAATAATGTTGATTACAAATTAATATAAAGGTGGAGCTGGAGGAGGAGGAGGAGATCCTGGAGGAGGCTGGTGGTTATACGGCCAAAAAAGATTAGGCGCACATGTTCCACTATTTACCATGTTCATAATTATTTCGCGAAGCTGTTCATAAGCCGCTTTTTGTTGTTCATAAGCCACTTCATACTCAGCTTTTTGTTGTGCTTGAGACGCTTTGATTTGCTCAGACTCCGCTCTTTGTTTCGCTATTTGTTGTGCATGAGACGCTTTGAGTTGTGTGTACTCCGCTGATAGGTTATCGTATTTCTCGTTGAGCTGAGTTGTGTGTTGCTGCAAGGCCACGAACTCCTTAGATTGGAGCTCGATATTGATTGGGAGCTCCCAACGGTTGAAACACTACGGGTCGACCGCAAGTTGTCGGCCGTAGTGTTGGAGAGCCCGTAAACCCGATTAATTTTGATATTTATGACTGTTGAGATAAAACTGAATAGCAATTATTCAGTTTAATTTAAAGTATACTGTTTCATCAACAGTTATATTATTTCATCATTATGTTTCAAGTTTAGAAAAACCTGTTACTCCACAGAAAACTAAACACAATAAAAAAAAAATATTCTTTTCTTGATCTTATCTTCTCATTTTTTTAAAAGTTTAGAGAATTTAGTTGTATCCGAAAAATGTTATCTTTGTATAAGATAAATAAACACATTAAAAACAATATTTTTTTACCTATAAATCAATTTTTGTTTCAATCCTAAATATTTCTAACACCAACTAAACAGGTGAAGAAGCCTGGGCTTGGCAGTGAGCTGGGAAGCACAGATAACCGTCCTGGCAGTTGGAATAACCTCACCACCACCTCTGTTAATGGCATCAGCAGGGAGAACCACATCACAGACTTCAAAGCAGATACCTCTCTTGTTTTCTTCAGCCAAGGCACCTTCCTTTGAAGCCCATTGGAACCCAGCAACAACGGAATCCTTGATTTCATTAAGGTACTGAACTCCCTTACACATACCCACAACGACGTTCGGGAGTCTCAGGACCAACACACCAGATTTTCTTCGCAAGATGCTTGTCCCAACCCAAACTCCTCCGACAAGATCTTGGCGCGATGCTTAGGATCATCTCTTGGACCAATATGACCCTCGTCAATAGCCTCAGCAAGGCCTTCTTCCATGGGCCGTGCCTCCATGTAGAGACGGTTGTGCTTGTTGGGAGATTTGTTCATCACCACACGGCAGGACTTCTCCTAGACATTCTCATGGCAATGGTGTTACCACAAGGCACATCCTTAACGGTTTCTTGCCTCTTTCCCATCCAAATGACGGTTCTCTGCACACTCTTCACATACAGGTCCTTCTTCTCACCAGGGACATAGTTTGGTCCCATGATCCCAACCTTCAGACCAGTGGATACCTTTGTCAGAAGCAGGGGCCTTCGGGGTCACAATTCCTGATAGCATTGGCGTCAGCATCATCAAGAGGAGCCTATCTCGTGCATTTTATGATAAGAGTATCAAAACTCCAAAAGATATTATTGACTCAACCAATTGACTTCAATTGAAAATCAAAACCAATAAATTGTAGGGTATCTTATCCATAATATGATGAGTTACTATTTTTTTAATCTTTAATTAGTTCTTTAATCACCCTTTTGATTGTCTCTGCGTCTAGATTCTGAAACTTCCACTAGCAATGGAGGAGAGGTACTTCAAGTCAATTTTTCACACTTTTGCTTGTGAAGATTCCTTTTCTATCAAGAAAACTTGTAAAGGCTCATTGAAATTTGATACCGTCCTTCCACTTTTGCATAAATTTTAGTAAAAATCAAGATTCTAGCATGGGCAATCATCCAGCATCTATATATCCCCTTTTCATTTCCTTTTTCATTCTTCATTTTTTTTAATTATGTTTTCTTCGCATTCTAATTTCTAAACCTTGAAGCACTCGCAATTTCTTTATAAATTATTTTCTTCTTGATCCACTACCCGTTTGCCATCTATTTCGAATTCCAGTTTCTTAAAACTTCCAACTCATTTTCTCTGTATTTCGACCTGGGTAGAAATAGTGAATTGGTACGCGAAAAAAATCAGGAGACAAGGAGAGAAAGCAGACAGTAGATGCCTTAGCCCTTTTCTTGTGCATTTTATCCAATCTAATGAATCCAAGGTTGGAAAATGGTGATATTCCAAAAGAGGTTAAGGGTGATTGTTCTTTTGTCCTACAGAAAGTACACCATCATCACATCATAGTCGATCACAAACCCAAGGGATATTCAAGGAAAAGATTGTAAATATCTCATACATCAAAGATTGAAAGGAAAAAGCAATGCCTTTTTTTTCTCCCAAGCATAATTGCAAAAGCACTAAAGGGCCAAGCAACAACTGCCTAGGCAAATAAACGAGCATGGAAGGATATAGCGAACTCACTTGCTTATGCGACCAGCCTTCAACATCTGTCTGTATAGTTTCCACTTTATGACCCAATTTAGTGACCAGGCCAACTTTCCACAACTTTCCTAAGAACTTACCCTAACAAGATGTCATCTCTTCATGCATTCTCTCACTTGTGTGCCATCCTTAATGACTGCGAAGAAGCTTCCAAATTTTAAATGTCTCTGCACAAAACCCAACCTTACACAGGTTTGATATGTAAATGAAATTTAAGGCGTAGAAGTGAGTTTGTTGCTAGTCCTAAATTGAATATAGAAACCAAATTCATCTGGTTTGCTACTTGTTACAACAAAACCATGAGGCAAGTGTTGGAATATCAATCCACATAATTAAGGGTTCCTTTCCTATAATAACAAGACAAGACTCCTTGGACTCGTATCTTCTACAAACATGGGGAGATCATCTAACGCCCAATATCTAAACATGATTGAGCACAAAATATGGGTCATCTCGGCAACCACCTTATGAAGCTGGAAAGTAAATCCACCAATGGAATCGAGTGGCCAACACAAAATTTCAGTACATTTGTTTTATCTTGTAGTTTTACCTTGTAGATGGTTGGACGCATTACCATCCCAAAATCACCACGAACTAGACTTCACAAGGATACAAATTAAACCACTTAGTTCATGCAAATACATGATCACTCAACTTCCTCATCATCAACATCACTGCCACCTCCAAACATGGCAGCCATTTTCATGGCCAGATTCGCAGCCATTTCCCTCCTTTGAAAATCAGGCATCAACCTTAAGTTATCACGCACATTCCCTATCTCAGACATCAACTGTTCCAAATCCTCAAAGTCAAAAGGCGTAACTTCATCCGACTCTCCATTTTCACAAGGTTCTTGTACATCAGGCACCACTCTCTTATCACCTTGCAATTCTGTTGCCGATGATGAGGGCTGCATCTCTTCTTTATCAAACTTTTCTCTATTTTCATTCTCACATTCTTTGACATAATTATTTTCAGAAACTGATCCCCCTTCATCTGGAATGGCACTTCTACCATTTGCAGAAACCCATCCTCCATATGTGTCATCCCATGGTTCAGCTGAGCCACCAGATAGCACTTCATACTCTAATTCATAATCAGATTCATCTTCTGAGATTTCTGTGCAGGGTGCATGAGTACATTTCATTTAGCATTTCAATTAACAATAACGAATATGGATTTAATGATGGTGTCGCACCAAACCTTCTTTATCAGGTAATGTTGGTTGGATTATCTTTTTGTCAGATTTCAGGATCATTCCTGGCCACATATGAGCAGAAAGAGCACCATACAGACGTTCTACTCCTTGTGAGTCCCCATCAACCAATAAACCTGCGAGAACAACATTGTAACTCTCCTAGATAACAAAAGTGAGATGCATAAAGATTTAATATTAGTTATAGCTTTACAACTAGTGTTTGTTCCCTGGTTAATCTTTCATCACTTGCATCTATGACTAAATTCAATGATAATCACCATAAATACACTGTCATGTTCTTTTTCTACTTATCTTTCGCTTCAAAATCTCAATTTCAATCCATAATGCAGAGTGAATGTCCTAATCCAAAATTCTACAAATTTATTGACCCCATGCATAAACCACTAAACCATTTATCCTCCTAAAGGTAGATAGATATATCAAAATGCAGGTAGAATGATAAGCATTGACATCATGATCGTGACTTGGGAAAACTACATATTGCATAATGTCATCTATTTGAGCACTTCTATCATCTAGTGTTCACAAAAGTAGTGAAATAGATCCCCTTTGATATCACCATAACTATTTGTCAAGCTGAAAATAGATGGTACTCACATTTGTCAAAATCAACATTGGAAGCACAAGCTTCAATGTATTCAATTCCATGATCAGTGCACCATTCAATACATGACCTCTTGATCTCCCGTGATGGCTCTTCTTCATCACCCAACAAACTACTTCCTTCAATCTCAGAAATTCCAAACTCATCAAGCTCTATATTCAGATCATCAAAAGATCCTGACTCTCCAATTTTCCTTAGCTGTCTTCTGTATTCAGCATGAACAGGATGACCTGGAATCCGATCAACTTTGTTTCCAATGCACAACAATATCTCAAACTTGCTAATATCATTTCCAGCTACCCAATCCTTAAGTGCAACAAAAGATGACAACTGCACATTATTCAATAGAAAAATTACTTAACATCAAACATTGTAACTATATAGTTTTCCCCAAATTGAAGCATTTGGAGTTTAAGCACTTGAAGTCAACAAAAAGAAGCATATTTTAAATCAAAGATTGAACCTTGCTTTTCCATATGAAACATTTTCAAATTAAACAATAAAAACCAACAAAAGAAATCTGCATCAAAGATTGAAACTTTAAACCTTTCTCCAACATGGTTTTCAAGCATTCACAACTTTAACAATTTAAAAATAACAACAACAGCAACAAAAGAAACCTACTTTGCATCAAAGTTTGAAACTTTAAACCTTTCTGAAAATGGGTTTTTGAAGCATTTGAGATTTAAGCACTTGAATCTAACAAAAACAAGCATGACTTCCTCAAAATTCAAAATTTTACGGCTTTCTCAAATTGGGTACTGCAGCATCTGCATCACTACCAATTTAAACACTGTAAAATAGTATTAAAAACTATCACAAATATAGGACAAAGAAACAAAATTACTAACATCACTCAGGTCAAAAACCATAACCAAAGCAGCAAGCTTGTTATAAATTGGAAGTGATCCAATTGAAAATCCTTCATGAAGATGAGCTATCCATAGAGAAACATCAGCTGTGTAATACTTTGTATCAATACTCCATCTATTCACAAAACCAAAACGAACCCATTAAGTACCATTACTACATAATTGCAAAAGAAAAATCATAAAAAATGAAAAACAAGCAGAAAAATTAACCCATGTGAGAAAACTTGGTTTGATGAGTCAAATGCGTCTTCCAAATCAATTGACAGCAACCCTGCAATTAATTTTCATTAATCAATAATCAAATAACTAGTCAAATAGAGATAGGGAGAGCAAGGGAAGGTTACTTGAGAGGAGAGTGCGTTTGCCAACGTTAGAGGATCCGATAAACAAGATGCCTGGTCGGGTCTCAAGTGATG
>Ga0325410_1001602_pt1 | contig 25042 bp, 19 predicted proteins | sample PopdelMetagenome_16_FD_206182 | JGI IMG/M metagenome (GOLD analysis project Ga0325410, IMG submission 206182) | Populus deltoides microbial communities from Bellville, Georgia, United States - Xylem-PdIQD-R3 | ecosystem: Host-associated > Plants > Phyllosphere > Stem > Wood/Secondary xylem...
CTTGCTATCCTGTTTTGATACAGTTGGTGGTGAAAAATTGCAGCTAATCTCTTCTTACTGATCATATTTAGCTACTCATATCATATTTTAGCCCATGTAGCCTCTTCTAGCTCAGATTCCATGACGACCCTTAGAGAAGGAATCTCGACTTCCAACGGCATCACTGCCTCCATTTCGTAAACTAGTGAATAAGGTGTCGCTCCAGTTGACGTCTTTACTGCTATTTGATATGCATGTAGAGCATAAGGAAGCCATTCCTGCCAATCTTTGTATGTAACCACCATTTTCTGGACAATCTTCTTTATGTTCTTGTTAGCAGTTTCAATGGCACCATTCATCTTTGGTCTGTAAGGGGATGAATTAGAATGCTTGATTTTCCATTTAGTACATAACTCCACGATCATCTTCCTATTGAAGTTCTTGGCGTTATTGGTTACTATCTTTTCTGGCGAACCATACGTACAAATTAGTCTCTCTCAATGAATCGCTTGACCACCTTCTGAGTCACATGAGCATATGAGCAGGCCTCTACCCACTTTGTAAAATAGTCAATTGCAACCAAGATAAACCGATGACCATTGCTGGCTTTTGGATTAATAGGCCCAACCACATCTATCCCCCACATCGCGAATGGCCAAGGTGACACCATATTGAATAAGGGTAATCGAGGCGCATTGATTTTGTCACTATACACCTGACATTTATGACATTTTCGGACAAATTCTATACAATCCTTCTCCATAGTCATCCAAAAATACCTAGCTCTTTGCATCTGTCTTGCCATCATGTGTCCATTTGCATGGGTGGTGCAAATTCCTCCATGCACTTCATACAAGGCTTTATTGGCTTCTGATCTGTCCAGACACCTTAATAAAGTCCCATCAAATGACCTTTTGTATAAGATTTCTCCATCTATAAAGTATTCCATTGCCATTCTTCTTAGAGTCTTCTTATCTGTCTTTGAAGCTTCAAAAGGATATTCCCGATATTGGATGAATCTTTTTATATCTGCATACCAAGGATTGCCATCCACTTCTTCTTCTATTAAACAACAATGAGCAGGATAACTTTTGATATCAATGCCTATAGGATGTACTCTGATACCACAATCGATCGTGGCCATAGAGGCCAAGGTTGTTAAAGCATCCACAAACTGATTCTTATCCCTTCCTAAATGATTGAACTCTATCTTTTCAAAGTTTTCAGCCAATTTTGAGAGATATTCTTGATATGGTTTCAATTTCTCATCTTTTGTCTGCCATTCCCCCTTTGTCTGACAGATTATCAACATAGAGTCTCCATATACCTCTAATTTCCCTATCTTCAGTTCCAATGCAGCTTCTAATCCATGAATGCAAGCCTCATATTCAGCTATGTTGTTCGTGCAACTAAACTGCAGTTTAATGGAGATGGGATATTGTTTTCCTTCTGGAGAAATTATTACAGCACCAGCTCCATTACCAGACACATTCACCGCATCATCAAAGTACATGGTCACCAATCTCTTTCCATTACGAACACATATTCATCAGGGAAGTCAAAATTTAATGGCTCATAGTCTTCAATGGCGTTATTAGCTAAATGATCTGCGATTGCACTTCCTTTCATGGATTTTCTTGTTTTGTAGATGATATCATATTCAGCTAACAACACTTGCCATCTGGCCAGCCTATTTGACATATATGGCTTTTCAAAAATATATTTCAGAGGATCTATCTTTGCAATTAACCAAGTGGTATAGTATAACATATACTATCGGAGCCTTTTCGCATTCCATACCAAACCACAACACAGCTTCTCAATCATACTGTAACGAGATTCACATTCAGTGAATTTCTACTAGGTAGTAAAAGGCTTACTCCTTTCTCCTAGACTCATCATGTTGCCAAGCACACTGGCCATTGCTGATTCAGTCACTGTTAAATACAAAATGAGAGGCTTCCCAGGCATAGGTGGCACCAATAGCAGTGGTTTCTGCATATATTGTTTGATCTTATCAAAGGCTTCTTGAAAGTCTTCATCCCATACTTTGGGGTTTTTCTTTAGAAGTAATCGAAAGATTGGTTCACAAGTGACTGTAAGTTGTGAAATAAATCGAGCAATGTAGTTTAAACACCCCAAAAAGCTTCGAATTTCTTTCTCAGTCTTAGGAGCTGACATAACTTGTATGGCCTTCACTTTGTTAGGGTCTACCTCTATACCATTATTGCCTACCACAAATCCAATAACTTCCCAGACTTCACTCCAAATGTGCATTTTACAGGGTTCAACTTTAATTGATATTTTCTCAACCTTTCAAATAATTTCTTTAGAGCTGGGATATGATTTTCCTCATCTTTAGACTTAGTGATCATATCATCCACATAGAACTTAATTTCTTTATGCATCATGTCATGAAATAGTGTCACCATTGCTCTTTGATAAGTTGCTCTAGCATTTTTTAGTCCGAATGGCATAACTCTATAACAATATGTTCCCCACGGAGTAACAAATGTTGTTTTCTTATTGTCTTGCTCGGCCATTTTAATTTGATTATATACCCAGAGAAACCATCCATAAAAGAGTAAGTAGAACTCTTAGCAGCATTATCCACAAGTATATCTATGTGGGGTAAAGGAAAATTATCCTTCGGGCTTGCCCTATTCAAATCTCGAAAATCCACACATATCCTGATTTTGTTGTCTTTCTTGGGTACTACTACAATATTGGACACCCATTGAGAATAATCAACTACTTCTAAGAATCCAGCATCCCACTATTTCGTTATCTCTTCTTTCACTTTGATTAGTATATCAGGCCTTGTCCTCCTCAACTTTTGCTTAATCGGCTTACAACCTTCTATCAAAGGTAGTTTATATACCACAATATCAGTATCCAGACCAGGCATATCGGCATATGACCAGGCAAAAGCATCAACATATTCTTGTAAAAGAATGACCAACTCACTTCTTATATCAGCAGAGATTAGCTTCCCTATTTTCAACTCTCTTTTATTATGTTCAGTGCCCGCATTTATCAGTTCTAGTTCTTCTTTTGCAGGCTTCCATGTGCGATTAGATTGCTCCACTAACCTTGTGAACTCATTGATGTCTTCCTCCCCCAACTCTTCCTCATCCATAGCAATTATAGTTTCATCAAAGTTAGGCCAATTATCCACAGTGCATTGAGTTTGTGAGTTTAACGACAATCCACTTTTAGATTTCCTGAAAGCGGAAAGTGTTTCGGTTATGAGTGTATAATTCTGGGAAAGTAAATAAATAAACAAAGAACAAGAAAACATGTTTAAAAGAAAATATGCATGATTTCACAATGATTTTGGCAAGGCACAATTGTTCAAACAATATAATAATGAAAACAAAGAACAAACAAACATTACTTTTTAAAAACAATTGGGACTTTATGAATTTCCCAATTTTCCAACTCTTCTCCCTTAGCTACCTTCCTCACAAATTCGGATAAGCCATCTTCCAAAACACCAATAGTTAGTTGTGGTAGCAATTCATGAGGACTCTCTTCTTCCTTTACATCTTGCTCACTAACATTTTCAAGATAATTGATAGTAGCACCACTAAATTCTTTTCTTAGCCCCTCCTCATAATCCTTAGTTTTTATCACATACGCAGCTCTTGGAAATGTTACATGGATTGGTGGAATCTCGATTCGATCTTTATCTGGCTCTTCTTTCAATCCGGGCTACTCTCTTTTCTCTTCTAATTTCAGCTGCTCTTTTAAAATCTGCTTTTCCAGGCTTAAACCCTAAACCAAACCTCTGATCGGCACATTTCATTTTTATCACATTAACCCTCTCAGGCATTCCGGTAGTTAGGTCATATTGAAACGGTAATCCATGCTTCAAGAAGTATTTAGCAACTATTTTTGCTGCTTCAGAAATTTCTGGCTTTCTTCGTATCATATTTTTAGGTACCCATTCAGCATTTACAACTTCAAATGCATGCAGATTTCCATCCTTATTTTCTTCAGTTTCTATGTAAGGGATCAATACATTTCTCATCATTGACAAAGTTTCTTCAACTCTCACAGTCACCAAATTCCCATTGATGATGAACTTGACCCGTTGATGTAAAGAAAATGTGACAACTCGGGCTGCATGGATCCAAGGTCTCCCTAGCAAAATGCTGTATGATGGATGAATATCCATTACTTGTAATGTGACTTGGAATGGTTGGGGGCCAATGATTAGTTCAACATCAATACTTCTAATGATTAGTCTAGGTGACCCATCGTATGCCCTTGCAGTCATGGTACTTGGCTTCATGTGAGAGGCATCAACTGGCATTTTATCAAGTACTTGCCTTGGCAATAAATTGAGAGCAGAGCCATTATCTATAAGCACCTTTGCAATCACACAATCCTTGCATTTTACTGTGATATGCAGTGGTTTATTATGACCGGTCCCTTTATGATCCAGCTCATCATCGGTAAAATAGAGGTAGTTAGTGGCTTGAATCCTACCCACCAAATATTCTATGAAGTCTTGTATGATATCCTGAGGAACATATGCTTCATTAAGAACCTTCTGAAGTGCGTTCCTATGCAATTTTGAACTCAACATTAATGATAACAAAGAAATCCTAGCGGGTGTTTTCTTTAGTTGATCAACCACGCTATATTCGCTATGCCTCATCAATTTCAGAAATTCATTAGCCTCTTCATCACTTACTGGCTTATTAACCTCATTTGTCTTTGCCAATTCCACCATATTCTTTTCTTTGGCCTTTCTATGGTTTTCTAACTCTTTAGGAGTAAAACATCTCCCACGCCGAGTGAGTCCTCCTATTTCGGCATGGAAAACAGGGGTAGGACTTGTGCTGTAAAAGGAATAACCATAATTATAGGGTTGGGCATTATAGCTTCCACCGACAGTATTCATAGGCTTGGCTAGGATCATTTTTGGCGGATCCCTTTCAGTTGGTATATATTTACAAACTTCCACTTTCTTGTTACAACCAGTCATTGTTCCTACTAACTCATCTTCTTTGGGTTTCATCAATCTTAATATTCCCAATGTCATCATATTTTCTACCTCGAAATGAAACTCCTCACACGAGTCAATATCATGCCCAAACTGCTGATGATATTTACAATATTCATTAGCATCCCCTACAGCTTGTACTCTGACTGGTGTCTTCAAATAATTAGTTTGCCTCAACATCCCATATAATCTATCCATAGTCACCCTTAACGTTGCTTTACTTCCCCTTTCTATCTCCAAGCTATTAACTCCTCCACTCCCAGAAGTATGGTTTGGTAGAGGGTTTGAATTAACATTTGGCGATTCATCAAAAGAAATCCATCTAGCTTTGATGAGTTGAAGGATTCTTCTTTTGAATGCAAAGCATTCATCAATATTGTGTCCCACGAGACCCACATGGTATTCACATTTTTTATCAGGTTTATACCATTGGGGAAATGGTGGTTGTAAAGGAGTTAAAGGAACAGGTGCTACTTGGCCAATACTGAGTAACCTCTGATACATCTTTGTAAGAGGTATAGGTAGTGGTGGAAGTTCTACTTAGTCTATTGGAAAATTTCTTCTTGGGCGGTAGGTATTGTTGGTTTGGTTATTTGCTAGGTTATTCTGGGTGTTTGTAGGTGAGGTGAATTTTATGTTGGATATGGAGGGGGTAGGTGTAATGGTTTTGAAACTGTAATTATCTTGGTAGGTTTTCTTTCCTCTACTTTCCTTTTCGACATGGTGAATTTCTGCTTCTTTTCTTTTTCCAACAAAACCTTCTTTTTTAGTAGGACCCATGATCCTACCCATCCGAACAGCTTGTTCGATCCTTTCAGCTATGACAACCAAATCAGAGAAGTTTTGTGCAGCACTACCTACCAAGTATTCAAAGTATGGGGCTTTAAAAGTGTTGGAAAATAAACCAGTCATCTCCCTTTCCAACAATGGAGGATTTACTTGCGCGGCTGATTCACGCCACCTTTGGGCATATTCTCTTACAGACTCCTTATTGCCTTTTTCCATGGCTTGCAAACTTGATCTATCTGGGGCAACATCCATATTGAACTTATACTATCTAATAAAAGCATCAACCAAATCCTTCCATCCTTTGATCTTGGTATTATCCAAACGCATATACCAAGCAAGAGTAGCATCACTTAAACTATCTTGAAAAAAATGGATCAATAACTTCTCATCATGGACTACCTCAGCCATGTTATTACAATATGCTTTAAGATGGGTGATCGTGCATTGAGTTTCAGTATATTTAACAAATTCTGGTACACGGAATTTTCTGGGGACAACCACATTAGGCACCAAACACATTTCAGCAGCCTTCACCAGATCATACAAACTATTCCTTTCCATTACCTTCATTCTTTCTTCTAAAGCAGCTAGCTTTTCATGACCATTTTCCTCCACTATCTTATTCCTTTGAGGTTCTTCCTCTGTCAAAACTGCATGGGGGACCCTCATTGGATATGCTGATTGGGTAGGTAAGAAATGAGTAGCATGTTGAGGTTCAAATGGCGGAATAAAGTGAGGCGAAAGCTGGGGTGTAAATATTTGTTGAGAAGATGTTCCTTCTCCAGCTCTAGGCCTCAAAGCCTGTTCAAGCAAGCTGGTAAGTCTTGCTACATCCTCCTTTAGGCTTTCCAACTCTTTTTGGTGTTGAATTTCTAATTAAGTTCTCTCTTCATTTTCCATTTTCTTCCATAAACAAGTATTATGGATACGTTTCAGTTGGGGACCTATATTTCACCTGTTATATGTAGAATATGACAATTTATAAGCAAATGTATGAAATGCATGAATATGAATGCAATATATTGGATATGGATTTGCTTTTCATTGGTGACATATGGCCGTCATTCTTTGGATATGTGGTTTGAGCTTGAACTTGATATCATTGTTGTGATGCCGAGAAGAGATCTGTTTAGCTTTTTGACATTTGGGCTTTCAGCCATATACGCATATTTTTGAATTGAAAATGTAGGTCTCAGCCCTTTATTACTTATTGAGAAGCTTACAATGAAAAATTGATCTAATCTATTACAGGAGAAAAAACACTACCTCTATTAGCTATTGCTTTTAAGAAAAGATCAGTGTTATCCAAGCTTCTTCGATACTTTATTATATCACCTCCCACTTGGCAAGCTTCCACTCGTAATAAATGGGCTTCTGCAGCTGCTTGATCAACTTGATCTTCTAGTTCCCTTATCCTCTCAGTATGTATCAAGTTGTTTCTAGACAAAAAGTTATTGGTAGCATCCAATGTTTGATTATGTTGTTCTATCATTTTATGGCTTTCCATAAGCTGTACAGTCTTCAATTTTTCTTTGTCCAGCTTAGATCTCAATGCTTCTACCTCAGTCTTATGATCATTTAACTCTACTCTTAGTTCTTCATGAATTTTAGTCGCATGTTTAATGTTGACTATTTCAATTTCAGCTCTTCATCTTTAAGCTTGATTACGTTTGCCCGACGCATTTTCAATGCAGCTTGTGTCTTAATAGCTAACTCCTCCCAATGCTTAGCTTTTGTCATATAATATGTCATGTCCTTATTAATTGTCTTCAAGTCATCTTTTGCCTTTATCCAGTCTTGACCCACAAAGTCCCTTTCTTCTTCAGCTGTTTTTCTTACAGCCATTTCTTTGGCTAACTACTGCTCCAAGGACACTCTTTATTCTTCCTTTGTTTGAAGCTCAACTTCTAACAATTTTACCTGTTCTCTTAATTCTTCTTCACAGTTCACTCTTTTCCTTCGAGTTCCAATGGGTTTAGAAACTTCCGTCATGTAAATGACCCCTCCATTTTGCCATTCAGGATACTTTTCACTAAACATAGGATTCCTTACACCGATCTCTTTTTTAACTAGTACCAAAGATCCCCAATCATGTTTAATGCTCTCCAGCATCTCATTATATGCACCTTTGTAGACTCCGGTGAATTGAGCTAAGCCAACTAATATATGCCCCCAAGCTATCTTGCAACCAAAGCAGGCGCATAACTAATATATCCAGTCACTCCAATCAAAGGTACCCAAGGCTTCTTTCCACAACCCATTAGGAATATTACATTTTTCATCCAAGGAGCTCTCCAATTAAAATTGCTTTGTGGAATTCCTTGCAATTTTACCCTCCAATCATCTTCAGACAAGTTTTCCCATTCATTTGATACAAATAACCCGAGTGGCTTTTGATCAAACCACCAAAAATTTTGGAATATTGGTGTCTCGGATTCTATATGGCTTACCATCCAAATGAACAACAATGGAACACAACATCTCATAGAACCTTTTCCAATCCTTTTGCAATGATTGAGAGACAAAAAGGTTTCAACCAAGATCGCAACAGAAGGATTAATTTTAGTCTTCTCATACTCAAGAAACAGATTAGTTGCCTCTAAACTGATAATTCCAACAGTCGAAGGACACAAAATCAGGCCAAATATTCCCAAAGCCAATATTTGGTATACCTCCAAATTAGCACCAGGATTAGACTTTTTAGCAATCAACAGCTCTTCTAGCCGTTTCCATCTCAAAACCCTAGAATTATTTTTTTCTCTATATAAGCTCATTTGATGGATTCCCAATAGCTTAGCAAGCTCCTCTATAGTATTCTCAATCTTTTGATGAAAGTAAACCTTATGGATATCCTCAGGGAATTCTATCAAAACACCTTATTCTTCAATGGTAGGAACCATATCGACATTCCTAAATGTAAAACATCGATAATCAAGATCCTAAAAATAAATTAGGGCTTTTATGGCTAATGGCAGTACTGGAACATTCAGAAGATGCAAAACTCTCCCATATATCTTAGTAAATTCTTTCTTATCAGCCAAGTATTTGGTGAATGGAAGCAAACGACTGGCATCATTTATTACGCATCTCACATCCTTTAGTAGTGGTATCCCACTGTCATCCAGTCTAGGGCAGTCTCCCTCAATCATATGCAATGATTCAGATTCGAGCCCATACTCAACAGTTGTAATTTCACGATTAACGACCATTATGTCACCCAAAAACAATCCTATAATGAAGATGCTATACGTTAAGCTTGCCTTAGTGAAATTTACATAGGGAACAACCTAAATGGTAGGTTCTAGTCATTTAAATGCTCGAGGTAGGTTGCTATCTAGTCTTGAAAGGTATTTCACATGCTCAGTGATCTTCCTCGAAAGGTTGATGTGAGGCTTACAAGTAGTGTGAAGATAGAGGCCCTGAATGATATCAGTTAGGCATACCAACCACTATCGAGTAAAACAATTTTATCTCACTTTGGATCCCTCATGAAAGTTGTATTTCTTTACATGATGATGAATTTGGGCTTTTGAATTGCTTGATTTCGATATCATAAGCTCAAGATATTCCTATTTGAACATCTAGATGAAAAATAGAGAATCTTGTCGCAAGAAGGATTCTAGCTCGAGTTTTTCAGGTCTTGATTCGAGGGACCCGATTTAATGTTTTAAGGATTTTTCGGATTAATTAAAGACAAATTTCAAACTTTGGAAAATGAATCAGTTTCATTGGAGGAATTAAAAAAAATAGGGACTAGATCAGAAAACATCATAATAATTTCTGTTACTGGCGTCATGTTGGATTATATTTTGCTTCTTTTCATAAGAAAAAAAAACACTACCATTTGAGACTTTGCAGCATGAAACAACATAGGAATTAATTAGCATGGTACTGTTCATTTGTGTTTTGAACAGTACCCCTCCCCGTATGCCATTATTTCCTTTTCTCTGCAAATTCCTACTAGTTTCCTTTATCATCGCGCTTGATTTTTGGAGCTGCAGGCCACATTTTTTCTGCCTCAATCCAAAGAAAACAATTGGTGCCTCACGGTCCCAACTATGGAAGTATAGAAAAGAGTCGCACCATCCTGTAATTACTGGAAAGAAATCACTGGAATCAGCATAGAATCAATGAGAATATTTTAGTTTCCTCATCTACATTATTTGATTGTAAATTAGCCGAGATTTACATCCTTGAATTAGTTCATTGAATCTTTCCTAAATAGAGCTATATTAGGCTATATATAAGCCTCCTCTACTAACCTAATGGAGGCAACAAAAAAAGAAGGAAAGGGAGAGAGCAGAAAAAAAGAAAAAGAAGAGAAAGAGAGAGGAGAGGACAACGCAGATAACAGGGGAGAACAAAGGGAGTTTTCTGTCATCCTTTCCTTACTGTGAAAACCTTCATTGAACAGGGAAAGATGGAAAAAAAAGGGAAAGACATAGAGGAAAAAGTAGGAGAGGAGGAGAAACGTTGGAGATCTGCAGCGTATAGAGAGGAAGCTTTTCTGTTAAACATTGACAAAAACTTTCATTTATAAAAACTGGTGAGACCTGCAAGAGGCGAAGGAAGAGACGGAAAAAAAAAAGCAAAGAAACAAAAGAAAGAATAGAAAGGGAGAGGAGAAAAAAAATGCAGAGAACAAAGGGAGTTTCTTTCCTTCATCCTTGTGTTATTATGAGATGGGGAAATTAGAATATAGGAGAGGGAGAGAAGAGAAATCTAAGCTAAAACCAGTAGAGAGAGAGGGACGAAGACGCAGAGCTAAACGTAAGAGACGGATGCAAACAGAGAATAGAGGGAAAAGGTTTGAAACAGACGAACATGGATAGATCAACCAACACGCCTTCAACATCACTACAGCTCCTTTGTTTCCATCTCTAGGTCTGTTATTCCAAGTTTTGCATGTATTCTTAGTTGCATTTGTTATTGTTCAAGGGAAATTTAATTCACTTGAACACTTTCAAGGCACGCATGAGGAAACTCACGCTTGCCTTTGTTCCCAGCCGGGTCACTGGTCTGGGCCAGTTACCTGGCTAGGCCTGCTAGGTTCAGCCCAACCACATTGGCCGAGTTGGACCCACACCAAAAAAAAGAGAGTAAGATCGTTGCTTTTCTTGTGTATTTATTTTGTGTTTGTTTTTTGTATTTTTATATTGTAAAAATACAAATCTTGTATTTAGAATACCTGGTTTTCAACGCAATGTGGAATATATATATATATAATGTTTTCACACATATGCCCAATACCCTAACATATTTTGAATTTTCTTTTTTTAAAAAAAAGAATATTCGATGTTTAAAAGAAAATGTGTTTTAGCATGGATTTCTTAAACACAAAAAAAATATTTTCTTGCATTCTGAATTTTACAACATGTTTGTAAAACTTCAAAGGGTGTTGGCCAATATTCCAAAAAAATACAAATCTTATTTTTGGAGAATTCTACATTATTCACCATTTATATTTGGATAAAGAAATCCCAAAGGGATTAATATCCAAAATATTATTGGCAATTTTTCGCTATTATTCACTGTTAATATTTGGATAAAGAAACCCTAAGTGGTAAATATCCAAAATATTTTTCTAGAAATAATAAGTCATCACACATCCTTGAAAGAAGCCTTGCTTATAATTGAGGACATTTCAATTTTTGACTCCACGGTTTACAAGCCGCGAAAGTATGAAACACTAAGGCAAAAATAGATTTTTAAAGCGCTCTAAATTTCTTTAGATTTCTAATTTTTTTTCCTTTTCCTTGCAATTTACGAGTCGTGACACTTGAAATACTAAGAGAAAAATAAGCTTTTAAGCACATTGAATCTCCTTAGTTTCTATCCTTAGTTTCTATCTTAACTATCTTTGAAATCATAGGTTATAAATTTAGTTTAAATTAAACACAGATTTTAAGAGATTTGCATCGGTTCTCCTTGACACTCTATAGACATATCTAAAGGTATGATCTATATTCGCCAAGGGTTATTTCTTTTAGACTTTTGAACCCAAGTCCATTCATCATAGCAAACCTATCCTACGAAAACTGATTAGAGAACATCAATACCATAGCAATCATAAGGCAAACCAAACACCAAGCAACTTATGTTAGGTAGGGCATACTAGGGGTGCTAAAACTTTCCTTTTACGCAACCAGTCCCTTGCCTTAGAATCTTTGAAAGACCAGTTAGGTTTCCTAGTGACCATAATACTAGGTGGCGACTCCCTTATTAAAAAAAAACCTCAAAATCAATCCCTGCTCCTAGAAAGGTTGCCGCGACGCCGCGCTCTCACAAGGGTGCGACATGGTTATTGCATCTATTTTGTTATATGTGTGTGTGTGTATCCATCACACATATGTTTTAAGTAAATAGAAAGTGGAAAGAATATAAGATGAATTGTGAGAAGCGATGTGAAAGAATCAAATGGAGAAACAATTGAATTGGTTGGTGGTCAAAGGTTACTACATGTATGTAATAGAGTTATTTGATATTGTGTTACCCAGGAGGATAAGAAAAGAACTTAGGAAATGTATAAGCTATAGTTGAAACTCTACTATAAATTTGGTAAACCAAGGAGTCAATAATGAGATGTATTGTTAGATAGATTGCACAAAAAAATAAAAAATTACCCCACTATACTCAGGCATGATGATTAGAAATATGAAAGTTACATGGAAATTTCAGGTCTTTACAACCTGACTGATCTCAAAATTGGATCCACTCAAGTACATTTGAGAAAAGTCATACATGTCGAGTAGGATAGCAAGATAGCAAGTGTTGTTATCATAATATGACATTGTTTTTATGATCAAGCTATGAAAGAGAGTGCGATTGCCGACCATCTTGTAGACCTTGCTGTAGAAGATTACGAGTCATTGAATTTTGACATTCCTAACGAAGACATGCTAACAATCAAAGATAGCAATGAGATGAAAAATTGGTGGACCTTATACTTTGAGGGGGCTGAAGTAGTGATAATATCCCAGAAAAAAAAAAGCAATACCTTGTTTCTATAAGGTTGCAGTTTGAATGCATTAATAACACGACTAAGTATGAAGCCTGCATCATCAGTCTAGAAGCTGCTTTAATTAGAACTCAAAGTCAAGAAACTTGAGGTCTATGAGAATTTCTTACTAATCATCTGCCATATAAAAAACAAGTGGCAAACTAAGGATGAGAAGTTGAAGCCATATTAGAATTAACTCTTAAAATTAGCTAGCGAATTTGAAGAGATAAAATTCACCTATTTGAGTAGAGAAAAGAATACAACGCTAGCCTTGATCACACAAATTGTTATCAGAGGAAGGATCCATCCGGTAAACATCGAAGTCAAAAACCTCCAAGCTCATTACTACACAATCAAAAAATCACCAGACAGGAAACCATGGTATAATTGTAAACCCCTTAAACATCAACACATGAGATTAAGTAATTAAAGGAGATCCATTTAAAAGAGTGGGGAGGGAGGCAGAAAATCCCATCTTGAAGTGTGAATATACATAAGTGAATAAAGAGAGATTTAGGATCTGATGGAAAAAAAAAGGAGGGGGACTAGATTCAAGAGACATAAATAAGTGAAGGAAGAAAAAAAAAAGAAAAAAGAAAAAGAAGAACCCGTCAGCCTTTAGGGAAGAGAAGGAGTTGATGTTAAAGGGGATATAAAAGGGAAGAGGAAGAGTCACCCACTTTTCAGCCTTTTTCTCTCAAGAGCAAAGGAAACACTCACCACCAAACACATGAGAGAAAAACAAGAAAGAGGAGTGAAGATTTGAACACCAAAAGACAAAACAAAGAGAGGAAGAGGGGAAAGAAGAGCTGGCAGTAGCAAGGAGGAAAGAGGAATAGAAGCCGAAACATTGAGGGAGAAAAGGGGTTTCAAGGAGCAGAAGACACAACAAGGACAAACATACAACCTTCCTAGAGTAAATTCAAACATTTTAGGTAAGTTATAAGCAGAAAATTACAGCCATAGATTGAGTTTATTGAGGAATATTTTGGGTATGTTTAAGGAGGGATTGGGAAGGGAAGAGAGATGAAGAAGAGTTTGATGATGTCCTTAACTAAATCAAAGAACAAGGAGACTAAATAAAGGGTTACAAGCCTTCAGCCAAACATGAATATGAGGGGGGAAATGCATTCTTGAAAACTAGTTGTTTATGCATGTTGAAATAACAAAATAGAAAATCCCATAAGAAGTTAAGATGTGCTGGAAAGTTTAGACTCATGAACAAACCCTTGTTACTTATACTTTTGTGAAGCCTAACTTTGAGTAAATTATATTTCCATGCATGATTGTTGGTGTGAAGATAAATTCTTAAGTAATAATGGTTGAGGAAAAGAAAGAAATGCATGAAAATAATGACCTATGTGCTGGACATTCAAACCGGACAAATCTGGGCTATGTTGATTTGTTAGTTTGTGACTAGCATTGGCACAGTTAAAGGCATAATCTTGAATGGTTTCCTTCATGCAAGTTGTAGAATTGGGTGTTAGCTTTTAAATGGAACTTGAATAACCTAAATTGGAGCTGTGGAGATCCAGATATTGGTAGAAGACCATAGAAAGGTCAAATTGAAAAATTCTGGATACCATGTACAACAGACCTTGAACTAAAATTCTGGACTTGTAACTGTAAGAAATTAGGATAAATGGCTTCATGAAAGATGTGTGCCATCATGTTAATTTTCACATAAAGTAAGCCTTGTCCCAGTTATACAACTCGAAATATGGATAAAACACTTGACAGAGGTCGGGTTGTTGCATTACAAGGCAGACCCGCTTACCATCATATTTTGACAATTTGAACATATAAATAACATAATTGGGTTGACCACCTTCATCTCATATGTGTGATTGTGTCTTAGCTTACTAAGAAAATAAGCCCCAAAGGGAAATGAATCCTAAGGAAAGACTGGGGGGGTCTCCTGGTTCAAGAGAGAGAGAGACCAGAGGGTGGTCTTTTAAAAGGAGAGATGAAGGAGCGGTTCTTGTGAGGGTTCCTAAGGTCAGGGAAGAAGAGGAAAAAAGACTGAGGGAGGCTGCGACGACTAGTATAGGGTTTGTCACCCCCTTTTTTAATGTTTCTCTTTTTTTTTTGTTTAGTAATGTGTTTTTCTTTTTTTTTTTGTAATGTCTCCCCAAATTTTTTTTGTAATCCCCTCCTGTGCACATGCACTAAGATTTGTATTTATAGTGCAAAAGTCTCATTGTGTTTGAGAAACAAAGTTTTAATTAAACTTATTTTCTCTTTTTAAAATTTGAATTTGATAAATGAAAATGGATAATTATTATTATCTTGATAATAAGGAGAGAATAACAGAAGCACATTGTAATTTCTAGTTTCTCTACAAGTTGACAAATCATATTTTTCATTGAAATAAACCCCTGATTTTTTAATTTTAAATTTTAATCTCAATAATTTAAAATTAAAAACCAATAGACCAAAATTGGATTATAATAGTTATATCCATTGATATGGTAAGCAAGTTCCGCCTTAAGATGAAAGCACACTCTCATCCCTACAAATTGAGGTCATTGGAAAAGACGTTGAACATAAGATAATAAATTGATGTCTCGTTTCATTTTTTGTTGGAAAAAATGTAGTGATTAGGTCTGGTGTGATATAATTCCTATAGATTCATGCTATTTATTGCCTAGTCGTCCATGATAATATAATAGGAAAGTTAAGAATGATAGCATTATGAAGAATTTTTTTTTATGATATAATAGTGATTGTTTGAGTTTTTGAGCTCTCTATGTGTCTTTTTTTTTCAATAAGTCAAAAATATGTGTTCTTATTTATCTAGATTTCTATCAAAGTCATTTATTTTGATCTCATTTATGTCATTTAAATGTATTTTTAAATGCAAAAACAAATTATAAGTGTCTCATTTGATCCAACAGTCATGTCTATATATCTATTTAGAGTTAATCTTACTAACAATGAAATCACTTGTGATGGTGTGCTCAATGATTTTACTAGATAAACTTCATTTACTACATGATTTTACACAAAGGCAGCTTAAGATTAAAGTAAAAAATTTACAATGCCCTCCAAAAGTACACATGAGAATATGGAGATCGAATGCATGAGAATACAATTGCAACAAAAAAAAAAAATACAATTTTATAAAGTAACTTGAGCTTGTTCTCTACTGGATGTGAGCTTTTCTTGAAGAGTTTCTAGTCATTTCCTCTTACCTCATCAGCAATTACTGTACGATTGGAGGCATTTGACTGATGATAAATGCATCATTGCTTTTTTCACATAATGCTACAGAAAGATTTTGATGCAAGATCAGCAGCACCAACAGTTATGCCTGCAAGACCAACAGTTATCTCTGCAACTAGCAGTCTCTTTTTATGGATTTTAAGCACCTTTCTTCGCTTCTGAAATTAAAGATAACAAAGCATGATGATTAGATACTAATGTCCTTGTTACGATCCAGGCAAGATCAAATTTGGATTTTAACGTAAAATATGCAATTATCCAGTTTTACAGTAACAGTTATAATTCTCAATTTGACTGTTGGATCAGGCTGAAATTTTACATGAAGTCTTCTGACATGTTGTCCTACCTTGGGTTAAAAGTTCAGATCAATCAGAGTTCGGGAAGGCATCGCAATACTGGTCAACAGACATTGTACGAATTTTGTTATTTACTACCTTTTGACTTGTGGGCTTTCTATTTGGCAAGGATCCTTTTCCTACAAGGATATAACAACTTGTTTTGGGAATCTCCTAGCTCTACAAGAATCTTTAATTGGTTGCAATATAATTTTTAAGTGTGGCAATGATTTATAAATGTTTCAAAATCCTTTTCTTATAAGTATTTCTTATTCATCATAGCTACAATAAGGAAAGAAGACTTCAGAATTAATTCTACCTTCAAATCAGATTTTCTAGTCCATTTGGAACTTCTTAATGGTGACAAATATGATTCTATTAGATTTAGAAAAGTAATTTTCAGATTTTTATTATTTTCCTGAAGAGTAAGGGCAGCAAGTGATTGAGTTCAGTAGTTCCTCATATAAAATTATTGACTCTAGAGATATAGTAATATGGAGAAGACAAAATTGTTTCAAGCACCGACAGACCCAGAAGCGCCCCTTGTTTCAAAGAGAGGAGGACGGGTTATTCACATTTCATTTGATGGTCAGAGGGTTATTATCACTTATTTGGGTCAATTGTAAGTAGACATCATATAAGTCCACCTATGGGGGGTCTATAAGGGTTTCTTTAAGTCTAGAGTGAGTATAAATAAAGGCATAACCAAACATGTAAGGTTACGTAATTTTTTCAGATCAATAAACTTATTTGTCATATTGTTGTGTGTTGGTGGGATAATCTCTCTTCTTTGGTTCTCTAAAGAACTGAAAATGACTTATAGAAGAACAATTGACTTCGTGGCGTCATCCTTATACTTCTCATTCGTGAATTAATATTCGTTGGGTGGGGGTTTTTCCGTTTCCAATAATGTTGGTGTTTAGATACAAGTTATCTTTGTGTCACACTCCTATCAAATCTGATTTACTTGGCTTTCCGGAAATTGATATATTTGCATGTGGGTTGCATAACCATATGATTACGAGATTCACATCAATCTTGTTATGGATAAATTACGTGAAACTAATTGGTAACATCAAAACTATAAAACAAATTTTGATCGATTTTGATGTATTTTCATTGTCACTATCACTATGCTATGGACACCAAGACAATAAATTCATTATTACTATACTTGAAAATACTCAAGAAAATATCTCATTTGTCCTGTTATAAAAAAATTTCAATTTTATGATAAATTCTTATTATTTTGGGCATTTTAATTGAAATATTTTTAATTTTTATATATGCAGTTGTATTTTTCATATAATGGTTTTATCGGTCAACGTACATATTTTTTGACACAGGTCACTTGATTTAATGGAATTGGACAGAAGGAAAGCAAACTTAATGAGACATATAATCAAAGGGTAGAACCCATAAAAAAAAAAGAGTATATCGGCAAAATATGTCATTAATCTATATATATATATATATATATATATAGATAGATAGATAGATGGTTCATATGTGACCTCTTAATTAATAAAAATGAATGAATATGTATACAAATGTATAAAAACAACACAAAGTAGTTATTTATTCAAAATATATTCACCAAAATACTTTATCATGCTCTAGATTTAATTTTTATCCAATTGCGAATATTCTATAATAAATCTATTAAATTATTCACCACTAAAAAAGTAGATGAATAAATTGATTAAATTGCTCACAATAAGAAAAAGAAATTATCATTATACTAAATTATTCACCATCAAATATAATTATCATTATAATAAAGTACTGATATAAATTGTCACAGAACAATTGAAAAGAAATTAAAGAAGTCACAAAATTAAAAAAAACTGTAATGGCCGAAATTTGATTTGAAACACAAACTTGAAAACTAGGTTATTAATCTTATTGTTTTTCTCAAATATTTTAATTTAATAAAAGATCAATCTATATTCAATTCTCATAAAGAACAAACAATCCGCGAGAAAAATTGAATTCCAACCAAATCCACAATTAACAAACAAATTGGGAATGTTAAGCAAATTGTATACTATGTTATGTATTTCTTTCTAGTACGTCACTAGTTATTTTCCGGTGCGAAGTTTTCAAAATATATTTTGACTTAGTTCTATTATAATTAAAATTAATATTTATTCAGAAAACAAAAAATTCTAGAGAAAAAAATATATTTTGTTAGAAGAATTTTTCTTTTCTTATTCATGTATTTGTTTTTTACTAAATCATATATTTTTTATTGTACCAAAATTTTTAAATAAGAAATCCAATAAAAACATATTCATAAAAAATTTAATAATTTGAAATAAGTAAAATAAAATCTCTTCAACCTAATTGTATTGGCTGACACATCGCCTTCTAGTTCAGATTGTAGTTCGAGGGTCCAAGGTTTTTTACCTGAAAACTCATATTAATTTTTTTTTTAATACTTGAGAAACTTCCTAGAAATCTTAATAAACATGTTTTCAATAAAAAAAAATCATAATCATTAAAATAAAAAACAAATAAAAAAACCTTTTCAAACTCGATGGCACTCATCTTTGTAAAATGAACTCACTAACGTCAAGATAAGATTTTTGTGTGTTCAGAATGTGCGGCCAATGAATCTCTTTCACTATCATTGCTCTTTTTTACTGAATTTCTCTATCGTCTTAACACTCACGAATTGAAGTGTTAAAATATAAAGTTAAGGATCATAACTAAAAATCCTAAAATCAAAAAGACCAAAGCGAAATTTTTCACATGTAAATGAGAAAAAGGCTCTGGTTTTTTTTTTAAGACTATAACCTTCAATTTTATTTTATTAAATTGATTTTTAATTCAATTTTATAATTTTCTCAGACACTTTGAATTTGAGAAAGCATGTAAAGAAAAGAAAATCTCAACAAATAAAATGACAATACAACATTTGTGGCTGAAATTGCAAAAAAAAAATTGATTATCAAAATAAAAAAAGAAGTAATGCTCCATAAACAATGAGGTATCAGTGAATTTAGGCAAATGTATTGTAATAAATAGTAAAGAAATAATTATACTGTTTTAGTTTCTAAAATTAATTACCTTTATGGGGGCCTCTTGTATCACGCTCCTGCTTTGACGTAGTAAAGTATAGTTATCGCAGAAGATGGCATCACCGTGGTGTGTGTAATTTTTACCACCATAACAAGCACAACAAATTTCATAGGTGCTACCTGAATCATCATTGAAGAAACATTGAGAGCAACTGAAGTATGCTCCTGCCAAGAACGTCTTACAAGACTGGCAAATTATAGCCCTTCCACTCTGCATGATGTAGTACAAGACGATTGCTTCCTCAAAATCTAAGCTTCCATTGCCGTCCTCGTCCAGCACTGTAAACAAGCTCTGATGAGTGAAATCTGCGGCTTTGTTTTTCTTGAGATAGTCCACGTATTCACGTAGGCTAATTTTCCCGTCTCCGTTCTTATCCATGGCATTGAAAGTTTTCCTGGCCAGTTTCTTGTTATTTTCGGGCAGATGTTCATAATAAGCTACAACAGCCCGGCGAATCTCCTCCATATCTATTTAGGCGTGTAATATTTAAAAGGAATAAAATTTAAGAGGATAGTGGAAGAGGTAGCTTGGATCTACAACTTCAAAACTCCAAAGGGACTTTGGTCTACATCTGATCACAAAGCTCTCATGTTCGATAGTGATTTATAGTACTGGCAAGTGACCACACAATAAAGAAATATTAAAGAATTGAAATGAATATGGGTGTGGATTAAATTTGTGTTCCTTTAAAACTTTGCTGCTGTACATGGGTCCTTTGGTATCTTCAATAATTTAACTATCTCACACAACACATGAAACACGATTCCCGTATCAGAGTCATGATGAAGGGCCGCGCATGCATGGTAGTGTATAATCGGTTATTTTTTGAATTGTTTTCATACTTTGATATATCTTTTCAATAATTTAACTATCTCACACAACACATGAAACCCGACTCCCATATCAGAGTCTTGAAGGTCATATAATTGTAAAATCAGTTATTTTTTAATTATTTTTCTGATTGAAAATATATTAAATTAATAATTTTTTTAATTTTTAATACAAACACATTAAAATAATATTTATTTTTGGGTACTTGGAAACGTATCAAAATTCCGTCAAATTCTTACCTATATTTAGATCCAAGAAATAGAGATGTAGGTTAATCTACGGATCATTGGTTAATAATTCTCATATTACCGAGTCAACTCGGGTCTATTTTTATATTTTCAAAACGATATCATTTTAATTTCTTGACTTTGACTTAGTCAGGTTTGGCTAAATTCACTAAATAATGGACCAATATGTTGAGTAATCCAAGTTTAACTAAGTCAATATAAAAAATAATTTAAAATAAAATAAAATATATAGAATTAAAAAAAAGTGATTTGATGAGGTAAAAGATTTTGCGGGTGATTTTACCGATAGAATTATCAAGGGATGCAAACCGAGATCTCCGTACAGTGAAGTCACCAATTCACCGTCAGCATTACCGATGGAATAACCGATGGAAGTATTCTGCCAATGATTCCATCAAGAAAAGTTAGTATATCACCACTTTGCCGACACTCTCCTCCCCTATTTCTCCTTCTTCTTCCTCATCATTACTCTCCCCTCCCAAACTGCAAACAACCACCCCGCTAAAAATATCTCCCTCTTCTCAACACAAGTCATCTTTCTTTAACTTTTGTGATCACAACATCTGTGTTCTGATTTATTAAGAATTTTGTTGCTACCCAATTTTTGACCCATGGTTTGTGGCTGTTGTCAATATTTGCAGGTTTGAAAACTTTAGGTAGTCTCCAATATAGGGGAGGTGCTGTTGATTTTTTTTAATTATGTAATTATTCGTATAAATTTGTGTAGATGCGTAGAATGAAATCAACAGCACGTCGTGAGCATATGGTTACAGCGAGTTCTTCTAGTAGCTAGGATGACTTGTCCTTAGGTGCCGATCAAGAAGAGGCACCTGTGCCGACTCGCGATGTTGCCTCTTCGAGAGCGGTTTCATAGCGCAGAGAAAGTGTGCCTTCACAGCGGAATCAATTCACCCGCAAGTACCAGGCATATTGGAAGGATGGCCTTTCAATGTAAGTTTTTTAATTATAACATAATTTATGAATAACTAATTAATATTTCATTAATTTAATTTATTTTTAGGTTCACAAACATTGTGGCCGCCCGAGTAATAATATCAACGTTTAAATCATCGATGAAGATTCCATTATTTCAATAGAGTCAGGTTTCCAAACATCCTAAATGAAGACCTTATCGATGCATGGTTTCTGTTGTAACCCAATTTTGGCCCGTTGGTTTTTAATTTAATTTTATGGGGTTTAAAATGTAAAATTAAAATATCAGATATTTATTTCGATGAAAAATATGATTTGTCAGCTTGTACGAAAACTAGGGACTACAATGTGCTTTTGTCATTTTATCTTTATCTTCAAGATAATCCTCACCTTCAAGATAATACTTACCTTCAAGATAATCCTTACCTTCAAGATAATAATAGTTGTGTACTTTCGAATTCGATTCTAATTCAAACTTAAAAAAAGAGAATAAGTTTGATTGAGACTTTACTTCTTGCAAGCGATGAGACTCTTGCACTATAAATACTGATCTTAGTGTATGCAGAAAAGGGAAGGACGATTAGGGAAAAAACCCTAGAAAAAAGCTATTACCAGAAACTCTGCAAAAAAAATTAAAAAAAAGGACATTTAAAAAAAAAAGAGGGGGCGCGGCCGAATCGTATACTAGCCGCCGCTGCCCCCTCACCCTAGCCTTTTCCTCTCTTCTTCCCTGGTCTCAAACCAGCCATTAAACGCCCCCCTTAGTTTTTTTTCTTCTTCCCCGTCCTCAGGAACCACTCCCTCACTCCTACTTTTAAAAGAATACCCATCGGTCTCTCTCTCTTGAACCAGCTGCCCCGCCACCCCCGCAACCTGTTCTCTGTTTTCTCTTCACCACCTTCTTCAGCCTCACTTCCTTCCCTCCCCACCAATCGAAGCCATTACCACCATCTCCCAAACAAACCCTCTCTCAGCTTCACCCCATCAGCAGCTCTCTTTCTTCCTCAGCCATTTACCAATAATAGCAGAGAATCAGCACCCGAAGACCCAATGGTTCCAGCCACAGGCAGCTGCAAAACAGAGACAGGTTTTTCTCTGAACTCAGCTGCAACAGCAACCCCTTCTCTTCGGTCCAGCATTTAGAGCAACACCAATATCGCAGTGCAATAACAACAAACAACGTCGCCTCCTCCTCTCATCATTCAGCTTCCTCCTCACGTCCAGCCACCACACCAAAGTCCTGTGATGTAGTTTAATGTCCTCCAGCGGTGCAAATTTTTCTTCCATAGACACGGTGAGCTCTGGAAAGCAATAGCAGCTCCTTCTCCTTCTGCACTCGCGGCGTCCACACTAGTAGACTCACGGTGCATCTTCATTTCTCTAAAAGGAACCTCGCGTCTTCATCAACACAGTAACAGTGGCGGAAGATATTCCTTCCAGCAGAAAAGGCAGCACCTTCTTCTCCAGCCATTGACAGCAGGATAAAAAGAGACCGGTTTGGACCAGTGACACGACCCTTTTTTTTAGGTTTGAGATCGGTCTATATAAATAAAAAGAGAAAATAAAAAAATAGTTTTTTTTCTTTTAATAAAAAATTTTATGGATTTATTTACTGGCGCCAGAATCAGGAATACCGTACCTTTTGAGTTACACAATATTTACCAACGCTAGAGTAGGAAATATTCGTAGGTGAATATTCACTGACGCCAGAGTCGGGAATATTACAGGATGACCATAAGAACATAACACAAACAAAACCTTTAGCAATTTTAGACAAAATCAGCAATGCAGCCGCCTCAAGTAGAACGCTAAAGGGGTGATAACATCTTCCCTTTCGCGTAACCTGTCCTGAACCATAGAATCTCTGGAGACCAGTTAGGGTTCCTAGTGACCATAATACTAGGTGGCGACTCCTCGAACAAGATCGTTTCCCCCAAAGAACAAGATGCCAGATATCTGTTCTTTTTCCACTTGTGATTAATTTTTAATCGGTCGTCGCGATGTCCGGGTGTGACAGTTTCGAAGATTTTCAGGTTGGTGTTACGTTCTAATTTCCAGCTTATTTTTAATAAATAATTATTATAATTGTAAATAAATTATTATTTTTATTTTAAATAAATTATTTATACACAGCACAAATTCGAGTGGGACAACACACATGACAATGTTGCGAGGGTGTGGGAAAATCACAATATTTATCAATGCTAGAGTTGGAAATATTGTAGGCGAATATTCACTGACGCTAGAGTAGGGAATATTACAGGATGACCATAAGAACATAACACAAACAAAACCTTTAGCAATTTTAAACAAAACCAGCAATGCAGCCTGCCTCAGGTAGAATGCTAAAGGGGTGATAACATCTTTCCTTTCGCGTAACCTGTCGAATCTCTGTTGACCAGTTAGGGTTCCTAGTGACCATAATACTAGGTGGCGACTCCTCGAACAAAACCGTTTCCCCTAAAGAACAAGATGCCAGATATCTGTTCTTTTTCCACTTGTGATTAATTTTTAATCAGTCGCCGTGATGTCCGGGTGTGACAGTTTTGAAGATTTCAAGTTGGTGTTAAGTTCTAATTTCCAGCTTATTTTTAATAAATAATTATTATAATTGTAAATAAATTATTATTTTTATTTTAAATAAATTATTTATACACAGCACAAATTCGAGTGGGACAACACACATGACAATGTTGCGAGGGTGTGGGAAAATCACGCGGCAACTAGGTAACATCGAAAACAATATAATATTTTTTTTAAAAAAAAATTATGTTTTAAAATTTAATTTGTCACTATGGAAGTAGGTTGCGTGATTTTTGGTATGAATCATAAAAAAGCCCAAAAAATACCGACCTCCAAGGCTGGAATGATGTGGCGGTTTGGAGGGATTTAAGACCGCCATATATCCTAAAGGATATATGGCCACAATATATTCAGCACGTGACGTCTGAACGGTTCTAATGCGATCCAACCATCAAAGGATCCATTGGAGGTTCCAGTTGGTCCAGTTACAATGCTTAGGGCTAAGAAGTTCAAAGAAGCTTTCAATGGACTTCTTCAAGATACATAGGCTAAGGTGAACTTCAAGATGATTTGTAATAATAAAGAGCAAGCCTTCATTAATTTGATTCATGCAAGATATTATACCTATGTTAGGTTTTTATATCGTTTTAATGTGTTAATATCAAAAATAAAAAAAATATTATTTTGATTTATTTACAAGTGAAAACCACTTAAAAAACAACTTACATCACACTATTAAACAGGCTCTTAATATAAATAGATGTCAATGTGAACAGTAAAAATAGATGAAAAAAAAAAGAGTTAAAAATAATAACATAAAAAACCCAAACAAGCTTATCTCTCCATTCCGCCGTACCCATGAATTATTGATTTCTCCTTCACCCTTCTCTATCAAAAAGAAGAAAAAACAGTAGCTTGATGTTGACTCCACAATTATTAGTGAGACAGTGATTTATTGTGTTCCAAACTTTTTTGAAACTTTGCTGCTGTTCATGATGGGACCTTTGGTATCTTCAATAATTTAACTATCTCACGCAACACCTGAAACCCGACTCATCTTATCTTTTTTATCCCGTATCAG
>Ga0325410_1001604_pt1 | contig 25034 bp, 12 predicted proteins | sample PopdelMetagenome_16_FD_206182 | JGI IMG/M metagenome (GOLD analysis project Ga0325410, IMG submission 206182) | Populus deltoides microbial communities from Bellville, Georgia, United States - Xylem-PdIQD-R3 | ecosystem: Host-associated > Plants > Phyllosphere > Stem > Wood/Secondary xylem...
GTTTGAATTTTGGATTGAGATGAAACTTTTACAGGAGTTTCTAGACATGTTGTTACACATTGGCTTTAAATTTCAGGTAAACCAAAGTTTGGTAAGGAATTCTTTCATAGTATTGAATTTGATTAAAAGATCTTTGTCAAATTTATCTATCTGGACCTTCGTCTACTTTTTTGACTATATATAAAGATACAAAAGGAATTATGCTAGGATTCTAATTGGGTTGGAAAGTATACATTCTTACTTTTCTATTGATATATGGTAGGTCTGTTAATTTATCTAGAAGAGAGAGAATAATGTGTTTGAATTCATGACTAAAATTTGTCAAAAATATACAAAAATTAAAAAAAAACATTGTTTCTTTATGTATTATGGGTTTCAATCAAAACAATGATTCTTTAATGCTCATGGAAACATGTGTGGCAGCTATAAATTTATTTATTCTATATGGATTTCATGTCCAACAAGGAGATATTTATGGTAGTATCTATTATCTATATTTTGCAAGGATATCATATCCATTATGAAATGTATATGGTGGCAAGAAAGCTTAGGATTCTTTTGTTGTTCTTTTTCTTATATTATAAGATTTTCTTATTCAAAAATGAGATTATAGAAGGCTATTTAAATGAGATATTTCAGCCACTTTTCTTCTTATTTTTTAAGGCATACTTTCAGCTAAACAAGGAAAGAAACTTCAACATTCAAGACAACATATTTCAAGCAAGAGAAAAAGATTAATGGACGTCGCAAATGTACATTCTTTCATTTACATGTTTTAGATTCAGCTACAAGTAATCCAATACAAGGAGATATGGTTTTGGTGTTGTTTTGATAACATGCAATAATCTAAATATTTCATAAGATTTATTCATTGTGTTAGTTAATATCTTGGATAATTATATTTCAGTTTTAGGGATTTTATTTATGTTGAGTTTGTTTTGACCCAAAATTAATGTTTATGCTTGTTTTAGGTATTAGGCTTGTGCTTAGCTAAGTTTTAGTTAATGCTTATTGGTTTGTAGCGCAATACGAGACCATTAGAGTTATTATTTTAGGACTATATTATGTATTGTTTTTCTGCAAGTTGGGCAGCCTTTAAACATTAATGAAATTCAATTTTGTTTAAGCTAACACCTTTTTCTTTTTTGGGATAAAGAGTAAATCCAACTTATCAATATATAATTGATCTTGTGGCATCATTCGCAATCATTCAATACCTCTTGTTCTTAGTTACAAGTTAACTTGGGGTCAAGATTTAGCCAAACCTGATTATTCAGCTTTTTTGGAAAAGTTATCATCTTTGATGTGGGTTGCATAACCGCGAGGTTCGTATCACTTGGTATCAGAAAGTTTTTGAATTTCAGATCAATTTTGGATTTTAAGCCTTTTGGGTTATTTGAAGTCATTGATGGGTATGCCAAGGTATACAAAATGTTTTCTGAATGTTTTAGGGAAAAACATGTTGAAAATCGAGTTTTTTTATTAATAAAAAAAACCATGGCCTGAAATTCTAGTGACTGGTGTAAATAATAACTGAAAGATTAAGTTTTAGGGATGTTTAGTAGATGTATAATGGTAAAGATTTAATAAAACTTAAATAAAAGTTTAGGTTAAGTATGGTAAAAAATTATGAATAATATATATTTGGAATCTCAAAGATTATTTGTAGATAAAAGAAAAGAAAAGTAAATTAAAATTTTTAAAAAATTATGGACAAATCCTAAAAATTTTCCTCTTGTAACATTTTTTCCTTGACCATCTAAGTTTTTGAAGATCAAGTGTTAACCAATCAACTTTCTTCTTTTTACCCATTTTGTTGCACATGCGCGGCGTCACGGCGATCATCCTTCTAAATTAGGATAGTCATGAATGATGTAGGTGGAAAGGACAAGAAATTCTTGTCCTTTATCAGTAGAAAAAAAAAGGATGGAAGTCACTATCTAGTATTTTGATTACTAGGAACACTAACGGGTCTTAGAGTTTGGGTAAGGGGACTGATTGCGTAAGGGAATATATTAACACCCTCAATACATCTTACTTGAGGTAAGTTGCATTGTTTATTTGTCAGATATAAACTAAGAAAATATTGTGTTTTCTAATTGTTGATCTGTTTAAGTTTAAAGAAAAGATTTCTCCAATAAAGAGGTCTTTATCTTTTTAGATTAAAAACCTAACCGTTCTAATACCAATATAAAAATAAATTGTTTATTTATTAAATATCAGGAATGTATCTTATGTATAAGTTCATATTTCATATATTTTAAAAAAAATTGTTTTGGTATTTTTGAAATGTAGGCCAAAATCCTTTGGAATTTTATAAATTTGTTGTAAAATCCATGCAAAAGTATTTTATATTTTTAAAATAAATAAATTATTTTTAGGATTGTTGGGCGTATGCAATTAAAAAAAATTTCTAATTAATTTTTTTTATCTTTTTATATGTTCTATCACAAAATGAAAATAAGTAATAATAAGAAAAAAGAAAATACAAAACACATATATTCTTCTTTTTTACTAAATTTTACTCACGTACCTAACAATTACATGTTTAAAAACAATACATACTCAAAATTAAAAAATGAAACACATATAAAACATCTGCAAATGGACATCCTGAAATTCACAAAATAATATGGGGAAGTCATTGGAACTCAGGGACAATGCTGGGAAGCTTCTAAGTTGCAGGAATAGTGGTGGCGTGTGGGTTTCACGTACTATTGCCATTAGCGGTACATGTGACCACGCGTTGTCACTGATGAAGACAAGAATGAGTGAATAGGGTAGCTCTTATTTTCTAGCGGTGAGGGGTACCGCCACATGCAAAACCAAAAACATCCATAAAAACAGTCAATTTTATCTTCTTTTTCTTCTCTTTAGATTTGTTTCTCTCTACTGATCCTCTCTTCTTCATCAGGGGTTATTAATGTTGCTATTTCCACAAATAAAAAAGGAAATGGTTGAAGGTGGGTATGTTGGTTGGTGGCTGGAGAAGGGTGGATCCGCGATGGAAGAAGTCGTTGGTCATAGTGAGGTTCAGGCCAAAATGGGTGGATACCTGATGGTGGGTTGTTTTCTTGTTGTTGTTGGTTGTCGGTGGTGTTGTTGCTTTTATGTTTAATGAATTCTTTAGAGAGTTGTTGCGGGTAAAGGAAAATTGGCGATGGGAAGTTGTTGTGCTGTTGTTGTTGAGGAGGGTATAGAGGAGGTTGTGGCTGAGAAGGGAGTTGTTCATGGTCGTTTGTCCTTGGTAGTGTATTTTTTTTCTTTTGGCTCAAGATTTTTCTTTTGTTAGTTGTTGTCACTGTTATGGGCAGAACTAGAAGGGGAAAGAGGCATTTGTTACTAATGATAGGAAACAAACTGGAATTGTTGGTGTGAAACGCCGTATTGGTTTGTGGTGGGCTGGTAGTTTGGGTGTGGTTGGCAGCTAAGTTTAGGTATGATGGGTCTAGGGTTTTTTGTGTATGTATTTTGGGAGAAAGTGTGTGAGCTGGAGAGTGTTTTTTTTTTTTTTGTAATGGCCTCCCCCTTCTCTCTTATGTGAGATAAACACCTTTTTATAGGTGAAAATTTTTGTTTTCTTTCCTACTTGCTTTGTCCAACAAACAGCCTAAATTCACTTTAGTCCCTTATTTTTTTCATTTTCATTTTGGTACCTTTATCCAAATGTTTTTTCATTTTTTTTCATTTTCTTATTTTTTTTGTATTTTGATTTAAAAAAACAAAATCAACACCGACTCAATGAGAAAAATCAAAATTTTTAAAAATGACGCAATAAAAACTAAATTACGTTGAAAAGAAATTTGAAATTTGAATCATTTTGAGACGATGAAAATATTGAAAATAATGTAAATACATCAAGAACATATTTTTTTTTAGTATGTTGAAAATATTTAAAAAAACAAGAGATCAAAAATTAAATTACAACACATTACATTTATCATAAAAAGTTAAATATTATTGGGGGAGTTATTCATTATCTCCCATCCCTATTCTCAACAAACACACACACACACACACACACACAATCTCTAAGGCGATTATGACTATGCTTACACCCCTAAATCCACCATGGTTCCAACTTTTCTAGTTCTACTTGTTTAAACTAGTAACCAAATTAATTAAACATGGTCAAATTATACTTTTCATTTTGAAAAAGCATTGACTCAATCGATCAACATTAATGGGCTGTGTGCTTCCTATTCAACTCCCATCATAGACGTGTTGCTCTTAAGGTGCTAAATTTTCAACAAAGAAGAAGATTTATCGACATTCTTTAGAAAGTGAATGGAATAAAAGGTGTAAAAAAGGAAGAGATCAATATATATATATATATATATATATATATATGCTCTTGAAATTTAAAAGATGCTGACGATCGACCGCTTTGCTTTTCATTCAAAAGATAGAAAATATTTTATAATAATATTACCCTAAACTAGTCGCAAGAAATAAATTCCAAGTTGCAAGTGAGAATGTTAAAATGTTTTCTCTCTTTATCAGGCAAGAGATTCATCTTTGGGGACTTGGAAGAATAGCATGATGTCATTAATATACCTAGAGCAAATTAACTTTTATATTATTTGGATATTTTTTTATGTTATATTAAAAATTGATTAAGCTTTTATATTTCATTGCGATGAGTTAACTTTATGGTTAATTAAGATTTTTATAAATATTAAACTTAAAGAACTTGGACATTATCTAGTTTTAAGACGATATATTTAATCGTAGACAATCATCTACAATATAAATATTAAATACATGATAAATCATCATGTCTATAATCATACGTGTATATAAGGTCTTCTAAAGGATCTATTATACTTATTATCTCATTAATGATATGTAAGAGATATTTATCTTTTATTAATGTCGTCAAAAGCAAAGGGCTTTTAAATCCTTTCTTTCTCTGAAAACTACAAGATTCTGAAGGTATAATACTCTTTGAAATATCCAAATAAAAAATTAGAACTTTTCATCTTTCAATATATATATATATATATATATATTAAAGTATTAATCAATTTAAAACTCAAAAACAAATATCTTTGTTCCTTAAATTTAAAGCTCTTTTAAATAATTTATTGCCTTAAATTATCTAATGTTTTCTCTATAAATATACTAACTTTATCATCGATTGATAACTTAAATATATTAATTAATTATCCTCTTAAATATTAAATAACTTTTTATTTATATATTTTGAATTTTGAAACATTATCATATTGTATGGAGAATAAAAACTGAATAATTCTTTAATATATTTGATGCTTTTTTTTTTCTTTTTATTATTCTTATAAAAAACGTACACCATGCATGAATTGCTCGAATAGCTTTTAGTCTTTTACGGGACATAATATTCTTGCTCATCAATTTCCAAGGTCGACAACTTTGAATGGCTGCTGGGGACAATTAGTATCAATTCGTCCATCGCATGGAATCCCACTCGGATTTTCATGCCATAAAAGTTAGTGTATTCTGTGGGCTGAGATTCTGAGTTTTCAAATTTATTAATTCCTTTGTTGCTCCAATTAACTGCACTAACATTTGTTATTTTTTTAATATTAAGTGGGAATTTGAGATGTTTTTGTATGTATTTTAAGAGTATGTTTTATTTGAAAAAATATAAAATTGATATTTTTTTAATGATTTTTTATGGTGTTGATGTGTTAATATAAAAAAATAAAAATATATATTTTAAAAGAAAAACACTTTTAATGACAAGGTATTGTATTTTTTTTTTAAGGGGGTATCCCCCATTAGTACACATTTGATTTTATAATATAATGAAAAGCAAATCATTCTCATAAAAATTAGATGGTATGTGAGAATTTTATTTTTCAAATTATAAACAAAGCATGACGAGAGAGTGATAAATTTAATTCATAGAATTCAGGTATGTCTTCAAATATCTACCTTTATCAACCTTTTTTCAAAAGCAAATATCTAACAAAATGGATTAAAAAACTGCAATTTGCAACGAGAGAGCGTCACCATTTTCTCTTTTCCAAAGCAGGAATGTGATGAGAGTCTGTATCTGTAAGAAATCGAAACGTGTATGACGGTGACGTAAACATGAATGGGAATACCAAGAACTCCAATACTGGTCGATGGGAGACACGAGGGAGAGATGCTTAAGATCTTGACAAGTGTCTGTCAACTAGTTGATCCAACGGTCATGATACGATATGTGGGGTCCAGTTATAAATGTCTCCTTTAATGTGACAGCCTACTTGGGGTGTAAAGCATTTTATCCATATAGTGATTTGCACCTGAAAAGGGAAATGTTCTCACTTGCTCTTGGTGGAAAGTGGTGTGCACCCAGCTTCCATAGTCATATCTTGGTAGATCACAACTTTCATAATAAATTGGATATTGTTGATTGATCTGAATCCCATGATGTTATATTAGGAGGATATGTGCTTGTTGTGGATGTTGAGTAGATTTCATTTCTTATAAAAATATGATTTTTTCGCATTTGAAATGTATAAATACTTGTTTTAAATAGTTATTCAATTTAATTGGGTATTCAATTACAGTTTTACTTAATTTATGATTCAAATGAAAAAATGTTGAGCTAAAATACTCACTCAAAATATCATTTACTAAATTAAGCGGTATGATTAGATTGAATAATTTCTTAATAAATAAAAACCCATCCGCCCCGCTAGTGAACCTTCAATGTTTGTTTAATTATTTTTTTTATATATAGGTAGGATATATAGTTGAGCTCGTGAAATGATATCTAGTTTACTTGAAAAAATCATATTCTTAAAATTCATTTCTTTCTTAGAAACTACTTGGATCAAATTACTTTTTTTTTCTCCACTTTCATCCACACAATACCATGAAATGAAGAGGGAAGGAGTAAGATAATGTTGGGAGTAAGAACTAAGAAGTGATGGTTGGGAATCACATGCCATGAGAGACTGAAAGAAGAGTTTGAATGGATTAGCTTCCAAACAAGTGTTTGTGGGGCCCAAAATGACAAGTTGGGGGCAACTTTTGAACGGTCGGGAAAAATTAGGCAACAGTCCATGAGGGGAAGCTTTTGCCCAAGAAGAGCAAGATTACTCTTAGTGGGGGGGGAAGGAAAGAGATAAGAGCAGCAGCTTGCATCGATCATCTTCATTAGAAAATAGGAAAATTTGCGGTGGAAGCAACTTGCTTTGTTGATAGTTACTCTTTACTTTTTGGATGGAGATTTGCAATTAAGTATTATTGCCCACGTTTTAGGGTTCCTTGCACATGCAAACTTTGAGTCTTCACAATCAGATGGTCTTTTCCGTAGTCTCAAGATGGCAGCCATGTTATTGATTGCTCAAATGGCATGCAAAGCTGTATTCATAGTAGAAACAGCTCATGATGGGAGGGCAAAATCTCGGCCAAAAACAGTTGGAACATTGACATTTGGTATCTCTTTAGGTTTAGTAGGCAGGCAGGCATTTTCTTTATCTTGGAATAGTCGCATGGAATTAACAATGTAATCGCATGACAAGATTACGAGAGAAAAAACACTCATCTCTCTACATTTACAGGTTTAAAACACTACATGATTAGGATTCGGAAAGGCACGCCAGCACGAATTCTTGGTATAGCAGCAACTGTGGCCTGGATGAGGACCAATTCTTCACAGGCCATTAGCCCATATTAGAGGACTACGTCGGCCTTCTGCTGAAAAGAATATCGTGATGAAGGACTACTGCAGATAAACTGAGCTCAAGTCTGGGATCAAATCAGAGACAAGTGAAGACCCAAAGCTAATCTGGCCAAATCTTCTCTCTTATGTTTTAAAAATGGATGAGGAGATAGCTTGATCATTCATCTGGGGAAAACAAAACATTAATCTCGGGACCAATTACAGATTTTAGGAGTTCGGGAATGTAATAATTATTGTTTTTTAAAGTATATTTTGTTAATATTTTTTTATTTTAAAAACATTATTTTTAATATTTACATATTGATAGAAAACACAAAAAAATAATTAATCTCAAAGAAACACAAGAATAAATAGACGCAAGCTTATTTTAAGAAAAGCCAGTGATTCAGAGGAAGGGATTTGGGACTTCAGACAATCAAATGCCCACCACATAAACCAACCCAGCCTCAATTCAAGGGGCATCGTCAGATGGATACATCTAGTTATCTACTATTCTAGGACCAGAGTTGACAAATTCAAGGGCATAGTTAATGGGCTTTGATATTCGAGGGTGCAATATGGACAGGCAAACCAAGCGATCATTTCCATCGTATCACAAGGGGAAAAACAACAAAGACGACCAGCTATGGTCCTTCATAACCCAATATCATGCCCTGTGCCGTGGGGGACACATTCAAGCAAAATCGGTAGATGACATTTGCATAACTTCTAGGTGAAAACGCATCCACACAACCATACAACATAAGCCATCGAAGCAAAGGCACAAGCAACAAGTCTAGCATAAATGGTTTCTATCTAGTTCATAAAACCAGCAACAAGCGTACACCGAGTTTCCACATAGAATTTGAAAGCACAAGACTACAAACTGGACCCTGCATTACAAGTTGCATTTCGCCTACTGCAATAGTTGAGATAGAAAAGGCGGGCAGGCTTATACGGAGATTGTCAACCTAGTTTCACCAAAATGACAAACCGAGAGAAGCAAGGAGGACGCTTCAGGCCCATCAGGATCAAGCATCATTCATCAGCTGGGGGTGATTGGCTGCAACATTGTAAGAATATTGAGTAATGAAAAACATGTGGGATAGATACATTAGATCAGCAAATCAAAAGCACAGTATTAAGAAACAAACCTGTGGTATCTCTCCCGCAGGGGGCTTTCAGCTCCTCCATTTGGACTGTCCCTCTCATCAGGAATGGAGCTCGGGCTTCTTAGTTGACCATTTTCAGGGCTATCTCCATCTCTTTCAGTGGGGCTTCGGCTGGAACCACGTCCATTGTCTGGGTTAGGCCTTTCTCTTCCATATGGACTATGGCTGGAACCACGACCATGGCCTTGGTTAGACCTTTCTCTTCGATATGGACTACGGCTTGGACCACGACCATTTTCAGGGCTAATCCTTTCTTCCCTTTGATAAGGACTATCACTGGGGCCATGACCATTGACAGGACTAGCCTTGTCCCTGCGGTAAGGACTACCATTGACAGGACTAGCCTTGTCCCTGCGATAAGGACTACGGCTGGGGCCATGGCCATGATCACTGCCAGCCCTCTCTCTCCTATAAGGACTACGGCTTGTGCCCCGGCCATAGTCAGGGCTAGCCCTATCTCTCCTATAGGGGCTAGGGCTGCGGCGACGACCATAATCTGGGCTACCCCTCTCCTTGCGATATGGACTAGGGCCACGGCCGTAATCAGGGCTTCCCCTCTCTCTCCGGTAAGGACTTGGAGAGCGCCTCCTATCATGTCCTCGCCTATCTGGTGACCTATCACGACTTCTATCAGGACTGTATCCATCTTTCCTTTCATCATCATCTCGAACTGCATATTCCACTGAAATCACTCGATCCAGCAGCTTGCTGCATAAAAAACAAAAGTACAAATCAGCAAGTGAGCTGCTGCATTTGAACAAGAAATCAGAAGGATCCACTGCATATCCAACCCAAGAACTCTGGATGGCTGGTGGTCAGTGTGGTTTTCAACAGTTTGACAGGAAAAGTGTGGTTACACTGCTGAGAAATAGGGTAAGAGAAGTTTATGAATAGGAAAAGCACCATTTACAAAAGAAACGGGATAAGAGAAGTTCGCCAATATAAAAGGAAAATTAACCTTAAGTTTGTGGCGTCCAGTGCTTTGGTGGCATCCTCTTGTGCTTCATACTGAACAAATGCAAAATTTCTTCTTATCCTTACGCTCACTATCCTCCCATAAGGTTCAAAGTGCCTCTCCAAATCCTTGGTCCTTGTATGATGTGGATCAAAGTTGATAACAAATAGCGTCTTAGAAGGCCTTGTATTAGTTGATCTTCTTGATGTGCCACCAGGCCTTCTAATCCCACGTTCTTGCTACAAAATTAGTAACAATTACAGCAAGTCAGTTCATGAAAGATGCATAACTTGAGCACATAGAAGAAAAGGCAAAAAATACATCCATGAGAATCGTAACATGTTACCTTTGTCCATTCAACACGAAGTCTGCGGCCCTTGCGACCAAATTCTACACGATCAAGTCCTCGAATAGCATCCTCAGCATCTCTCTCATCTTCCATATAGATAAATGCGAATCCTGTATCCAAGTACAGCAAAAAGACACTCAGTAAAATATAATACTGTCATGTTCCCTGAAAGGATTCTTTCATAATCAGATGGAATTTCTTCTTCAGCAGCGCACAAACCAGCTAAACCCCAACCCTTGAATAAAATTTGGCAACCTTCCTGAAATCTATAAACTAAGTGACCAGTAGAAGTAGCAACCGACCTTGTGTGAGATGAACTAAGTGATGTCAAGGAACTAGAATCCAAATGTGGATGTCTCATGGTGGGTCAATGAAAATAGAGTGCCTTCTCCATCTATTCTGCTGCCTCTGCTGTGAGGTTGACAATGTTTCAATGTTGAAACATGTCTGGAATTGAAGGCTGGGCAAAAGTCATGAGAAATGAAAGGCAATGGTGTCTGAGGAAAATTGGCATGGTTCTGCCATTGCGGATGAGAGTGACTCTTCTTGAAAACAAGAAGATGCTTATCACAGGAAAGGAACAGAATTCTGAACAGCCATCCATTAGCCGGGGAGAGTATGGATTTTCCAAGACAATCCTGCGCCAAAGAAAATGTTGAGTATGGGGGTTTATGCTTCAAAAAAATGCTGGTCTTTTTTCATTAATAAATCCTGAACCCCCACTAAAACTCAACAAAGGATGACGGCTTCCAGTGAGTCCATAGGCTGACAAATGTCTCAATCATGCTGTTGCACTACTGGTATGACGGGAAAGTGCAGGCTGACGAATGTCTCAATCATGCTGTTGCACTACTGGTATGAAGGGAAAGTGCCACTCGTAAGCTTAGGAGCCTGACCCCCACTGACTTGGATGGTTGTTGTAGGACTTGCCGATTTGTTCCAGAACGGTGCATGCATAATTTTTAAATGATGTTTTCCACATCCAGTGGAGATGCCTTAAAACATTATTCTCTTATTAGCTTATTTTAAGATTAAATATGCTTTGTCTGCAAAGATACAAATCAATTATTTTGATGATAAAAATTAAAACCTCTGGCAGATGGATGCCAACCATCTCTTACCCTACCATACATGGTAAGTAATTCAGTAATGGTTCTGTTGACGTCTTTGCTCACAACAAAAATAACAGCAGTGACAAGAGTTAACTTCATTAGCACCATGTCTACCTCTACAACTTCTCGAGCTGCCCTGACACGTCTTTTTTCCATTCGAGTGGAACAGAATCATATGCTATATCAACTAATACCATCATAGCATCAATTCAATTATACTTTTAAGTTTATTTTTTTCATATTTAAAAAACATTTAAATAAAACCTTCTCAATACTTCACCCAAGAATTCACTATTCAATTTTAGTCCAAAAGGGAAAAAACATTTTCTTCATTGCACTTAAATAAAAAGATCTCTTTATATAACACAAATAACCTTCACAATTCCCACAGTTATCAATTTTACTATAAAAATCAAAAACTGTAAAATAACTAGCCACATGATAAACCTTTTGTGGAAAAAAAGCTACGACAAAAGCTAATGGAAACAACTTTACAGACTTAATAGCCAGTGAGGAAAGAACATAAGCTTACCAGACTTCATATCCACCCGTTCAACTCTCCCGTATCGTTTGAAAAGCCGTTCCAGCTCAGTCTGTCTTGCATCATACTCAAAGTTCCCACAAAAGATTGGCCTCATTCTGCATGGCCACGGACATTTCACATATATGAGATAAATACTACAAAATCACTTCAATCAAATGCTATAGCAAACTTATGCTCCAATATACAACATATTATAACTCTAACATCATTAATTTATAATGGGTTCCTTGCAAAACATTGAAAAAGTCAAGTTTTATTCCCAAACACTACAACTTTTAAGTTTATTTCATTATTTTGTAGGATAACCATGCCTTTAACCACCTTAGAAATTATGGGTCTCCATTTTCAAATATAAAGTCTTGATTTTTTTTTTGAAATCACACATTTTCAACGAGTTTCAAAGGCTGTTTCAGACTTAACTAGGGTTCTTCAACAAACCCTAAGAAAAAGTACCAAAATTTATGATACTCAACAATCAACAAGAAAATAGATAACAAATCATAATCAGATCCACAAGATCAAACCCTAAATAACAGATCTACAATAATGACAACCAGATCTACCGCACGCAGAAAAAAGATCAAATTTTAAGCCAAGTTTCCAGGAAACCAAGAAAAATAAACATTTTCTCGCGCTTTCTCGGTAACCAACGGTAAATCATTGATTGATTTGATTTTGATTACCTGTTGAAATCGGCGATTTTGTCGAAATGAAGCTTTGATTGAAACCCTAGTTTGAAAGAGTCAACAGAACAACAGCGTTTTTGTCTGTTAAAGAGATATTTTCTTTCAAGACAAAGAAAGCTTGCGAGTGTAATAAATAGGCGGAGAAAGATATAATGAGTTTGATGTTTAGCAAACTGGTCCTTATTGTTTTTGTTAATTGAAAAGTAGGTCCTAGAAGTTTTGACAAATCTAAGAAAATAAATAATCCCTCACGTGCAAAATTAGGATACAATATATTTTGATCCCGTATTAGATATTTCTTTCTTTTCTTTTTTGTTTTAAACATGAGGATAGTTGTGAAACTCTTTTCTTTTTTCTTTTTTCTTTTTTTTTCTTTTAAACTCAATCGGAAATTGATCCAAGTAAGTAACTGGCTCATTAAATTATCGAGATAACTTAAGAGTTATTGGTCAATTATTTTATTAAAATTTTGTTGTTTATTCTTTAAAATAATTTTTTATATTAAAATTATTAGGTTTTATCGAGTCAACTAAATTACTAAGAAATTGAATGAATCAATTAAGTTTTATTATATCAATATCTAATTTATTTTAATTAAAAACTAACTCAAATTAGACTCTAAGTTTTTAGTTTTTTAATTAACATGTTAAATTAAATCGAGTTTAGTTATTATAGATATAAATATATCTTGGATCATTTATCTATGATTGATTTTTATCATTTAGAAATGTTTTGTAAAAAGCTAGATACATTACTTATTTATGTGTTGTTTGAGATAATATAGCAGAATAGCTATGATAGATTAGAAGGTAAAAATATATTGGGTTTTCTTGCTACAAAATATACTTGGATTATAATATATAAAGTAAAATACATTGTGAATCCCTTTAAAAGACATGTGGATGGTTCTCGTGTTTTTTTCATCCCTTTTTTTTCTTTTTTAGTTTTTATTGGATCAAAATATAGGTCAATTTAGACTAATTTATTAACTAATGGTGAAGTTGAAGAAAGAGAACTAATGTGAAAACAATGAAAAGAAAATAGATGGCTTATTTGAACTTTGAGGTGAAATGCATATTTTGCCCTGAGAAAAATCAAGAAAAAAATGTTGCTAATGGTAATTTAGTAATTTCACAATGATTCAATTTTCATTCTAAAAATTAAAGGGGGCATTTATGTCTTTTTATCTTAATAATATATAGTTAAATGACTCTTATACTCCTGTATTCATAGTTTTTTAAACTTATATTCAAGGGTATTTTTTTTTTAATCTTTGATGAATAATAAAATGACTTGCATGTCATTAGGATTGGATTTTTTTATATTCAGGGCATTTTTATATTTTCACTTAAGCTTTTTTTGTGTAATTCAATAGCTTACATTCAAGTTGGTTTAAGGGCAATTATGTAATTTAACATATACAAATACTATTAAAAAACAATTTTTGACTTGCGCATTACACGCATCAGCACATGGACAGGCCTTACACCCTTCGGGTAATGCGTGCGGGGCTTTCTAGTGGTCAAGCATTGCTTTCCACAACAATATTTGAATCATCTCGATGTCGCCTCAATGTAGAGGCGATGCGTGTGGCTAAAGATCATTCGGTTTGAAACTAGCGACCTTTTTTTTTCCCTTTCCCCTCTTGATTTTCACATTTACCCCTTCCAAATCTCAAAGCCCTTCAATTTTTATTCCCTTCAAATTTTGTCTTTATTCTCTTGATTACTATTTGTTTTATTTGCAATAATTTATAAAATTGAAATTTTTTTTCAATTTCACCCCGTTCATTTTTTTCATCTTTTAAATCTAGTCTTCATTCTTTTGATTGCTGTTTATTTTATTTGAGATCATTTTAAAAAATGATTTTTTTACAATTTCATCATCCTTTGTTTTTTTCTGTCAAATTTAATTCACATTCTTTTGATTGTTATTTTTTTCACTTTGGTAATTTCTTAAAATTATTATTTTTTATTTCATCCTTCAACATTAAATTGATTTAAAATTAAGCTTCTTAATGGAGTCCAAATCTAAGATTTCATGAATTACAAGTTTTAGAAATTAACTTAGATTTAAAAGGGTCGCTTGGGTCATCTTAGTTTTTTTAAATTGATTTTATTTTTTAATTTCATCATTTAATATTGAGTTGTTTTTTAGTTGAACTCCATAGTTTTATTCAATTCACTTTCGTTAATGATTTTTTGTAATCTTTTATTGGCATGAATAATTGTTTAATTAAATAAAACACTTATTCTAAAAAACAAATTTATTAAATATGACTCAGTACATGGCCCGAGTTGAGAGGTTAAAAATCTTAATCTTAATTATCTCTTGATCAAATATTAATTTAATTAATTAGATATGCATATAAACATTTCAATTTAATATTGGAATTTTTTTTATATCTAAAAACAAGTTGGAAAAGCTTGTACATTTATTTATTTTTTATTGAACAAAAAACAATTATTTGACCTGTGATGTGAAGAAACGCGAGTTAAATAACCAATTTAATTCTGCACAATGATGATTTCCTTAAAAAAGAAGAAGGAAAGTTAGTGATCGTTTGAGGTTTTGTTTTCACAAGAGTTTCAATAAAATTTGATTTTTTTTTAAATTAACTATATTTTTAATTTTGTATCGTTTTAATGTGTTGACGTTAAAAATAAAAAAATATTATTTTAATATATTTTCAATTAAAAAATATTTTAAAAAACAATCTTAACAATATTCTCAAACTCTCTATATCCATGTTTAACCGATTGGCTTGTAAATTTTAGGTGTTCATGGCATGGAGCAAACATTAGTGTTCAAATCCCAACAATTCCCTCTTTTTTTGGCTTTTTAAAAACATATTCTGAATTTATAGTTGTATGGCTTATACCTAATCATAATAGCATTTAATTACTGTTTTAAAATAAAAACAATATAAATATAAATATATTTGATTAAAAATACAAGAATATAAAATAAATATATATCAGAAACAATTTTAAGATGATTTTATGTAATTTTAAACTATACAAACTTTCAAGATTTTCAAAATATTTGATTGGTAATGTGAGATTTGCTCTCTACCGTTTTCCTTTTTTTCCAGCTTGGATGAGTTGTATTATAATAACCTCTTTTTTCTTACATGTGAGGTTTGAATTTTCGTGTTTTTTTTAGGATCAAAATCAAGTTGCCCTAACCCATCAGTTAAGGCCCAGCCCATTGAGTTTTGGGTTTAGTTCTACTGACAACATGGGTTTCCGAGTCATCTATGCTGTCCTAACTTGCACCATGAAGAGAGGGAATTGCTCGAGGCACATTAAAAAGAAAGAGATAAGGAATTCATGATTGGCTAGTCTTATTAAATATTTTAGAGCAACAACTTTACATAAAGTGAGAAGAAATATTAGTGGAATGGTTAAAATGGTCAGCTGCATTGTCTTGTTCCAGCAAGAAATTATTGAAGCTGGCTTCTTCTTCATTTTCTTGAATTTGAGCAGGTTCTTGTGCTAGAGAATCGAGAACTGCGATTTCAGCTCTTGTTTTGTCTAGTTGGCTTTCTACACTGTGAATTTGTTGGTGTAGAAAAGAGATAATCCCAACACAGCCATAGACAGGGTCTCGAGTTCTGCATTGTGCCTCATAATGCAAAGAGTTTGCTGCTTCAGCTCTTAAATGTTCTGGGAGTTGCTACAAATAACCAAAAGGAAAGTATAAGATATTAAAATCTGAAATTCTTTTGGAAGAGTGAATGCCTTTTAATATAATTAAAACCAATTAATTAATTGCTTGAATTTGATGTCAAATTTCTCATACACTTGAAGTCACCATATTCTCTTGAAAAAAGTTTTCTGGCCTGATGGGGGAATTAGTCCTATTTCGAGAGAATGAGAGAATTTACAAGTAAATAATCCAACTCTAAGTTGCTAAAAAAATATTGTTTTATTATAGAATAAAGAGAGAAAAAAAGGGATAGATTATATTGTTATGTTTATTATTTTTTTAAAAAAAATCATCATTAAATAGCCAAGATTTCTCAGTAAACTCATTTGGGACAAACTGCATTATTAAATATGGTGCGTGAAGATAGCTTTTCTCTATTTTATTCTCTCCTATATGGCTTGAGTGCAAATGATAATGAAACTACTTGTAGTTAATTAACTAATTATATTTAAGCACTAAAAGGAATGAAAATATATGTGGTGGATATGATGTATATTTGTCAAAGATCAACAATACCTGGAGCATTTTTGCAACATTACTGGCACCATGGATTCTGTGAACGCAAGCAAATCTTCGAGGATTATTAGAAGTAAAATAAGGCGAGAAAATGCAATCTGAAGGACATCTCCTTCTCAAATACTTGCAAGCTGCACAACGACCAGAAATCATTCTCAAAATCTAAAGAAAATCTAATGAAAAGAATTCAAAGATTCTCTCAATCTTTCTTGCTCTTGAAGAAGAAATCCAATTAAGATTTTCAATGTCCTATGTTAAATATAAGAGAGCCATCATGTCTTAGAGGTAAAACTAGCCACAAAGATTTTTCAAACGGCTACATTTTTCGAAATTGAGGTTGAAGAAGGAAAGTTGATGAGAATGGAATTATATTTTAAATTTTGGAGAGAATTAAGGATGGCGAGAGTGGACTTATGATCGAAGGCTTTGTTTCCTCTTCCATGCATGCAATCGCTTGCCAAAAAGATATAAAAGTCTAGCCGTTCCTTTTTTATAAGAAATATAATTATGATTGAAAAGTCTTGGGTTATAGTTCAGGCTGCATAACATATATACTTTTTTTAAGTGAGAAAAAAAAAATTTGCTCGGTTGAGATGGAAATATTTATAAAGAAATGTGCGTCTCTAGTCGCACTTCCGTGAGCTTCTGCGAGCGTCTCCTTCGTTTTTGGCAGCGGTTGGACCAGCCAAGCACCCCCTTTAAAATTAGAAAAGCATGAACATGTAACTGTTGCCAGCCATGGATATATATATATGGTATTCAATAACAAGATAAAGGAGTTTAAAAACATTCATACCACACAAATTTCCATATATATATATATATGGATAGCACACTCGCTTATTCACTAGATATGAAAACAAACACTAGAAAGTAAACCAAGTCTTTGCATAGAAATTGCAACAACAATGGCCAAGTCACAGCCACACAGAATCAAACTAGAAATCCAATCATCTAAAACCAAATTATTTATAATTCTGACATTGAAAAAAAAAATAGACATGAGAATAAGAGAGAGATTCTAAATATTTTTATTACTTTTAATGAGTTATAGATTTTGAATAATAGGATGTTATTGATTACTATAAAATTTCTCGATCCTTGCAAGGTTGCTAATCCACTGGGAGGGACTCATTTCCAAATAAAGATTCCAAGAAATCATCATCCCAAACCTGAAATATTCAAAATAAAAACTTATTAGGAGAGCCATAGAGTTATTTATGTGCTTGGATGCATGTTTTCGGATGTGTGTATGTGTTTGTTGTTGCTGACATGCCTGATTCCCTGTGTGTCCATCGTCATCTGGATAAAGGCTACTGAGCTCAGAATCCATGAGGTCACCATTTTCTTTTTGCTGCAAAGCATATGGATGTAAGCAAAAGGTTAATTGTTGGATATTGTAAATACTATTGAAAGTATGAGAGCAGGGATATTGGTATGTCTTACACTTGCCTGATTAAAGTTAGGAAAATACCCGTCCATTGAACTGGCATGGCCTCCGAAGAAGGGATTCATAGCTTCTTCTCCACTTTGAACCTACACAAAATAGGAATGATCGATATATATAAGCTTTTCATAAGCATTTATAGTTCTACGTATATCATGTATAATAAGAAGTAGGACATGTCCATACCTGGCTAGAAGGTTGTTCATTCCACGGAGTATTGTCATCAATATGAAGTGAGTTAAGGAAGTCTGGATGCAAGAGGTCATGCAAGGGAGTGCTCACTTGATCAACACCTCGTGGCTGCATACAAAGTAAGAATGAGTTGAAAATTTGATCAAAATATTTTGTTGCTAAGAAACAAAGAAGGTATAAAAAACAAAGATCTTCGTATACCTGATGAGCAGTTAAATTGTTGGTAGGCTCCAAAAGCATATCGCTAAAATTTAGTTCACCTTGACCAAATTGTTGCTGCTGATTGTAATTTCCACCGAAGATAGGAGGACTATTGTTCATTAGGCCAAATGCAAAGTCATTTTGCCCTCCATTCCCAAGACCAAGTTGTTGTTGTTGTTGTGGTGGCGGCGGCGGCGGCGGCGGCAGCAGCATAGGAGTATTCCCTTGATAAACAGTACTAGTGAATAATGTTGGTGGGAATTGGTTTGCACTCTCAATACTAGCCGGAAAAGACCCTCTTTGAGCCAAATAGCTTGATGATGCAATATTCATGTTGCCATTGTGAGTCCAATTCATCAAGCCACAATTACCACCGTTACCAGAACCATTTGATAGTTTATTCTTACAGACTTGCAGTTGGCCTGCTCCAATGAGTTGTCCATCGGTATTCACTCGAATTCCAGCATAATTATTATTGGTATTCAAGGAATTGTTGTTGTTTCCAACATTCCCGACTCCTGACCTGTAGTTGATAGCTTGAACTCCAACGGAACCAAATTTGTTATGTTCTGAGCTATCAAAATTCTGAAGATTTGATCTTACTTGATTTTGTGGTTGGTATATTTGCATTGGACTTTTGCCACGGGTGAGGCCATTAGGGACACTTTCACGAGAGGGAGGGTTTGTTCCTGTATTATTATTCGATTCCAAACCTGATCTTTTTTTATTGGCTTGATTAGCATTGCCAAATGTTAGCTGCTGAAACCCTGTTGGATTGCCAAATGAACGAGACTGCTTGTAGGGTGATTGAAGTGCGGAGTAGTTGTTTGGAGCTTGCTGGTTTGGAGAGTGCAAGCTCCCAAAATTGGAACCACCATCAGGAGTTGGAATGGTATTCCCTCCAAAACCTGCTTGAACAGATGCTCTTAATACTTGTTGTTGTCTTGAAAATTGTGAATACTCTTGCTGGAAATTTTTGAGCATCAATGAGGGTTGGCTAGATGCAAAGTTTGACTTAAGAGCCCGTCCTGACAAGTTCTTTGATGAACTGGCACCTCTTTCTGCAACCTTCTTTAGGAAGATACGATACTTCTGCGAAATGTTAGTTTATTGTGTCAATGAACAAATTACTGCAATAGCATAAAATTATGATTAATTGATGATGATGTTGGTCCAAATTCGCTTTATATATAGCTGATCATTCAAGAGGTATATATTGTTTAATCCTCGACTCTTACCCGATGTGACATATTAACTAATTAACCAAGAAGCAAAACACTAGTAGAAAATTGAAAAACAACAACGAATTGCCAGCGGAAAACGTTCCGTCCCTAATTTCCAACAAAAATTGCGATGAAGAATTTTCATCAGCAATTTTTTGACAGAAACAATGACGGCGCGCTTCATCTGTAATTACTGACGGAATCGTCGATAAAATTAAAATTAAAATCGGTAATTAATTACTGATGAAATATCCAACAAAATCTAGATAGTGCATTTTATTTCCTTGGCGCTAATATTTTATAGACCTTTCCATCGGGAACTTATAATACCAACAAATAACAAATCCTTGATAAAACTTCTTCTAGTGATGTGTTTCCATTGGTGATGCATGTAAATGGCCGACGAAATGGTATTTACTTGCCAATAAAATATTCCGTCGATATTTTTTAATTTTCTAATGATAATTAATGAATCGTATCCTAATTACAACATATTGTATACAACTAGAATCTTAAATAAAATGGATAATATATAATTTAGAAGTCTTTTAGCTTAGTTAAATTAATTGAGAAGCATGATTTAAGGGTAAAACATGCAAATATATATAGTACTCTAGATAAACACAAACCTGTAAGTGGCTGGCAACATTTTCTCTTGACAGCCCTGGCACACTCATGAATTCAAGAATTCTTTTTGGAACAGCCTCTAAATAATTTTGAACATAGAAAGATCATGATCAAAAATCAATTTGGCAAGTAAAAAGTCCAATAGATGCAAAAAAAAAAAAGCTTCAAGAAGATTTTGCTTACTGTCGAGCCCTATGTGGTTTATAGCTTGCAAAAACCGACTGTGAAGTGAATTTGTCCAAACCACCTTAGGTTTTTTTGGGGCAAGCTGGCTATCTACTTCTTGATCTTCCTTTGTCCTCTTTCTGTTTTTATTTATTCTATCTTTTTCATTGCATATTTTGTTATTGGTGGATTTTGCAGAACTCACTTCGTCAACAGATATTTTCTGATCAAATACTGTCGAAGACGATGATTCTTGACTGCCTCCTACTTCCTTTATTGAAAGGGAGTACTTACCTGTTTTAGTTGCAACTGCATATTGCCATACATTCTTGAGATCATCCTTGTTAATTGGCTTCACTATATAAAACGCAGCACCCCCCTCTAAAGTTCTTAATATGACCTTTTCACTATCATCTGATGACATTACTGCATTAGAAGAAATTAGAAAAGCATCGATAAAAAAAACTAGAAAACCTAGTGTCAAGATCCATAATGTGAATGAAACTCTATTTGAAAAGTGAGGAACTTTGCACTAAACAATTTGTGATTTATATGGTAACTAATGAGATGCGGGGTGTTGTTAAAACCATAGTTATAATACTTATTGATCTGAATTTACCTCCAAAACATCGATTAAGATTTATTAGGTCAACTTAGAATTAAAAATAAATAGGATTATAAAAATTAAAAAAAAAATCCTTAAAATTTACACAGCTAAATCTCATCCGGATTTGGCTGACTTAACTAAATCGCAGATTAACCTATCAAATCATTCAAGTTTGATGAGATTAACTTTGAAAATAATTTAAAAAAATGACTTAGGTCAATATTCTTCTAGTCATCAAACCAACCCACATGACTAGGTTAGGTTTAATAACTATGATCAAAACACAACAATAAAAATGAAAGAGGAATGATATACAGTTCAAATCATAGTTATAAAACTCGGTTCGAAACAAAGCTCGGGTCACGGGTTGAAAGGGTCGATCCTGGTTGACCCTAGAAATTTTTTTTTAAAAAAATCAAAATGATATTGTTGTGATTTAAAAAAAAAAAAGGTTGATAACTGAGTTTTGGCAATTAGGTTTTACTCTGAGTCGACCCGGTTTTGAACTGAGTCAATATCTCAACCTAGCTATTTTTCCTTCAACTTGGACTGATTCAGATCCCAAGTCGACATGTCGAGCCCGATCAGAATTTTATAACTATGGTTAAAATGCACTTACTAATCACAGGAAGCTTGAATTCTTCATCCACTTGTTGTCGTAGCTCCATGCCATTCATCTCAGGCATATGAAGGTCAGTGACAACTAAGTCAAACAGACCCTTTTTCAGTCGAAGAGTTGATAAAGCATCAAATGGGTTCTTAACTGTGACAACGAAAAGTTCTAGCTTGCGATTTTCTGTCAACAAACAAGATAACATCATAAGAATAATTATAAATGATACTAGAAAAGCTAATGGTTTAAGAAAATAAAAAATAAAGGCTTGAATGCATTGAAAGAGATCAAATTATTTTAAGGGATAATTAAGGGGTTTAGTTTCATGCTTTAATTTAGAAGACAAGGGAAAGAAAAGGTTGAGTTTTTATTAAAAAAAATTATTATAAAACAAGGAAATCATGATTGGTGACCTTACTTTTGGGGGGGGGGGGGTAAATCAAACCTTAAACACAAAAATTAAGAAGGTTAAGGGTAAATTTTCACTTGTAGGATCTACAAAACAAGAGTAGAATGAGTATTAACTCCATATATACTGTTTGAAATTTAATGGCCAAAAAACCATACATGCAAAGACAAATCATCCAATTGGTAACATTTGTTAAAGTGTTGAATTTCATAAAATTATTTTTGCAAGTGTTGAAAATATAAAATAAACAATAGAAGTATGAGATTTAACAGAAAACATGAGGAAAGAATGCAAGGGTAATAATAATGAGTAAAAAAATAAATAAAAATCAATCTCTTAGCTTTATTGAGTAGAAACCTTTCATATAAAGAAAGATCCATTACGAACAGAGGAGAAACATCGATTAAAAAAATTGACTATAAGAACTATGTATGAATTTTGATTTTGATTTGTTAATGATATAGAAAAAAATATAGATATTAAATCAAAAGATGACTTAAATGGAAAAGGATCCTTTTTAATATTGTAGAAGTAAAAAAAAAAAATGCATATAAATCCTTATCATATGATGATGGACATATGATATTAGCAAAAAAAAAAAGCGATTTAATTCATTTAAAAACTAATAAATAAATAAATGAGAGTGAGAAAAAATTAATTTAAAAACATTAAAAAAAACCTTAAATACAAAGAAAAAAAAGTTGAATCCTTTGTTTATGTATTTACTGGGATAGAAATCTAAGAATGAAAAACTTTATTGCTAAATTATAGATGAAAATGGCATAAACTTCTTGGATTTAGTGAAGGAACCATGGATATATATAGATCATAAGAACATTAATCCATAGAACTTGATTTTAGAAAGACTTGCTAAGCAATAAGATCTCAATCATATACCTTTGTAACTACATGTTTTCAGCATTGCTGAAACAATTGAAAGAGATGTAGAATCATCATCTACAACTAAGATTTTGATTTTTAAGAGGGAGGAATTTTGGATAATATTGGAAGATTGACAGGATGCCATTCTTTCACAAGCTATGCTGTGAATAAATCCAGTTCTGAATTATGGGGGATTTTATAGTAGAGAGGAGCAAGTGCTTGTATAAGGTATTTATAGTGGGGCGATTCTACAGAAAATCAATTTTTTTCTCTTCAAATTTCATTCAATTTTAACTAAATTTTTTAAAAAGACAAAAGAAGAAGTAGTTTTGATAGATTGTAAAGATAATGGGATGCATTAGCCCACTGAATTGAACCTAATTAATGTGAGAAATCTAGTGTAAAATGAACCTTTACTGCAATTTACCAAAAATAATATATTCTTATAGAAGAGTTCTTTCTCTAGAAGATCTCACAATCTTTCATTTATATTCTTCTTTTTTGGGTTTTTATTCCTATGTAAGGATTATGACAATGTAAAATTATCTAATTTATTTTAATAATTTAATTATTATTTTTTAATAATGAATATAATTATAATTAGGATTAAAGGAAAATTATTATGTTTAGTTAATTAGTAGCTAATTGAATAATTAACTCTCAATTCTGTATAAATTTCTTATTCAAAAATCTTGCTCCGCCACTTGAATTATTGCATTCTAATTTAGAACACTTGAAGAACCATCATTACATTCAAAATGTCAAAATTAATTATACTATATATTTGTTAATAAAAGGGTTGCATACTTAAACAATAAAATTACTTCAAAATTGATATTAGAGTAGCATCTTTTTGAAAATATCTAATAATAAGATTTTATATAAATTTTTTATATAGCAATTACATCTAACTAAAATTTACCCAGTGTGTTTTACATGCTCAGTTCTATATGGGTCTATTCTTCTTAACTCGTTGAGATCATGTCCAAATTAAACTAAAAATTAAGATATTTTTTTAATTTTTTAATTTTTCTAGATTTCTTTGGATTATCTTTCCTCTTTTTAACCGAGACCAGTTTAACTTTTATTTAAATAGATTTGCAAGTTATTTTAGAATAGATTTCATATTATGACATAAGTGATAAAACATAGATTTTCTCTGCAATTTATTTTGCATTGATTCTTATGTTCAATTGTTCTTTTTTGAGAGGAAAAAAATGTTCAAATGTTATCTTAATTGTTACAGTTCTTATTTTATGGTTTAAAATAATTACTCTTATTACAATGAATTAAAAGAAATGAGCAAAACGCCCTTAATTTTGACCTTCCCAATTGTACACACATTAATTCCTTCTCATCAAAAAAAAAAAAAAAAATTGTTTGCAAAAAATCAAATACTTTGTCCGCTTTTTGGAGAGAAGTCTCTTTTTTTTTCATCAATAATTAATCTGTTGTAAAACTTGCATGCAAAAACCCAAGTAGATCCAAGAGTGGGAGGAAACCAGTTTCTGCCCATGGTTTATATATAGAATCTTGTTTTTGGATAACTTCAAAATTATCTTTTGCATGCAAAAACCTAAGTTGAGATTATCTTATCAGTAATTACTAATTAGGCAATTAGTTTAAGTTACAGCAGTGTCCAAAAGGACTCCCTCTTTTCATACTCAGCAAGGCATATCTGGTGCCCTAGAATGAAGAGGGCTTCTAGCCCATAAAGAGAAGGAAACGTTTCCATCATGCTTATCCAAGCATCTGCATGGGAGAGATGTGACGAGTAAACCACCCAGAATCTAGAATTGTGATTCGACATCCCTATTTTATGTAGGATCAGTAATGAAAAAACCACAGCCGAATGTTTAGAATTATCGAACTCACCTGTATATATTAAGAAGACAATCCATGGGCTTTAGGAGGATGGATTTGTTGGCCTAATTAAGCTCAAGCTCATATCTATTTGTTTTAGACGAGTTAAAACTAATAA
>Ga0325410_1001607_pt1 | contig 25020 bp, 14 predicted proteins | sample PopdelMetagenome_16_FD_206182 | JGI IMG/M metagenome (GOLD analysis project Ga0325410, IMG submission 206182) | Populus deltoides microbial communities from Bellville, Georgia, United States - Xylem-PdIQD-R3 | ecosystem: Host-associated > Plants > Phyllosphere > Stem > Wood/Secondary xylem...
ATTATAACCGTGTGCTCAAGCTGGGGGTGTCTTTTGTCAAAAAGTCACTTGAGCACGTGCTTACTTTCAATTAAATTAAATTAAGTGAAAAGAAAAGACAGGCCGTAACCTAAACAGGAGATCCAGCTAAAAAGCCGGCGATTAGGAGTGTTTGGTTGGATTATTTTTTTAAATGATTTTTATTTAAAAATATATTAAAATAATTTTTTTATTTATTAAAATTTATTTTTAATATTATCACATTATTAAAATAATCTAAAAATATTAAAAAATAATTTAAAATAAAAAAATTCAAAATTTTTAAAACCACCAAACACAGGCTAGACCCTCACCCCTTGGAATATTAAAATTTAAAACCACTACCCACAAACCTGGGAGCTAAAATCCTTATTCAACCTCAGTTTTCTCAAAACCACAACACTTTCCAGTTTCCACCGCGGGAGAAATCATCACCTTTTTTTGTTTTTTTCTTAGCAAGGGTGGTTTTAGCTTCCGTCCAAACAATAAAAATAACAAAAGGTGGTTTAAAATTAACAAATATATTCCAGTAATTGTGAATTCGTTAATTTATTTCAATGGAATAGATTCGTTAATACGACTATCCATGTGCTATTAATTCATGAGCACTTTGTAAATTCATACAAATAAATTTTTATTTTTATTTTCTATTTAAATTCACATCTTAAGGTGATGACATGCGAGGCATTCATTAGCTTCAAGATTTTTTTATTTTATTGGCAAGGAAAAGAAGAACCCAGTTTCCCATATCCCGAGGAAGCAAGCCCCTGTTTTTTTGCTTTCCAGTCTTTTATCCTTGCATGTATAAATAGACCGCGCCTAACTAGTTTCAACGCATCCAGCAACCTTTCTGCCAAGTGATCAAGACTCCAACTGCCTTAAGAATCACTTCTACATGCCCTTCTTTTGACTACCTCTAAATTTTTAGCAGAGAAGTTAGTGAGAGAGATAAAGAGGAGCAATGGGAGGTAATAGAAGACTGTGCAAGTTTGAGGTGGCATTCAAGTCCATGGCGCAGAAGAGTAATATCGGTGGGGCAGAATCAGCACCAAGCAACATTAACAGTGCCAGCAAAAATATGTGCAGAATTAGCACTGCATCTGGTGGTAATAGTCATGGGGCCACTGGAATGAACAGTGGTGCTGATGACTATAGGAGGAAGAGAAGGGAAGAGAAGGCTGAGGCGCTCTTACACCTGATTTGTTGGGGGCCTAATTGATCCCTTTTTTTCCTCGTATAAAGTATCAAGTTCTTAGTGTTCCTACTGCGAAAGAATAGCTTGATGTATTTTCAATCTTCAGTTTTCAAATACCTTGATGTAAACCATGTAATATTGTTTGCAACTAAGATGTTCAAGAGAGGTCCACGCCACTGATGGTATTTCCATGTCGAGTCCATCCATCACTGCTATGAAATTCGATGCAATTGAGAGGAAAAAACCCACTCCGACCTCGACATATAGGTGTACAAGATCAAGCCCGCTACTGGAAACTGGGAATCCAGCCCAAAAACGAAGCGTTAACTAAAAAGAAAGCCCTGTTATAAAGAAGGCAAAATGAAGAATTATCATCAACAAAATTTGCTATTATGTTGATTTGGTGGTATATTTCCCACCACGCCACCATGGTTCCTCGGTTCAAAGAAAAAAAAATGGTTCCAGCACTGGTGCACACGACAGCCTAAGAAAAAAATGTTTTAAGAAAGAAGCATAAAATAATCTCGACAAGATTGATCCCCTAGAAGCTTCGATGTGGTTTGTTTTTTATTTTCTATACCATCTTGCTTGGTTTTCATCGCCAATACCCAATACCACCACACGCAATCATCAAAACAAATTTTATAACCCGCGGTCAGTTAATTTTGAATATAATAAAGGAATATATTAATATTATAGATATATTTTAAAAATATTATTTTCTTAATTTGTAAATGCAAATATACTATTTATGCAAACATCTGATTTATGCTGTGGGTAAGATTTCAAATCAATTTTTAATTGAAAAAAATTATGTTGTGGACATGTTTTTCAGATAAACAAAAAGATATTGTTTATAATTTATATAATAAACTATAAAATATATAAATTGATAAATAAAATGAATTATTAATACTAATTAAAGTGGGAAGTTATTCTTCACTGTGGAAATAAAGTATAAATATATATACAAATTCTTCATCATAATTTATGTTTTTATAAAAACTTCATACAAATATAGTTAGATCATATCAAATATTATAGTAAGAAAATTCAACATAAATCAAACCAATCTCTTTATGTTATCATGTAACTAAAAGATATAAAAATATCAATCACTATTTAAAAACATAGAGTAACTCAATTTGTTTAAGAAATAAAAGAAAGTGCATAAATCAATATTTAAAAATAAAATAATTAATGAAGATAGATAAAAATAAAATAAAACAAAAACAACAAAAACAAAAAGTCTAGCACTAATGGGCTAGGTCCACTCACCTTCCCTTAATGAAAAAGCCCAGCGTGCTCATGCCTAGATTTTTTTTGTTTTTTCTTTCCTTTAAGAGAGAATAACACATCGTTCGCTTTATTTTTTTTGGTGGGTACAGTGAAAGAAGACTTGTTGCTCACTAGACTTTTTTCGGACACTTTCGTTGATTGAAAAATTAAGATCTATGTTTTTTTTATAAATTTGCAGCACTCTAACATAATATAATTTTAAATCTAGGGTAGACAAGAAATCAAGTTAGGAAATTTTAAAATTGACTCACTCAACTGAATTTAATAACAATATTAAATAATTATCTATAACCCATATATGTTTTTGTTATATTCAAGAAAAATTTTGACCTAACTACCAGTGCTTGGCTAAACATCTTAAGAATTACAACAAAAACTAAAAGGTACCAGCCTTTTATTGTAGCAAAAAATATTGTACATTCTCTCACAATTTATTATGGCATAGAGCAGTATATTTTTTAATAATTTTTATTTTAGTTATCGAACTTTTATTTTGTGCAATTTGACTTTTTTAGCTCAAATTAGCCTCTAATTACATATTGTTTTAGAATGGAGGATTGAAATGAAAGCTAAGGGACCGAAGTAAAACTTTCAGGTAATATAGGAGCGAGTTGAAAGTTTCACTGAAACATTCATTTTAATCCCTTATATTTTTTAGATATTAGGTGACCAGTCCCTTGAATTTCAAGACAATATATTTTGGTAGCTAACTTCATTTTTTTCTTTTTTTAGTCTTTTTCTGTTGGAAGGAGAGAGAGAGAGTCATCGAATTCTAGCTTAGAGAGAGAAAGTGGTTGTTGGGGAAGATTTCGGCTACCAAAACAGTTGATTTTTATGTCAAAAAATTTCATATGATAAGGGGAGTTACGTTTAGTTTTTTTTTTCACTTTGAAAACACCTAAAACAACAGATTTGGGCTCGAGAAGAATTTTTGTTTCAAGTGGATTTTGGGGTGATTTGTTGGCTTTTGATGGCCATGGATTGGTTTAATAAGGCTTCTGGGGTGTTTTCAAGGTGTTTTGGGTAAAAATGGATTGAAAATAAAATTTTAGGTGAAAAATAAAGGGCCCTATTTTTTTAACCACCATAATGGCCAGTTTGTGGGTTTCCCAAGCAACACATCATTTTTTTTTAATGCGTCGTTCACTCCATTAAATTTTTTTTAAAAAATAAAGGGTCGTGCTTGGGCCTGACATTACAGGCCATTGCTTTATTTGGGTCAGACACTGCAACCTGACTTGGTTCCTTTTTTTTTTAGTTTTTTAAAAAATAATGCATTATTTGTGTGTATTTTTTCAAATAAATTTTTTATTTATGTTTTTAATTAGATTGTGATTATTTTTAAATGACATTGAGTGTGTTTAATTTTTAGAGAAGTTGGTATAATTCATCTGTGGTTTTTATTTTATTTATATAGATTAAATTTTTTCTAATATTGATTTTTTTATAAGATTTTTCATATGTGCAGCCTTGTATTTTTTTTTAATTATTATTTAATAAATTTTATGTGTCATTTGCAGCCTTGCATTGTTTATATATATATATATATATATTGTTTAATAAATTTTATGTGTGTGTCAATTTTTATTATAAATTATATATTTTTTTGTATTACAAATTTATTTTGATAGAGAAATTCATTAAAAATAACCAGGTAAATTACCCGTGTTGTGATGTTAGATATCTTGATCTTTATTTTTTGCTTTATGCATTATTTGTGTATATTTTTTCAAATAAATTTTTTATTTATGTTTTAATTAGATTGTGATTGTTTTTTAATGATATTGAGTGTGTTTAATTTTTAGAGATGTATATATAATTCATCTATGGTTTTTTTAAAATTTTATATAGATTAAATGTTTTTTTGAATATCGATTTCTTATAAAATTTTCATATGTGCAGTCTTGCATTGTTTTTTTTTAATTATTATTCAATAAATTTTATGTGTGTATTGGTTTCTATTACAAATTTAATATTTTTTCTATTAAAAATTTATTTTAATAGAGAAATTCATTAAATATAACCATGTAAATTACCTGTGTTGCGATGTCAGATATCTTGATTTTTATTTTTTGTTTGGTTTTCTTAATTTCATTTTTGTTTATTGTTGATAATTTTTTTCCATTACTTTACACAATGGTTATTGAGTTGTTTAATTAGATGCATGCATAAGTTTTTTAATTTACATCTAGGATTTTTTTTGCTATCTATATACGCGTGTGTGCAGAATATGGTGGAAGAAACTATTTAGCCAATGCTTGTCCAAGAAAGTTTAAAGGCTTTAAGTATTTTTAAGTTACTTTCTCTTAAGAAAATTTTTTATCTTCTAAAACGAGTGTTTGAGGTATATTCCATTCTCATTTTATACATTGGGTTTAAATATATAAATAGATACTTAAATAACTTAACTAAGTTATTTAGATCCTTGCAATAATAAAGAGTTGACAAACATTCGTTACTCTCTACTTGCCTATAGTTGTTGAGATTTTACTTTTCATTTAAAAGTTGGGTTTTCATACTCTTTTTGTTCATCATGCTATTTTTTGTTTTGAGTTGCTCAAACAATGTCTATGTTAGATTGATGTTCTTTTACATTTTATAATTTGATTCTTATATGAAATTCAAGACAGTTTAAGCAAGTTTTTTATAAATTATTTATTTACTATTTAAAAATCAAATAATATATACGAACTCTTGATTGTATGTTTTTTTTTTAAATTATCTTATAATTAAAAATAATATATATTTTTAAAAATAGCTCACAGCAACACGCAAGTAACATACCTAGTTGAAACTGATTTAACGTGATAACAAACATGAATTACACACAGGTGTAATTCATTGCTACCGGGGTAATTTAAAAGGTATTTATACAATTAATTATAATAATGAATTGTACTTTTTAATAAAAAGCAACACACCAAAAGTATTTAATAATTTAACAGAGGGAAGCAGAAGGGAAACTCATTTCCTTTCTGGCAAAGGAAGATGGTATTAGGCAACAAATCACCCACAACACTCGTAAACAAGTCTTTAATCTCACTCTAATGATAACTTAGACAAATATCATCATATTAGGATAGTGTTATTTATAGCACAGAGCAAAGCCATTCGACTGCTTCTTAGCTGCGGAAGCCATTAAATATTCAGAAGCACGCCCACCGGAAGAATGTCACTATTCACCTAATTAATTGCCCAACTAATCCCCAACCAACCTTTCACCACGCCAACAAACGTAGCCGACAACCGTAAATGCCTTAACATTAACCTTACCTAATTTAGTTTTCCCTTCATTAATTCTCATCACCAGCTCGATTAACGCCCCTCCCCTCCACCATCACCCTCCGCTACTTTTCATACCTAATATACCCCCACTACCTTTGCTCAATCCCACATCTACCCTTGCGTACAGCCACACCAAAGCACGGACTCCAGAACCAAAATATAAAATCTCAATTTAGACAAAAAACCATTTCAAATCCGACACCCATGTTTAAAACTCGTTCCAGGCACGCCTTCCTCTTACTGAACAGCTACATAACTAACTGATAGTCTTTTCGGTTACCGGCCACGTGGAGTTTCCGGTGATAGATGGGGGTGTCTGGCCGGAATAAAACTAACGGCGACCACAACATGAAGCTGTTTAGGCTCTGTCCGTTCTGGCAAACAGCGACTAACTCTTCCTCTTCCTCTTCTACACAAAACCTTAACCACAGTCACAAGGGCAGCAGCAACAGTGTCCGACACGTGGCGGTTAATAGCAGCGGTTTGAAGTCCACAACGGTGTCCTCTGTTGCGCGATCGCTTTTACCTGCTCCGCGAAGGCTCCGGCTTGATCCTGCTAATAATCTCTACTTCCCTTGTACGCTGCGTTTTAATCTTCTCCCTGTTGACTTTCACTTTTGTCAACTATTTTTTTTTTGCTATTTTTATTGTTTAATTTATTTTAATATTAATTATTGTTATTATTATTATAGATGAACCCGGGAAGCAAGTAAGGAGTGCGATAAGGTTAAAAAACAGAAGCAAGTCTCATGTTGCTTTTAAGGTATCAGTGTTTGTTAAAATTAATAATTATAACACAGAGGTTAATTACATTATTTAATAATACGAATTAAATTTAAACTGGTGGTTTGCATTTTAGGTGTTATTTTAATTTTTGTCTATTTTAAATTTTTTGGAAGTACACTGAATGGGATCTTTTCTGCTGGTGTCCTACCTGTAGTAATTTGTTTTTGTGTGTATTTTTTTTATTCTTGATTTAATGTGAATTTTTTTATTGATTTTTTTTATTAAAAAAACCTGAGTTTATGCGTGTTAGTGTTCTGACTTGTGATCATTGATAACGATCTTGTTGAACTATCTAACTGATATCTATATGTGATGTTATAGTTTCAAACAACTGCACCGAAGAGCTGTTACATGCGTCCACCCGGTGGTATCCTTGCTCCAGGAGAGAGCCTCATTGCGACGGGTAATTTACTCATGATCATTCCATTTGTTTGTGTCTCAAGGGGTGATGTGCTTATTAGCTCTTGGTTGTATTTTGTGTTGTTTATTCTGTTGATTCGAATTTTATATTTTGATGGATAGTTTTCAAGTTTGTGGAGCAACCGGAGAACAATGCAAAACAAATGGACCAGAAGAGCAATGTTAAATTCAAGATTGTGAGTTTGAAAGTGAAGGGAGGAATAGAGTATGTGCCTGAACTGGTACGTCATGTTGAGTTGTGCCTTTTACATCACCATCTGTCTCTGTATTATACTTGGTGTTGAGGAATAGCTGTTCACATCAATAGTTTTTGTTTCACTTTTGAAGTTTGAAATAAAATGAAAAATCCGGTGCTTTTTTTGTTGGAGAATTGTTAATGTTTGGTTGTTGCCGTAATGCCTTAGGATAAACTTTTTCAGGGTTCAGACATGCCATTTTGGAAGCTTTACTGCTGACAAACTTTGGTTATTGGCATTTGTGGCATATAATGGGTTTTCAGAAATGTTCATGAGGTTGTGGGATTCAAAGATTTTCAGTGAACTCTTATTCCATGGCATAGGAGTATAATTTAATGAATTAAAAAAAAAATATATCCATGGAAATAAAATTAGTGGCTTAGAGATAGAAACGGCAGCGGTCTGTTTTTCATTTTCATAGTTGAAGATGCCAAATGAGTGCAAGCAAGGTCAAGAAACATAATTCTGAAAAAAAAAGCCTTACCTATGAGCATCACTAGTTAACAAGTGAACTGAGGAGTCGAATTTTTTAACCATCTTAATAATTGTTTGTTGCCTATTTATATTGCAGCTTAGTTTGATTGAATATAAGATTTTTAAATAACCTTGATGTTCAATCTAGGTCCTACAAGAGCCTCATTTATAAGGTTTGTTATGGTAGTTGGGTTGCAACTACACGGCTGTGCAGTATTGTCATGTGTTGGAGGATTTTTAAAGAACTCCAAACATAAATGTTTAAAAAAGGGATGGGTTGTCAAGTTTCCAATATCTTTTCCAAAGTTTTCTGAAAAGCTGGCGTTTGTTTCATGTCATGTTCGACAGGGAAAACTGTGATTGGAATTATCTGCATTTAAATTATGTGCGTCTAAACTTGATAATTCTGGAGCTGCCAGAGACTGCTCATAAATATTCCTTATGCTTCTACTTCTTTTATGCCTCTTTCCATTTCTTGAACCCAAATTGACCTTGCCTTTTGCAGTTTGATGAACAAAAGGATCAAGTAACAGTTGAGCGCATATTGCGGGTTGTGTTTTTAGATGCAGAGCATCCTTGTCCTGTATGTAAATTTTGTTTTTCTGTGTTAAGTTGTTGATTATGTGCACGATAAAAAGATAAAAAGCTAAAAAATGAGAATGAGATTGTTTCTCTGAAGGCAATGGAGAAACTGAAGCTTCAGTTGGCTGAAGCAGAGGCTGCTCTTGAAGCACGCAAGAAACCTCCACCAGACACAGGGCCCCGTGTTGTGGGGGAAGGTCTCGTGATAGATGAATGGGTATGGATATTCTCTCTGATTTAACAGTGTTCAGTTTTTATGATTTTCATGTCATAATACAATTTCTTCACCTTCATTACTATTTATTCTTCAGAAAGAGCGGCGAGAAAAGTACCTGGCTCGACAACACGTTGAAGCAGCAGAATAGGTGTGGTATGCGGTCTGATCTTTGCTGTAAGTTGTATTAATTCAGCCCCTTGACTAATGGGCAAGGGGAGGTGGGGTTGAGTCGGCAGTCAGGTGCCATCAAGAGGAGAAAATCATGTAGTTATGCCGATATTTGTTTGATGGATGGTATGGAGGTCAGCTCAGGGTGCGAGGGATGGGCTTGCCCTTCTACATGTGTACATAGCGGATTTGTTTTGCAATGGAAATAAATCAATCTTATTTGGTATAATTTAGGGATGGGTTGCTCAGATTTGTGCTGGCCTTGTGTATTGGAAGTTATATTTGGTCATTAATCATTTGTTTATTAGATATCACATGCATTTGTTAGGTCATCATGGAAATCATGTTGGACTCGTATGATTAATTTTTTCACTGTCTTGAGCTAATTTTGAAAGTTGGCTCTTGCATTCTATCAACAGCAATGTCAGATCCTTTTCTGCTGTATGGCATGCCGTTAGATTATCTAGTGCGGCGATAAGTGACCTGAACTTTCCGGCGAAGAGATGCTTTCCTCGCTATTTTAACACCATCTCTTTTCCACCTTATGCCTACGCGTATATGCTCTGTGAAAAGGGTGGATGCGTTCTCAATATTCTCATGATTTCCTAAAGTAGCCTGATTCCTCAACTATGTATGCTAGCTAGCTCTTTACTTCCCATCCTGCAAGACTAGGCGCTAGGCACCCACTGAGATCCAAAGTATGCCTGAAAGCTTCCACTTGGACAAGAATAAGATGATGCATGGTCTAGTTGGTTAGGATACTCGGCTCTCAAATCCCGGCAACGGAGCATTTTCCAACCTTTTTGGCTTTGTATTTTGTTTTTTTAAAGTCGCTGTCCTCAAGAAAGGAGAGAGTGTTTTAGCTTTTCCCATTTTTATAGCTGAAGTGAATCGGAACTAAGAAGCAATTAAGTCACTTAATAGGCCATAACTTTGTATCTATGTAAAATTTATGGCAAAATCTGCAATCTGCAATCTGCAATTACAGATTTGTAAGAAACAATTTGCAATTACGTTCTGGAAAAAATAGAAATCTGCTCTTACCCTTGTATACTGATTTAGGTTTTTTTTTTAAAAAAAACCCACATCTAGAGGAATTTAATTGCTAAATTATAGGGAATGGGGACCTTTATTTGATAGAAACGCACAATGAGAAATACCCACGAGTACCTATTGAAGAAAAAAAGAATAAGAGAACATGAGAAGGAGGATACCGATGACAACACATAATAGCATATGCTAGCTATTTGATATGTTCTTATTGGATAATTTTATTTTTCAGCAAATGTAATAATATAAACGCCCTTTCAACGTGTATTTTCTCATAAAAGATTCCAATAAAAAATAAAAAAAATTATATATCCATCTAATTAAATATAAATTGAGAATTATCGTGCCAATAAATATAAAAATAAATAGTTAATGATAAGTAAAGACTAAATTGAAAAAAATCAAGAGATTGATGTAAATTAAAATATTTAATCTCGCAACACGAAGCATGTGCAATTGTGTTTAATAATTTTATTTCTTTAAATAATCTTTTTATTTAATCAAATGATTATTCATGCCAATAAAATGATGTCTACCAAATAAAAGAAGTCTTTTCTTTTTAAAATATCATGAACTGAACATCTCATACTTATATTTAATCAATTAGTTTAAACTAATTATAAAAAAATATTTTAAAAAAGATAAATTTTAAAAACAATGACAAATAAAAGACCCAAGATAACCCGAGTTATTTTTAAAACTAGTAAAAAATCATATAGAAAGAAAATAAAAAAAAAACCAATGAAGTTTAATCTCCAATTAAATAAATATTGAAGAATAAAACTGAAAAAACATGAGTTTAAAAAAGAAGGAAAAACAAAGCAAACCCAGATAAACTTTCTAAAACTATGTCAATCTCTAAAACTCACAACCTGTGAAATCTTAGACCTAAATTAAATAAAAAAGCTCAATTCTCAACCAATTTAATGTTGAAGGATAAAATTAGAAAAAAAATTAATCTAAAAAATTATCTCAAATATAACAAATAGCAATCAAAAGAATGAGAACCAAACTTGAAAAATGAAAAAAAATTAAGGAGGATGAAATTGAAAAGAATTCTAAATTTATAAGTTATCCCAAGTAAAAAAAATTACTAATCAAAAGAATAATAATGAAATATGAAGGAACAACAAATTGAAGAGCTGTTTTGAAATTTTGAAGTGACAGGAATGGAGATTAAAGAGGAGAGAAAAAAGAAGAGAAAAAAATGTTATCTTTGCCAAATCGGATGGTCGTTGGTCACACATGTTGCCTCATTACGGAGAGATGTTGAGACAATTCAAATGTCACCGTGGAAGGCAGCGTTTGGTCACTAAACAATCCCACATACACAACCCACGTGCTGATGCGTGCACTTTAAAGGTCAACCACTTTCTTCTTTTTTTAATAATGTTCATATTTTTAAATTACAAAATTGTCCCTAAACAAACCTAATAACAACAAAGAAAATCAAGTAAAAATACAAAAATACCCTTGGATGTAAGTTAAAGAAAAATCCACTTTTAAGGGCATTTAAGGGGGGCATTTGTTTCATGGAAAATGGTTTTCTAGAAACCACTTTCTAAATTTTTCTATATTTTTTTATTATTAAAAAAGTTGGTCAATGAAAAACACTTTATAGTAAAAAAAACATTTGACTTGGTTTTTAGCAAACTATTTTCCTTTTTATTTTTGGACGAAATACACTTTTCAAAAGTTATTGTTATTTGTTAATGATATCAAATTTGATCCTTAATATTTTGATTGTTATATATTTTATTTTGAATATTTTTTATTATTAATCTTTTTTTTAATTTTTCTCCATCCATCCTTCTAATTAGCTCCTTACCATTGGGCTCCTAATTTAATTTAATTTGATTTTTATATTAAACTTGGTCCTTATTTTTTTTTATCTATCAGGTTTGATCCTCATTTTATTTTATTGCTATTTGTTTTATTTGAAATAATTTATGAAATTGCTATTTTTTTTTTCAATTTCATCATCCTTCAACATTTTCATCTGCTATATTTGGTCTCTATTCTTTTAATAAACTTAAAAAAATAAAGTATTAATAAGTTATTTTCTTACCTCATTTTGCATGGAATAGCCAAATACTAAGAAGTATTTTCTAACTTATTTTTCATGATATTATCAAATATTAGAAAATAATTCACTTTTTAGGAATCTACTTTCTATGAAAACCACTATCTAAAAAGAAACTATTTCCCAACAAATAAATAGGACATATCATTTCACTCATTTTAAAAAATTGAAAGAACTCCCCTAGATATCAATCTTCTTTAAATAATTATTTTTAAAAACAATATAGCCATTTTGTTTTGCATAAAAAATGTAAAAAGATTTATCTATCCCTTATAAATATATTGATGACCAATAGCTATATGAAAAGACTATATTGCTTCTAATTATTAGGTTCATTTTGCTCATCTTTTTTTTTTTTACTTTGGATTACTAGAGTGATTTCTTACATCATTTATATTTTCTTATAATAATTATAATAATTCATTTTCAAATGAAAAGGAACCTTGTCATGTAACAACCCCGATTTTTCTACATTCTTTTTCACGGTATATTGAAAGTTTTCAGGTAAAGTTTTTTTTGATATACAAGTTCCACCAAAATTTCTATCAAAATTTCAGCAAGTCTCCTCTATACTGGTAGGTCTCAAGTTATCGACATATATCTTATTTACACTTCTAATATCTCACATCTCATAACTTAAAATCACAACTCAATTATCCTAGGTCTCAACCCAACTCATTATCATCAACACAACACATCTTATTCAATAACATCATATAATGTAGTTCAAATGAAAGATTCAATTTCAACTATAAACATGCATGGTCAAATAGGTACTGAGAGTTTCAACCATTAGAGTAAAGACATACATGCAAATTTATAGATTAATATTAAATCTCAAGTTTTAGAAGATAAGTCTTTTAATTTACAAATAATTCATAAGCAAAAGATAACTAAACTAGTATTACCGTTGACGCAAACCTGATGGATCTGAAAATAAAAATTAACATGTACACATAAATATAAAAGATAGTAACAAGCAATAACAATGACAGACAATAATCTCTACAAAATTTCTTTTGATATATAAAATTAGGCATAAACCTCTTTTACAATATATATTTTCCATCTATTATCAATATCCATCTAATATCCTATCTCATTTGCTAAGAATAATTTCATTTTGGAAATCTCAACACAACTCAACGGTTTGCGAACACCATCTCCTTATAAATCAATTCTCACTTGATACCAAGATATTCCTCTCCTGGTATCATTAGCTTATCTCATTCTTTTGGAATAACTAATCAATATTTTTCCTTTTCTAAATCTGTTGCTAGAAGGTAATCGCCGAAACTAATAAATCTCATCAGTATCATTAGTCATCTAATATTGGCCTAGACTAATCAATTTAAGAAATACTGACACCGATGAAACCTCATCAATACCATTAGTAATCCAAACCTAGATAGCTAATCAATGCCATTTGATTTTTCCATTCGTACAAAACCCCTTTCATTTTTCTTATTAACATCATATGCATTGTAATCACGGTTGTCAAGTATCATTTGCACACAATCTTAGTTATCAACACTACGATCACTAAGCATCCTTCACATAACCTTGGTCACCCTCGTCACAGTGCCAAGTTTCAATTTATGCCCTTAGCCACCATCATTATGGTGTTAAGTATCATTGTAATGTATCCTTAGCCACCAACACTATGGTAACCAATTATCTATCAATTCCCCTCCAATCTCCAAGTCATTGTGTCTATCCAATAACCACATTAATTAATTTACTCAATAACTTAATCATATATTAATTATTTTACTCATAACATTTAGAATTTACTACTTCCAACTTCAATCAATTAATTCACATAATCTTTTCAAAACTTAACTATTCGGCTAACTCATCTTGAGTGCCAATAATTCTGGTAATTTCATATAATTACCCACACATTTGGTTAACTATCTTCAGTTACTAGTACATCTGGTAATTCCATACGAATTACTCAGCCTCCAGCTAACTTCTTTTGTTAATTAATCAATCCTATAATTCCATGCGAATTATCCCATATCTAGTTAACTTCCTTGTTAACCAATAAACCCAGTAATTCTCTTAATTACCCAAGAAATCTGGCTAACCCATCTTGGTGCCAAAGTCAATCCGGTAATCAATGAGTGATGGAAACCAAGATTAGAAATAATAGATAAATAATGATATATAAAGGAAGAGATGACCTTCATAAAATCAATTTTGGTTTAGAATTTGTAAGGATGGAGAAATTAGTAACGTGTTTTGATGGATAAAATAATAAGAAAAATGACAAAATATTTTTAGGAAATAAGTGAGGTAATAAAAAATACATTATAATAAAGGATAATGCAATGAAAAGGGTAGGACTGAAGGTGCAAGCACCGATTAAAAATCAGTGATGTTATTTTGAAACGGTAATAAGCCCGATAAATAAATAAAGGTGGAAATCCTAAAATATATACATTCCAAGAATAATAAAATGAGCTTAAAGGTTTAGAAGGATAATTGATATGATTTTTTATGAAGATTGAACAAGAAAAATCTAGATTGTTTATGAAAAGTCATGAACTGACCAATTTTACATTAGGAAGTAGAGCTTTCAATCTAATTGTCGGATCGGGATAAAAGTTTGCAGGAAGTCTATTAATATGTTTTCCTACCTTAGTTAAATATCTCATCCCAATCGAAGTTTGGTAAAGACTAGCGATTTAAGCAGAAATAAACCAGATAGTTTACATGAAATATAAAATAAAATACATAAAGGCATGAATAAGGGATAAAATTGTAATTATGGAAAAAGATGCCTATAAAACTGCAAAGAGGCCACCAGTTAAAATAAAAAAAAAGAAAAAGAAAAAAAATAGAGAAAAGCGGATAAAGAGAGAGCTGCAGATTTTGGAGAAAACCAATAATGCTCCGGTGGTCATATCTCTTGAATCCACCGTTGGATCATGCTGCGTTTTGGATATGTTGTTCTTATTACATTCCTCTACTAACTGACTGGAGGGATTGGAAGACCCAAAATCCGTGTGACATAAATCATCATCGGCAATTTCCTGGAAAACAAAAAGGAAATGAACCTGAAGGGCAGTTCGGTCGCCGACCGATTTCTCTCTGTTCCACCGTTGGATCATGCTCATTCTTGTATATGTGGTGTGCCTAGATGTTTCCTTCATTTGGGACGGTGGAGATCGGAAACGAATTCTCCGGCAAGGTTTCGTGCATGTTGAACAGTAGCTCATATATTTTCAGGTAAGCTCGGTTGTATTCCGATCTAGGGAGATCTAACCGTTAGATCATTATGATTTTGAGATACATTATGCACAATGCTATGATATGTAATCTGACCATTGGGTTTAAAACAATAAGTTAGGGTTGATGACGTATTGCCTTTTGAATCTATAGCTAGTTTTGGCAAAATGTTGTAAGCTTGATTAAATACATGTTTTAATGAAATTAGAATTGTGTGGGTGTAGGTTTTATAGAAGATGTAATGGTAAAATATATTATTGTTATTAGTATTATTGTAGATTAATTGTGTATTCTTTATATGAGGGCAATAATGATTATTGTTGTTAGAATAGTAAGGAACATTGCTAACATTGCTATAATAAGTTAGCTTTCTATTCAATCAACGTGTGCATATAGCAATGTTCGTTACTATTCTTACACAATAATCATTCTTCCCCTCATATAAAGAATACACAATTAATCTATAATAATACTAATAATAAGAACATATTTTATCATTACATCTTCTATAAAACCTCCACGTACACAATTTTAATTTCATCAAAACATGTATTTAATCAAGCTTACTACATTTTGCCAAAACTAGCTATAGACTTAAAAGGCAATAAGTCATCAACCTTCAATTATTGTTTTAACCCCGATGGTCAGACTACATATCATAGAGTTGTGCATAATATATCTCACAATCATAATGATCCAACGGTTAGATCTTCCTAGATCTGAATAAAACCGAGCTTACCTGAAAATAAACGAGTTACTGTTCAACATGCACTAAACCTTGCTAGAGAATGCGTTTCCGATCTCCACCGTTTATAATGAAGGCAACATATAGGATCACTACATCTCCAAGAATGAGCATGATCCAACGGTGGAACAGAGAGAAATCAGTCGGCGACCAAATTGCCCTTCAGGTGTATTTTCTTTTTGTTTTCCAGGACATTTCCGATGATGATTTCTATCAAATGGATTGTGTGCCTTACAATCCCTCAAGTCATTTAGTAGAGGAGTGTAATAAGAACGACATATCCAAAACGAAGCATGATCAAACGGTGGATTCAAGAGATATAACCACCGGAGCATTATTGGTTTTCTCCAAAATCTGCAGCTCTCTCTCTATCTGCTTTTCTCTAATTTTCTTCTTCTTCTTGTTTTTTTTTTAACTGGTGGCCTCTTTGCAGTTTTACAGGCACCTTTTTTTCATAATTATAATTTTATCCCTCATTCATGCCTTTATGTATTTTATTTTATATTTCATGTAAACTATCTGATTTATTTCTACTTAAATCGTTAGTCTTTACCAAACTCCGATTGGGATGAGATATTTAACCAAGGTAGGAAAACATATTAATAGACTTCATGTAAAATTTCATCCTGATCCGACAATTGAATCGAGAGCTCTGCTTCCTAATGTAAAATTGGTCAGTTCATGACTTTTCATAAACAATCTAGATTTTTCTTGTTCAATCTTCACAAAAATATCATTTCAATTATCCTTCTAAACCTTTAATGTCGTTTTATTATTTTGGAATGTATTCATTTTAGGATTTCCACCTTTATTTATTTATCGGACTTATTACTATTTCAAAATAACGTCACTGATTTTCAATCGGTGCTTGCACCTTCAGTCCTACCCTTTTCATTGCACCATCCTTTATTATAATATATTCTTTATTACCTCACTTATTTTCTAAAAATATTTTGTCATTTTTCTCATTATTTTATCCATCAAAACGCGTTACCAGTTTCTCTGTCCTTACGAACTCTAAACCAAAATTCATTTTATGAAGGTCATCTCTTTCTTTATATATCATTATTTATCTATTATTTCAAACTTGATTTCTATCACTTATTAAAATATTACCACTTTCAGTCTTACGTTTACATGAAGATTTACACATCTATATATTTAAATTATAAATTTTCAGGGTTTTCACATGCCACCTGCTACTTTAGACACAACTTGGCCATTATAGCCTATATAATCCCCTTCTCAGTTACAGCGTAAGATATCTTAATTTGAGTGTTTGGAAATGTGGTATCAGTTACTTTTTAAAGTATTTTTCACTCAGAAATATAACAAAATAATATATTTTTTTAATTTTTTAAAAATTATTTTTGACATTAGCATATTAAAATGATTTAAAATCACCTAAAAAATATTAATTTGAAGTAAATAAAATAAAATAAAATAAAAACTTTAATTTTTTTTTAAATATTTTTGAAATACAAAAATGAACATGATAGTGACCATCTTTTAGAATGAGGCTTACGAACAAAGCTTGCGTTGTTTTCTCTCTAGGAGCTGCATTTGGGCTCAAAGATTATATGATCATACCCAAATCACCAGTTCTTCTAGAGAAACGGAGTGCCGCAAATTAAACCCCTCTCCAGTTCTTTTGATTCATGAAGGGAAAGCGGCAAAACATCTTATGAGAAGTATCAGGCAGCAGAGAAATCATTGAGAATGGTGTTTTATTTGACTTGTTGGGGCTGGAATTGAGTGTTCTATATAAATATCCAAATATAAAAGTCTATAAACCCCAGGAGATGTACTTCTACGTAAATTTTAGCCCTTGAAGGCAACATCTAAATTCACACAGGCACTGATAAAGAATTTCTCTTTTCTGAACTTTTCAGAACAGAAAAAACCTCTCCGTGAAGAAACCTAGTGGTCTTGTTGATGCTCAAGAACTAAAAATAAAGATTGTTTTTTGAGTTCATTGCGAATTTAACACTTGAAATCCTCTGATTTCTGCTTTACAAGATTGCATTGGAAGCTATTACCTGACCTCACAATCTTCATAGTGAAGACAAAAGGAATATTTCTAGTCCTGCGACTCAGAAGAGTATGGTCCAGGTAAAGCAAAGTCTATAATGCTATTATGGATATAGCATATCTGCAACTACTTGAAAGTAATTAGATGCCAACAAAATCATACAATGCAATCAACTTGTTCCAAATTTTCAATTCCGTTTTCCCACAGAAACAAAGATATCAATGAAGCAATTTATACCAGCAAACCGCGAAAATGTCTCTATCCATCTCCTATCACATGTAAAGCAAGTAAAAAAATTATAGAAAGATCAAAAAACGAAAGGAAAAAAGAAATTATTATCTAACACATACTGTACACAAAAGTCCGAGGTTGATCATAGCCAGCATATCGTCGTTGATTCAGTCTGAATGTCTCATATTGTATCCGGGAACTGAATGCTCTGTGACCCAAAAATTTGATGGGAGCTGTCTTCAACAAAGACAGCAATACCACATTTGCTGCTATTGAAGCCTTCCCATAAAGCAAAATTAACAGTTCCTGAAACTGTCTTCTTGGCAGAGATGTCTTTGACAGTGCAGAGCTTTTCAAGCTTTCTAACAACATAGTCATTTGACAGGACACGCCCTTTGTTCTCTCCCCTGGGACAGTCTGTCACCAATCCACTCTCATACAGAGCCACCATGACATTGACACCATTATGGTCAACTTTAGCCCTTAAAGCTCCTGACATAGAGACTTGCAAGGAATCTGTTGTAGGCCTTAGAAATGTTGCCTGTTACCACAGGATTGCAGTAATACATGATCAGAGTTTAAGGTTACAAACATTTTTAGTGTTTTTCAATTTGAGGATTGATTTTACATTCTGAATCGTACTACCTAAATTTAACATCCCAATATTCAGTGATTATCAGGTTCATGTTTTGAAGAAGAGATGACATTGCCATGATGCCAGATCCACCCAAACACCATCAGGTAAAGCTGTCATTTTCCAAATTAACTCCTTTGTTGCCATTAAAGTTGTTGTTCATAGGTACACAGATGATGCTAAACAAGGTCACTTTACTAACAAAACAAATGCAAAATTCGTCAGGCAATTTTAAACTAGATTCCTAAATGATATAATCGAATTAGAACATCTACATCCCTGAAACCAATTTTTTCAAGGAGTTAGCGAAGAAGATCTTGATGTTTCAGATCACTGGAAAAGCTTAGCAGGGTTTAGTTTTAATTATTTGAACATGTTCTGTAAAAGAAATTATCCGTCATTTCTCTAATTCTCACAATATTGCTAGCACGCTCATTGTCACGACGTTTGAATGGTGAGATCAACTTCCAATTTTCCTTGGTTTTGTTGACAATCTTTAGTCAAGCAGACTTGTAACAATGATGAACAACAATTTGCAATCTATGATCTAGATCACATGATAGCCAAAAAAAAAAAAAACCATGTTAATTATCACGCGCATCATTTTTTTTTTACTTATTTCATGATTAATTATCACATTTCCTAAACTACTGATTAATGAAAAAGCATGTTACAATTATATATTTTGGGCAGGGCTATTTTTTTATATATCTCTATCACGTAGCCCCATTGCACAAAAAATTACAAAGATCCATGACTACAGGCATAGAAAATAACAAAAGTAGCAAAAAATTCCGAGGCAAAAGACGGAGGAAAGGAGGTAATATATATAAGTACTAACCTGAAATGTGGGAGAAGGAAACCTTGGTGCATTGACAATGGAAGACAGCAAAGCCTCCTCATCATTTCCCACACACTGAGTTCTCCCTTGAACAACAATTTGTGGCGTAAACATTGTATCAAGCTTCAAAGACTCAACGTAAGCCTTCTGTCTAACCGTCCACTGACTACCCCCATAAGGGTCTTTCCACCCCATATAATCCCAGTAATCGACATGAAAAGCCAAAACAATAACAGGCATTTCAAGTTGAAAGTCCCCTCTCCCTAGCCTTGACACCAACAATTCAGCTGCCGGGGATGTTGCACATCCCTGTGAAGAAAACAGCTCCACCAACAGAGCCCCTCCACGGCGCTGCTCCTCCGCTGATACATCAACTGTTACATTTGCATGGTTTTGGTTTTTTGAAGAGGAATCGCTATTTCTTTTGCCGAAGCAGGATAAGAGACGTGGTGCCATATTGTTATGATGCGGCACGGCAGTCCCTTGTCCTCCGGTTTGCCTTGACAAAAGAGAAAGAAAGAAATGCAAGAGAGGCAGAGTAAAGAAAGGGAAGATATTAGGTGTAATGAAATAAATCACAGGGAGGGTGAGAAAATTTTGTGGTTAAGAGAGAAGGTAGGCGAAAGAAAAGCTGGCTCTACTCTTGGAATATTTTTGTTGGTCTTCACGTTCGAGGATGCTTTCATTTTTATTTCTACATTATTTTTTTCAAAAGAAAAGTACATATGTCATGGTTTGGTTGGTGATTTCAGCGTCGGCGACACGGTTCGTGCAAGTCGGTGACATGCTGTAATTTGTCAGAAGTGGGTTGGGTGTCAGCACTGAGGGAGTTGGCATGGCAACAACATTTCCATATTTTAATTAGCTTAGCCATAGTGGAGAAGATGGGGAAGGTTGTTTTGACAAGGATTGGATTCTTCGATGTAAAGAAATGGTGAAGACAGGGGACGGCACAACAACTCAGCCTTTTGGCTACGTTAACTTGTTGGAAAATTTTATGGCTACGTTAACATTGACAGGTCTCGGATGGGCTCGGTGGATCTCAATTAGGCCAGTGGATGCACTGAGCCTCTTTGCCATCACTTGCAAACTTTTGTGGATTTTATTTTATTTTAAAGTATTTTTTATTTAGAAATATATAAAAATAATATATTTTTTAATTTTTAAAAATTATTTTTAAAATCAGTATATCAAAATAATCTAAAATCATATAATTTTTAATAAAAAAATTAAATTTTAAAAAAATATAGTTTCAACCATATTTTTAAACGAGTGAAATACCAAGTGAGCTTCTGTATCTGTTTGGATTGAATTCTTCTTCAACAAATGAAGCCACCGCCTGAACTGGCCAGTTTAGCTGGGATCACTTGGAATTGGCCACCGAGAACTGCCATCAATAATAACCTTTTTAAGTTGTTAAATAATTAGGATCAAGTGGTAAGTAGCTTGTTCTGTTTAAGTGAGGTTTTGGTTTCGAGTCTTCGTGTATGCATCAATACCTATTGGTAGCTTTACCTGCCACTGCCAGGCATGCGGTCCAGGGCAACTGCCAGATTAGTCAGGACAACCCGAATACTAGAACTAGCGATAAAAAAAAAATTTAACTAGACATTGCTTCGATGAGGAAGTCAAATGTTGTCATATATAACTTAGTCCACGTTTTGGTGTAATTGATTTTGTATATAAGATGAAATGTGAGTATAATTTAATTGAACGTAATGGATATATTTCGGACTAATTTAATTGAGTAAATTTTTCTGTACTTATTTTCATCAATAAATAATGTGGATAGACTGATCTCTAATAGCAATAACTAGTTTACTTTTCATGCTTTTGTGCGGGTTATATTAAAAAATATTTAAGTTGCTAGGAATTATTTGATATTATAATTAAACCTCATCTAAGAATTAAACTTGAAACTTTCAACTTCAGTCTAAGTTTATTTTTTCAATTAAATTTTTGTAGGAGTGACTTTAATTTAACCCAATTAACTTGAAAAGTAAAAAAAAAAATCAAAAAACAAAAAATAACATAAAAAATAAAAATCAAACGTATGAATTTAAAAGTAATTTGAACAACTACTAAAAAGTTGTGACTTTTATATTTTGACTTTTATATTGTTAGCCAAATGCTGCCAACTCGGAAGTGACAGAACTTGCTGTATGTTTGATTGTTAGCATGTATGGCCTGGGTTTATAGCTACAGCACCGCCCCATCTCTCTCAACCAGAACGTATCAGGAAGAATCTATCTCACTCCATAGATTTTTTCTAGATAGTCAGTCATACGCAGGTTAGTTGTCTTAACTCTTAAGTGTTGCTCCCCTGATCATGACAAGACACGGCCGGTGCACCGGGATCATTAAACATGAATACTTTTGCTCATCAACCATAACCAACATTCTTCACATGACATTTGGTCTGTGCTGGCTAGCCAGCCAGCTACACGGCTCCAGCAGATTCTACACAGTGCCTTCCTCCTTGCAATTCCTTTCCCAGCAATTTTCTCACTGGAAAAGCACTAACTGCGCTGTGTATTTCAGGGGAACGGAGTGCTTGTACTTTTCTAGAGCAGCGTATTCTACTTCCCTGCAGACATAACATGCCAGTTAAATTTATCTTCTCGAGGCTTCATGTTCTTGGTTAGTTAAATCATGCTTAACACGACACTAGCATGAGTTTTATAAGCAACAAATCAATCTCAGATATAGACCGCGAGAGAACTAGACAAAAACCACCGTGAGCTGACATCCTGTCAGAAGACACTTGGCAAAATCCCATGGACAGGCCACAAATCACCAGCCACCTGTCTGAGCTAAATGTCGGCCTAAGATCTTTGTAATCTTGCATGAATCCTGCCCTGTATCAAACCTCCCTGCACCTTTCCCACTTCTTCTTCTTCTTCATCATCATCGTCAATTAACAAGTTACTTTAGCAATAAATAGTAATTTCCCACCGGCTCTAAATATTTTTTTCTAGTTAATTAAAAATTAAATGTTATTAATTTTTTTATTTATTTTGTATTAAATTATTCTAGTATCATAATCCGAGAATAATGTTTAATAAGTTAACCCGAGTTGAATTAAGTTATTTTTTAGGTTAAATATTTTCTAATTTTATCATTTAATATTGAGTTTGTTGGAAATTGAGATTCATAATCTGTTTTGATTTATTTTTTATAGGGATATCTTGATTTTATGATCAGGATCATGACTTTGGGTATTTTAACCCCGGTTAAATCATGTTTTTTTTTTAATTTTTTTCTAAAAGGTTATCTCGGTCTCATATCCTTCAATATTGGATTTGTTTTTTATTGGGTTGTTTTCGTCTCATAACTAGAGTTGCGAGTTTAACAGATTAATCTAGTTGACTCAGTTTTTTTTAATTGATTTTTTTTTCAATTTCATCATCTAATATTATATTTGATTGGAAATTGGATTTCATAATTTATTTCAGTTTGATTTTTATGAAGTTATCCTGACCTCTTAACCCTGAAATAATGCTTAGTGGGTTAACCCATATTGACTTGACTCATTTTCTGTCATTTTTTTATTAAAATTTTTACAAATTCCATCATTCAACATTGGATCCAACAAAATCAATTGAGAATCAAGCTTATGAGGTTATCTCAGTCTCATAACCAGAATCATGAATTTGGTAAGTTAATATGAGTTAAATCAGATTTTTTTTCTATGAGATTTTCTCAATTTCATAACCCAGGTCATGGGTTTGACATATTAATTTGGGTTATTTTTTATGCTTTTTTAGTCTTATTCTTTAATATTGAACTGATTAAGAATTGAACTTCGTAATTTGTTTTGATTTTCTTTCCATGGGGTTATCTTGATCTTATAACCCAAATTGGGAATTTGACAAGCCAACTTGAGTCGCTTTTTTAGGTTCTTTTCTAATTAATCTTTTTTTTTTTAATGTAATCCTTCAACAATAGATTGATTGGAAATGAAGCTTTATAATTTGTTTTGATTTATTTTCTACGGGGTTATCATAGTCTCATAAATCAGGTTACGAATTTGACATATTAACCTGAGTTGATCCAAGTCAATCCAATATATTATTATCTTAATATTAAAAAAATTTATAATCTTGAAATTTGTTTTTTAGTCAAATTATATTTTATAAGTTGTTAATGTTGTTTTTGGATCCGGAAAGTTAACTAAATAAACCTAATAATTTAATTTTTTTTCCACTAAAAATCTCATTAGAAATATCTAAATATTTTTTTATATTAAAAAAAAATTAACTCGGCATATTCAATGATCTAATTTGCTAAACAATTTGTAGCAGAATCAAGATTGGTCATTTGCGTAGAAGGGCCCACCAAGCTCATCAAGATCAAATATTCCAATGGCATAATCCCACATCCTTAGTTACTGACCACAAAGAAGGGATCCTATACGTGGCTGACCCACTAGCGCCACCCCTTTATTCCCAGCTCAATATAAATACCCATCATCACCACCTCTAGAACTTCGTATCTAGACCTTGTCCAATATCCAATTGGTCCATTTTTCTTCATTTCTTAGCTACCGACATCTCTATCTCTCAATTTCTACCTTCAGGAAAGCCTTATATTCAACTAAAAATCAGATTAGCCATGCTAGAAGGCAAGGCAGTCATTGGTGAGACTGACATGCTTCAAACCATGCAACAAGATGCCCTTGATCTTGCAGCCAAAGCCCTCGACTTCTTTGACGCCACTGAGGCCACTGACATAGCTCGTTTTATTAAACAGGTGAGCTATAAGATGCATATGGAGCATGCATGTTGTCTCTGTGGGGGCGCGCGCGCGCGCATGCAGGAATTTGGTAGCACACATGTACCAAGAATATTTAAACATACAAGTTTTGCAAATTAATAGAATGTGAAACTTGAATTTTCAGGCTTATTTAAGTTGGTTTTGTGCTTGTGTTTGATGCAGGAATTCGATAGGATGTATGGACCAGGGTGGCATTGCGTTGTGGGAAGAGATTTTGGTTCATTTGTAACTCACTGCTTTGGATGTTTCATATATTTTCAGGTTGGAAGCCTTTCAATCTTGCTCTTCAGGGGCTCTGCTAGTTATCCAGAACCTGAGAAAAATCAGTTTGAACCCTTAGAACCATTAGGGACCTTAGATACAATGAAAGCTTGATATTTCCTTTACTGTTTTCTGCTTTTCTGGTAACCCGCCTTGTAAATGAAAGAGAAGAAAACACAGGTTCTTCGCTATAAGCCTCTCTTGTCTTTGGTTCTTCTTAATTACGTTGGCCTGTACAGGTTCTCTTTTGAACTTGATCAAGTTTACTCACAGAGTTGTAGCGATTATCAGAATCATAATCATAATGTAAAATGCAAGCTGAAAGAAATTATTTCATTTTAGTATCTCTTGAAAATCAGGGATCACAATTATGAAAGGTAAAGAAGAAATATAAGAGCATCAAATGGAAGATTTCTACTTGATTGGTAAATCAAGTAAAAAAGCAAGAATCAC
>Ga0325410_1001608_pt1 | contig 25017 bp, 19 predicted proteins | sample PopdelMetagenome_16_FD_206182 | JGI IMG/M metagenome (GOLD analysis project Ga0325410, IMG submission 206182) | Populus deltoides microbial communities from Bellville, Georgia, United States - Xylem-PdIQD-R3 | ecosystem: Host-associated > Plants > Phyllosphere > Stem > Wood/Secondary xylem...
AAAAAAACATGTTATCAATCAATACTTGAACATTTTCTTTTATCCTCAAACGAAATTCTATTACTGCCCGCAGTGAAAATCTAAATCAAGTCATTATATACTACCTTATTGTTGAAACAGATGAAATAAATTACCGAGAATTACAAGAAAAGGAACGTGTGAATGTGACATGATGCTGGGTTCACCTTTTTCCTCTAGAGCCATACTTTGTTCGCACGCATGCACTTTTCTCTAATGATTTGGGTTGATAACTAGCTAGAAATGTTTGTTTGTGGTCCAAAACATTCCTAGTTAAGCCTAAGGTCCAGTAATTTTGACAAAAATTAACGAAACCTGCGAGGGTTGCGTGTAATAAAAATAGAGAGTGGCAAAACTAGGTAGGTACTTGCCCTTGTTCCCCATGAAACACCTTGCACAAGAATCACTACCTGATATATAGTTCCCTCAGTGAAGACTCATAAATAGTTCTTACTTTTAATCAAGATTCCATACTTCATAAACCATTCTTTGCAATGGTTCCGATCTCTCAAGTGCTTGTTTCTTTCCTTTTCTGTCCACGTCAAGACCGCCTTTCCACTTTTTTATATTTTTGGCCTCTTTACCCTACCTCTCCTAGCATAAAAGCCCAGACCCCTCTCGTTAGATTCTACAACCAAAGCTTCAAGCAAAAAAAAAAACAACTGTTCCCTCTCCTCTCCAGCTTTAGCATCATCTTCTCTTCTCCTCTATATTTGGTTGCCTAAAATGACAGGAAAAAGGACCCAGATCAGCCCAATTGGAAGCCCCTTGTCTGAGAACATCTCAGAAAGCTCTTCCAAATTAGAGCAGGACCGATTCCTCCCCATCGCCAACGTAAGCCGGATCATGAAGAAATCCCTCCCAGCAAATGCAAAGATATCCAAAGAAGCCAAGGAAACTGTCCAAGAGTGTGTCTCTGAGTTCATAAGCTTCATCACAGGCGAAGCATCCGACAAGTGTCAACGAGAGAAGAGGAAGACTATAAACGGTGATGATCTTTTGTGGGCTATGAGCACACTAGGGTTTGAGAATTATGTTGGATCCTTGAAGGTTTATCTCAACAAGTATAGAGATACTGAGGGAGAGAAAAATTCTATGGCTAGACAAGAGGACCAGTTATCTCCCACTAACCATGGTTCTCTTGGTACTCATGAAACTATCAAAGTCAATGGTTCTCCTTCTCTATCAACTGGGATGGATCTTCAGAGTTTTAACGCCGGACTCTACTCACTCGGCACGGAAGTAACAGCCAAGAGCTATGGACAAAACACAAGGTTCCTTGGTTATCAAGAGAATTTGATGGTTGGTGATTTCAACATGAATAAGATACGCGATCATGGAGACAGGAATGGCAATATAGCTATGGCTGGTCAGCTTCATCACGGGGTTGGCTGGTAGAGAGATGTTACATATATATATATACACAATTATGTAAGCTTATTTCTTTCTTTGTTAAGTTAATTAACTATCTACATCTACATGTCCACATATATAAAGTTATTGCAGATTCTCTTGTGCTCTTAAAAGTATGAAGATCGTAGAGCTTCGAAGAATCTCCATGAAATCTTATGTCTGTTCATTCAATACATAATTCAATTACTACACTTATCTGTTTGTTTAGGACTGTATTATACTTGTGGTAACACCTTTTTTTTTCAATCGATCAATATCATATATTGATATGTAAAAGATGTTAGCCATATGCATGACGGCCTCTAAAAATTCATCAAATATCCAGTTTTATATGCAGACCATAAGGAATAAAAGAATTGATCTGAAGAACATAACCTCTTGGTACAGCAGTCTATTTCTAAACTCAAGCAATCACGCAAGCTAGAAACAGGTCGTAGGGACTGTGAAATCCGCACTACTTTCGTTTCTATAGCTTGTGAGATTAAAACTGCAGTAATTTATCTTCTCAGAACTCCAAACATGAAACACCAGCCCATGAGTGAAGCTGAAGACCAGGATGTAATGATTTTGCAGAGTCAAGTGAACCACAGCAAGTGGTAGTGAGTTTAAAGGAGAGTGATAAAGTTAATGAGGTTAGTAACAATTCCAAATACAGCTGAGCTAGCAAGTCAACCTCAAAGAGACAGCGATTGTGTAGGTGGGAATTGAGCCTCTAACCCCAAATGCTCAAGCCCAACGATATTTCATCAGGGATGACTACTAGCATCATCCTTAATTCCAAAATAAATCCAAAGAAGTGTCGAAGATCCAAGCTGAATTGGAAACGGGATTCTGGAAATGCCTAACCAAGAATCAATCAGGTTAAAGTCAAAATCCCGTTATTGATTGCTGGCGTTCTCATGACTAGTCTCAAAAACAGGTTCACTAGCCTCCTCATCATGGGTGCTTCCAAAACCGCTTCACTGTTTTAATTCATTTTGCTACCATTAGTGTCGTGGACTGGAGCTGTTTAACTTGAGAGCTAACAGGGGAAACACACAAATTGATGGTTACTGTGAATGTTAGAGATCAATTTGACTACCACAGAAAGTGGAGGACTGTATTGCTACCTTGAAAAAAGGGCCAAATTCCCCACAGGAAGATTCCAGCTCGACGTAAACCCCAAACTAAGATCAATCAAGATTCTTCTCAAAATAAATTCATCTGGTATCAGTCCATTTCATCAGTTCATCATTTTAAAATATTCCGATGGTGCACGATTTTTTATCTAGAAAAAAAAAAATCACCTTCACGAAGTTTGCGCTCACCCCATACTATTCGGGCCAGGCCTGCATGTGAAGACTGCGTCGTCTTTTCTCTCCTGATTCCACCTCGAAAGTACTCGGCCCAGCATTATAAAAAATTCTCACCTACTGGCAGTGGCGCATACCTTTTCTCCCACTTTCTCACCACAAGTACTCCATCGAATATTTTTCCAGTTCCAATGACTCAAAACTCAGCACAGAGCCACACACAAACTTTTTTTATACTTTCAACGAGAGATTCTCTTTTTTTGACCTTCGGCTATTCTAGCCAACAAGTTACTAATATTCATCTACCTTTATATTAATAACGGTGCAAGACACATAATTAACAGTCTTCATCAACATTTCCACCGATCACTATTATACAGTTCTTTACTTTTCAAGATGAGCTATCATAAACCAGATATATAAATAGAATCATCAAAGAGATAACTTTTTTATATTAAATATTTTTAAATTTAATATATATTTTCTTTAAATTTTCTCTTGTATCTATTTACTTAAGTATCAAAAAAAATTTTATTATGTAAAAGACTTGTTTTGTTTTAGGATTCACGAAGCACAAACATCAAGCTCATATTCAAACCCACATTTCATGGCCCATGATTATAGCCCCTAAAAAACTCAATTTATGTGTGAAATTTTTCATAACTTTAATAATAGCATTGCCTATAAAAATTAAATAAAAAGTCAATCCATTCCTTTTCACTACTCACTACAACTCTTTCATAGCTGACAAAACTCTAGAACAAAGAAGAGTAATTGATCTTCTTACCACAAGGACCCTGACTCCCTCAAATCTCCAACAACTCTTCTATTAGATGCAAATGTTTAATGATATTATTGTAACTATGGAACTATATTTTGCATTCTTCCTCGTAAATAATAACAAGCTCTCATGTATACACCATTAAGTATGTGAAGACAACTAATAAGATGGGGCGAAATGAATTGCAAACAAGTAATGCTCACACTCCTACTCTTAAAATGAGTTGCATCCATCGCTCTCATATGGGATGCTCCAAACGAGGATTTAGTCACAATCGATCTTTATCTGAGTCTCACTTATTTACCCCTCATAGAAAAAAAAAAAACTTATACATGACATAAAATTCATGACTTTACAAGCTCCTAAACATAGCCCCGTCAAGTAGGAGAATCTCCACTTTTTCAAAGAGTATTGCACACTCAACTCTCTAAATTGTCTCCTTAAAAGTTAGTGATGTAGGTAAAAGTTATAAAGATAGCAACAACATAAAAAATATAAGATTTGATGAACGAAAAGGGTTGCAAATATGAACAATAAATTCATAGTTTTATTCTCTGAAATATAATTCTAGTAGTATTTGTCTTATTATAGGTTTATAAGACCTTTAAATAAGTCATAAAACCCTACATTGACTAAAAAAATAAATAAGAATCTAAAAGCATAAAGAAAATTAAAACAAAATCTAAATTAAAATAATAAATATGAAAAACTTAGAAAAATAACAAAATTAACTCAAACAACAACTTTTAGGCCTAATTTTAGGAGAACCAATGGTCCAATAAGAGATAAAGTCACTTTGAAAAGGAAAATTATATGTAGAATCACTTGGAAAATTTGAGCTCGGTCCAATTGTATCTTTTATTATTGCCATTTTAAGCAGTTATCCTAGCTTAGCACGACTAGACCTCCATTGGGGTCTAAACCTATCTCATTTATCTAAAAAAAACAACTGTTAAGCCATCCACATGGTTGGCTATTTGCAAATCTCCACCCAATGATGGCACATCCTCACTCAAATGCTTAGAACCTTTAGTTTTCATAAGTCCGGCTACATCATCCATCTTAAACAACAATGAGGGACTTACAGACCCTCGATATCATATACAAAATATAAAAAGCATCACAGAGTTTGTCACACAAGACAAGAATGTTATATGCAAAGTTCTTCCATGGTTTAGAGCTTAGCTCTATCCTCTATTTTCATGATTTTAGCTTCAAAGTCATCTCTCCCTTCAACGCAAGCATTTCAACCAAAAAGAGTACCATAGAAATTTTTTCCATCACACAACAAAAAGATGAGAGCATCTAAATCTATTTCCAAAGTTTCAACTATAAAATGTTCAAAAAGGAAAGACTCCTAGAACCCATCATCACATAAGCTCTAATAAATAAAGTACACAATTATTCATTGTGAAAAACGTTATACACTCTCCTGGAAAAAAATCTCCTCAACATCTAACAAGCCATTAAAGATAATATTAGGGTGAAAGAAGTCAATATGACTAAATAAGGTCACACTCGTTTCCACTCACAAAGAGAATCTCTTCAACATCACTAATCTTCAACTAGAGCATTTAAAAGGAGCATTAATGGACATATTTGTGATTGTCTTAATTCCTCGAGCTCCTGACTATTGCTCTAGCCACCACATGGACTAAGGTGTTAGATACTATTAAAGAGAAAGAATTTTTGCAATATCTTTCTCCTATGAAAAGTGATGTGAACACAAGAAACCCTAATAAGTTGTGTCTTTCTCACTATGATCATAGTCATGACATTGAGGAATGCCATACCTTGAAAAAAAAAAGATAAAAAGAATGATCACCAAAAGTTACATTCACTAGTTCATGAAAAATATAAGCATGACATGAAGGAAGTCTACACACATGATAATTTACCTGAGATCATATAATCTTCAAATTATCTCATAAGAATTTCTCCTTTATCTTTTAAACTTTTCAATAAAAGAAATAATTTTTCTCTATATCTCAATTTTTTCCAAGAAAAATCTCCACAACAAGATTTTCGTGTCTCCATGAAAATCTTCGTGATAAAATCTTTGTATCTCTAAATGTGTTTTCAATGAATCTCTATATCCAAAAGAATCAGGGATCCTTCTCTAGTTCTCCAAAATCGCTTGTCTTCAAAAGAATCAAAGATCCGTTCATAAGTCTCCATGACCACTTGTCTCCAAAATGATTAAGGATCTTCCTCCAAAAACATTGAAAAACATTTACACAAAGATAAGTCTTATGGACACACTTTGAAAGAAACAAAAATGAAAACATCCAAACACCTAACGACGTTAACATTCTCGTAGCCACAACAGGTAACATTTATATTTTAAATATTTTCTTCCTCCACTTCAACTAGTTAAGCCTTTCAAACACATATGTTTAAAAAACTTAAGAGGTAATTGATGGTGCTTGATATTTTAAAAAAATCAATTTCATGTCATTTGGGGCCAGCCTAAACGACATGATCATTCATCACCCCCGTGTTGATTAGGCCAAGCCCGCATAACACGATTTTAACATTATCTTGCTCCTTTTCTCCTGATTTGACCTCAAAAGTACTCAGCTCAACACCATGTAAAATTCTCAACTATTAGCGCATATCTTTTCTCCCATTTTTTCACCACACGACTATCTAATATGCACACACCAAATATTTTTTCAAGTTTTAATGACTCAAAATGTGGTGTCGCATATCATCCATGCACACAAACTTTTTTTTTCTTACAAAATCTTTGCAAACACAAACTTTGATGTAGGTTGGCATCTTATTTCTCAACCTATGGTTACTTCTATCCAACAAGTCATTGGCATCAATCAACCTCTCCACCAATGACAGTGCAAGGCACTACAATTAATGAAAGGCACCAATGTTTTTGTCAATCAATTGTTGTGCAATTTTTCACATCCTGAGGTGAGTTGGTGTGACCTAATTCTATAAATATCTTGGGTCACCAAGTAAATAAGAGATAATTTTCTTGTATTGAACATTTTCAAATTCACTAAACATTTTAGCAAAAAAGCAAATCACTCCCGGGAAATTCACATTCCAAATCAAATAGAAAAGCAAAGGCTAATCTTAGCTGCCTAAATTTCATTCCTTTTGACAGTCTCAATGAGTCATCCCTATATCCAATAGTACATTCATCAACATACAAAAGAAAAGGATCCAACCCATAATTGTGGCGACAATTCAATCTAGATAAAATATAAGCAAGCATTGTTGAACTTGCAACAAACAAAAAAAAAACCAAACAAATACAAAATCAATAAACATAACCAAAAAACTTTATTTTTTATATATGACCTTTCCCGCCAGACACGCCAATAGCAATCCACTTATCGGGCTTAAACAGCTGGTTTTCCACAATCCCCTGATGAATCTCTTCCTCAAATACCTCAAAGAAACACTTCATACATATCTTCTTCTTCAATAACCAGAAAAAAAAAAAAGAAACAAAGATAATTTTACTATCGGTTCATGTTAGTTATCGCTAAAAAATACTAATTAAAAAATAATATTTAATGGGGATGCATTATCTCTGGAATTTACCTGCTCTAGAATTTTAGGTCTCTTGAGTGCAGCTCTTCTTTGGTTACAGAGGCAACATAGGCAACCCCCAGCTTTCTTATGCTTTCCCTTCACAAAGTCGATAATAACAATCGCTACTGGAAAAAAATTGAAACATTTTTTATATATATAAAAAGGATAAAACTCAGAACTTCACTTAAGAAAATCAAAGGTGTTTTTGTTTTTGATATAGTTTTGTGGTTGAGATTTGAAAATAAAAATTAAAAAAGTCAATTTTCATTGAGAAAGTAAAAGTGAGTTATAGTTAAAAATGTGTTAGAAGTTGTCGTTAACTATAAAATTACCAAACAATGACATTAGTTTATTTATTTATTTGCATCATAAAAATTACATTATCAAAAATAACAACTTAATATATATATTCTAATTTTTTATTCATCCACTAAATTTGTCGCAATGTCATCACATGTATAATCCATACGTGAAGGTCTATGTGATGATAGTGTTTGATAATTTGGGACAACATTGAGTAATATTTCTTGTAAAACAAAGTTAGAATGCCGATCAAACCCATTAAACACCATATCTTTATGAGACTTCCTTCTAATATAATTATGAAACGTCATTAATGCAACAACAAGATCTATTACGGGTGTGGTTACAAGGTAGAAAATCTGCTGTGAAGTATTCAAACATGGTTATGTCAGCTGAGAGTGTTGTTATTCTTTTAGAAAAATGGTGGAAGATCCGAGTAGGAACTTAAGAGAATGAAATGAGGAGAGAAATGCACAACCAGAAAAAGAAAGTTAGCTAGAAAGGATAGGGGTAATTTTTGAGAGTATAAAAATCAACGGTCTCCACAATGAATATTTTTGTCAATAAACAGGGTTTATGGCTTTTAGATCTCTTAAAAAGCAGGTTTTTGTTGCTTTTTATTAGCTTGCGATGTAAACACAAAAGGTGTATAGATCCTACAATTTCAAAACTTGGTTTCAATGTTGCCAAATTATGCTTGACCTTAAACATAGAAGCAACCATACAAACAAACATATTCTAAAATTAATATGTCGATACTTATTTTATTTCAATTGAATCCTCTAAGTTTCAAAAATTCTCAATTCATGTTTATCAATTGATTTCAAAATTGTACTCTTTTTTTATTTTTTTTAATTGCATGCCACATGGATGTACCATGAGTTAGAATTAAATAAAAAGTAGTGAGTTAAAAAGTCCAAAAGGATATTTATATTATAGTATAGTTTGCCATATTTGGTGGAATGTGATGATATAATATACTTTTATTTGGTGTCTAACCTGGCAATGCATGGGCTGCCATGAACCAGCTTGCTATGATTGTTCAACAAAGCACACCATCTTACAACTATCCGACATTTTTATCCATTTTCTTGGATCTGAAAGGCCTTTGTTGCAAAGAATTTTGGTGATTTTTCCGATTGAGTTGTTGTGATTAAGAATTTTTATATATTTTTCATCCTTCCCTGGCGTTTAATTTTTTTTCTTGGTAATTTTGAATTTATTGATAGCAGGCAGGCACATAAACCACTTCATAGCGTTGACTAAACAAGAAATTGATTATTTTATGAGCAGCAACTTAAATGGGAAACTAGAATACATAAACACAATTAGAAAGAAATTAAAATTATATGGTAAAATTGATCCTATCCTTTCAATCCATGTGGCATGCTATTAAAAAATAATTTTTAAAAAATAAAAAAAATATTATTTAATATAATTTCAAATAAAAAATACTTTAAAAAATAATAATTAAAACACTTCTAAACACCCACTGCAAAAATAAATGCATTTAAATACATACACGAAAATTAATCAGAGCAAAAGTAAAAGTACAGGTACTAAACTTAATTATCACAAGTACTAAACAGTACAGACAGAATCCTTGGACGTTCAGAAAAGCTAACTCAACCCCCAATACACGCTCTGTTGTTTCCGATACAACTTCTAATAGCTTCACAGTCCTCTCTCTGTGGTAATAATTTTGAGATTTTTAAAAGAAGCGGTCGTTGAGGCCTCCTCTTCTCTTCCATGGACACCGATCCATCTCCTTCTCCTTCTCTGACGATCCAAGAACCAACCCCCACTGATCATTCAAATCCAGCGGTGGAGAATGATTATAACCTTAAACCCACAGACACAAAGAAGAAGAAAAGAATCTTTAAAGACACAACCATAAAGCCGCCGCCGCCTTCGTCATCTTCTTCTTCCTCTGTTACTGCCTCTATGAATAGAAGTTCGCGCGTAGCATACAAACGACGAAGCCCCAAGGTGGTTTTTGCTCCGCTTAGGCACAGGGGCGGTGTAGGGGATGGTAATGTGGAGGCTATTGCATTACATCTTGGGATGTCTTTTGCTGCTGTTGTTGCTCAGGTTTCTTCAATTTCCTTTTTTGCAAGCAATGAGATTGAAATTAGTGGTTTTGGTTCATAAAGTTTGGTTCTTTTTGGTGTCTGTTTAGTTTCTTAAGGTGATATGCTTGCGTTGGGAAATTTTAGGGTTTCCCTTTTTTTTGGTTATGTGTTATTCAAATTTGTATGCTATTGGTTCTTGCTTTTCTAGGTTAAATATGTTGATTTGTTGGAATTGAGATAGATGGTTTTGGAATGCTATGGAGATTGTTGGTAGATTTTCTTATGTTGTGGAGTGTTTAGCTCTCTGAATGCACTTTGAGTTAATGTATTGACTTAGATGTGCAGCCACGGAACTCCAACATGGATTACAAACTTTTGGAAGTTAGCCTTTGATTAACTATATTTTTCACGAAATTCAGTGATTGACTTGAATAATGTTCTGTAAGCTGGTATTACAATGATTAAGGGTTTGGTCTGTGAATAAAAGGTTTCTAAGCAACTGTATCAAAAATGTATGGATTTAATGTACAATTGAAGGTCATTAAGATAAATGTAAACTTCTTAGAGACAGATATCCACCTTTTATCCATTGTTTTGGTGCTAGGGGAAAGCAGTAGGGGATAGAGACAGACCTTTCATGCTGTTATTAATGTGGATGTTCTATTGCTATTTGCGTACCGCATGGCTTGCAGTTAGTTACATGCTTTTACTTGTGTGTGCGCATATTGTTAGTTGCATGTTTCTTATTTTGCTTACATAAATCTGTTCAAATCTATTAGTCTCTTATGGCTTACTTTGATTTGTGCATTGATATGTATCTAATTAGTGTATCCAAAGCAGTGTCCAGTATTTTATTCAACACTATGCTTGCAGTCTAATATCATTTGGTGGTTGAATTAATTTAGATATTAGGTTTACAGTTTACAGTTTACAGTTTACAGTCTACAGTTACTCATGCAATGAAAAGTTTCATCCTTGTGGGATGTATGTTTGTCGCAGCAGTTGTATTCTTTTAATTTGTATTACTTGGTGAATCAAAAGGTGAACTGGACTCTGCCTTCTCTTAAATATACAGAATAGATTGGTAATTGGTTATGAAGTTAACCTTTAACATCTTCAGAGCTGTTTGTTTGAACCTGAGATCTTGACGTTTTGTATTGAGTCATGACTGCTATTTTTATCAATAGTCTTTTGTTTTTGTAAAATGAAAGCATTAGAAAAAAATTAATTCCATTTGTCTTCCTTTTTAAGGTTTTGTTTTCACTTTCTAATTGTCATATGTATACTATTAGCTTTTTCTCCCTTTGGTTTCATTCAGGAATGTTCTGTGAGATTTCTGATCTTTCTAATGAAATGACTTGCCTTGTGAAAAATCTCATTAAAAACATGCCGATGGCTTTTTCACAGTAATGGTGCAAGGTCTAAAGCATCTTTATCATTTACCCCTTTTTTTAATGATTAGTATTTGTCAGTTGATATTGTTCATTTGTTGCTTTCTTTTTATTGTAGGTTCTGGAGAGGAAAGATGCAGCAGGTGAAAGATTGTCTGTTGATCATCTTTCAATGGTAAATTTTTTGCCGCTTTCAAGATTAACATGGATTTTATATTCGCCTCTCAGAAATAGATCTTTGAAGTCACTATTATGGTTTGACATCCCTTCTGCCGCACATTTTTTTATTCTGCATATGGAAGAACATGTTAGTTTTGTCACTCAAATGGACTGTTTGTTAAACAGTTCATACTTAGATAACAATGCAATCAGATGCCCATCTAGTAAATTTTTCACTGCAGCTCAGTAAAATCACATGAATTAGACAATTTTGCCTTTGCATGCTTCTTCTTTGTTTTGGAGTCTGTTTGTTCTAATTTTATTGATGTTTGGAATGTTGGGAAAACCGAACTTAATGTGTCTACTTTCATGCAGATCTGCACTTCAGCTGTCAGAGAATCTTTAGCCAGTGTAAGCCAGACCTTAACTGCTCACTTATCCATTGACTCTGGTTTTACAAGTCAAGTTCCTTCATGTACTTATCAACATCAGGCAGGCCACAAAATGCTGACCTTACACCCTATGTGCAACAGGTCTTTGGTGACAAATTTGATTTCTTCGCAAGAAATTTTCAGAATTCATTTGGAAGCACATTGAGTACTCTTAGATTAATTGATGAATCCTCTATCAACAAGAGACCACCTGCCTTAATCCACCAGAACCTAGATATTTCTGCTTCAGACAGGACTCCCAATAAAAGTGTTGGCTGTGCCAGTAGCACCGGTATCAAAGATTGTGACTCAGAAACAGACTTGCCCACTACTTTGACTGGGGATCAAACACATATACTTGAAAAGGTAGAAGAGAACATATCCGTGGGTTGCTTGGGGCAAGAACTTGCCCTTCACAGACAAACCAACCAACTAGCCTGTGCTCCTAGTTCATACCCTGTAATTAACATGTTTAGCACTATTGAGAGATCCGTTGTCGAGCAAGCCCGTTCTAATGACCTGAAGGAAATAGAGATTGGTCTTGCAATGAAAAAATTGAAGTTGGAAGAGGACTTGTTGAATCTCACCTCAGAATCAAATTATCTGGGGAGATCAAAATTAGTAATGGGCATTTCAAAGGCATCCTTTGCAGTTGACAAGTTCAAGACTCAATTAGAAGACACAAGGCATGCTGAGCTGCATAGAAAGTGCACAGACTGTCTTGTTGCTGGTTTGATCATCATGTCTGCCTCGCTATCATACAGTGCATATGTTTATTCATACAAAAGGATCAAAGAAGCTACTGAATCCTGCTCTCTTTTGGACAAGGCAAGGACCATGTCTTCTTGCTAATGTCATTTGATTTAGTTTCGTGAGATGCTGTAACCATCATTTTTGTTGGTATGGTGGTCTGGCTACATGCTCTTCTTCTAGTACTAGGTACTAGCGAAGGTGCTTCCCCAAACAACAACAGGGACTACAGAGAGGCTATTAAAAGAGGAGTTTTAAATAAAACTATAAAATCAGGAGCATATTAGCTCGGGCCTTGAGGTAGATGGTAAAGGTAAGGACTTGGGAGTTGCTTGGGCAGGCTTTATAGTCAAATCATTCCATAATGTTTGAAACTTGATGAGCAGAATGGAAATTGTGACCAAATTCCCTTTTTCAAACTTAAACATGATTTAGCAATCTCGATTTAAAACAGAGCCCTAACCATGAGCAGAATGGAGAATTGTTTTATCTGTCTTATGTTTTGAACAATTTCTATTCCATTCCTTTAGTAACAGATGAGATGATTTTTTTATTTTCTTTGCTATATATTCTTCTGCCTTGGTTACAATCATACCAGATGTCTGGGAAATATTTATATGTTTCTGGTTATCTGTTTCAGGAGTCCAAATTCGGGTGGTCCGTCAAGCCTTTTTCATCCTTTAATTCCTGGCTACAGGTACTCATTTGTCAAGTTCAAGTTGTGAGCCAAATGGCATTTGGCATCCTAATTATCCTTGCAGTTGCTTTTTTGCTTGTTCAACGCTCCTCATCTCAACACCGGACAATGCCAATAACTTTCATTCTGCTGCTGTTGGGAGCTGTCTGTGGTTTTACTGGCAAACTTTGTGTTGATACACTGGGAGGGAGTGGATCGCTCTGGCTTCTGTATTGGGAAGCTTTATGCGCGCTGCAGTTCTTCTCAAATGTATGTCCATCGACTTTGTTCTGTCTGCTTCATGGGCCCGTCACCGTCACGGCCATCGCCCGAGGGACAAAACCTAGCACAATATGTCCATATTGGCTCCGGCGATCACTTTTCTACGCTACTTCCCTCCTGCTTCTACCATTGTGCTGTGGTCTCTTGCCATTTGCTGGCCCTGGTGAATGGGCAGATCATTTTTTCTCTGGTAAAACGGATGATTGAACCAAGAGTTAGAAGCCAAGGAAAGCTCCCCTACATATTCGCAACTGATCAAGCTTCCGTCTTTCTGTATGTAATTTACCTGCACTGTATGCCAAGCTGCCCAAGAGTTATGTTTGTGCTGAAAATAAATAAGGTGGGCTGCTGTGTGAACTGACATGTTACTTTATCCACCAATGTACCTCAAACAACCTGGAAAATTTAGAACTGATTACGAAAATAAGAGCTACAAGGGCATCCAGTCATTTATTATAAATTCGGTCATTTATTGTAATATTGAGATGCTATAACTCGTTGTTTTGGGACTAGAACTTCTGGTCATAAAAAGTAATATGTGGATGAAATGGACGGGAAACTTTGAGAAATCCAAGCGACAAGTGGATTTCACTGCCGGCCGATACCTAGAAAATGTGAATAACCTCAACAATGTATCTTACAAATGCCTGCTAAAGTAAAAATGTGCGCCTGACTGACTCTCAAAAAGTTTTGAAACTGCAAAGTTTGTATCTCCTGAGACACCTAGAATGATAAAGTAAAACTGTGGCACCAGAGGCATGCCTCCTCCCAGCTTCATGGTAAGCAAAACCTTTAAATTTGAATCTTTGCAGCCAAAGCAGGCTTCATCCCTGTCCTAGATGTATCCCCTCACAGAACCTCATGAGCCTTCCCATAGTACCTGTTTATAAATGATGCCTGCAAGGGAAAATCAGCAAACATCACTAGGAATTCAGAAATTCACTTCATGGAAAAAGGAAAGTGCAAGGTCTGAATATTCTACTAATACTTCATGGTCTACCCTCTTTGACCAGGGAAAATCTACTAATACTTGGAAATCGAGTGAATTAAGGAAACAAATCTAGATGTTCCCTTGAGAAGGTAATCATAAAGGTTGCAAACTGTCTGAACCACAATCAGATTTTTTTTTCTTTTCTCTCAGTAATTCAAAGCATAATACCAAGGAGTCAAGGCAGGGCATCATTTGCTGTACACTGGAAGTACATAAAGGAGGTCAAAACTGCCAAGCTCTCTCCAGGTGACATTTCAATGATAAAAAGTCAGAGGTTGAATATTCAACAGGCTGTCCCAGGGTAAAATGTCTCTACTGCAATTAGATTTCCTATTCTTAAGAAAAATTAATAGTAACTATAAACAAACTCTATTAATCAAAAGCTGCTTTCACAAAATGATATCCTTGTGGTTATTGTAACACTCTACCTTCACTTTTGATATGTCAGGTGTATCAGGCGTTTGCACAGGATAGAACTTGTAGAACCTCAGATTTTCTATCGCTCTTCTAGTTTCCTCACTCATTTCTTCCAGGGCCTTTCTCCTGGCTTCCCTAGCCTGCACCAAAGGAAACTTGTTACAAAGCAGCTAAAGACCTCCCACTTGCACTTGCAAACCAAACAGAACCAAACAAGTTACCTCTCTATTAGCTTTCTTCGCTTCTCGAACTTTCTCCTTGACAAATTCCTAAGAAAACAAAGATACAAGGTTCAATTATTAACAAAAATAGGATGAAACAATGAAATGTTTGAATATATTTCATAAAATTCACCTTAAAGGCATCCTTTTGATCTTCAGATAATTCCTCCTCCTGGATCAGCTTATCAATGAACTCCTGCAGGTTAATAGATAGATCTTAATACAAACTAGTTGTTCTTTCTTTACACGGGTAGGGAGGTGGTTCAGGGAAGAATTTTGTCAGAGTTGAGAAATGATAGGACAAATATATTCCCCAAGAACTCCTGGCAGCAAATATCAAGGCAAGGTTTGTACTTATCAGGTGAGGAGAGTTCAGGAATATGTTGCTAGGCATACACCATTTCCACATAATTCCTTCAAACATGCAGGAGACAATCCAATTCTACAAACTGAAATGGTAGATTTACAAGATGACTACCATAGCCATACGTTCAAACCAATTCTTCCATAAGGCCAAATGTCATAGTGGTTATCAAGCATTCAAAAGAATGAAGGAATGAATAAAGCAACTTCATGAAAAACCATCCAAGTTAAACCAAGACAAGTATCAGAAATAAAAACCATACCTGAAGTTCATCTAATTCCCAATCAAATTCACAGAAAATCTGCAATTACCAATGCTAAAAGGTCAATTTGCAGAATCGTATATCAGTGCTACACTTATCATAGCAACTAAACTAAGCACGACAGTTTGCTTAACTGACATTATAAACTATAATTAATGAATCTCAACTCAAGCTATCTGCGACATCCAAAGGTTTTGGTTTCCATCAATTCACTTCTTTTACATGCTATTCACTTACTGGCTTTGGTTCTGATGGGAAAATTATTTGAACCTCAGTGCTCTGCTCAAGCTCATCTTCTTGAAGAGGGTTGTAGAAATCTGTCAAAAAAGGAAGCATTTCACAGGAATAGAACAGTCCCCCATACATTGGCAATAAGAGATGACAGAACGCTAAAAGCTGATACAGGAGCTGTACTATCCTATACTCTGATTAGTCAAACAAGCAACCAAACATGGTTCAGCAAAATTTACATGTTGTGGTCCACAAACTTTTGGTGCTCAACTTAAAGGGCACTTTTTTCCATTCTTTTCACAACACTATTTTAGTACAATGAAGTTCGTGTGAAATACAGCAATCTAAACATCATAAAATTTCCTCAAAACTCACAAGGTAAGCAGTACTCATATTTCTTGATCCGATCAATCTTCAAATGTTTCAAAGCAGCCCTGCAAGCAATCCATATGCATAAGCAACAGGAATAGGAATAGGCACATGCAAAGATACACACACATCATAGTATCTGAAAATTTCAATGAAACACTGCAAACCTCAATAGTGCTCAGAAAAATCATATGCTCGTGTGTATTCAACATCAGATGATTAACGAATCAGAGAAAAAAAGAGATTTACTAAAGTGAAAATGTTAAAAATAGAATCTGCTGAAGGAAGATCTAATTGTAAGTTTTCATGTCTATTGCAATAACATGCTCGCTGTAAATTTTCTAACAGATCTAGAACATAACAGTGTTGAACCTTCCTCTTGCTTCTATTTTGTTCAAATTCAATCCCTGATGTGTCATTATGTGTCATTATTTTGTTCAATAGATATTGAACAGAATGCCATCCAATTGCCATATTAGAAGGTGCATATAACCAAGGAAAAATGAGAAATTAGAAACCAGAATATAGCAAAAGGATAAGTTATTTCTGTTAAATGAATAATATGATAATAGTTCTCAAAAGCAGAAACATAGAACTGGATTATCCAACAAAAAAAAAAGTACCAAATCAGTTGTCCACAAATGCCCGTAAGAAATTTGAATACAATGTAGGATTGTATTATATATTTAGTGAAAATGGGAAGCAATAAAGAAATTGAAGAGCAGTCTGTCATGACAACTAAGAATCTGCATACAAAAACCAATGGATAACTAAGAATCTACATACAAAAACCAACTTCCTATCAGAACAGTGCTCCATGCATATAGCTCAAGGAACTTTAAAATGCAGATAAAAATATAAATAAATAAATAGTCATGAAGATTGAGGGGGGGGTTAAGTAATAACCATAGAGAAAGATACAACCTCATACAAAATACTAGATATTATATGATATCTATAAATATAAATAAATAAATAGACAGGAAGATTGAGAGGGGGGGGAGGTACCTTCTCTGAGTGCAACTCAAAATAAAAATCTGATGTCTCAGTCTATCAACTCGGCTTTCTCTGGAGAAGGATTTAAGTTACAAAGAGACATTGAACAAAAAATGCAACTTAAGAGATTATTTGAGAAGAGAGAGACTCCATGAAATCAATTAGAAATCTACTTTGGAATACCTGTCTTCCAAAGGTATATAAGGAACCCAGTCCATTTTCATTTGCTTCATGGGAATTATTTCTTCAACCTCCCTCTGAACTGACTTAATTCCAATCTTATTAGAAGGAGGGAAAGGAGATACAACCTGTAAAATAAAATGTTTAACAAAGAGAAATGCAGCAAAAAGAAATGACATACTTCCACTAATTCAACGGATTTTTTTTCAGGAAAAAATAAAAAGACTAGAGGCACTTGTCTTCACAACAACACCAATCAGCAACTGTAATTCTGAAATTAGAACAGATGAAGAAACATGTGATGAGGCAACTCTTAGGAAGAAAAAAAGTGGTGTTGGAAAAGTAACAATACTAGACACAAATGCTCAAGTTCTTCATCTCTAGCCTTGAGAACCACACAAAGTGGATGTCTTCGTAATAAAACATAGGCCTTTTTAAGTTCATTTTATATGAGGTTCGACTACGCGTAAAGGTGGGGACAATTGCAGAACCAGCATTCTCACTTCCCAACTTTGAAAAGAGAGTTCTATGATCCTGCTATTGCCATAAAGGAAATATGAGAAATATAGTGTATGGGTTCTATGACCTTTCACTCCCACAATGTGCTTTAATGCAAGGAAGCACTTCTCAGACATCTATATCTAGGGTTTTTGAAACCTAAGATCCTTATCATACAAGGTTTAAGTAAGAGTAAAGGTGGGGATAATGTAAATGCCATAACCAGACGCAAAGTTAACCCTTGTACAAAATGAAGTATGTTGCTTTTATCATGAATAAAAAACAAATTAAAAATATACGATGATAAGAAGTTTATAAAGTCCACTCCTTGAAAAATTTCACAGATGAACACAAGTACATTAGATTACATGCAAAAGCAACTGTTTCAGTAAACTTACCGCCACCACTGCAGGTATGTAGATTAATATGTTTTCATCCTTGAAAGGGACCAGTTGAGCTGAAGAACACAAGAAACAAAGTAAGATTCACATGACAAATGAAAAGGACAGGACACGGGAAAACCAAGCAAAAACAATGCAATGTCCACCCATTTAGAGAAGCCTGTTTAGACTTTTAGAAAAAATTTAGTGTTTCAAGTTAACAAGAAACTCACGCTCTGTACAGCCGAAAAGGTAAACTGTCTTCCCATGTAGAACACCTCCTTCTTCAAATGCATTCTGACCAGTAAGAGTTGTAATTTCAGTTTACATACATACTAAGAATTATCTGCACCGCTACTCAATCAAAAAAATAACAAAAAAGAAAGGCATGGGTTATTTGATGACATCCACCTCTAGATTAGAGAAATTCCAGTTAAATCCGTAAACCTTGTCCAGTTGATCCCACTGTAAACCAAAAAAAAAAAAGAACTATAAGCAACATAATTAATTCAACCAACAAAGCAAAGAACAGAATAAAAAAACAAAACCTAACCTCTGTACCGACGGGGAATATTTGCTTCCATAAATCTTCCTGCATAAGAAAACAATTTCAAAATGCTTACTTTTGAGTTCCAACATAAAAACAACAGCGCACTCTCACAAATTCAACAAAACAAATTGCAAAATAGCCTTGCTATAAAAACACTACACAGTTTAAGAATTTTAACCTAACTGAGCCAGAATTCAAAAAAAAAAAAACTGAACTAACAAACTGCGTCTATTGACCTTAAACTTAACACTAAACTTTTCCAGTCTTTTAATTAATTAATTACCAATGTAATTAACCTAAGAAAAAATCCGATTTTATTATTTTTTAAAAAACCTGTTAAGAAACAGAACAAGTTATCCATGAATTCTTCAACAAAAAAATAATTAATTAATTAATTGAAACAAAATAGTGCGAGTGAGGGAAAGATTAGAGCACCAAGTTGCGCTGGTCCTCGAAGTATTCAGGTTCGGGTTCGGGTTTGGATGCCTTGACCCGCTTAGCTCTAGTAGGTGGCTTGGTCGATTCGGTGGTTTTGTGGTTGTCAGGAGCAGGAGCAGCTTCTTCTTCTTTCTGGCTTCTCTTTCTCTTGGCTCCTTTCCTCATTACTGATGGATTGATTTTCTAGAGAGAGAAAAATCAAGTTTTTTAATTTATCGGATCGAAATCGATGGATCCGGATTCAAATTTTAGAGAGAGAAAGAAACAGAGGGTATCTTGGTATGGTTTTTTCAAAAGCGTTGAATTGACGCGGGGAGACAGATAGGGTTTTCTTTCAATTTTTGGGTTTTAACAAATCACTATTTTAAAGGATGGCGTACGGACAACGCCGGGCAGATGCGGTGAAAAAAATGGGAAAACAGGTGGCTTAAGTTTGAGTAGCATATCACCGGCTGTATTACCCGCCCAGCTGCAAGGCACTTATGAAATATATTTTTATTTAATTATATTATAATAATAATAATAATAATAATAGATATTCCTTTTTATATTCATTTGTTAGCATCATTGTTTATTGAATAAAAAGTAAATGTAATCAGAAAAAACAATATTCACAAAAAATTCTAATAATCTGAATTAAAAAGAAATAAATGTATATTAATTTTAAACAGTAGGAGCCACAGCCACAGGCACGAAAGGACCATCTTAAACTCATGAACCAATCTTCATTAATTAATTTTTAACATTTCCTGGGATATCTTGCAATACAAATCTATAAATTATATTATAAGTATTACAGATTATAATTATAAAAAAAAAAACTAAATCTCATAAGTGTAAAATGGACCTTGGACGCAAAAACAGGATAAAATGTCTAGAAAATCAAAGAAATCACTTACCAATTGTCGAAAAAACATAAAAATTTATTGACCTCATAGTAAAAGATTGAGATTAAAGGATTTGTTTTTTCTGCGGTTTCAGGTTTGAACTTTTTGATTGCTAATATGATAGTCACTGGAAGCTTACATGATCGTTAATTTAAAGGCTCATAAAATTAATCGACATATACATAAATTGATTCGGACACCCACATTAATAAAAAAAATAATTCAAAAGAAAACAACTTCAGATATTAATTATGCAGGAAAAGGAAACAAACCTTCAGGATAACAATCAGCAACAGAAGATAATTCCTAGAAATACAATCAGCAGTGAATAATAGATGAAATTTTTATATATGAATAACATATTTTGTAGTAATAGTTGTTTTTTAAAATATTTTTTATTTTAAAATATATTAAAATAATATTTTTTTTAATATATTTAAGCAAATTTAAATAGCAATTGAAACAACGTCATAGAATAAATTTCAACTGGTAACTTAGAAATATTCAAGCAAATTTACCGACAGCACATAATGACATATGTACAAGTAGCAGGATTCATGCAACAGCAAGAGAACATTATAATTATAAATTATATTATTAGTCTCATGAGTTTTTTACTATTCAAGTGTGTGCGCATCACATTTCACTTGTGGATTTTTATAGTGAATGTTTTTTTTTTTAGTTTTTTTTTTTATTCGTCCTTTATTGTCTGTTCTGGTGTTTTTTCGGTTGATAATTTTAATTCTTTACATTTCCTTGATATGTAAGGGTTTAATAAATAACTTTAACCTTGATTATGGATTAATTTAATAAGATATGGTTTTAATTTATAATACAAAGATAAAATTAAAAGAATAAGAATTAAATTAAAAAATAATATTTAGTCCCCATCCTGTATTGACTTTATTTTAGGCTTTTTTAGTTTTAAAATTTTATGTTTCGATACAAAACTTTATTTTGTTTATGTTTCAGTCCTCATGTTTGAGAAGGGAAGAGAAAGTCATCGAAAGATAAAAAAGAAGAAAAAATGGTCATTTTGCCATATTCCAACGATGAGAAAAGTTGTTCTTAGTGTTAATAAATTCTATTTGACGAGATGAATTATATCAAGGTGTTTTTTTACCCTTCATCTTGTTTAAAAAGGTAGATCGAGGTTGAGAAAGTTTCTCTTTCAGTTTAATCTCACATTCTTATACCAATTTAAGAGTATTTTGAATTAAGAAATTGTTTTTCTAAGGTTTTAAGGGTGTTTGTTAGGGTTGTTAGGTGAAAACAAGTTGAAAAATAATATATTGGCTCCAAAAAACTGCAGCTCAATTTTCTGATCACCTATCCGGTGGTTAGAATTTAAAAAAATAAATAACGTATCATATATATTTTTTAAATAAAAACATTTCTTTCACCCTTTAAACAAAGCAAAAGAAAAGGCAAATGCTTGAGTCTAGCATTGTAGGCATACACACTTGTCTTTTAAAAAAAAAATCAGCCAAATGCATAGGCTTACCCAAGCCCCAGGTGTTGGGTTTTTTTTAGCAATGTATTTTATTTTTTTTCTTTAATTTTAATTAAAATTCATTTAAATAAATAAATAAATAATTTATTTTTGATATTATTTCATTAAAAATTGTTAAACTTTTACTTTGTTTTCGAGTAATATTGTAGAATTCTTTTTAGAACATTAGCCACCACCATTTTTCTATAGCCCTTCATAATGTTTTTTATTTAAAAAAAAATTATTCAATTGCTTCACTACACATGCTGATTTTTATTATCGGATGATTAAAAAAAATTTCAAAAAATAAAGTTGTTAAACCTAACCGGATCCATAATAAAAGCACAAGCTTGAAAAGTGAATATGAATTGTCCTAGATCATTCAAAGATATCATTATCTTAGTAGACACAAAAAAAGAGGTTAGAACTACTTAATAGACATAAAAAAATAGGGGCTAGAACTACATTGTCTTGATTTTTTTCTCAAATCAGACTAGTTTTGTCCGGGTTGTATTTTGAATAGCTAAGTTAACCAAATCATATTGGATCGACTCTCATCCATTTTAATTTAAAGTCTTGGTTAAGAGCTTGAGTTGGGTTATCTTCATGCCCGTTAAGTTGAGTTGGGTTTTGTAGCACTTTCAAAAGTCCCCACATCCACATTCAAATGGTGTTTTGTTATATATTTTTTAAAATCTATTTGCTTTAAATTTATAATAATATTAGTTTTTGATAAATTGCTTTTATAATTACGATGAAATGTTTGAAAAATAAATATTATTGTAAAACAAATTACGAGTAAATGGATTGCATTAAAAAGGTAAAAGGGTTTCAATAAGAGAGATACTTTCTTTATCCTTATTTCAAATTGTAAAAAAAATATTTATTTTTATTACTTTTTATTTTTATTAAATAGAGAATATAGAAAAAAAATTTGTCTGTTTTTGGTGGAGAAAAAATGATAAGAAAAGAAGTCATATTAGCAAATTAATATGTTTCAATGGAACCTGACTTGTTACTATTCTGACAAAAAAAAAAATTATTGCCATGGTTAAGTAAATAAGAAATAAAGAACTCGTCATATTACGAGATTAAATATTTAATATGCAATATCTCTTAACTTTTTAACTTGGTCTTGAGTTAGTGTTAACAATTCTCTTTAACATTTATTGATACGTGTAAATCTTTATGTTTTTATTAAAATTATATTTTTTAATGGAAAAAAATTGATAAAAAAAGAAATTGTATTAGCAAATTAATTCATTTTAATGAAACTTGACTTATTACTGTTTAAAAAAAAACAAAATTATCACCATATGATTAAGTTAAAAAATAAAAAAGTTTTTATGATACGAGATTAAATATTTTAATTTATATTATCTCTCAATTTTTTAATTTAATATCAAGATAGCGTTAACAATTATGTTTAACGTTGATGGACCCTTGTAATTCTCTATGTTTTTATTAATCTATGTTTTTATTAAACACACATCAATTTTTTAGTTTATAATTAAGATTGTTCTAGCTTCTACGTGCAAGAGAACAAGTTCACAATGCCTTCAAATTTTTATTTTTTGTGTTCAATATTTTTTTATTAAACTTTGAGTGCAGTGTGGGTAAAGTAGCTAGTAAAAAAATAAAATAGATGAGTGTTTACTGAACATCCACTATTCACATAAACTTACGTAGGGTGTGATTATAGAATAATCCTAGATGCTTAACTTGTTGGGGTGTACTGATTGTTTTTGTGTTTTAAAATAATTTTGAAAAAAATTTAATTTTTTTTATTTTTTTATTTTAAATTAATATTTTTTAGTATTTTTAAATATTTTGATGTACTGATATCAAAATAATTTTTAAAAAATAACCACAACCACACTCCCAGACATGAATAACTTCTTGAAATCAGCATAAACTCGATAATGCTTGCCTTCCTAACTCAACAATAAGCAGGCTCGTGGAGTAGAAACTCAAATCTTCTCGTTAAGGAGTGAGGTCGATCATGGTGAGTGAGAAGGAGATGAACGCCTTTATGGAAAAGGTTGATTTCAAAGGTGATCTGATCCATTTCTCCACACAAACTTAGCTTTCTATTCATTGCATTATGCAATTTTTACAATTTAAGAGGAGCATCATTGTATGCTTTGGTCCCAGTAGTTCTCCTATTTATATTTTGATTATAAAATGTTATTTTTTTTCATATTTTAGTTCTTGAAAGTTGAAAGATGAGAGAAAATTACCAAAATAAAATTTAAAAATAAAAAGATTTTGGCTAGCCACATTCTAATAATAAAAAAAAAATTAATCTTAGTGTTAATAAGTTTACCTTAAATAGAAGAGTTTCAATTGAAGTTGATTGAACTTTAATTATATAAGGAAAAGTATAAGGAAATTTTAAAGTTTGTTTTTTTTTATTTTATCTGGTTTTGAGTTTTTAAACTAATTAAAGTATGATATGGTTTTGAAATGGGATTATGAAATTTTCTATGAAATTCTTTTAGTGTTTTTAGATAAAAATATGTTAAAATTTAAGTTTTCGAGTTTGAAAACTTAACACACTCCTTTTTCAATCATTGAAAATGATTGAAATTTATTGCAATATACAATATGTTTTCTGAAGCGAACAATGTGTCACTTGCTTTCTGTTTTTATTTTTTAAATAAAATAATTATAAAAATATTTTAAAAATTATATAATGATACCATTATTTTTTATAACATTAAAGATTTTTGTGGTAATGTTAGCCATTACTTTATGCATAATTATACATGGACTCATATATATATATATATATATATATATATATATATAGAAAAAACAATTTTATGAATATTCAATAGGAATCAAAAAAAAATTAATTTTTATATAATATTTTTTTAATTTTGACATGCAATCCCATAAAAATTATCAAAACATATATTTTTTAAAAAAATTCATTCTATGAATCAAAAGAGAAAGACAAAAACAAGGAAATTGAGTTTTAACTAAAAAAAACCTCTTGGCAAAAATTTAAAAAAAAAACTATTTGTCAGACATAATTATGTTTTGATGGGTTTTTGAAGAAAAAAAATATCTTTTTTTCATGTTAAAGATGTGTTGCTCCCAACTTTATTATGAAAGTAATTTGGCTTACATGTATATAATGAACTTCCAATATAAATTAAGTAAATCAGATTATGCGCATATGCTAAGATTTTATTTTTGGATAAGAAGATTTAAAATTAGAAAAACACTATTCTTCGATTGAAATAGAAACCTGCAACATAGCGCGCCCAATCAAACTTGTTCATGCTAAGTGATTTTCATACCAAGTATAGAATAGATTATTGGCCCCCTGTTTTGTAGTAAAAAATTTAAATTGGTTAACCGGTTAACTTAATAAGTTTAAAAATAATTTAGATAACCGGTAAAAATATAGTTTGACTAAAAAATATTTCAACATTATATATTTTTAAAAAATATTGAGACAATAAAATATTAGATTGATCAATGTCAATCCAGATTAACTTGTAAAATTCACGATCTAAGTTACAAGACCATGATAATCTCGTAAAAATTAAATTGAAACAAATTATAAAACTTAATTTTCAATTACTCAATTTTGAATGATGAAAT
>Ga0325410_1001614_pt1 | contig 24983 bp, 11 predicted proteins | sample PopdelMetagenome_16_FD_206182 | JGI IMG/M metagenome (GOLD analysis project Ga0325410, IMG submission 206182) | Populus deltoides microbial communities from Bellville, Georgia, United States - Xylem-PdIQD-R3 | ecosystem: Host-associated > Plants > Phyllosphere > Stem > Wood/Secondary xylem...
CACATTGAGATCGATTGTCATCTTACTCGTCATCATCTCAAACATGGCACCATTGCTTTGCCTTTTGTTCCTTCTTCCTTGCAGATTGCAGATTTCTTTACCAAGGCGCATTCCATCTCTCATTTTCGTTTTCTGGTTGGCAAACTCTCGATGCTTGTAGCTGCCGCATCGTGAGTTTGAGGGGAGATGTTAAATAATATTTATGTAATCTTATTTATTAAGGGTAGAATAGTACTTTCAGTTTGACCTATATATACTTTATTTGTATTTAGGTTAAGATAATGCATTCATAATATAAAGATTATTCAGAATTCTAGCCTCCTTTTCTCTATTTGATCTCAATTAATTTAACACTTTTATAGGCAACAATGGTGCCACCAGCTCCTATTCTTCTTCAACAAAGGTGGCTGCCAACTCCAGCTCTTCTTAAACAATGGTGGCTACCAATAGTCAATGGTTGGTGCTGTCCATTTTCTGCACATGCAATGGCAACAACCCAATACTCCCTCCTCCTCCCAAAAGAAAAAATCGTGTAGCAAATATAAATTCAACTCATAAAAAAGAAAGAGACAGAAAAAGTTCAGATGATCAGCATGCAAAATTAATGACTACAGAGTCACTAATCTAACTCCAACAAGCCACTCATCAAACCAATAGACACACACACACACTAAACATGAAGTTGGGTCACTTACAAGTTGATTGCCAGAAGCCAAAGAAAAAGAAAAGGTCTTGAATACCTTCAAAAAAAGAAAAAAAGTTTCTTTGCTGTACTAAACAAAGAGAAAACAAAAGTATATTTGTTTTGTAATTAAAATAGAATAGAAAGAAAAACAAAAATAAACAAAAAGAGAGAGTTGTTATTGATGATGACAAAAAGGAAAAAGAGTCTATTAAACACGCACTTAGCCCTTGTTTGTTTTCAGGAAAACCAATTCCTGGAATTCATTTTCCTTATTTTTCCATGTTTGGCAACAATATTGAAAACTAGTCAATGAAAACTTAATTCCGGTCAAAACAGAAAACGCAACTTTAACAAAGGAAAGTGTTTTTCTTTTGATAAGGAAAGGAAAACACTTTCCTTTTATTTCATTACACACATTTTTCTCAAATTCTCATATCACGGTCTTTCTCTTTTCGTCAACAATTGAGAAGTAGGAACAAGTGCATCATTTCTCTGGAACAATTGAAGCTCTTAAATCATAGTCTCTCTCAAATCATTTCAGGTATTTGTTTTCCTTTATTATTTCCTTTACATTTTTATTTTCTTCTCCTTTACGTTTTTATCTTCTTAGATCTATAAGAATTATGGCATAAATTCTTTATTTTCTTGATAAATCTGCTACCTGTCATATTTTTCCTATAATATAACACAGTTTTCTTCTTCATCTTTCCTCGTCACATTCGGTGTGTTCAAAACAACCCAAATTCATTCATCAAGCAAGCCATAAAAAGCACATGTTTTCTATTCTTCCTCACTCACATCCTGCAGAACCGGCAAAACCAAACAAACCACAAATCAAAGCAAAATCCCTACCCTGAAGAGTACTGTAAATCAATCAAAGCAAAATGCTCAAACTTCCCCAGCAAAAAGCAATCCCTACCCTGTTTCCCCGTCCCTGGATCCAGCCACCATATCTTGGGTGGAAGCGTAAAGAGAGAGAGGCAATGTGTAGAACTGGAATTAGCCACCATATCAAGGAATTAATCAACCCTTGCTCTTTTTTTTTCAAGTCCCAGTAGATGTAGTCGGGGTAGAAAGGGAGGAGAATTGGGAAGGGGAAGGGGAAGGGGATGATAGAAACCTAGAGAAACCGAACAAGGGAAGGGGAAGGGGATGAGAGAAACTAAACAGAGAGAAATCGAAACCGAACAAGGGAAGGGGAAGGGGATGAGAGAAATCGAAACTGAATAGGGGAAGGGGAAGGGGATGACAGAAACCTAGAGAAACCGAACAAGGGAAGGGGAAGGGGATGAGAGAAATCAAACAAGGAGAAATCAAAACCAAAACCGAAACCGAACAGGCAAAGAGGAAGGGGAAGGGCATGAGAGAAACCGAAACCGAATAGGGGAAAGGGAATTAGAGGAAGGGGCATGAGAGGTGGTTGCAGGGGAATCCACCGAGACCGAGAGGAAGTTTAATAAGGGGAATTAACAGAATCAAATATAAAAACGTTGATAACACTAAAAAGCGTGATTTTTTTGCCACATTTATTGCTTTATTTTGCTATATTTATACATGTGCTTGTTTTATTTTGCTTTGATTAATTCATGAGTAGTGTTTAATTATATTTATTACATATAGATAACTTTGTGGGACGATGCTGGTAATTATATGGATTTCATTGCACAATGTCTAATCGTTGTGAACTTATGAATTGTATAATTTTCAAAACGGTTTTATTGTATTGATTGTGTAAGTATTTTATATGCTTTTTTTAATATTTATTTCCCTAAATTTTTAGGTTTTGTTATCAGAAAACTTCACTTTCATGTCATGGATAGTAAGATAATTCATGCAGCATATATGGGAGCAGCTGTAACTGTGATAGCAACAGGGGTAGCTATTATTGAACAAGAAAGAAATAGAATTTATATACCAAGAGAACCACGTATAAATGCAATTGCTCAACGAGAATTCTATATTGACAGCATTTTGAATCGAGATGATAGACATTGCGTTGAACAAATTCGTATGAAACCTGTTGTCTTATATAGATTCTGTGATGTTCTCACAAGTCATGACCTATTACGATCAACTCAAAATGTGTCCATTAGGGAGCACGTAATTGTGTTCTTACAAATTATAGGCCAAAACCAAAGATTTCGTTTTATTAGTGGTGTATACTATAGGTTTGTTGAAACTATCCATCGTTACTTTAGAATTGTTTTAAAAGCAGTTCTTAAGTTATACAAACACCTTATTAAAGATCCAGAGGATACAGTTCCAGCAGAGATAATGACTAATCGAAGATTCTATCCTTATTTTAAGGTATGAAAACAATACCAATATTTTTATACATTAAGTAATTATATCTTGAAGAAAAGGTTATAAATTATTTTTTCATGTTTATATAAGATTGTGTGGGAGCAATTGATGGTACCTATGTTCTTGCAAATGTTCCTGTTGAGATTCAAGGAAAGTTTCGAGGTCGAAAAGAAGGAACAATATAAAATGTTTTAGCAACTATAACTTTTAATTTGAAATTTATATATGTTTTAGCTGGCTGGGAAGGAAGTGCTAATGATTCACGGGTTTTAGGTGATGCATTATCAAGACCTAATGGTCTAAAAATTTCAGAAGATATATAATAAAGTATGTATTATATGCAATAAACATATAAAATGTCTTATTACATAAAGATAGTAATAGGTTTTTTTTTTAATTTGTAGGGAAATATTATCTCGGTGATGCTGGTTACGGTATTCGAAAAGGAATCATTTCTCCTTTTCATGGAGTTCGATATCACTTAAATGAGTTTACAGAACATTCACCAAAAAATAAAAAGGAGCTATTTAATCTTCGACATTATTCATTGAGAACCGCTATTGAGTGAGGGTTTAGTATTTTGAAGAGTCGTTTTAGATCAATTGATGAAAAATCTTTTTGGTCTTATAAAACACAAGTAGATGTTGTGCTTGCATGCTGTATTATTCATAATCACATAATAGGAGTTGATCCTTATAACTTTCTTATGAAAGAATTATGTTCGGAAAGTGAACCAATTAAACGAACAATCAACTTAAGTCAATGGGAGGAAAAGGAAGAGAATAGGGAGTAGATAACAAAAAGAGAAATGATTGCATCAACCATGTGGAATTATTATGACACTCAAAGAAACTAGTAATTAAGTGTTAATTATATATGTTTGTTTTTATTATGTCTTACTTGAGTTTGTATTATCTTTATTATGTATTTGGAGTAGATGTTGATTTTATTATAAGTTCTTATGTATTTTATGTATTCTCTTTTAAATATTAATTGTAGTTTTTATATGAAATTTATTAAATCTAAATATTATATGATTTTATTTTGTATAAATTTATAATTTTTTTGTAGAAATGAGTTCCACAAAAAATGAAAAATGCAAGGGCAAGCACTTCCTATGGTCTAAGCCTATGTCACACATGTTACTTGAGATATTAGCTGAGGAGGCACTTAAAGGAAGCAAACCTTCTTCCACCTTTAAAGCAGAATCTTTTGTTAAGGTGGCTACAGAAATCAGTCAAAAGTTCAGTGTGCAATGCGAGCCTAAGCATGTGGACAATCATCTTAAGACTGTGAAAAAATAATGGGGAATAATAACCAAACTTAAAAATAAAAATGGCTTTAGCTGGGATGATTGTCTGAAGATGATTACAGTTTCGAAAGATGTATATGATGAAGAAGTAAAGGTATGATAAATATTATACTCTTTATAATTTTTATATTTACTTTTGTTTCTAAAATGTTATACAATGAACTAAAAAATTGCATATTCTAAACTTTATGAACAAGCACATCCCAATCATGACAAGTTTCTCAACAAAAAACTTAATATGTACGAGGCAATGATAATTGTTGTTGGAAAAGACATGGCAACCGGAAATTATGTCAAATCATATGCTGATGTCAACATGGATGAGAACACTAAAGAGCAATCAATTTCAATTGAAAATGAAAGGGAATATGAAGAAACTTCTAAGGGAAAAGAGACATCTTCCTCTAGTACACAAAAGAGGCAACATAGGAAGAGAAATCGCATGTCTGAAGATGATAGTGTTGAAAAGTTATCTAAACAGATTGGAGATGTAGCACTTGTAATTCAAAGCCTTAGCAAAAATCAACTTGATGTTAATGCGTTGTATACGGAAGTGATGAAAATTAAAGGCTTTGATGAGATAACTCTTGGGGATGCATTTGGTCCAAAATGAAATGTTGGCAAAAGCATTTATGGCAAAAAATGATAATTTGAGGAAAATTTAGGTTTAGAATTTTATGAACTAACACTACTACAAGCCTGCTTACTAAGATGGTTTGACTATGTTTAAAATTTGGGTTCAGACTATATGTTTGTTATTTGACAAGTATGTTTAATTATTTAATTCGGTCTAGCATGTTTATGTTTGTAATTTGAACTAATATGTATGTATATGACATCGAAACTTAATATTTAAGCATGACTTTGTTTGATGTTAGATATTTATATTTATTTCTTGATGCTTATTTGATATATATTAAAGGGATAATTGCCTTTACCCGTAAAAAAAATATTTATCCAAAAAACCCATCAAAATATTTTTTGAATCTATTTATCTTTTAAAAAAAACTTTATACCAAAAAAAACCCAAATATATAACTCTTACCATAAACTAATTTGGCTTTCTTCATATGAAAAAAAAAAAACCTTAGTTTAAGCTTTTAAAATTGAAAAAAATATAGTAATATGTTTTACTTAAAAAATATTTCACAGGCTTATTTCTATATAATATGATATGACATATATACTTATATTTTATAAAATAAGTTATGTATGAATATATATTATAATAAAAAAAATTCATCATTATACTTTTTAGATTTCATTCTTTTATTGTAAGTGATTAAATATTTATATTAAATATTATATATATAAGATAAACTTGAAAAAAAATTAATTCATTAATAAATTATTTTCCAGATCATTTTTCATAATATAACCAAATACTGAAAAATATTTTCCAGTTTATTTTCTATAATACTATCAAATATTAAAAAATACTTTTCCAAAATTTACTTTACCTGAAATTTACTTTTCCAAAAAAACAGCTTTTTTATAAATAAACAGAGCCTTATTAAAGTAGCTTTTTAGAGTGAAAGCCGCCTGCTCCCTCTCCTCCTCCCTCCTACAATACTACAGAGAACGAGAGCGAGAGAGTAGGCTATTTATTTTATTTAATTTATGGAGTTCTGTTTTGTTGATAACAAGTACCTTTATTTATTAATTAAGAGTGGGAAATAAAAGAAATAAGAAAAGGGGCTGATCTGTCGAGAAAAACCAGGTATAACCCATAAAAAAAGAAAAGTCTCACACTAACAATATTTTATTTGAAAAACTTTTTATGCGGTAGTTATTTTTAAAAGTATTTTTATTTAATAATATATAAAATAATTTTTTTATTTTTTAAAAAATATTTTAATATCAATATATTAAAACGATTAAAAAAATATAAAAAAATTAATTTTAAATAAAAAATTAAATTTTCAAAAACACCCAGTTTCCAAACACACAATAACTTGTTTGTTCTTCTTCTTCTTTTTTTCTTTTTACTATAGTTCTTTTTTTTATTGTTTGTTCTATTTTACAAATTTTGTATAACAGAAGCTGATTTTAAAATACAAAGATAAAATATTCCTAAAATTACTTAGATTTAAAGATATCCTTAAATCTTGATTTCAAAATTCAAATTTTAATTACTTGCAACTTGTACAGTTGGTGTAGATAGTGATATAAAAAGAAGAGAACTGTTGTTGTTGATCACATGAACATGTAGAATTAATGGGTTAGATGCAAGCAAAGCACTCCAAAGATCCAAAATGAGAGAATTTGTCAAAAATTACATCCTGAAAATTTGTAAAATAGTTTATGATACTCATAAATAATTAGTAATATCATATTAGTTATTATCTATTTCATTAACTAATATAACATTTAATCATTTATGTCAGCAAATCCAAGAAGCGTCATTAACTAATATAACATGTAGTCATTTATGTCAGCAAATCCAAGATGGGCGGTTCCAGCACTTGAAATTCCAGTAAGAGCACAAATTAAGACATGGTACCATGTTGCTGCTTGCTTTGTAGTTCTGCTTTCAGTATCCCTTCATACCATAATCATATCAGTAGCTCTCTAGTAATTCATAACTTGTCCTTTTCAATTGATGAAACTTTCTAAGAGAACATGGAAGCAACTCTATGCAAGGAATTCACAAGGGTTTATACATTACCTTATGGCGTGGATTTGTGAAAAGCCACATGCATGGGCTCTGGAGTTGCAGAGATGGTGAGAAGAGATGTTTCTTTTTCTGTGGATTCTGTGACATCTATGGGATCTTGACATGGCGTATTAACGAGACCAGGGAGTACACTCTTAACACTATAAAATCTATCTAAAATCAATGTTTGCTCAATAAACACATCAAATTTAACAAAAGGAAAGCGTATCGATGATTACTTGGGCTTAAATCTAAGTAATAACAAAGTGTTATTGCTTAATTTACAAGAGATTTAGAGAGAGAGAGAGAGAGAGAGAGCATTGACCTGTTTGTAGATTGAGAGCCATAATATTAAGGGAAAAAAGTTATTAACCTCGTGATTTATCGTTACTCTGAATGAAAAATTCTAGAGATTGGGAGTAGAGGAAAGAAAAGAGAGGTAATAATTTATATTTTGGAGCAGTGATGACATGGTACAGTACCAGTTAATGAAATCATGGAATAACTAAAATGATATCACGAGTTGCCATTAAAATTCTCTTGTGAACCCATTTTGGATTAGATAGAGATTTGATCCCAAATCGCACCGTAAGTTATCTACTTTTTGTTTAATTCGATGTATTTATTGAGAAGTTTTTGAAATTCATTTATTTTTCTGGTAGTACAGAACGTATAATCCACATGCTAAATCTGAACCAACTTGTGAATGCAATTGTTACCACTAATAAACACAGGTTTGCATGATACATGATAAGTTTGTCAAAATATAATTATAATTATAATTATAATTATTATAATATATACTAAAATAGTTCAGCTTTTACTGTGTAAATCCACAATAAAAACTTAATTATAAACAAACTTGGTTTTAGGAGCATAAAAGTTTTTTTCACTAAGCTTATTAGTAATTACATTAAAAAATGTGTTAATTAGTAAATTTATTCTTTTTATAATATAACTACCAAATAACCCTTGAAAAGAAAATACATTTGGTTTAAGCAAGATTATCAATTTCATTTCAGTAGGTGTTTTGTTTTTTCAATTGAAAATTAAATGTTTCAATTTCAAAATGTTTCGACGGCATAAATTATTCAATACAAATATAATGTCAAACAAATATAATTTTAAATTTTAAAATATTTCTAAATAGTCAAGATTAAGTATATCTTTAACTTAAAGTAATTTAACTTAAACAAAATATCAAAATATTATAAAAATAAATATTTTAATATAAATATTTTAAATATAAAATTAAATCAATATTAAACTAAAATATTTTAACACAAATGTTATCATGTTATTTGTCACATTACCAAATTTAAAAAAAAAAATATAAGCCAAATTAAAACAAATATAAGCTAACGTGTGAAAGCCTGTTCACATGCCCTTTCAAAATGGATTAACGATTAAACGCACGAGATTGGCTTACTAAGCCTAGTAGTGTTTAGGCTTTTAATTTTTTTTAATTTTTTCTTTTTTTAATTAATGTCTTTTTTTAATATGTATTTTTTAATTTATATTTAAATTAATACTCCTTTCTTATGATCATTTAAATTGTTTATTTAATATATTTTAATAGCATTTATTCTTTTAAAATTATTTTATATGTATTTAATGTTTGGAAAAGATTATTCTACTTTAATTCATAATTTTTTTATGATTTACATAAATAAATTTTATTTTTAAAATAAAAAAATATTTTTTCTCAAAAAGAAAAGGTGCCTTTTAAAATTAAAAACAAAAAAACTAAACCATGTAGTATAATCACTATAACCCCTCTCATATTTCACCTTGAACTGTGTTAATTGTTTTTTTTTTTTCTATTTTAACCATCAAACTTCCTTTTTGAAGATTTCATTCCATTAGACTTAATTGAAGGCAAATTTCTTCTAATTTGTTGAGGAAAAGCAAGATTAAAAAAAAAAGAACATGGTGAAAAGGATGAAGAAAATTGATGGCAGTTTTGAAATTACTCCATATTTCTATTATCCTTTGACTAAGGAATAAAAAACTAATTTTATTCATGAAGCAATAAAACTATCACGTGAAGATTACTTTTATATATTAATCACATTGCAAATATCTTAATCATGAAGCAATAAAACTATCTCATAATTTTTTATATATTTAATTATCATTAATGATTTTTTCTTATTGACATAGATAGCTCTTAATTCCTGTAGTTAATTTTTATGTCAAAATGCATTGAAAAGCATGCATCTTCAATTTTATCTACTCAAGAACAAATTTATCCGACTCACTAGAGTCAAATAGCTACTTAAAATTCTTAGACGCGTGTGTCGTAACCACCATTATTTTAATATTTATGACCTTAGGGTCCAACTTTGAGTCCATAAAAGAGGGCAACATTCCCACCACACTAGAAGAATAATGCCTAAATAAATATTTTTGCAGTGCATATAAATCAACAAGCACGGAAACTGTACCGAGGTCTCACAGCAACTCGAGAAATACATGTTTATCGAGATATTATTTTATTCTTATATGTCGAACGGGTCAGAATGGTTCTCAATTATATGAAGCTTGTAATATACTTTCGGACGTGGACCAGTGTCCTTCTGCAATGGTTAAAGCTCCTCGGAAACAACCTCCACTAGCATTAATCACTGCAAATGCTCGAGATAGATGTTGCTCATGCCCTCTCCACGGTCCACGTGGTTAGTGGTGACACACCATAGAAAAACATTAACAAAGACAGGAAAAAAAAAAAACCCGGCAAAGCCATTAGTTTCCATCTCCAAATGACAGGTTGCATGCGCAAGCTTAATGAGAGAATGCAATCATAGAATTCCCAGAATAGATCAGGTAAGGAGTTCATTTCACATGGAGCTTAGAAGCCACAAAAAAATTCAAAAAAGGGATTTGCCCAGGAACCGGACCAAAATCAACTAGCAAAATCGTGAAAACCTGACATCATAGAGACCCCCTCTTCACCACAGCATCATCCAAGCTTCCAAATGCCAGTGTGCACCAAATACAAAATGAGGATCAACATATACCCCACACCACATCTCATTAGATTACATAAAATTATGATACGAATTTTATCCCAGGCAAGTTTTGTATTTATTTCATGTTTAAGACTGTCAATTTTTTATCAGGTCTGCATCTCATTGACAAATTTGCACACTGTAGTGGGGTTTCTCCATCAATTGCTATTAAAAAAAATAATTCACTGTTTTTGTAAACCCCAACAGCCCAAAAACTGATCAATGGTGTACCAGACAAGGCGTGAACGAAGCAAGAGAAATATAAAGGTGCAAGAAGCAGAACTATTGCTACAATTCGCACAAAGAATACCATTGTAATGATACATTCATAAAACCCACCAGCAGCACGCAACAACTTTAAATACAACTTCAATACTTAAATAGACACTTTGCAAGCATATTAACATTCATGAAGCCCACCAGCAAGCAACAACTTTGGAGTACAACTTCAATACTAAAATAGACAATTTGCAAGCATATTTATACAAGCACTAAAACCGTCAGTTGGGGCCTAAAGCATTTAATGACCTTCAGGAGCAAACGAAGTCAAGATTTATACACCCTTGTAAGAGTATAATGATAGTTTAACAACTAGTTGTGCTGTTAGAGCATTTCCCATGATTGATAACATGGTGCAACCTGAAACCCCTAAGATTGCAATTCTGCTATAGTGTCAACACATTACAAATTTACTGCTTATACAAATACGCATCAATGCTATGCATATCTATACAAGCACTGAAGCTGTAATGTGAAGTAACCTAAAGTCAAATGACTCATATCACAAACAAAAACCAATCGAAGTTTAAATTTAAAGACCTAGCTCTCACTGCACTTAAAGTTCTGAGGACTAAAACCCTAAGATATGCTAAAATACCAACATGGAAGACTTATTGTATGGATCTGCAATTAAAATTCAAGGTAATATAGCTCTCTTATCGCATTGCATATTGATATTGCTCTAAATTTCCTTCATTTTTTGTATTTAATAGAAGAAAAAGAATCATAATTATTTTCAATTATATTAAGCTTTTATTATATTATCATTCAAGTTAAGTCGTTGTCAAACAGGAAAACCCATGTAACCAAATAAACCATTAATAATTGCAAGATAACTAATGATACCAGAACTCTAGAACAAGACCGGCTACTAGCTGGAGTGAAAGCCAAATATTGTATTCTCACAATGATTTTTTGCCTATAAAATAAGTTCACAAAACTTATTAATGTTTTATGGAGTGCAAAATATCTTTTAATTAACAAAAAATAGAATTAGGAGACAAGAGACAATCTTTAGAAGTCCTAAGAAACGGGTGGTTGGTTGAATGGATGTTGGCCATTGCTTGCTTCCAGAGGGAAAACAAATTGGAACCCCAACTTCACATGCCCCCACCACAAAAAATATTAGGAACAAACCAGAAAAGAACAACAAAGTCATCAATTCCAGCACCATATGACACAGGTAGCATGAGCAATAATTTAAATCATCTAACATAGGTTAATCAGATTCAGGCATAGACTTCTAAAACAATTCTGCCATATATCTAATCTCTGACATCAGGGTATAAATACCAATGAAGGGATTTACGCTATTACACAAGGGGAATTTGATCTCGAGGTCACAATCTCATTATAACTAACAGTGAACATCATAAAGACACCTCTTACAAAAACATCAACCAAGAAATTCCAAAAGCCAACACACAAAATCCCAAATTCCAGTCACTACATAACCCAAAATCACATTTCCACTAGTTTCAAAATATTACGTAGGATAAAATCAACATAGTATTTAGTAATTTTGTCTCGAGAGAAATTACACTAGTGCATTACATTTATTTATTAGACCTGGACCCATATTGTCAAATCTGCATGTTGCAAAGAAAATTAATTCCATTTGCAATTGTGTTTCCACCTGATTGTTCTACATGTTCATATAATCACTGTCCATTGTTTTAAAAACTCATTCACTGTTTCTGTAACCCAACAACCCAGAAAAATGCTGCCAAATATAATACATGGCAGAACAGGAGAAGTTTAGGGATACAAGAAACACCACAATTATTAATACAGCTTGGGCTAACTGAGGTGCCAGAAGCATTGTAATGCCATGTACATTCTTGAAGCCTCCACCACAACACAATGTCTAAGATGACAATTTATAAAAACAGACAATTTATGTGGTGGGGGGGGGGGGGGGGGGGGCCCCCCCAACCTCGGGGACTGAAATGCATTTTAAACAAATGAGCCAGGGGAAAAGAAGGATTAAAAGCAACTAACAAAAAAAAGACATCACATCAACATGTAAATATGTAAAAGAAGAAGACAGTTTTTCTCTCACAGAGAGATACATGCAGAAATAATGTTGTGAACCCTTGACAAATGAAATGAAAAATTCCTTTTACCAATTGAAATAAAAAATCCACACAATCAGAAAGGTAAAGCCAACAACGAAACCTCAAATACCAAAAATCTTCTTGAGGAGCAAAAGTAGCAAAACCAGAAAAACAGGGATATTTATAATCTAGATAAACATTAATTCCGGCATAGCAGAAAAGTTCTACAATCCTTCTGTAAAAGCCCCGTTCTACAGATAGAAACTAATTTTGCAAAGTTTAAGTAGCATCCATCACAAATCCAACCACATCTTAAGGAAGCAGATGAAGTGAAGCAGCAACAAAAGCACAGCAGTCCACATAATTAAATTAAAGATTTCATTGCTTGCATTCAGGAAATCACGACAACCATTTAAAGCATGTGTTCCCAAGAAGCTCTCATACACCTGAATCAAAGACCCATCAATGTCAAACATATAAAATAAAGCTCAGGCTAGCTAAAGCACAAAATAACAAACCAAAAAGTTGTAGAAAGCCATGATATAAAACTACAACTAGTCTACTGTATCTTTTAAAGATCAGAAAACTCTTTATCTTTCAGGTGTATAGTTATAATTGTTTCTCTATGACCCACAAGAAAATGCTATAACAACACACTCAAATCCACAATGGTGTGACACGGCTTCTCAACAATTATAGAGAAACAACAATTAGTCTAAAAATTAACAAATGCAAACGAATTGAAAAAAAAAAACACCTTTTCCACAAAAATAAAAAGAAAAAAGGGATTGTTACAACAAAATAAAATAAAAACTTCACAAGGGGCAAAATCATTTGAAAAAAAAAGGTTAGCAATAATTACCTTCAGTAATATGGTGGTGGCATACCCTGATACATCCCTCCAGCTCCATGTGGGAATCTAGGAGGCAGTGGCATTGAGGATGGCTGCTGATGCTGCTGTTGCTGAGACAAAGCGTAAGACCCAGCATCTGGATACGCCCCAGAACCGGTACCAACAGTGCTCTGTGGCATTCTATACATTGAAGCCCCTGCATTGTTCAATCCACCATCATTTGGACCCACCCCTACATACGGCGGAACCCTATAAGCACCATTATATCCAGAACTCGTCAATGAAGTATTCAACTGATAGCTATTACTAGCAGGCCCATAATTTTGTAAACTTCCTGTTACCCCGCCAATCGAATTTTGTGGTTGTGGTTGTGGGAACGATGGATGCGCTAATGGCTGTGAATTTTGTGCATTTGCACCGCCCTGACTAGTCTTATTAACCCTCTTGTTATCAACAGCTAATTTACAAACAACTTGATGCCCATCAATATTTTTCATAGGATCAGCAATCGCAGCCTTTGCCCCATCCTCAGACTTATATATAAGAAAGGCAAAACCCTTTGATTTCCCAGTAGATTTATCAAACCCAAGCGGGCCTTCTTCAATCTCACCATACATTGAGAAAAACCCTAACAACCTCTCCGAGGTAATCTCAAAAGGCACGTTCCCAACATAAACTTTCCTTAGCGAAACATCACCGGTACTCGAATTATTCGATGCTAATTGAGTAACAGTAATCCTTCCATCAATTTTTTTACTAGGTTCTCTAATAGAAAGCATAGCAGAGTCCACATGTTTGAAAGTAATAAACCCGAAACCTTTCGACTTACCTGTGTTCTTGTCATGGATAACAATAGCTTCTTCGAGTTCTCCGAAGGAAGAAAATAGAATTCGGAGGGTATCCGAGGTTGTTTCGGAAGAGAGGCCGCGAATGAAGAGCTTTCGGAGGGAGATGTCGCCATCCGCTACGGAACGGACAGAGTTAAGAATGTCAGAGTGGTGGAGTGTGGCCGATTGGAGGATGTCTAATAGTTGGTCTTTTGTGAAAGGTTCGAGGATTTTACGGATTTCTTCGGGGGTTAGAGGAGTTATTGGAGATGGTGGAGAGGTGCCAGTGGGGATTGAGATGCCGTTTTCTTCGGCTTTGCGTTTTTTAATGAACTCCATGGTGGCGGAAGTGGTGGTGGTGGTGGTGGATTGCTGGTTAGCGTGGAATAAACCCTAGAGATGCGGGAGTTGCACAGGATAGAGAATGAAACCGGTCTTGTTTTTGTGGCTAACTGAATTTACTGGACCAGTGTTTGGGTATTTATATTTGTTGGGTCGGGTTTCACTTTCACAGCCATGATGTTTTGACTTAAATTTGGGCTTGGTGATCCTGAATGAGTTCTAATTAGGCTGGGCTGATGTGAGAGGCTTGAGCTTAGCTATTTTGGCATGCTCTCATTTGAATCAGTTTTGCCTCGCTAGGGTTGATTCCCCAATGTAGAGACCTGTTGAAGTCTTCAGCTGCTTTAAATTTACTCATTTCTATTTTTTTTAATTAATATGGATGTTCGGGTAGCTTATGCGTATCTTGACTAATCCTACATGTCTTGAAATTAATGACCATATAAGTCTCTAGTAACCTTGAAGAAACTCAAACTCGTAATTATTAAAAAATCTAACCAGTCGAGACTTCGTTAAATTTAAATTATGAGCAGCTCAAGAAAAGAAAAAATGGTCTGTGCATGAATTGAAATTGGTCTTGTGGGAAAAAATGGGAGTGAGGCCCCATCAGGAGACTTCAATTTCTATTTTCTTTTCTTTTTAAGGTCACCATGTACAATTAACATAAGCTATTATACTGCACACGAGAGCATTTCTATTTTTAATCAGCAAACATCACATGGCCTAGGCTAAAGAATTGGATTCCTAACTTGATGAGCAGGCATCGAGGAATTTCTCTGCTGCTCCCGGCACGAAAGATGCCCAAAGATTGCTAAAGGGCCAGTAAAATCTTTAGCAAGGCAAGCTTTTAGAACTTGTACTGATAACCAAGGACTTGAACTTAGAAGAGTCCCCTGAAGTAGCATTGGCTCGCTGGGTTATCAACTCCATGTTCTTGTGTAAACTTTGCTTCACCAAATCCTTCATCAGTTTCTTTCCCTCTTGAGGTTCCCTGTTATTTACTGGTGACCCTATTGCTATCCTTGCTGTTTGAGGCCCAGAATGTGGCCCCATCCTTGTTTGCCTCTCATCTTTGAACCATTGCAGTAGTTTTAGTGCTCTCTTCTGAGCTAGAGGACTCCCCAATAATGCCACTTCAAGGAGTACAGGGACAATGCCAGATTTAAGCATTTTATCACGCAGAGCTGAGCTTTGATGAGCTAGAATCATCAAAATATAAGCCGATAATTCTTGACATTTTGGCTTATCCTCCCATGTCATTATCTCTATCAAGCCCTCTGGCACAAGTGAACTATTTTCCATTGCTTTCTTCCCCATTAAGGTCACCACTAAATGTCCTAGTGTCGCTAGAGCTTTCTCTGAGAATTCTTTTTCTGATATTACCCTCAAGAGAGTTTGAACTGCCCCATTAGAGAGCAAAGGCCCTGCATTGTCCAACACAGCAGACAGGTTGTATAGAGTACCCAAACATGACTCCTTGGTTTCGTAACTTGAGCAAGACTCAAGAATTCCAATTAGAAATGGCAAAACTTCTGATGAAGCAAGAGGGAATTGGGTATGATTGGCCAGCGAAGATAATGACAGGATTAATTCTGCAAATTCTTGTCTTGTTGGTTCTTCTAAAACATCAATGCTCTTTGGTAGTTTCGAAAAGATCCCTGCTTCTACCATGAGAGCCTTGTTCCTGAAGAAAGAAAATAAAAATACATTAATTAAAACAAGAACAGCTCACTAATCTAGTTGCAGCTACTGAACCAAAGAGTATAAATCAGGGATAGTAACACGGTGGCCATTTTTGAATGTCTCCCCAGCAAATAATGAGCATCATGCACGCCAAACTAACCAACCAACAAGTATTAAACAAGTTACTGTCTTTTTCTAAGAAAGTCAAAGAGATTCTTGGATTTAGATCTGAGATGGAAGATGGAAGTCAACACATGAATTGTTTATTGCTCATAGATCATAGGGAATCTGATCATTTGTGTCAATTCTTTTGTCCTGTAACTTATTTCTATTCAAAGACAACATTGTCGATTCAATAACATGATTGCTCTGTCTATGCTTCCTACTAGAGCGTGTAATAAGCGCCCTTTGTGCTTGTGGCCTCCTACTTCATCCAAATTAATTATTTTCATATCTGCTAAAAAAATTTTAATTATTTTCTTATGATGTTGATTTGAGGAACATGATCATTAACATTCAAATGGGTGTCTTCTTAAAATAATCAATTAACAAATATTTTGATTTTGAAATTTGTTAAAGGGTATAACAAGACTGAGAAATGAGTTTATACAAAAAGAAAGAATTCATAATCAAATCTAGGTAATTAAATATTTGAAACTTGACAATTTAAAATTAAAATAAATTTTAAAAATACTTAAACATTATTTAATGAATGAGAATAATAGAATTGGTAATAATAATCCGAACTATAATAATATTTTAAATTCATTCAAATTGAATTGATATTTTCTTCATCATAATTATCATCTAAATTATTATGAAGAAATATTAACAATAATTAACCTGGACAAAAAAAGGGAAGGGACCACGCCTAAAAAATCAGGTCAAGAACCATCATGAAATCCCCAAAATTGGATGCTGCCTCAGCCAAGGGTAAATCGAAGACAAATCCTCTTTCTTTTTCTGTTTTTCTCATCAAGAATTGAAAGCTTGATGTGGCACCAAGAGCAGTTATACATTACCATTAAAGGGTAAATCAAGAAACCGAACCTGATCCTATCTATTTTATGAAGGGCGGCGCTGAAAACCACAGGTCCTCAAGTGCAACGCCTACACAGCCTCGACGTAGATTGCTTTCTTTAACAACGAGGGTCCCTCCCTCAGATTACTCCATTACATGAAAACTGAGAGTATTATCAGAGGCAAACTCCAAAATCCAAACCCATATCAGGTCCCCTTTATTCCTTCCCCAGTAGCCAAATTTCAATTCTTTAGGAAATAAATCAACCATATATGGGTATTTCTCACCTCACCCTAAGCTCAAATAATGAAATAATTCATACCCCAAAAAATCCAGATGGTGCCAAAAACCAAACTCCGTTTTTCAAACTGTTGAAAAAACATCCAATTACGTAAGCTGTTTGATGTAATTAATCTTTGTTTTCTTCTTCAAATTCATATGGATGGTCAGCCACACAACTGGGGTGCTTATTGTACTATGATAATATTTTTTTTTTCTTCATTTGTTTATAGTTAGAATGAAACATTTGACTAATTAAAGTAAGAGGAGCTAACGTCATTCTCTTGTTATCTGAAGTGTTAGTGGAGCTTGACCTATCGATGCAAATTCTACAGTATGGTGTAATCAGCACCCAAGATTATGTTAGGTTTTAGGCAAGTTCTATACAATGCCTCCCAAAGACCTTGTTTTTTGCATTTAATTTTTTTTTTTTTTTCATAACAAGTTATAGAGTTTTATAAAACGATTCTAGTTGATCTCGTAAACAGATATGAAAATATTCTAAACAGCTCAATTAAATGTCTTATGAGGAGTGATTCTGCACTACAATTGAATTTCATAATTTGTATTTTTTTTTTGTAATAAAAATGAAAAACAAATTAATTAAAAATAATGATATCAAATTAGAAAAGAAGAAACTTACTTGTAAGTTCCATTAGCGAGCTCAATCAAAGCATTAACAGCCACTCTCTGGCGGCCAGCTACTTCTGAAGCCACCATCCCCACCAAGGCAGGAATAACACCAAGCTCAGCCATCAAATTTCTCATCTTAGCATCTTCCCTAGCTAATTTTTCAATCTCAAGAGCTGCCATCTCCTTCTCGTCCCAGCTTCCAAAGAGAAGTCTCTTTACTGATCTTTGTAACACCACAGAATCATCATCAATATCACTACTTTGTCTATCCACAGTAGTAATTGTTGATTGTTCTTCTTTGATGACCATAGCTTTGGTTCTTGTTTTAATGCTCTTTTGTGCCCTTTTAGTTTGGAAGAACCGCCTGACACGAGCGAAGAATTGAAGTTTCAAGTAAGAAAGTGCAAAGATAGAAGAGGAAGAAGGGGAAGGAGGTGGTTCAGGCATGTTTGGTCTTTGTGCTGGAGACATGAAAGAAAATCAACAGCTTGTTTGTAACTTTTCTTTTTGTATGTATGAAACTAGACTTTTGACAGAGTGAAAGAGAGAGGATATATATATGGACAAGAGCTGTACGACGAGAGGGAAGGTGAGAGAGAATATGTGAGCGAAAATTACAGGAAGAGCAGAGAGCACATGCAGAGGGAACAGTGCTCTCTTTAAACTCACAAACTGTAAGAGATATTCAAGGCACATTAATAAGATCACTTGCAAACCCATAAATGAACTTGTGGTTTAATTACTAATTATACAATAAACCATCCGACAAGGGATTAATTAGTAACAATATTAGCCTAATTAATTAAGGATACAGAAGAAATGGGCTGTTAGTGGGATGTATTGTGATTTTGTCACCTAACCCATCTTGGAGAAGCTTCCTTGGGTCGCAAATGAAATTATTAGACTGCCAAGACTTTTTGCTGACTCCTTATATTGAACTTTGCAAAGTGTTGGCTTGGCTATGATCGACATGTGTTAATCAAAAGAAGATAAGAACTTTAGCTAACTATTAAATAAATCTTCGAATCTATGTGAGCTAAATTAATGGCATGTGGGTTTCAGCTTTCAGGTGGCATCAGCCTTGGTGCTCTGCTCCCTAAAAATGGGGCTGTTATCAATCCATCTAGCTGTTGATTTTCTCTCCAACACTTGTCATCCATGCATTGAAATGGGGTTGCTAGTCTATTAAATTCTTAGGAGAAAATCTCCTTTCTCAGAAACGAAAAGATCTGCATCCATTCTCTGATATCTTTTTACATGGATAGATGGCTGGATAAATTTCTCTAGGAAATTGGGTGGATAAACATTTGTGAAATTCCATTGCAAATGATCCAACAGAAATAAAATACTTCGTAGTGAATATGTTTGTTCTATATGATCCTATTTCTTGATTAATTTGATAACTAGATATCATGCGTCCTGGAGATTTGCGACTGGAACAAAGGAAAACCGACCACCATGGAGGGTTTTCCAGCCTATATATCCTCTCTTTCCAAAACATTGAGGCAACAGAAGTGTTTAGGATTTGCAATAGACTTTTCAGTTAACTCATTTTATTGTTAAGTCTCGAAGTGCTAGCTCGATTACTGAGCTTGATCTGTTGCCCAACTATTCACATGGTATGATTCCGTGGCCAGCAATTTATGAGCTGAGATTTTTCTTCATCTTAATTTATTCGGTAGAAACGTTTTTCTTTTCCCTTGCCTTACCTATACTCAATTTCCTATAAAATCAATCAGACTTCTAAATCAATCCTGAAAGGTAGCTCAACTAGTCAGGTTTTGAGTTTGTTTCTCAATAATTATAAGTTCGAGTTTTTTCAAGGTCACTGGAAGTTTATATGATCATTAATTTCAGGATCCGTGAGATTAGTCGAGTTACGCACAAACTGACCCAAACACCTATATTAATAATTAAAAAAAACAGACTTCTAAATCATTTCAATTGAAAGTTGAAATATGAGAAGAAAAAACTTCTTTCGTTTCATAAGGTTGGAAATTTCAAATTTGGAATAGAGAATCATAATACTGACTGTAGCGTTGAAAGGCATTGATTTGAAGAAGCGTAAATGAAACGAAGATTAAGTTTGAAAGAAAAAAAGAACAGTAATAATTAACAAAAACATACGTACCTTAAATATTCAGGCGTCAAACCAATTAGGTCTTCCACTTTCTCCATTAGCATGGTGCGATGATGAGTACTCGGTCAAGCATTAATTAGTCGAAAACGGAGACATTTTTTTTTTCTTTTTAATTTTGGTGCTGAAACAGTGCGACCTCTAGCTTAGTTACTCATAGGCATCCAAAATCTTCAACTCTGCTGATTTATTTTCAAACTCAAAACATTGCTAGAAAATTCGCGTATTGCAACAAAAACGCCAACAAAAACATAGAATATTATGTTGGTATTTTCCGACAGAAAATTTTCGTAAATTATAATGAAATTTGTTATGTCAGTAATTTTTATGATGGAATAAAGAAATTGTTTTTGGCAATGGTGTCGGAAATATGACACATCAGTATTGTCTGATGGAATTGCTGACAGACATTATATCAGAAAACTTAAATGAAACATAGCTCGATAGCGCTCTCCTTCCCCCACTATTAAAAAAATAATGATGATTCTGATGGAATATGTGATGGACAAGTCCGTCAGAATAAACACTCATTTTCGTTGAAAAGTTACAAAAAATTTTAGTATTTCTAACAGAACAAGTAACAGAATAATCCATCAGAAATTAAAGTTTTTATTTCCGACGGAATCAACATAATAAAAAATATTAAAAATTTTATCGGCATTGATAACATGTAAAATATACCAACACAATATGTGATGGAAATTTCATCGGTGTTGGTAAAATCAATCCATTACCAGAATTCTTATTTTTACCGATGGAATTTTTCGTTGGTATTTGTACTATCATTTCGTTGGTAATTAATTTACTGATGGGATCACAGACGAAAATGCTCCGTCGGTAATTTTCTTGTTGGTAATTTTTTATCTGTTGGTAAGTCTGTAGGTAATAAAAAAATATTATTACTGATGGATTTACTGACGGGAAAAACAGGCTAAAAAAATTTACCCGCTTCATTCTGTCGGTATTTCCCTCGAGAAGTTTGTCATATAACCGAAAAAAATACCGTATGCAATTTTTTCGGTGATTATTTAAAAATATTTAAAACAATCTATTTAATAGAACTAGAAAATAATTAAATAATCAAAATATATTTAAAATCCTATAAATAAATCAACTAAAAATTGATCTCATATGAAAAAAAAAATATACAGTAACATTCACACAATTATTAAGAATAGAAAATTTTAAATATATATATATATATATATATATAATGAAAAAAGAGCACAAAAAAAGAAGAAAAAAGAAAAATCTTACTTTAATGTAGTTGCGAATGAAGTTAAGAAGAGAAAAAAAAATCAATAAAGTATGTTAATTAAAAAAACAAGAAAAGAAAAGAAGAAAAGAGGAGAAGACATACATGAGCGTGAAAGAAAGAAAGGGATGTTGATGTAAGACATACCTGAATGTGGAAGAGAAAAAAAAAAGAGTTGAGGAGAGAAGAGAAGAGAAAGAAAAAGGGAATGTTGATGTTTTTTACATAAGAGGAGGAAGAAGAAGAAGAAGAGGAAGAAGAAGAAGAGGCATGTCTGTTGTGAAATAAGATATTCTAGTCTTTTTATTTAGGTATTTTACCGATGGTTTTATCAACAGATAATTAAATATTAATATTTTTAACCGTTTCGCTGGTGATTCCATCTATAATATTTAATTTAAATTTTTAATTTAATTGAAAATCTTCAGAAATTGTCAAATATCACCGACTACTTTTCAATCCGTCGGTGATTTTGTCTGTAATATTTAATTAAAATATTCATTTTAATCAAAATTTTCAAAAACCCGCCAAATAACACCAATGACTTTTCAATCTGTCGGTGATTTTGTTTGTAAAAAACAGTAATTAACAATGCAATTAAGAAGTGAATAGTTCCAGAGTTCTCCGAAAAATACCGATGAAATTTTACCAACGATGAACAGTGCCAGGGAGAAGTGAACAGTTTACCAACGAGTTTACGAACGGATTTTACCAATGGTATTAATACTGTCGGTAATTCCGTTGATATAAATAACACATCATCATACTTTTTAGATTTGTTTTAATTATTTTTTTTTTCAACCGTAATTCCCTCGGTATATACCGAGGGTATATTTTTGTCGGTAAAATTCACTGTAATTTACTGACAGATACATTCCATCAGTATTTCCGTTTGTATTTTTTAATTTTCTTGTAATTATCATAACGTGTCAAAGGAAGAAATTTGTAGATGAGTTTGGAATTTACCAAAAACAATTATACCTAATAATCAAAAAGATTTTCATGATTGGCATGATTTGTTGATTGATGCTATTTGGGGCCATATGATTTCTCTTAGAGGAGCAAGTGGAACAACACCACACAATGGATAGCCAATACATTAAAAGCTAACAATTCAAAAATAGCTAACAACATAATTGTGAAGTGTTGTTGGTAGATATTCTGTGTTGCTTTGCATGTGTGGGATATGTTGCATGTGGGTGTTATCTCTGTTTTGAATGCTTTTAGTTGATTTATGTTTTCTTGTGATTCATGTAGTACTCATGGCAGCTTTTCTGTGCATACTATTTTCAATTTTAGTTGAGTTTAGGTGTCAATTTTAGGCCAGTACTTTATGGAATACTGTGTTAATTGTTTCCTTTTAGCTATCATTTTTTAAAAGAGAAAAAGTTTTATGTTCAACAAGAGTTTGCTACTTCATCAAGCTTTAGTATTAGTGATTGAACATGCTTATAGTTTAGTTACTGATCATGTAGAGACACCTGAAGAGATATCTTCGATAGAAGTTATTTATCAAGGCTCATCCAATGCAGATAGAAGAGCTGGAATTCAACACAAATCCCTAGTGAATATATTGCAGACAACATGTTTGTGTCGGTGATCCCGTGTCGGTATAGTAAGTGCCAAAGGAAGTTTTTTTTTAATGTTGATGGAATATTTTGTCGGTATTTTTAATTTTTTAATAATAAAATCTAATTTTGATAGATAACCACCATGCACATCTTCATCCTATATTGAATCCTTGTTCTATGGTGTATTATGTGGATTACTGAATTAATACAAATTAATTATCATCTTATTTACTAGCCTTTTTCGTGCAATTATAGGTTTTATAGCATACAAATGTTCTATGCTTTAGTATTAGTGTTCTTTCTAAATTATAATTAAGAGTTTTTTTAATAAAAAAATTATGTCAGCTGGTTCACACATGTTAATTAGCCAAAGAATATTAATCATCTAACATAAATTCTTAAATTGTTGTATACAGTTTGTAGACAAGAGTTAGCACTAAAAACACAAACAATATGTAGATGCAGACAAGGGTTAGTTTTAAAACACAAATAATGCTATATAAATTAGTAACTTAAAAATTGTGGCCATGCCTTCCATTTTAATTAGTCAACAATCTACTCAGCACAAACGTTTATTAGTGCACCGCTAATCACCAAAATTGACCTCTCTTTCTTTCTTTCTTGTTTCTCTTAAAAAATTTGGTGGACTTCGCATTGCATTAGTGATGGAGCTTCAATGGTGCGTGGCAATTCCAACTCAGATTCCACTACAAACTATACCCATTTGTTGAGCAGCAGGCAGGGAAATTGTTTTTCCCACATGTGGAACAGGCACCACGGCTAGCATGGTTTGTGGTTGACGGGATCGGGAGTGTTGACCTCAAAAATGCAAACAAATGGGTGCATAAACTAGTTAGCTAATTACACATTGGAAAATATAGAACATGTTACGTATAGTTTATTTATGCTCTTGAAACTTGAAAGAAAGAGCCGGTTCTGTTCAGTTGCGTCTTTGAATCTCTTATTTGAACAAAAAGAGGAAAAATTACTCAAAAATGCGTTATCTTGTTTGATTTCTTCTATATAACTTCAGTTGATCAATTTTATGAAATTAGGCAAGCAGAAAGATTGTTGGTCAAAATCAGATGGAGCAGAGACGTATAATCTATAGTTTGACTAAGATAAAGTTTGTTTTCGGTTTTGTTTTTGGTACTGTGTTTAGGTATATTTCAAAAATGTATTTGGTTTAAAAAAATTAATGTTTTTTTAGTCTTTCCTAATAATTTTGATTTGTTAGTATAAAAATAAAAATAATATTTTGATATATTTTTAAATAAAATATATTTTTAAAAATTATTTTACACTGTAATTTCAAACATCTAAATGCATATCCTATATGTGCAAAATTTATATATACTAGGGATTCCTTGTCCTAGAAAATACTTCAAAATGAATTTCATTGCATCTGTACCTACCAGAATTTCCCAATATTAATTTCTTTGTACAGTAGCAATTTTTAAATTCACTTTCAAATCAGGTAAAATTTCCCATATTTTTAATTCTTATTTCTCTTAACTTGAGGTCTCATATGAAAGAAATCTCAAGTTTTTCTACATAACGTTTTCTTGTGACGATTATTAGGTTGAAGACTTAATTTCTCTAATATACAGTGTGCAAGGAATCATACCTTCTGGAGTTTCGAGTTCACGATATGGCCTACAAAACGTATAATTAACGAAGTTCTTTATTATAAAGAATTACAGATAAACATTTTTCAAAGACATGTTGCTATACCTCATTGATGTGGACTGCTACACGTTTTTTTGCCATATGCTCGATATGATCTCCAATTCCTTAATTATTAGATCTTTTCGTTGGAAATAATCTTAGAATTCAGCATGTGAAGATCCCCCGGATCTTCTCCTGGAGATGCAAAATGAAACTCAAAATGGGCATTCCACTAATTTTGTACACCAACATATTGAACTCGAAGTGGTCAGATCTCATGAGATGAGTTAAGGGTTGATAGTGTCCACAACCAACAAGTGCAATATTGCCAGAATGATGGAGAAAATTCATTGGATGGAGAAAATTCATGTATAGGATATTGCATCATCCTTTATTTTTTTAGTCTTTAT
>Ga0325410_1001618_pt1 | contig 24968 bp, 36 predicted proteins | sample PopdelMetagenome_16_FD_206182 | JGI IMG/M metagenome (GOLD analysis project Ga0325410, IMG submission 206182) | Populus deltoides microbial communities from Bellville, Georgia, United States - Xylem-PdIQD-R3 | ecosystem: Host-associated > Plants > Phyllosphere > Stem > Wood/Secondary xylem...
AGCAAAAATCCCCTAACCACATCGATGGTTTTCTTGTAGCACTTGATTTGCATTTATACATGTATATCCTATGTTCAATAATTTGTTAATAATCTAAGGTCCCATGTCTTTTGTGCAGGTTGAGATGATTTTGCAAGCTTTGGAATATGAAATGGGTAGGTTATCTGACGAATTGATATGTTCCGCTTCCATGGCTTTTCTCATTCAAAATTAATATGTTTTTGCAGAACACGGGAAGGTGTTGGATGAGTTTTTCCTTTCGACAGCAGGTAGAATCTGCTACTTCATCTGAAACTGTGTGCAACTGGAGCTTTTTGATTATTTAGTTTTACTGTGATAAAAATTTTGTTTATAATTTTCATGCATCCCTTCTATCTGCAGGGAAATTTCAAACTGAGATAGGAAAGAGCTGGGCATCTGAGATTGCCTCAAGAAGAAAATCTACACCGGCCAAAAAGCAAAACTGATCCCTGGTCCATCCGCCTTTTTCATCCCCTCTAAGGTTGAGACAGTTCCTTTGGTATCCGATGTCTCTCTTACCTTTATACGCTTTTGCTGCACTGCCTGGTTATGGTCCTTGAATATGAAAGGATAACTGATAACAAGAGGTTAACGAAGTGGTTCCTTCCCGAGTCACGGCAGGGCTCATCGTAGGCAACTAACGACCAAAGAATTATAATTCCAGGATTTAGTGTAACCACTGTTGTGTCCAGTAATGCTCAAGTGTCGAAGGAAAGTGTTATAATCTTTATTATTATTATTATTTAGTGAACTTCAATAACGGGGTACGTTTATGTCCTCTGACCAGCCAAGGCAGCGAGAAGCACTCTTCTAATGGTAGCTTGTGATACATCATGCATATATGATTGTGTCCTTGAACAAACATCGGCAAGCTTCTGTTTGGTAATAAAATCATATGTATCGCATTATCAACCACGTAGTTACCGGCACTCGTGCTTCTGCATTCTGCTTAGAGCTCATGGCTCATGCCCATGTTCATGTCTGCGTGGATTCCATGGCCATCATCACAATGTTATTTGGGTTTTGAGTAGTAGACCGGTCCTTGTGATGTCGGTGTTTTTAAGGTACGAGGGGGCTTGCTCGTGCTGCAAAGGTTTAGTGCTCGTTTAACATTGAGATTTAACTTGTTTTTCATTAAAATTTATTTTTTTTACTTTAGTACTTTGAATTAAAAACAATCTTTACTACCCTAAGCTCTCTGAACAAGATGAACGCGTGGAAAGTCAGTCATTAGACTCAATACCTTGTTGACTACGAGCAATAGGCCCATCATGGGCCAGTCTCTTTCTGCAGTTCATCAAGATCTGCTCTTTATTTTGGAGTTAAATGTTGGTTTGTGATAGCGTTTAATTAGACTTTTTAAAAACTTTATTTTTTTAAATTAGTTTTTTAATATTTTTAAATTGTGCTAATATGAAAAATAAAAATAAATTTAAAAAATAAAATATATATTATTTTAATTTATTTATAAGTAAAAAATATTTTAAAAAATTACTACTATTACTATATATAACACCATCTAAAATAGTTAGAAAATTATTTTAGCTAGTTCTTTAAAAAATTAGATTACATTTCTTAAATATAAAAAGTTGTGAATATTTTTTTATTATTCAAATTATATATCATGAATGCACAAGTATTTTCAAAATAACAAGCACAAACATGATTTTTTGTATAACTTCAAACAAATATATTACCCAACACACTTGAATCAAATAATCAAAAATAAAAAGCAACTTTGAATCAGACCATCCAGCGATCAAGATTGTAACCCAATCCTAGAAACTAAAGAAACAGACCAGATTCTGATTGCAAAGCGTATGATCACATGCCCAGTCAACACAAACAAAATCATTAAATCATCACTTCTAGCTATCAAAATTTAAACTTGAACAAAAAGACAAAGCTTCCTCTGCCAAACACCATGCCAAGCTTCTAATACATGGCTCCGCACTGACTCGGCAGCTTAAAAAACCAACCCTGATAAAATATCGTCAACAAGTAGGGAAAACAAAGAGAAAGAAGCAGGAAAGTAAAAAAAAAATTCCTGCTCGACAACATTCTTTAGGAACCAAACAAATCAAACCCAGCAGCAGCAGCACTTTGGGCAATTAACCTTTTAACACAAAGCAATACTTCTCTGTTACTCAACCGTAGATCATCTTCCCAATCAATAAAAGAAGAAAAATCTAAAATTTTGAAAACACCCTCCCTTCCCTTTTACTTTCCATTTAGCAAACAAAAATTAACACAAAGCAGCATCACCATACTAACGAACCAGTAAAGAAAACTGCAAAAAGATTATAACTTTCACTTCCTCTCACTTCTCATTTCCTTTTCATCATTGAATCACCAATCCAAAACTGATATTAAAGCAACCCAATCGATTTAAAGACATAGATATATGGTAGAGAATCAAAAGAAAAGAAAACCAACCTTTGTTCATGAGGAACCAAGGGACACCGAAGACAAGAGTGATGATGGCCATGCCAGCCATGACATGCTTTGTGTCCCCACTATGCAAGTACGATTTACTCTTGACTTGAATCCTTACTGCTGACCTTGTGTTTTTGCCTCGCTTCCCATTTTCTTCACTTGCTAAAACAAAGAGACAAGTTCCTTTGCCAAGCTTCGAGGTAAGAAACGAGTGTACTAGGTACTTCCTCTTACCTTCTCCACCCCTACTTGGTCTACCAGGTACCCTGGAACTAAGCCTTCTTTTGCCCGCAAACTGCGCTGCCCAATCTTCTATCTCAGCCAAGGAGTGCTAGCTCGCTATATGTAGCGAGCACTGTTCACAAAGCTAGAATAAAAGGTGTTTTAAAGAGCATGAATGCTATGGAAAAAAACTATACCTGCTATTATAGCCAAGGAGCCATGATAAAGAGTATGGTTGTGGATGCTCTAAATCGTTTTGGAGAGAGTAAGACATTTGATTTTTTTGCCAATTCCATCATAGAGGCCCTAAAAAGGGAGTGGTTTTTCCAGGCAAACAGAATACACTTCGACACTATCTTCTTCTTCCTATGCACTCCAACATTAAACAGTGCTGTGATGCATTGCTCCGAGGTCATCGTAGTTAAATACTTGTACCGGTTGAATTATTTCCTTTCTTCATTTCTTTTTTCTTTTGTGGGAAGCATGTGTGAGCCATTCTTGGGACCATCCAAAGTTCCAAGCCTATAAACAGATTCAATTTGGGCTCTGCACAACCAGCTTGATCAAAGTCTTCGTTAAAAGTTCCTCGGGGTCAATGTAGCAGCACTTCAATCAATCCAGAATTGAATCATTCTAAAGGGTGAACCCGATAAAGATTAGGTTAACCATTCATAAGCAATAAAATCTTGAATTCTGAACAACCACTCCAGGCGAGGATTTTCATGGTTATGGAGCGTACAAGTCATTTATACAGGGAGAATTCAATTCAACTGAAGCTATGAAATAAATGGACAATCAGCCATTCATGTTCATACAACACAGATTTCGAGCAAATCACATGTCGTCCCTAAATTTAACCAAGCCCAATTGCTTGCAAGGATTTTTTTTTCTCTTATCAGTAAAGGTCATACTGAACTCAAACCTGGAGTGATACATTTTTGAAATCTTATTTTATTACGACCTTCTCTAAATTTGAACTCGATGCATACTTCCTTGCAGGTTAAATTCACACCAAGATTCTAGGCTACCATTCTACAAGTAGTGTTTGAGTGCATGACGTGCTGTCTTAAATTTTGACCCAACCCAGTTGGTTCTAACATTTGAAAACATACAAAGCTATCTTTTTCCTATGCAGGGAATCATTCAAGATGTTCACACATTTATATACGAGAAATAGAATTCATAGTTAATAATTGAGTAATTGAGATAGACTCTAGCTCTAGGCTACCAAACATTAATTACTAATATTTATGGTTCACCAACAGCGATTCAATGGCCTGTCTCTCTAACTTTTACGCGTAGTTTGCTGGGTTTCTCCGTGCTGTCAAAGTGCACGCCTGGATCAAGGACCCAGTACGCGTGCAGTCAAATTTACGGTCTGCTTGCCCATCTTTCTTCGACCTCCACCGACACCTCAAAGCATCATGTTTTAGTATGGTGTTTTAAAAATATTTCTGAAAAATATTTTTTTATTTTTAATTATTTTTTAATTATTTTTAATTATTCTGATGTTAAAAATAAATTTTTAAAAATAAAAAAAATATTATTTTAATATATTTTAAGTAAAAAAAATATAAAAATAAAATAAAACTGATTCATGGATAAATATAATATGATTGGTTCTAGTATCATCTCAATAATGGTGGATTTCTCAGAGAGTCAAAATGTAAAAACATTAAAAGCCGAATTGATATTCTATCTGCTGCTGTTTTTTATATTATATAAATTTTTAATTTTAAAATATATTAAAATAATTATTTTTTATTTTTAAAAAATTATTTTTAACATTTACATATAAAAAAATATAAAAATATTAAAAAAATATTTTTTCACTTAAAAAAACGTACAGAGTCTTAACAAATTGATTTTTTTTTTTTTAGAAAAAAAGAAAGAAAGATGAAACTTTGAAGTTTCACGGGTTGGCATAGATATGTCAAAGATTGGACAAAAACGGCCCGCCACCACCTCTTAAGATTTTTTGTCCTTTCTTCCATCCTGATGTTAGCATATTTCCTCTTCTTTATTATAATTTCTCTGCCTTCCAGTTTCCACTCACTTCCTTTACCTCCAGCTTTGAGTGGATAAAGCTGCCAATAGCCTCTACTGGCTATTTCACCCGTGCGCTGCATGTTGAGTCATGTTTTTCAGTAATACATACAACAATAAAAAGAAGTCGACGGTTCATAGAGAGCAACATTTGGCAATGAAAGGGGACCTTTCACTTCACCTTGAACAATTCTTTTTGCTTTTCTTCTCCTTCCAATGCGATGAATGAGCTCATTCCGTATGTTATCACTCAGAATTCAGTTTTATTAGGGTTTTTAAAAACAATGGAAAACAAGATTTATAAATGTAAAAGCCAAAACATAGATCATTTCCTCAAGATTAATAAAAAAAATTCTAATTGCAGATGAATTTAAAGACAGACAGACATCTTTATAGTTTTTTAAAAAGTCACATGTTCATACAGTGTATCTTGGACTTGACGTTACCACAAAGACAGTGCTTTGCATCAATGGACCCTTCTTAATAATAATATTATCATGACGGTGACGATAATGCTCTGATTTCCTCGGTAATAAGAAGTTAAAACTATTTTTTTTAATTATCTTAAGAAAATATTTTTCATGTTATTTTAAAGAACTTAATATTTTCTTCTTAAATATTAATATCAAAACTCGAAGCGTGTATACACGCGCCCCCATAACAAGCAGCGCAACCACTTACGTTACGGAGATTTTAAAAATATCTTAACGTTTACTATTCATGCTAGAAAAACCTGCCTCAGTATTCTTCTGCTTTGAGGGTCTCTATCATCGCTGCTTCTTGTTCCTCATTTGAACTTCCTATGTAGGGAAGACAGAGATTAAGAGTGCTAGAGAGTTTTGCTGCAACGCAAATGACCCGAAGAAGTTGAGGAAGGAATTGTACCTTTTTTTTAGTTTTTCGGGCTTTTGGCACGCGGTTTCTTGTTTGTAGAAAAACCAACGGTGCAAGTGTTGCTGCATTTTCTCATTGAATGTAGAGGATCTTATTGGTGTTGCTGGAATCAGTTTGCTGATCAAAGTCTGAATCTTTTTTATTTTACTCTAAATCTAGTAACATGGGCGTTGCTTAAAAGGTTGCTCTAGTGATGTGGCTTTGGTTTGGTTTGTGATATATATGATCTGGGTTTTAGCTGGAAAGAGACTGGAATTCTGGGTTTAGCTAGCTAAATAGCCCAGGCGATCAGGTTGTCTCCAAAGTGGTTGCTGTGAATGTTTGGTGACTTTTCAGGCTTTAGTTGGTTAAGTTCGGTGATTTGAATATCTCTTGGTTTTAAAGTTTGTAAATTTTGGAAGTTCTTCTTGAAATTGATCTGTGAGTTTTGTTAAAAAAATCCTTCTGTACTTGAATTGAGAAAACATGGTGAAAAATTAATGGAGGTTTAAAATTTTGTGATGTCAATTATTGGATGACTTGTAATTCAAAATCACTTTCTTTGGATCTGAAGTAATGGCAAATGTATCTCCATCCCCAAATTCACCCCCCCTGGCTGTTGCATCACCTTCAAACAGTACACCACCCCCGCCATCCACTACTAGCTCATCGCCGCCAGCCTCCTCTCCTCCCCCTCCTACTTCCCCATCTTCACAGCCCAATGCCAATCCACCAAACCCAAGAAACCCTTCAACTCCACCCCCGCCACCTCAATCCGCTCCTCCCGCTCTTTCTAATCCTCCTCCTGCCACACCACTAACCCCTCCACCCACGACATCGCAATCTCCACCTTTATCCGGTAGTGCACCCAACTCCAATTCTCCTCCACCACCATCAGCAACTCCGCCTGTGAGCTCATCCCCACCCCCACCCCCACCCCCATCTAATCCACCTTCAATTTCACCTCCACCACCACTGGTGAATCCACCTACAAGTTCCCCCCCACCACCTCAGGATTCTCCTCCACCACCATCATCAATACCACCACCTCAAAGTTTACCACCACCATCAACACCGCCACTTCAGAGTTCACCTCCACCACCACCCTCATCAAGGCCACCTCAAAATTCACCACCACCGCCTCCTCCAACCCCATCACAACTGCCCACCAATCCTCCCCCACCACCAGCATCTGTCTCACCTCCTCGAAGATCACCTCCACCGCCAGCATCGACTCCACCTGAGAATTCACCACCTCCACCAGCATCAATAGCCCCTCTTCCCAGTAATGTGCCGCCACCTCCTATGCTTACTCCTCCAACTGCAACTGCTCCTCTACCACCACCTGTCCCATCATATTCTACTCCACCAGCATTGTCACCACCAACAATAAGATTGTCTCCACCTCCACCCTCACTTGTTTCCCCGCCATCACCCACGAACAATACTGCGCCTAATTCACCCGAGAGTTCAAACTCCACAGGTAATGGGGGCATTGGTATTGGAGGTATAGTGGCTATTGGTGCAGCAATAGGAATTATAATGCTCATCCTCGTTGGATTGGCTCTCTGGTGCATGAGGAAGCAGCGAAAAGAGATTTCTGGACTGAATGGTGTTTATGTTATGCCATCTTCTTTGGGCTCTTCTCCAAGATCAGGTATATATTTCAAACAGCATTTCGCCATTTCTTCTTTAACATGTTATGACTTTTTGCAACCGTATCACTCATATTCAATAAGTACTGCTATTGGTAACTCTGCCAAGAGGTGTTTTCTCTGTCACGTCCAAAACTTTCGTTGGTGTTTTTTCTCATAATTTGATATAACCTCTGCAATTTGTACCGCGTCTGATTTGCAATCAAATTTTTCTAGAGCATATCTTCTGGTTAATAGTATAACAAATACAAAGGGTTATGTGTAAATCATATGGTCATTTTGATCTTAAAACTTAAAAGAATACAAATAATTGGTTAATTTATTGTCAGCTCACCTATCAAGACGGTAATCTATTCCTAGCAGACTTGCATTTAATGATATTGTTGTTAAGCACTTTGAATGATATTGTTGACAAGAACTCTAAGGTTTAAATTTGTCTCCTCAGGTTCAACTTTCACAAAGACTCAGTCTACAGCTCCCCTAATAGCAAGTGGTTCTAGCAGTGATTGTTTTTCTTTGCCACCTGAATCAAGTGGATTAGGTAATTCAAGGCCTTTCTTTGCGTTTGAAGAGCTAGTCAAGGCGACAAATGGGTTTTCATCCCAAAACCTTTTGGGAGAAGGTGGATTTGGTACTGTATATAAAGGTTACCTGCCAGATGGGAGAGACGTGGCAGTGAAACAGCTGAAAATTGGTGGAGGGCAAGGTGAGCGAGAATTTAAAGCTGAAGTCGAGATTATTAGTCGTATACACCATCGCCATTTGGTTTCACTTGTGGGCTACTGCATATCTGAGACCCGAAGATTGCTCGTATATGATTATGTCCCTAACAATACCCTACATTTCCATCTTCATGGTAAAGCTATGTCTTATAACTGAGATTTGGCATGTCAGTTCATCAAAATGGTTCATCAGTCATGCATGTTGGTCTTTCTTTCTGTAGAGGTGGGTAGGCCAGCTCTGGACTGGGCAACACGTGTTAAGATTGCTGCTGGTGCAGCTCGGGGGTTAGCTTATCTCCATGAAGATTGTAAGTATTTCAAGTCTGGATTTTAGTAGCTGGATAATGTTCTCTCACTTCCAAAATGAGTTCAAGACATTATTCACCTGTTTTTTATTCTTTTCCTACACATGGCAACTGTTTTCTTAAGCTATCCCCTGGTACCTGCTCTTCATTTTCAAATGTTATGATCCAACATTCACTAATAAAAAACAAAGATCTAATAACTGAAGGATTTTACAATATTCTCATCCTAAAAGCATAAGCAGAATTTCATCTTAATCAAGATTAGTATGAGCATACCAGTTTTAGTACTACTGATGTTCCTAGAGTTAAGAACATGCTGATAAGAACTCATCCATGTGATCATTGATAGATGCACTGGTTTCTTACACTAAAATATTGAATGAAAACACTTAATCGACTGCAGATGGTGTAGTAGGTATTATTCATTTGATTTACTATTACATGTTTAGGTCACCCTCGGATTATTCACAGGGATATTAAGTCGTCAAACATTCTTTTAGATATCAACTTCGAAGCTAAGGTATGCATGGTTTTTAGCTTCTGATTATTCACAGTTTTCCCTTTACCATTTATTGATGATTAGTTTCAAGTAGATTGTTGTTTAAATGCTTCTAGATTTTACTTTGCAGGTTTCAGACTTTGGGCTTGCCAAATTAGCTCTCGATACAAACACTCATGTAACAACGCGTGTTATGGGAACCTTTGGGTAATAACTCATCTATTATTTGCTTAAATACCTGCCGCTACAGGGCTACTTAGAGGCACCCCTACTCTCTCTCTCTCTCTCTCTCTCTCTTTTAATTTTTTCTGGAGGGAGGGCTTCAGTCAGTCAGGAGTTGATGGGAATACTGTTTTTGAAGTACAGCTGTGTTATTTTCTTTTCCAGTGGAATTAACATATATCAGCCATGTCTATGTGCATTGCATCTAATGTTTAATTGATTGCTCAGATACATGGCCCCTGAATATGCATCAAGCGGCAAATTAACAGATAAATCTGATGTGTTCTCCTATGGAGTTGTGCTTCTGGAGCTAATCACTGGACGGAAGCCTGTGGATGCATCGCAGCCCGTGGGAGAGGAGAGTCTTGTTGAATGGGTAAATTGTTTGTGCACCCTGACTGTTCAGCTGATGAAAGAAAGTCTCATTCAGTTTTCATGAATTGTTGATTGTTCATTGAAGCATGCATTATAGATACATCCAATAACCTAGTTACAAGTATTAAGGGCTTGAATGACAATTTTATTGACAGATCAATTACTCTCTGTATTGACCTTGTGCTTAGCTTTCTTTGTCTGCTGAGCAGATCTATCCTATAGACGTGTCTTTTATTTCAGCATGCATAAATGATAAACTCAATCAGATCATTTTTCCTGAAGTTGCTACTTATCTGTGATATGTCGATATGGCTTAGTTTGAGTAAAACGTTTTTATGGTTTCTGACTGCTTAGCTTTGATACCAGTAGATGTTGCTGAAACTGTCACATTTTTTAGAACATTAGTTACAAGAGTAATAGAAACAGGGCTGCTAGATCTGTTTCAAAGAGAGTTTGTTTTAAACTTGTTATATATACCCGTAGTGGTTTAATTTAAGGAACAGATGTGCTTATTTTAGAATTAGGTTGTTTGGAAGATTTGCTTGATGAGTGGATGCTGTTCCTTAGTATATGCACGGTGGGGGGAAGGGGTTAAATGGGTAACTGTGGCCTCTAATCATGTATAGATTTTTAACTGATGAAAATAACTCAGTACATCGAAAATTGAAAGCCATCCCAGATCTAGGACTAATTTTTCTGAACCTTGAATTAAATTCAGTACATAATCATGATATTCCTCGGTGCATGAATGATAAAAAATGGGTAACTGATAAAACAAATGCACAGAGTTGAAACAATGGTATGTCTTTAAAAATTGTCTTGATGTCGTTTCGTCTTCTCTGTTCTTTTTGGTGGAGAATACATAATCCTGCTTTTTGTAGTTTTCTTTTGTTCTCTTTTCAATAATGTAATCTCCTTTTGTATCTATAAAAAGAAAAAGAGAAGGAAAAAAAATGCACGTGTTCAAAGAAATAGATCTATATGTAAAGCTAGTATTTGATCCTCCACAATTTTGTGCTCGAAATCTTCTCACCCAAAGCGTACCTTTTCTTTCAGGCTCGACCTTTGCTAAATCATGCACTAGAAAATGAGGAATTTGAAAGCTTGGCAGATCCACGGCTTGAAAAGAATTACATTGAAAGTGAAATGTTCCAGATGATTGAGGCTGCTGCAGTCTGTGTGCGGCATTCAGCTACTAAGAGGCCACGGATGGGACAGGTAATTGCAATTTGATCGCAGAACTAGATGAAAAATCTTGCTTTTATCATTAAATGTTCAGATTTGGAGATGGTGGGATGCATTTCTTTAAGCCTGCATATGCTTCTCAGGTTGTTAGAGCTTTCCATACCTTGGCAAATGCTGATCTAACCAATGGAATGAGAGTAGGAGAAAGTGAGTTATTTAACTCTGCACAACAATCTGAAGAAATCAGACTATTTCGAAGGATGGCATTTGGTAGTCAAAATTACAGTACAGATTTTTTTAGCCCGGATACTTAAAGAGCACATGGTAAATAGTGTTAGAGATGAATTCTTCGACAAACAGCAGCACTGCAGCAGGACTCATGAATTTCGAGATGGAGCCTATACAAGCTCAAGATGTACAGGATGGTCGCTGAAATTAACTCTCTGCTGTAGGGATTGGATTTCAAGCCCTTAATACTGGTAGCTGGGTTAAATTGGTTTTCCCACATCATAGCTGGGTTAAAAAAATATATCAAAGTGCTGAACAGTAAAACTAAGTTTTTTTAGAGTGTTTAGGTAATTCGTTTTAGAAGAATAAAGGCACACCCATAATTTCTTAGCGGAAAAGGAAATGTTACATACTTCTTACATACAACCATCCAAGATAAAGGACCACAACAAAATTCCGACAGAGAGATAATGTTAAACTTACGAACCATGTAAAGTGAATGGAATCAAGTTCGGATAACTCGAGGGAAAAGCTTGTGAAGAAAGCCATCGCATAGACAGTGACTAATTTTTGTTAATTTCAATTCTTGAGTAGGGGAGAGAATCTTGAAGACACTTCAAAACACTCAAGGCAAGGCTTGAGGTCACACAAGCAACCATCTAATTCCCAAGAAAAGTAGGTTTCAAGCAACAACATCTGGACGCCCTATGTTTCCCTTTACGTAATATTCTATTGTATGCAATGACCCAAACTAAAAGCTATGGCTGCATTTCAGGAAATGCAGTATGTAATCTTTTAATTCATGACTAATTGCCTCCCTTTTTTTAGCTTTGCCACATATCATTCTGTTTGCTTTACCCTTTCTGATTACCCTCCAATGAGGACAAGGAACGTATTCCTTATCAGGACATACCTTCATCAACCATTCTTCTTCATCAACATCATCCCCTTCCTTCTTCCATCTTTGACATCCATGGAAGATCTGAACATGCTGGCCGCAGATTGTGTAGTCATATCTTGTTGCTGCCAATGCTTGATACTACAATCGATCATATTCGTCTTGCTCAAACTTCCCCGCAAAGTCATTCAGAAGACCAGAGCATATGCTAAGAAGAAGCTTTGGCACAGAAAGAAAGAGAAGATATTAGAATCGGTCAGGGGTAGGTTCCAGGATAGTTTTGATAAATTTCTAGAAGGGTCTATAGAAATCCAAGTAGATGACTTCCATGGAGGGCATGATTGTGAGAGCTGCATTGAGGAAGTTGAGGAAGTCTTACAAGGTTTTTCTCAAAAGGGGGAGTTTGCTTTCGGAAGCTTTTGGGGTAGGGTTGGATCAGGGACCTCTCCAGCATGTATAGTAGCTGTGCAGGAATTTGATTTAAGTTTTGCACAGTTTGAAGTGGTTGAAACAATCAGTACATCTTTCAGGCATTCATATTAATAAAGCAAAAAAGTAAGTTCCATTTCCAATTTATTGTATATATCCGTAGTAGTTCCACTTGATTAGAAATTTGCATCCAAGTCATTCTTTACTCATCATTAGGCTATTTTGCTCTTACATGAACAATGAGACTAGAATGCCAATATCGGCAAAATACAATTTCAGTACCCTTAATCATAAGGATAAATGTGGTGATTTTCTAAGAAGGTTCCAAGCTGCACTGGACATATGCAATAATTCTCCACAATTAATGTCGTGGGGGTTTATTGGAATGAGAATCATTTCAGATGGGGTTTGATTAATTGTTGGTTTTAAGAACTGGCTTGATTTCCTGAATAGTTTTTGCTTGTCAACTACTGACCACAAAATGCTCTGAATCTCTCAGAAATATGAACATTCAACGGGAGAAATAACTTTCAACCCATGCCACCCAGGACAGTCCATTCAATAAAACAATGAGGATATATTTAATCTAGTTTCTGCACACTAAGATTATATCTTTCTTTCTGTTGAATTTTAAGCAAGCCATATCCATATTCGTTGTCATTTTTCTTTCATCTTCAATCTTAAATGACAACATGGAGAACAAATATAGTTGGCAAGTGCTAGAATAAACATTTTAACAAGCAGGCTAAATCTCTTAGGATATACCACCAATCCACATGCCCTCATGTGCACAAACACTTTTTCAGAAACTTCAATACTTCAATACCTTTGCTCTTTTTATCCCCACATAACACGGCAATGATATAAAAGCGGTTTTGGCTTGAACCATTCCAGTATTCCAAGTCTTCAAGACAACACACGCACAAGAAATACAGATACAAAAAAAAAAAAAAAATTCCTTTCCTTTTCTTTCACCTCCTCCATTTCCAGCCATGATGGCAACCCTTCAGACCGATCAGTTCAAGGAAGTCTTCGTGTGCTTCGATATGGATTCCGAATTTCCGATGGCAGCCTTACGCAGCTAGAGCTCGCTGCTCTTCTACGTTCTCTTGGCCTCAAACCTAGGGTTATCAGCTTCATGCTTTGTTATCTAACATGGATGCTAATGGCAATGGTCACGTTGAATTTGATGAGTTGGTTAATGCTATATTGCCTATATGAATGAAGAAGTCTTGATCAACCAGGAGAAGTTTTTGGAGGTTCTTCGATCATTTGATAGGGATGGCAATGGATTCATTACTGCTGCTGAGCTTGCAGGATCGATGGCTAAAATGGGACAATTTTTGAAATATCGTGAGCTATATCAGATATGATGAGAGAGGCTGACACCAATGGAGAAGGTGTTTTGAGTTTTGACGAGTTTGCAAACATCATGACTAAATCCGCTGCTGATTTTCATGGCATCAAAGTTCCATAGAGCATGATGAGAATAGTCTTGTTAATACATGGACATAGACATTGGGAACTGCAATATCCATTAATGTGTCGTTAGCATCATTGATGGTTTGAGATGATCCTATGACCTTTTCTTTTATTTATTTCTTTTTTTTTCCATTTGATTCTTCTTGTAATTTCTTGTATGTGTAAATGTAATTTTTTTTAAGGTCTGTTCATGGGATTCCTGTGAACAAGATGGAAGGAGGATAAGAGACCTGAATCCCACTTGAAACAAATATTAACACAACTTGTGGATTGTATAATGTTATATTTATTATAGTGGTTGGTATTATTTGCAAAACGAAATAACATGAAAATAACATTTTATCTACTGGTTTCCAAGATTTTCTTCACTATTTTTTCTGCTACACATGACATTACTGGCGGCATCACCAATCCATGAAAGTATGGAAACCGGATGCGATATCATTCGAGGTCCAGGGTCCGCAATTGAGAAAGCAATTCGGCCTCTGAATGCACGAAACTGGATCCAATGATCCACGGGCAAAAGGGTAGTTGTTAGTCTGTAAATGGATTGCTATGAATAAGACCATGGGATACAAACTCTACAACTGAAAATAGAACTATGGTTATGGCAATGTACGATGCTTTTTTTTTTTTTAAATCCATGATGGATAAGAGAACAATATCTCACTTCTATATGCTTCTTATGGATCTGGATTTTCTTCTCCTCTAGAAATTCAAGTGGAGATAATTAGTTTTTATCAAAAGTTGCTGGGTGATATGGATAATGCAGTTTCCGGTGAAAGTGTGGCTTTTTTTTAATGCATCTTGAATAAGAGGCTTTCTTATCATTTGAAGCAATATATGATTGCTGATGTTACTCCCGAATTTAAGAAAGTCATGTTTTCTCTAAAAAGCAACAAGGCACCTGGCCCTGATGGATTCTCAGCTGATTTATTTAAGAAATCTTGGAATATTGTCGGTGAAGACGTTGTCGCAGCAGTATCTAATATCTTTCAACAAAGAAAGTTGCTTAAAGCAGTAAATTCCACAGTTATTACTCTTGTGCCAAAAAGGCCTATATCTTGCTGCACAGTTTTTTATAAATGCATCACCAAGATACTAGCCAATAGGTTAAGAGTTTTCCTTCCTTACCTTTTTAGTTCAAACCAGTCTGCATTTATATATGGCAGGAGAATAGGAGATAACATATTGATTGCTCAGGAAGTGGTGAAAGGCTATCTTAGGAAAAATATGCCTCCCAGTTGTGCTCTCAAAGTGGACTTGATGGAAGCTTTTGACTCCGTACGTTGGGATTTTCTGTTTAATTTCTTAGAAACTATTAATATCCCTGCTAAATTCATTGCTCGGATCAAGGCTGTGTTACAACTCCATCTTTCTCTATTGTGGTTAATGGAAGCTTGCACGGATATTTTTTCTGGCAGTAAAGGATTGAGGCAAGGAGATCCGTTATCTCCGTACTTGTTAGTATTTGCCATGGAGATTCTTTCTTGCCTACTAAATAGATCAGTTATGGGAGGCCAACTGTCTAACCATCCCAAATGTAAAAAGATCAATGTTACTTATTTGTGTTTTGCATATGATTTAATGATCTTTACAACAGGAACAGTGGATTCTCTTGAAAAAGTTGCAGACATCCTTCATCAATTCTATTGTTTGTCTAGATTAAAGCGCAATCCTTTGAAGAGTGAATTTTCTGTGCTGAGGTAGATGCTTCTATTTCTCATTCTATGCTGGTTGTTACTGGGTTCAAGATTGGTAAACTGCCTGTAAAATATTTGGGGTGTTCCGTTGATTACGAAAAAGCTGGCTTACACAGATTGCAAGCCTTTACTGGACAGAATATCTTCAAGACTTTAGAAATGGGCAAAAAAAAAAATCTTTCATTTGCTGGAAGATTACAGTTAATATCGTCTGTCATCTTTAGCATTCAGAACTATCGGTGTTGTTGCCAGCATGAGCAATGAAGGTTACAGAGCAGCAGTGTAATGCTTTTCTATGGAAGGTTAAAGAGGGGCCTGCCAGAGGACCTAAAGTTGCTTGAACAAAAGTTACGTTGCCCAAGCACGAGGGTGGATTGGGGGTAAAAAAGATCAAAGAATGGAATGTTGCCTTCATTTTAGATGTATTTGGATTTGTTTATGAAGGCAGGATCTCTATGGTAGCGCGGGTGACTGTTAATAGATTGAAAGGGAGAAGCTTTTGGGGTTTGAAAATAACAGGGGACTCCACTTGGTATTGGAAAGGGCTTCTCAAGTTCAGAAAGTTTGTTTGGGATCAAAGTCACTACATTGTGGGAGATGGAAAAACTACTCAACTGTGGTGGCATCCAGATGGTGTGCTTGTTAAATCCTATGGATAGAGGATACTGTTCGAATCTGGAATTCTATTTAATGCTAAGTTGTTAGCAGTCTTGAGAGATGGCAATTGGGTATGGCCTAGTTTCTTTTCTGAAGCTTTGCTTAGACTAAAAATGGCTATATGTGGGTGCTATTTATCCTGATCCTTTGTCTGAGGATAAGGTGCTTTGGGGAACTATACAAGGCAGAGATACTTGAGGAAGCTCATCTGAATCCTAGTTTTTCTTATATTTGTAATCAGTGGATGTTGTTATAGCTAGTTGATATAAAAGATGTAAATGCTGATGGCCTAAACTTTGTAGTAGGATGAACTCCTACATGTCTCTTTTTGGATAAATTAAATCTTCATTTATCATATTAAAAAAAAGGCATGGTGTTTTATTTTCTCTCCTTTTTTTGAGATATTGATGTCGGTTTCATGCACATACTGATGATGGCCGATGGCATGCATTTATCCGTATAACTTACATCCACAGCAGCCACTCGATCCTGGTTTTGTATATTTTTTCAGTAACAAAACAACTGTATGATGTAAATTATGCCCGTTAATATATTCTGTTCTGATGATCCCTGCTTTCTGCAGAAATTGACTGAATGGATTCTTAAGAGTTGAATACAAAATGCTAATCAAATGCGAGAGATGGAAAGAAAATCTACAGTAACGGTTTAAATTGATAAAGAAAACATAATATGGATCAAATTGACTCATTTAAAACTCAAACCTGAACCAATGAGACTAGGGCCAAAGCTTTTGTGCTCCTAACTCATTTTGAAATCAAACCAGGGAGATAAAGAAAGTTCATTTACAAGCTCCGCTCCGGCTGTGGTGTTTCATAGGGAAAGAACAGGCAATTTTATTGCCATATTTTTTGCCAAGGAAACAACATTATGCCCAAGAGCACCAAGATGGAGAAGAGAAATGGCAATATTTCCGAGAATTTCAAGCTCCGATCACTGATTATTGCAAATGTTCAACCAAGAATAAGAGGGTCTTTGGCCGCCTGCTGTTTCAACTTTGTGACTGCAATTAAAAGCAAGACATCCGCTGTGTGCTTCAGGAGATTCAACAAATTTACCAAGCCCAGAGAAACAGAGAGACGGGAAAATAAAAACCTACTCCATGAGTTGTAGTCAATTAAAAAGAATCCATGTTTATTAAGAAGCACCAACAAATAATGAACTGAATAGAGCTACAAATTACAATAACAAAGAAAGTTTATTCTTATAAACAGCAATACAATCCAAATCTACTACGAATTCGCTTGTTTCCTACATCCATTGTAAAATAATACAAGTCGGTATAAACATTATATTTCTTTTAAAAAGTACAACAAACAAAATTTAAATTCCTTTTGGCATAATTTTCCTGTTCCACGTATGGTACAGCTGAAAGATGCTTCCAGAACAAAAGTCACCAAAAATTCCTAATTTGCAGGGCAAACCTTCTGGTCAAGTAGAAGCCTCAGAAGTCAGACAGCGGGGACTCGGATTTTGAGCAGATGACCACAACCCAGAAACATTGACAGATACCCTCCAAGAATAATCAGCCATTATCGTGGCTGATTCTTGTTCTTGCGTCTTAACTTATTCGCTCGTGCCGCCAAGCGTGCTGAGAAACCTACTGATGTTGGTGGCCGCAATAACCTTTGTCGCATCATATCACAGTACTCAGGATCATCTTCGTGTTTCCCACTCTCTAACCTTTGTATCATCTGGTGGTACATGGGAAAGAACCTTGTTTCAATTGCTGAATATGCATAGAAAGGCAACAGTGCTGCGATTATCACAAATATGATTGTAAACCAGTACGAAGCAGCTGGGGCGAGGGCTTCTGTGAAGAGTTTGTAAGCAGTTTTTGATAATGATGGAGACAGGGACCCAAATGCCAAGAAGAAAATGTACAACATACAAAGACAATATATAATTAGGCCACGCTGTATTTTGGTGAAGTAACAAACAGACAGTGCCATCTGCAAGTTCACAGCCCACACAATGCAGGTATACATAGTGCCTCCTAAAACTTCCATCCCAACAGTTTTTCCATCACGGGTGAAGGCTTGGTGCTGCAGTGCAGTTGTGCAGAAGAAGAAAACGACAATTGCAGTGTAGAACCCATTACCCAGCCAATGAAGTACTCGGCGCCAGCCAAAGAGGAGATTTTTCACACCTTCTTGGTATAGTAGAGGATACTGAAATATGAAAGAAGTCAAAAAATGACCAAAATTTGACCAAGATGTTTACTTCTACTTTACTAACCATTTAATGACCATAATTGAGTCTGCAAAGTAAGTGAGCGAGATACCTTGAGACAGCTTGCAGCAGATACATCCTGTTCAAAGATACCCAAAGCAGCAACTGGAAGAGCCGTGAAGAAGACATTATAAAACGACAAAAACCAATCGCTGTATACAGACTGTGCGGAAAATGATGTATATGCCTCATATAGCCAAATGGAGAAACCAAAGGCAATGTTCTTGTAGAAGAAGTAGCATATCTGCGTATGGAAAAAAAAAATCAGTGATAATCATGAAAAGGAATAAACTCATGATCGCATGCGACGTGCATCAATAATCATTAAAGTTATATAAGACTACTACTTGAAATGTTGAAGCCATGTCCAATTCCAAATGTACAAATGGCCTTACCATTGATGAGAGCCTCCTGTAACACCAGTGCCCATGTACGAGTAGCAAACGCTCCAAATACCGAAACTGAGCAATCGCGACATCACTTGCCATGGCAGCCTGAGTTGAAAACAGGCATAAAATAGGGTCAAAAGTCAGTAAATTACAAGCAGGTAGACAATTAAAATGGATGTAAGCTTTTCTGTGGAGAAGACCTGCATGCCTTCAACACCACTGATTCCAACTCCAATATCTGCTTCTTGAAGCATACCCACGTCATTGGCACCATCACCAATTGCTAATGTTGTTTTCCTGGTTCCAATTTTGACTAGTCTCGTAACCTGTATTTTACCATTTAAAACAATTATTCCTTCAAGAAAAGCATATAGAAGGTCTTCAATATCTAATAACAAATGCGCCTACAGAAGAGAAAAACTACAGAAAGAATGATAACCCACCAGTGCTTTCTGTTTTGGTGATGAACGGCAACAAATCACAGAAGCACAACTCATAGCAAGATCTAGAAACAAATGCTTCATATCATCCTCCAATGCGTAAGCAAGTGATTTTCCATCAATTATCAATGCAAATGTCTCAGCGGTTCCACTTGGTCCAGTAAGCAGAGCCTTTCCATCAGTTATTTGACGAAGAACATTTTCCCTTGATGCCTGGAAAATGAACATGTACCCCATCAATATCACATATAGATTCATAATAATTTAAGGTGCATCTTCAACTTCAACATCCCCTTGTTCCCACCAAGATGACACCCGGAGAAAAGGAAAATAAATCCCTATCACAAGTAAGTAATCTGAACTGGATTGAAATCCATGATGAATTAAAGCAGTCTTTACCTTAGCAATAGTATCCTTGTCTCCTGTTTTTTCCAATGATAGGATCTCTGGATTCTCCAAGTTGATTATGATCTGCTTCATTCCTTGTCTAAGCAAACAACAGGAGAAGCTGCATATTCAAATTTTGAAGTCAGACACCTCCACGTATGATACAAACTGTAAAGTCCATCTTAAAAGCATCAAAACAAACACCCGTTTCAAAATAACATACCCAATATTGATGGCAGTCTCCATTTTGTCTCCAGTCAAAACCCAGATCTTAATTCCAGCTTGAGCAAGTTTGTCTATGCAGGCAGGAACCTAATGGGTACAATAGAAAAATAAATTCAAAATCTCTAAAGAGGCTAGTTTATTTCAAAACATTTTAGGTTTTCTTACTCACCCCTTCTTGGAGTTTGTCCTCAACAGCAGTTGCACCAAGAAGAATTAGATTCCTCTCAACCTTCTCCGCCACTTCATCAATCAATGATTCCCGATCGGCATTAACTGAATTCTTAGCCTCGGTGAATTTCTGGTTAAAAATTCTGTATTCTTCTTCATCAAGTTCACGATAGGCAAGTATGAGGGTCCTCAGGCCAGAATCAGCATAGTCATTCACGTGATTCCTGGTTTCCTCTTCAAACTTCCTACCACTCTTAGCAAGCCTTTCAAACATGACACTGCATAGGATAAAGGTTAATTTAATTAATAAGCAATAGATTAAAAGATAAGGAATTTGCCAGTGTGAAGGGTATCAAGGTAGTTGATCACAAACCTGTCAGCTCCTTTACTAAGTAATAGTAATTTTCCCTCCTCATTTCTTACTATCACAGACATTCGCTTTCTTGCACTGTTAAACTCCAAAACATTCAAAACTGTATACACCCTTTCAACTTTCCTACCAGTCTCTGGATTGTACTCACGCACTGCAACGCTTGTTTGTGTCCTTTTGTAGAATTCAAAACCAATTTCTCTTGCAGCAATCACAAATGCTGCCTCATCTGGTGATTCAGCTTCGTATGAAATCTTCCCTGTTTCTTCATCCACATCAGGTATGGCGGTGTGACAGATTGCCAACAAGCGGAAGAATTTTTCGATGATGTGAGCTTGGGGTTCATGGACCCACTTCCCATCCATAATCCTTTCATCTTTAAAATTAAAGCCTTTAACATGTGGTTTTGTACTGGAAGAATCCTTGCTCTGATCCCAACCATTCACACTTTCACCTTCTCTCATAGCCATTCCCCGTTCAGCCTCTGTAACCCCATGGCCATAAGCAGTCCCTGCAACAGAACACTTGATGAACTCCATGGAATTGCATGTCAATGTTCCGGTCTTATCAGAAAGTATTGTGTCCACTTGCCCAAGTTCCTCATTCAAATTTGAGGTGCGAGAATGTGCTGGCCTGTCAGATGGCTCATAGTACAAATTGATATCGTTGTTGATGAAACTGCTCTGAAAAACTTTGACGACTTCTATTGACACGTACAAGGAGATTGGGATGAAGTAATTGTACAACATGAGAGCAGTCAGAAAGTGATAAAGTGATGCCATGACCACTTTTTTAGGGTCAAAGTAAATCGTAGACTCATCTGGTTTGAGATACCACCTTTTCATCCTCTGGCCATCCAAGTCATTGTCAGTTGCAACTCCAAAAACAAGAGATCCAATAAATGCCATCATAAATAGAACAAAGAACAAGAAGTAAACAATTTTATCCATCTGCTTCTCAAATTTGCTTCTCTTCGAAGGGGGGGCTGTAGAATTTTGCATAACCTTAGTGTCATGTCCAGTGAAGATAACTGCCCCATATATATACTCCGTATTTCTCAGTTTTGAGTCTCTGAGGAGAAGCCGTTGAGGAGACAGGGGATACAGGTTCTGTTCAAAGTCCAGAGTTCCAACGAATGAGTACAAATTTGTATTTGGATCCTCACATTTGATAAGAGCCTTGAAATCCCGATAGTAAGAGTCCTCGTGCATGAATGCAGTTGACTCCAATGCCTGTTTCAGTTTCAAATTTGTCTCTCCATCTAGATTCATGGTCTCAACATAGCAGATTCCATCATCGTAAGTTGATGAAAGCAAGAGGAGATCTGCTGGGAAGTATTCATCCTTCTTCACCTTCACTATATCTCCCACCCTCAGATTTTTCCATCCAGTGGATTTGAAAGTACCATCACCCTGGTGCCGTCTAGTTTTTCTACTGTTCATCTCAATATCCTGAGAAGGCATTCCGAAAGCAAAAGTATAGATCAGATATGAGAAATTTCAATAGAAGATGGATGATCAGCATAATTATCATTTTCGATATAGACATCTCTAATAACATGCATGAGAACATGGAAGCATTTAAAAAGTTGCAGGTAAAACATATACAATATAAACAGGACTGCTATTTGGGAAAAGGAGTTTCGATGCTAAACAGTGTAGCACAAATTACCCTGTGAGAGAGCAGAAGGCTCATCCTGTATGTGATGTTTCACTACTTTTACAAGTTACACAAAGTCTGGGAAAAGATGACATGAATCTTTAAAAATGAGCTAAAGTTCCGGTCCATCTTTCCCCAGACATATTGAAGATATAATTTATCAACTATCTCCAATTCTTAATTTTTTGAAAAAGAAAGGTCTCTTTTTTTTTTCCTCTAAAGACTCCGTCAGTAACATGTCAAAACTTTCATTTAGTTTATCACTGTCATCTAAAGCCTTATTAAACTTCTAGGCAAAAGATTTCCCAGATATGTCAAGCAAAGAAAACTAAAAATTCCAAATGAAGTATCAAAATTATCCCAAAATTTCATCATCAAATCATACAAATACCATTCAACCAGTACAGTAATTTGAAACAAATGAAAATTTCCAGTAGTAGTATCAAAATTATCCCAAGATTTCATCATCAAATCATACAAATACCATTCAATCAGTACAGTAATCTGAAACTTCTCTCTATGAGAACAATTCAAGAAGACATTACTGAAACACATCAAACCATAATCAATAAACATATCAAACTTAGAAAACAGATGAAATATAAAAATCATACCTGCTGAGCTCTCTTCCAATCTTCAATACCTTCTTTAACCATGGTAGCTCCAACAACAACAATAAGGGGGAAGATAGCACTGACAGCTGTGTAAGGTGCAAGAGGAGTGAAGGCCAGGACACCCACAACCAAGAAATAGAAGTTAGCCACTCTTCTGAACTGCTCAAACAATGATTTGGGCAAGAAAGTAGCAACATTATACTTGGTAGTACTAACATAGTTGCTACTATATTTCCTAATCTTTGCCTCAAAACAGTCTGGTTCATTGCAGTGAACTACCCTTGAAAATCCAGGTGACCCCATCTGGGACTGATCACCCTTTAAAGATGTCTTTCCACATGCAAACGAGTACAGTTTGCTCAATCTCAACCTCTTCCTTTTCCCACCACCAGCCATTTCTCTCCTCCTCTAACAAAGAACAGAACTTTTTGGTTCTATAGTTAGGAGTGCTAAAAATGCCGCTCCTTTGAATGAAAACTGGAATGCCCAGAAGCAGAAATCACACCAAAATCAAAATCCCAGTTGGAATTCAAGCCTTAAAGCTCAAAAATTCAAGAACCCAATAACACAAAGATGAAAATTGAACAAGAAAAGAAAGAAAAAGGCAAGGAACTTTGAGAGATTGACGCGGCCAAAAACAGAGGATTGGACAAAAGTAGAGACACCTTTAAAAGCTATGATCACATGGATTCTTGGATGTGATCTCCACCCTTGAAGAAGAACACAAAGGTAAGACAGTACAAGGGTGGTTTGTTTTGAAGGACACAGGTATATCAGATGGAGTGCGTCCTAAAACAAACCACTCTCTTTAATATAGATAGAGAAAAAATTGTCGAGGTGGATGGTGGTGGTCTTGCATTGAATTAGTATTTATTATAAAAAAAAAATTATTGCATTGGATTGTTTTCTCCTTCTTTTTTCTTGGAAAGGGAAAGCGCAGGAGATGAGAGATGGCGCTTCCTGTACGCTTTGAACGTAGACTTTGATTAAAATGGATGACCCCCTTTTTTTTTTTTCTTTTCTTTTTTGACTTCGTTTTTTTGCTGTTGCCTTTCCTTCTTCTTTTTTAACATTAATTGTTTTGTTACCCAGTTGCTTTGATTGCTGTTCATTTACTTTCATTTAAAGTGTGTTTGAAAATTAAGTTTTTTTTATATATTAATTGATATTTTTTAATAATTTTTATGGTTTTGAAAAAATTTTAAATAAAAAATAAATTTAAAAGACTCACTGCATAATAATATCAAAAACAATATTAATACAGAAAGTATTTGTATACATGATAGTATTTGTGAATACTTCAAAAATATAAATAGTTTAAATAAAACTTTTTTGAAAGATAATAATCCTTTTTATTATGTACGAAACGCGCATTAGACCTCCTTCTAGATGAATGAACTGAGTCAAAATGCTCTGAGATGAATAGTCCTTTTTAGTAGATGAATGAACTTAGCCGGGGAATGACAAACCGTTAACGAATATAATAAACGAGAGGAGTAGTGGCTCTGAGATTTGAAGACCTGACCTGGGGCATTGTTTTTTATTTTATTTTATTTTATTTTTTTGTCCTTTGTTGTGGAAGACCATGGATTTTTAAAATTCGTGGTAAATCCTTACGCTGACTCCAGAAATTCTAGAAGGGGCAAGCTTTTCATGTTAGTGTAAGATTAATAATTGCATCTTGAACTGTGGAGGTGATGGCGAGCTAGTGCTGAGAATAGCGATTTCCGCGAAGCACGTTTTTCCTGATTTGGCATTTTTGCCCCTTTTCCCTCTCTCTCTCCCCTTCTCCTCTGCACAAAATACCGTTTACGATATTTAACACAATCTTATATGGTGGTTAGTTTTAGGATACGTAGAATTAGTTGAAATACATCTAAGTTAATTTAGATATTTATATTAAATTAAAAAAAATATCGTTTATGAACGTGATGTTCAAAATATTAATTTTTTATTAAAAAATTATTTTTTATGTGTTTTTGATTATTTTAATGTGTTAATTTTTAAAAATATCATTTTAATACATTTTAATATCAAAAATATTTTAAAAAACAATCACAATCACGTTAACGTCCTAAAACAGGTTGAATGGGAGCTGGCATAATAATCCTCTAACCACTAAATTAGAAAACAAATCACGAGACAAGATTGTTAAATTTGTTTTTGGATAGAGGATCGTTAGAGTGCTATTTTATATAGTAGTATTAAATTAATTTATGAGATAGTGAGAGTAAAACAGGGAAGGAAGAAAGAAAATCGGAAATGAGATCTTCAAATGAATTTTGGTTATCTGTCTAATATGAGAGGAAAAGGAAAACATATCATATAATAATAAAAAAAATTAATCAAATAGGGACGGCTTTTCAACGAGGTTAAGGTGTTATTTAGCATTTCAATCCAACTGTAATTTTAAAATATATTTTAATATTTTAATTTTAAATTAATATTTTTAAATATATCAATATCAAAAATAAATTTTAAAAATATTTATTACACTCTCCAGCATAT
>Ga0325410_1001620_pt1 | contig 24926 bp, 15 predicted proteins | sample PopdelMetagenome_16_FD_206182 | JGI IMG/M metagenome (GOLD analysis project Ga0325410, IMG submission 206182) | Populus deltoides microbial communities from Bellville, Georgia, United States - Xylem-PdIQD-R3 | ecosystem: Host-associated > Plants > Phyllosphere > Stem > Wood/Secondary xylem...
GAAGTTTTGATTTAAGAGATATATATATTTTTTTCTTAATTCAAATGATTGGATTTTTTATGAATATTTATTTTAACTACGTACCCTTAGTTTTTATATATTCAAAAAACATTTTACTAATATTTTTTTTTCTTTTTGTTAAAATAAAAGTAGACAAGAATAAGAAAAGGAAAAATCATATAAAAAAATATGTTTGCTCAATAATTGAATTGATTTTCTTTGATACAAATATCAATTTTAGTTACAACATAACAAAATAAAATAGATTCTTAAGAAAAGGATAATTTAATTGTGTTTTTGATGTTTTTTGTTTTAAGTTAATATTTTTTTGTGTTTTTTTTTATCGTTTTAATGGATTAATATCAAAATTAAAATTTAAAAAATATAAATATATTATTTTGTTGCATTTCTAAGTAAAAAATACTATAAAAATAATTTTTATCACATTTCTAAATATACTATAATTTAAAATAGATTCTTACATGCATGTATTTAGGATGATTATATTGTGTTTTTAAATGAAATTTGGGTAAAAATTAGATGTATTGGGATGGGAGCTTAAAACTAAACCCTATTTTTTCCGGTGAGAAAATGGTTTACAGATGTTGAAGGCGGTAACACTGCAACTCCTCCGGTGCATTCAACCCAATAGCTGGGGCCTAGTTGCCACTAAGCCCATGGTGTACGCCTAGTGATCCCCCGACCCATTTTTCTTCTTTGTTGTTTTTCTTTTATCCTTTTGTTTTCTTTCCTTTACTTTTATTTTTTAATTTTTTTCAATATAAAATTTCACAAAATTATTAATGATTAGTTTTTCTTATTTTGCATACAATATCCCAAGAATTAATGATTAATTCCTATGATTTTGACTTTTTTTTTTAAAAAATAGTATAAAAAATCATTGTTGTAAAAATAATTATTCTTCATTAAACTTATTAAAGATTAATGATTAATTGTGATTTTTTAAATAATAATAATATAATTTTTATAATTTATAGTTAATAATCTAATTAATATGATACAATAGAGGTTGTTCTCTTTTTTCAGTTTTTATTAATTGCCAATTTATTTTTACAATAATTAAGGTTTGTTAATTAGTTTTAAAATATTTGATTACGATAGCATTGAATGTAAAATTGGTTTTATTCTTTAGAATCGAATATCATCACTAACTAGAAATTAACATATAGCAGAAGAAAGAATCTAAGTAACAAGGATTTGATTGTTAATAATTTAACATATTTTATGATTTTTTTAAATCAATGGTTATAGAGTCGTTGATTAATCTATATTTTATTCAATCAATATAGATTTTCATAGTTTTAAAACCCGGTCCTGCCTGGCGGGTCGACCCGGGACCCGGGGCTGGAACCGGGCCGGGTTGAAGAAAAAACAGGAGAAGAAAAAACCCGGTGGCAAACCCGGCATGTTGACCTGGCAAGACCCGATCAAAAACCCGGTTGTAACAGGTTGATTTTTTTTTTTTTACTAAAACGACATCATTTTGATTTTTTTTTAAAAAATTGACCCGGACAACCCAATGATCCGGTTAAAACTTAGAACCCAGAACTTGGACCAGCTGGTCTAAAAACTATGTAGATTTCTCAAGCACCTTTCGTTTTCAGTTCTCACCTTTCAATTATTGATTACTACATTTTATTTGATGGTATAAAAAATGATATTAATATTTAATTAAAATATTTCCACAATTAATGTTGATTTATTTTAATTTCATTAACTTAAGTTTTTTAAATTAATAAACATATCAAATAGATTTTATAAACTTGCTGTGGCTGCTGTACTAGCATGAGCTAAAAGCTATTTTAATCTGGGTTTTGTGTTTTTCATTTCCTATTATGATCTTATATGCAGAACAGGTGATATTTTATTGATTGGAAGAGAGAAAGATTTGCTGAGGTCCACAGATTTGCTGGCATGTAATGATTGTTCAACTATATAAATCCATGCGTGCGGATTGCCATATCATTGATGTGCTGTGCAGGAGCTCAAGGTATCGGTGTGAGTTACCCTAGGAATTCAGACCTTCTTCCACCAGCAACAGACGCTATAGCAATATGCGAGTCTCATAATGTCCAGAGAATTCACCTTCATGATCCAAGGCATGATGCACTGGAAGCACTGAAAAATACAAGTACAGAAGTCATTCTTGGAGTTGTAAATGATGAGCTCGGCCGACTGGCTGCTTTTCCAGGATATGCTGCTGATTGGGTCTATAAAAATGTTGCGTTGTGTAAGAGATGAGTATATTCTCTTTCGTAGGACTTTAATTCAGTACATACTTCCTGCCATGATAGACCTTAAAGAAGCTCTACAGTCTGTACTCAATCCACAGGTTCCTGTGTTCACTAGGATATTGCATCCCTTTTTCCTGCCAACGTCTTTCCCTCCTTCAGCAGCGTACTTTGTACCTTATGCACTTGCATTGATCCTACATATTGTCCAGTTCCTACAAACCAACAGATATCCTCTGCTATACGCTGTGTACAGTTATTAGGTATTTATTTCTAACGTGAACTGTGCTTGTAGTACTCCACTAGACTTTGCTTTGCTTAACACTGATCAGGTTATCGTGCAAGATGAAGCGCTTGGATATACAAACATTCTTGATGCCCAAGGTGGCTTATTCTGCTCTAGAAAAGGCTGGCGCAAAGGAAGTTGAGATTAAAGTGACAGAAACAAGAGGGCCATCCGGCGAGGGAACGGAAATCGCGACTGTTGCTAATGCATAAACTTATAATAACAACCTGACAAAGCGTATGAAAAATAATGTTGGGACACCAAAGAGGTCCGAGAGTAGCATATTTTCTTTATTTGTTCAAGATTTCAGAAGTGGGAAGGAATGTTATGGTCTTTACCCCTTGATTTCTGATCCAGACCCTCATAGATAGAAATTGTGGAATCAGTTTTTTATTGTTCCTAAATAATATTCACACATGTTCTTTTTCTGCTTGAAACATGTATAGAGTCTGCTATGGAGGATCTAGGATCAACTTCTTTCGAGGACACTCATCTTGTCTTTATACATATAAAGTACTTGAGCATTGCAAATTGGTTGTGCTTTTCTGGCTTTTACCCAATTTCATATCCCTTTATGTTTCTTTTAGCTCTTCCACAAGTTAGCATGGATACTTTCAATGTATCAGACAAAGAAACAAGGGTACTTGCTGCAAAAATTCCACAAGTTTCATCATATTAGGCAAAATGTGCAATAGCTACAACCATAATCTAATTATCAGAGGTGAAGCAACAATGTAATGCTTGGGAGTCAAGCAGATGCTATCCTGAAATTTAACATGATAAATCAAAGAGATCTCAACGGGTCCATAAGATATGTATATATAACACAAGCACCATGATGAATAATAAAAACGCAAGCATTGCAGCCACCTTTACCCCCCTACACTATGAGGCCCACTATTGATTGAGGTTATGCTGCTTAATTAACGCCGATACTCAAACAAACTGGTTAAGGTATTCATCCACAGTAGTGTATTTGACATCAGGGTATAGCTCAGAAGCCTCTACACCAAATGATGGCTCAATCTCAAAGTTTGTCTGATCTCCATTCACAAACCAAGAGTGGCAAATTGCTAAAGTCAGTTTGCGTAGAAAGTCTGAAGTTTCTGCAAAGAGAGGAGAAGCAATGTCAAGCTGCCTTCACCATGTTAACTTTGAACAACTGAAACTAAGAACAACAGTATTTCTAAAAATTATCCAACTCAAGCTGACAGAGCGCTGAAGGATGCTATTGAAATGAATAGATTTTCCTCTGCCAGGGTATGACATTTTACATTCCAAGTCAATGAGATGATATTCATACCTTGAATATTCTTCAAAATTTGCTCCTCTGGAACATAGACCCTTTCAATTGTTTTCCCTATCTTCTTCTCCCACAAAGAAACAAGTTCATTGGATGAGATAATGTTGGCTGGGGGTTTAATGTAGAGGATTTTGTTCACTGTTCTTGGATCATCCACTGCTTTGATAGTGTATGTGGCAATGTCCTCTTCCTTGTTGAAAACCACTGTGGATCAACAGATGAAACTGTAAGATTTTGTTAAGCATGGACCTGCATGTTGCAATCCACCATATACTTTGAAAAAGTTGCTAAATGTTTAGACTATCAACTAAACCACAGTGCAGCAAACAACCCAGAGTCGGTAGGTTAGTCTCCAAGGGTTTAATTAATTCCATATGGACGACACTCAAGCAAGAAGAATCCTTTAGTAAAACACTGTAATTGAATACTAAAAGATGCTATTACCTTTTACATTTCCATCACCTAAAATGACAAGTCTATCTCCATGGGAAGCAGTAGCTCCAGGTTGGTTCGAAGTTGTTGTTACGGCAGTGCTCCTAATGCTTGAAGCCTGAACATGTGAATGGAGAAACGACCCCAAACCCCCAGAACTACGTTGGTTCAAAGCTGGAAGAAAGAAACCAGCGAAAGAATTAGATGCCACACGTGTAAGGAATTCCTTCAGCCTCAATAGCTCGTCGAATTTTAGCCTTTGAAGCAGCCAATCCTGTTGCTGGTTCAACAATATGCGCTCTATCCACATCATTTGTAAACTCTGATGGGATAAATCTCTGCAATAAAAACAATTCTCATTAGCTACCCTGATTCATTCAAGAATAAATAAATTTGAATATACCAAGCAGTTTTCTTTTCATTTCTTTTGGAATTACAAGGACATAAAACCTGGGTCCGCTATGAGGCCAGAGTGAAAACATGCCAATTCATCCTCTCAAACAAATTTAACTACCTACCTTGATATTTCCAGATTCTTTAATGGCAGCTATGATGTTGACTTGATTATCTACCTGATCATGAGCAATGGAAGATATCACAACATCCACTTGCTTTATTGCCTTCAACAAACTCCCATGATCCAACAAGTCTCCCTACAAAACAAAAAACAAACATAAATAAATACCACCATACGAATAAACAAAACATACAAAATATTCTTACACACCAATGTGACAGCAAACTAATGTTTCACCACTTAACATTTGCTACATCAGTTCGTACAGAATCTTCATATGATTTTAGTTTGTAACGGAATACTTACAATTAGGAAATTGACACCAAGATTATTGAAGTTGTTAATGACAATGGATTTTGCAGGGCTAGAGAGAGAGAGAGTGGACTCTCTGACAAGAACAAAAGTTGGGTGGCCTTCCTTGATACTTGCTTCTACAATGAATTTTCCTATGTATCCTGTGCCTCCAATGAGTAGAATCTTGCTTTTATCTGCCATTGCTTAAACTTTGTGGCTAAAGAGAACAATTGACGCTTAAAGGAGTAAAAGAGATTGAGTCGCTTATTTATAGAGGGATATTGTGACGCATGTGATGATGATTCTGAGGGTAAAACCTGGCTATGGTGAACTGGAACGTTACATCATGGTAGTCTATATATATATATATATATAAAGTCAATTTTCAAAGCAAAATACATGCTATCTATTCTCTCTATTCTTTTGTTTCGATGATGAGATTTTTATTTTGATGACTTTCCTGTTTGCTTTGGCTGGCAAAAGCCCCCACATAGCAACAGTATGTCGACGGTCAGAGCAGGAAAAATCCATTGGTGATTATATGGTAATCGTAATGGCAATTTAAGAAAAACATAAGGGCCTAAGTGTCATGATGTTGCATCTGCTGTTCACGCAGAGAGAATTGCACTGTGGATTAAAAGTCTCTGTTGGTTACTTCTTGCTCTGGTTTGGCTGAGCAGCGTTGGATTGGTGGCTGGTTCTTCGGAATTTGTGGTTGGCTGTTTCACACTTGCTTTAGGAAGGTGATGGCTGCACTGTAACGTTTGCAGCTGAGAAATTTTATTTGACGTCTATTCCTTTGTTGGTTATGATCTCCTGATCCTATAGCCCTTGGGTTGTTAATGTCTTTGTTCTCGCGTGATTGTTGAGTTGCTAATTTTGATCGACGATTTCTAGTAGTTAATTCTGAATACGGCTTGCTTCTGCAGATTGGGTTTTTGTCCTCAACCTTTGTTCAGCCTAGTGCGATCGGCTTCAAATTCTGCAAGTCGTAACCAGCTATTTTTGCTTATTTTTTCTTTTTAAATATCGGTGAAATAACAGCGTTGAAAAAAGAAACACAATTTATAACTTGTTGTTCAGAATAGTGATATTTATAAAAAAAAATATTAAATAAACAAGAGATAGAAAAAATAAAAAGAACAAAAAAGCAAAAATTTATCCAAACATGCCAATTTGATATAATCGCCCCTATAAGCACTGGTTAAAGGCACCAGTCCTAATAGATGATCAAGTAAAACATCTCTATTAATCGATCATTCATGTCTTATCACAGGGGTTCTATCTATCGGAAGACCGATCAACATGGCGACATCTTGGATTATGGGTGTTATCTAACCAACACTAAAATGAAAAGTATGTCTTGCACCTCCATTGCTCAACCAAAATTGCAATCAATGTGTGATCAAAATGTATATCATGCATCTAACTGATTTAATAAAAAAATAGTGTTGATAACAAATAGGCATGCACGTTTATGCAACTTCATCAAGGTATGTTGTCAAGGTGTTATAGGATCACCGCCCTAAAAATCAAGCAATTTAGTTATTCAAACAATTAAAATCATTCAAATTTTAATAATTTATAATGCTTAATTTAAATAGTTATTTTAAAATGCCACTAATCTAAAGATTTGACCTCTCCACTTCAAATATCATCCGAACGATGTTGATTTTATATATATAAAACCGATCTAACATCAGGACCTGCCTCAACAACCACTAACATCAGGACCTGCCTATCGGCACTCCTAGAAGCAATAAAACCTCCTCTAATCTGAACCATGTCTTCCTCGAGGTCTTATATCAACAAATTGTTAGCCTTTGCAATACAAGTGAACATCCATATATTTGGATTAAAAAAAGAATTGAATTTTAAATAATTTAAAACAAATATATAAACAAAAAGAAATAACATATATTGTCTAGTTTCACAAGTTTTTCTGTTATGATCCCTTTGACCGCATATGCCACATCTATTCAGTAAGTGCCGCTTTTTAACATCCATTTCATTATATAGACGAGTGGATTTCTTTCAACCTTTATTTATTCACCATCTAGTTGGATATCCATACACATCTAGAACGGTATATGCAGGCCATAATGGTGTATTGAGCAAGTATTAAAAACAAGGACTATATGCATTTTGTACAACAAGTTGGAGTAGAAATCATCAACAAATTACACATAGTCTATATTTCATAAAGTGCAGCATGCAATTAGGTGTGAACAAGGTTGATGATATAGTTGTCATTTGCCACAAGCATAAATTGCTTCATTGATGCTAATTGTTTCCCACACTTCTCTTGTAACACCAACTGTTAGAGGTGTCTTAAACTGAAATATCTTGCATCTAAGATCAAATAGAGATATCAAGTGTGATCTATAAGTTGCCGTATTAGCAAGTATTTCAGCTAGAACCTTTTAAGGCTACAATACATCATGACTAAAAAAATCTTCAAAATATTTATTGCACCTAAAAAACATTATATGCATTATAGTCGATACATACAGACAAGCCATATATAATTTTTAAAACATTATTAAAAACCTCGAAAAAATTCATGGTCATATTGTCATAATGATAACCACCATAATAATATGATAATGTCTATTTTTCTCTAGGTTCAACTGTTAACCATACTCGTATTGCATCATTAGTCTCCACCAATCCTTATATAAAATGTCAAACTCTTATTTAGAAAGGATTTGTACACATCCTATGCAATATATTTTTCAAGATAATATTTTTTAACTTAGTATTGAAGTTACCCATAAAATATCATGAACAATATTGATGATATCTAATGGGCTCGGGAAAAATATGTGCTATAGAAGTCATAATTACCGCATGTCTACCAAATATTATACACAATCAAGTATGATTTCCAATCACATATCCATGTAGCAAATCTAAAAACCAACTCCAATTATTGTTTGCCTCTTCTTTGACAATATCAAAACGCAATGGATAAACTCTATTATGCACATTATAAGCAGTCGCAATCAACAACTTTGCCTTATACTTACCATAAAGGTGAGTATCGTTAATACTAATTAGAGGATGACAATATTGAAACCCATCAATTGAAGCATCCAATGCCATAAAAGCTCTCTCGAACGTTACTTTATTGCCATCAACCATTTTATGATCCCAAATAACAATTGATCTTAGATTTAAATCTCTAATGGCCAGTAGCATTTTAGGTAGGTTTTGAAATGACTCTTTGTTTGTATTAAATAACCATTCCAATATTTTCTTTTTAGCCATCCACGTCTTCTAATAAGAGACTTTATACTCATAGTCCCTCTTCACAGTACCTTAAATCGCTGTAATACTCGTACTTAAATCCCTCTACTTAATTGTCAACATCACCTTAGCAATTAGATCTAAGTTAATCTAACGATGGTGTTGCAAAATAAAAAAGTTAGACATGTGTGTGGCCCTTTCAATTTTAAAATTTCCCATGAATTATATTTATAGTGATATCCCTCATGTAAATACCATCTAAAAACTAGTTCCTGAATACATTGAAACTTAACATAAGTTTTAGTTCAATGATAGACCTTATATACAAATGAATTCTTTAGATGACACTGCTTTACTTCATTGATACGTTCAGACTTGTCTCATAATTTTTTTCTAACCTCCAATTCATCAACTAATAAGCCTGAAAGCCTACAACTATTAGCCCAATCATTGCATCTGTATTGGTCATATGCATTTACAACCTCAAACTCAGGAGTTAGAAGAGTAATGTATTGAATAACAAGCTCAATTAACTCAACATCCCTATCTTCTTCATCTTCCTCCTCAACCTCAACTATATCAATGTGACGATCATCTTCATCATCACTTGGTTCAAATTATCCATAGCAATATGAAGCAGATGTTATACCCAAGTAAGGTTCCATATTAAGAATTTCATGCACCAATATTTGTTTCCTTGCATTACCACATAACCTAGATGGACCAACTGCTTGCGATGCTTGTATGGTTCTCTAAGAGTTATTTAGAACGCGAGTCAACTCCTTACTAGAAGAGTTTCTTTGTCTAGGTCTACTATTCAAGTAGAGCTCTAGCATATTAATCCCATTAATCCTCATAAACCCAAACTTTAAATCCACATTCTCGTCATGTATTGGTACACCGACATAACAAGTTTGACTGACCTCGGTTTGTAACATCCTCCAAGTAATTTCAACTTTTATTTCAAACATATTCTAGCCAAGTTAATCACATAACATTCTATATAACTTGTTAAGGGACATGTCTAATGTAGCAGTTAGGAATTTATAGCTTCTTCCATTATAAGTGATATCAATGTCGGTATTAACAATGATACCACCATTGAAATATAATATTTTTAAATTACCAGACATTTTATCAAACAATACAACAAAACACAATTCTAATTTATTAATATCTTAGAGTTAATCAAAGTGCATAATTTATCAACAAAACCATAATGGTAACATAATCAGCTAAAATATAAATTCATCAAATTAATCAGCGAACACCATGTTTTTGGTCTTTGTCTTTTCCTTCCACGTCCCCTCACACCACGACACAACACACATCCCTTTTATGGCCTGCCATTATGCTCAAAATGAGTAGAGAAACAGGTCCTTTGGGCGCCCCTAAAGCAACTGCAAAGTGGCTGCCAAGCCACCCTATTCTTTGGCGTGTGTTTGGACAAGAATAGGGTTGTCCAGCTCCTCCTTGCCCCTATAAATACCACTTCACCAAGAGGTGGAAAAGAGGATGAAAAAACAAAAAGAAAAAGGCAGAGAGAAAAAAATAAGAGAAAAAAATAAGGAAAAGGCAACGAGAACCCTTTAGCTCTACTTAGAGAAGAAGAGTGCCCTCCCTCCAGCTATAAAACCAATTCTCTCCCTCATTGTTTTGGCTACATTAAACACCCCTCAACAACAATCGATACCAGTTTACTTTCACCAACAACAATGACTCTTTCTCCTAATCATCATTATAGGCAATGCCACCATGAGCCACTACTAGCATCAATGACCAACGACTCTTTATTCTAGATAACCTTCTTCTCCTTTCTATATGTCTTCTTCTTTGCCTCACTTGCATGCAGAACATGAATTAATTCATGTTCAACAACAAGCCAAATAACTAACTTGGTTACTAGGTTCAACTTAATAATAAGGTAGGTGGTTTCGGGCGGGACCTTCAGCCTATACCATACAGCTAGGCTGGGTCCAACCTTACCTTTTCATTAAAAAAAAGTTTTGATGGGCCTTCAGTCGGCCCAACCAACTAAGCCGAGTTTGGGCTTTAAGCCCAACAACCCAACTCCTAGGCTAAGAGTGTGTTTGACAAACACACCCTTATATCTTTCCTTTAGTTTTAAACTTGCCTTTATCTTAAGATCCGGCAAAACAGGCCCTTAAAAAACCTCAAAAAATTCTAAAAAAATTCATGGTCCATTTTGAATTTATTTGTGGGCCCTTTGCATGTTTTCCTTAATTTTTTCACTTCATATTAGGGTTGTGGACTTATACTGTAAGAAACTGACCCACTATCAAAGTACTTGTTTTTCGCTAAAATTTCAAGAAATTCAAAAAAATTCTCATTTAAAAAAATACAAAAAATATGTTTTATAGGTGTGCATACAACCAAGTCTCTCAAAAATATAAAAAATTATATTGTATTTCCATACAAAAATTTAAAACAAATATGTATTGGCATGTATTTTTGGATTTAATAACCAGTTTATTAAAATCATGAGAATTGGGTCTATATTTAAAAAATGCCAAAAAAATTATTTTGTTTTCTGTTAGTATCCGGGATTGTGAACTTATATGTAAAATATATTTCTGATATTAAATAAAAAGATAGTTTCTTTTATTTTTGTTTTGGAATTACAACGGTTAAGTTCTTAACCTGATAAGATAAGAATATCCTTATTGATGGGAATTTTTAAAAAACTTTAGACAGATCAACGATTAGAAAACACAACAATACCTTAGTTTATATCAAATATATAAACAATACAACTTACCTCAGGTAAGACGTGTTAGAGATGCTAATATCTTTCCTTTACATAATCAGTCTCCTTTCTCAAACTCTAGGACTAGTTAAGGTTCCTAGCAATCAAGAATTCCTTGTCCTTTCCACCCATATCATTCCTAACCATTCCTGATCCAAGAAGATAATTGTTGCGATGCTGCACAAGTGCGACAACCAACTTAAACTATTTTCTTTTTTACTCAAATTTGTTTGAGTTCTCTATTACATTTGGATTATTACTTGTGATTTATTTGAATCAGGAGGGATGCAAGCTTTGTTTACTTCTTTGGTGTTACCCTTATTTCATTATTTTCTTCATGCATTTGCCATTGAAAGCAATCTTTTTTCTCGCTTTGCTTTTTTAGGTTTTCCGTTACAATATTGTTAAAATTATCACAAATCAATTTTGGTTCCCAAAACATTTCTTATTTTTTTATATATAAAATATGTTTTTTCAAGAAATATTTAAAAATCCTACAAAAATTCATATATATATATATATATATATATATTGGGTCACGAACAAATAGGCTTTTAAGTCACACCTGGTCAAAACACCCGGTGAACAAATAATTTGGGGTCATGCTAAAGAAAATAGACTGAATTAGATTTGATTACACAAATTAAAAGTTGTAGGACTAAAATGGACAAAATAGAGAAGTTTGGGAATTCAGTTGTACCAATAAAAGGCCTCATAAAGAAGAACATTGAAGATTGGGGCTTAGTTGTAGAAAAATATTGAAGATCAGAGTGAATCTATAAAACTTGAAAGTTTAGGGACTTAATTGAACTTTTAATGTGTCTAATTGGCTTAAAAAGGTTTAATTGGAATAATAATCAAGTTTGGAATTCAATTTTACCAAAATTAGAGTTGGAGAACCAATTAACTTTGGTATGGCTTAATTAATGCAATTAGGGATTTAATTAAAGAAAATCAAAGTTTAGAAGTTAATTAGAATCAAAATTACAATAATTAAAAGCCTAGGACCAAGATGAAAGGGTGCCAAAATTACAAGGGTCTAATTGATTTAATTAGAGGTGAAAATGCAAGAATTAAAGTTTGAAGTGTCAATTAAGTACAAAATTAAGGAATTGCGAAACCAAACATCAAAGTGTAAGGTCATAATTAAGAGGATTTTCAAGAATTAAGACCAATTGAGAGTTTGATTGTAAATTTTAAAATATTGAGGATTGAAATTAAATGTTAACCGTGAAAGGGTAGAGTAATAAATTGTAAGGGACAATTTTGAGATTTGCTCTCTTTTTATCTTTTATTTTTAATTTCTCATTTATTTTCGTTCTCTTTTCTTTAAAACGTTAGATTCACTATTTACTTTAATTTAATTTTTTTTTAAATTTATTAAACTTCATCATTATACATATTTTTAAATCTAGCCAAAATGCAGCAAGTAGCCTACAATTTTTTATTCAAATCAAGCCAATTAATTAATTTTGTGTAAGAGAAAAAAGTAAAAATATCCTATGAATGACATGGGCAAGTACATGTTGCAACAACCAAGATATTAAGGCACAAGCCCAAAATAGCCTTAATTTTTTTATATTACAATTTCATATTTTTACTTAAAAAAATATTAAATTAAAATATTTTTAGATATTATTAAATGATTTTGATGTATTAATATTAAAAATAAAAAAATATTATTTTTATTAAAAAATATTCTACACTACAATATCAAACATACAATAAATATAATTTTAATTTATGGTTTTTTTTAGTTGCAGTTTGAAAAAATATTAATTTTTTTTATAAATTACAATTTTTTCTCAACATAATAAATACAAATTATATTTTTTAATTAAAATTTCAATTGAGAATTTTCAATAAAACCCATATAAAATTATAATACATGTTAATTAATTAAATATTTTTAAAATTATAACTAAAATAAAATACAGTTCAACTCCACCACCACGTAGACTCACTTTAAATCCCAAATATTTATTAGCAAAAATCTGATCGGAAAACTACTGAAAATATTTTCTAAAAAATACCCTGAATACCCACTGGTACTGTACCACTCCTTTTAAATAAATTTCCCAAACAATCAACAGGCACCGAGGCGGGGTCTTTCTCGCGATTTTCTTTCCCCCAATTTTCCTCTCCAGGGTTTTCAAATTAGGGTTTTTCACCAAAAACCTTTCTAATACCAAGAATACAACAAAATCACAATCAAAGACACAAACTTTGACATCAAAATAAAAAACCCAGATGGCATTTTCTTTTTCAACTCCACCACAGCAAACCCCATCTCTGTTTCAGCCTCAGCCTCAGCCTCAGCCTCAGCCTTTTCAACAAAGCAGCCCTCTTTTTCCACAGCAGCAGCAGCAGCCACAGCAGCAGTTTCAGCAACAGCAGCAGCAGCAGCAGCAGTTTCAGCAACAACAGCAACAGCATCAGCAACAGCAGCAACAACAACAATTTCAACAGCAGCAACAGCAGCAATTGTATCTTTTTACTAATGACAAGGCTCCTGCAAGTTATAGTACTAAATGGGAAGATCTTCACCCAGATTCCCAGAAAACTTTGCTTCAGATTGAGTATGTTTTCTTTATTAATTCTGAGTTTTATGTTTTGGTTTATGGTTGCTGAGAAAATGTGAAAACAAAAAGAAAAGAAAAGATGAAAGAAATAGCATTGAAATATATTTTTATTGGCTACTAAGATTTATAATTGCCTAAAAAGTATACATACATTGTAGGGCCTTTTGAGGTATGTGTTCTGTTTATTTTGTTTAATCTGTTGCCAGAAAATATATATATATATATCCTTTGCTAGGTTTGATGAAAGTAGAAGTTCTTTGATTTCAATGTTTTGTTGAGGTAAGAAGTGCTTAAGGTTTGACAGTTTGGTTTAGTTATCCTATAATTAGCAATAAAGGGAGTTGGGGTTTGTTTAGCTGCTGAACAATATCAGAATTTGGGCCTTCAAAAAGATTCACGTTTCAATCCTGACCCACAAAGGGTTGAATTGAGGATTATGCAGTTGAATTATTTTGATGGTTCTTTGGGTTGAACCAGTGGTAATGAATTTCTTTTCTTGTTTGGTAAACGGTTGAGTTTGTGTTGAAATGTAAAACTTTATGTGATATTTGTTACCAACTATGTGGTTTTTGAGGTGCTCAAGTGCATTTTTTTATGCAGGGAGCGGATATTGGAGTATAGGGATGAGAGTAAGAGGCTAGATCAGTGTAGTCGCCTTTACGACTCTTCAGTTTCCAATGAAGGATTTGAGCTTGATGCGAGCCAAATTATTCAGGTTGTTTACTTCTGTTTTTGTGTTGCCAATTATTGTTGTTTGGTGCATCAAAATAAGTGAATGACATTGTTTGTGTGTGTAAAAATCTTTCTTTTAGTTACTTTACTGATGTTATTTGGATTGCACATTGATGGGGATTTGTAGATTCCTATAGAGTTACGTGGGCAGAAACCTGGTTGATGCCTGACAGCATGTTATTTTCCTAATGTAACTCAAACCACTTATGAGTTTTAGTAATTTAGAAATTATAGTCTGCTAGTGGCAGAGAATGGTTTGTCCAGTCCATCTCTCGGATGATTCTCTATGACATGTATGTTGCATCTATTTAAACAGATGTGTTGTATGAACTTGAATGTGCTGTCTGGGGTTGAAATATCTATGGAAATGTTAATTGTTGGAGTATTCAGGGAGAACATAAAGTTTTAGGCTGCTAATGCATAATATGTGACCACAAGATAAAGATTTAGTCTCCTTATTTTCAAGATTTTTTTTTTCTTCAGGGATGAAAGATTTTCCTATATCCAGTCATGTTTGCTAGTTAGTCACCTTTTGTAGCTAATATTGTGACTTCCTTTATCTTTAGTTTTGCTCATGGGATAATGAATACTTTAAGGCATATTTGCAGGAACTTGGGGGAATCAGTACTTCCATGGAGAGACAGAAAGCTCTTTTACAAGAACTTATGACTAATGTTAAAGACATGTTACGGAACACAGAGATGGCTGTTCGTTCTTTCATGATGTTACATCCTAGATTCCTTCATTCTAATGCAGGAGGTGGTGCTTCAAATGCCACAGCACCATCCCAGCCTCCTGGAACAACAGGAATACCTGGTTCCACTAGTCAGCCAACATCTTCCTCTATACTTCCAGTGTTTGATTTTTACAGTGGCCTTCCGAAGAAACCATCTCCATTTTTACAGCAGACAGTTGCTAGATTTGAAAAGTATTTGGTTGAATGCAGCCAGTGGATTGAAGAATTAGAGCAATTGCTCCTCTTAGATTCTGAGAGGAACTCTTCCCACCCTGGATCCTCATTATTGCAGTCTCTGCCAAAAGTCATGTCAAATGTGCATGATTTTTTTGTTCATGTGGCTGCTAAGGTAAATAAAGATAGATATGGTTGCAACCCTCAATATCTTGTTATATGTCATTGCCTTGTGCTGGAATATCTTATGACAGCCATATTTTTCTACATATAGTATATTTCTAGGCGGATGGACATGTGATCCGAGAATTCTCTCATTTCCATGTTAACAAGGATGGGACCCATGAAAATATATTCTTATCTGACAGCCAACAGTTGGGTTTATGATTTATTTTTTTTATTCGAATTCAGTTAAAAGTTTTCACAAATCTGGGATGCTCCTCCCTTTTTATTATTTTTTCCTGAGTGAAGTATTATAGTATTTCAATCCATGATACATGCACATAAAAACTATACCATGCTAGTTTATTGATGATACAGGCTGCTATATTGCTTGTGTAAGAATTCTCACATAGTCAAGGTTCAGATTTGATTCCACATACATGTGGGCTTTCCTTAAAAGTGTAAGCATGTGCGCGCGCGCGCGCTAAAGGTTAGAACATATTTCAATTGTTTCTTTTAATGTCCTTTAGGTGGAGAGCATTCATCAATACATCGAATCCATGAAAACAGCTTATCTTGTTGACCAGCGTCGTCGAGGGGATGGGAATGATCCATTCCTTGAGGCTGATCGACGTGAAAGAGCAAGAAAAGAAGCTGCTGCTAAAAGGGCGCATCCAACTTTGCATTTGCCTGCAAATTCACAGCCTTCCACACAAGGTGCTGGTTTGTTTGCAAGCTCGGCAACTTCTTCAGCATCAACTGCTCCCCAGGCATCTACAGCAACAGCACCAGCACCAGCATCTTCAGGAAATGCTTTCTCTCTTTTTAACACACCTTCTGTGCCAGCTTCCTCCATGTCATCTTCTTTGTTCGCAACACCGACAACCTCTGCTCCAGTATCCACTTTGTTTGGGTCAGCTGCAACTCCCTCTTTATTTGGCAGTGCTACTCAAGCTTTTGGCGCTTCTTCATCAGCACCAGCTCTTGGCTCTGCTTCAACTCCCTCTTTGTTTGGCAGTACCACTCCAGCTTTCGGTACTATTTCTGCTGGAGGTTCACTATTTTCAACACCAATTTCAGTTGCCTTCTTTTCTAGTTTGTGTTCAACTGGGTCCTTAAAACATCCATAGGTGGATTGTCATACAATGTACTTAATAGCTTGAAGGAAGTTTAAAGTTGTGCAACCTCTATTATTTCATAAATGTTTTCTACAGTATGTGCAAATCATTGCCAACATAAACGAAAGAGCTTAAATTTCAGTGAGTAAAGAGTTGTTTCTGAAAAAAATCTTTAATTTTCCTGCTAGGTACGGTGGCAGGATCTGGCGCTAGCTTCGGACCTACATCTGTGAGTATATATTTTCCTTCTGAAGCTTTATTATTATTAATATGGAACAAATTCAGTTAATTTGGTACCAATATCCATGATGTTTTCTCAATCCTCATTTAGACATTGTTCTTATTTTAGAATGGCTGCAAGAGCAACAAACATGGGATTTAAAAATCCCTCAGTCATTGTTATTTTTGAAGCCATAATATCTAATGTCACCCACTTAATGTCTATGTTTCCACTGTCTATCTACTAAGTCTCAATTCCACGTTCCTTTGCTTCTGTCTTACAGAAACCATCAAGACCAAAATATCGAACTGTCCGTCGCTAATCTCCATGGCATTGGATGATGAAATCTGATGTCAACTTGTATGCTGGCTGCCCTGATGATTGCCTGAATTTAACAAGGATCCTTAAATTTCATTTTAAGAACATGTTTCACTGCTAGATGTTGTCTTTCTCCCGGCTTTTGCTCAGGAGTGTTCCAAATCACCTACTTATTGAGTCTTAGAAATTTCTTTTCTTTTCATATGTGCATGTGAGGCAGCATCCATTATCCGTTCTATTCGTGTATGTCCTTAATGCTACACAAGATTCTGCACCATTTTCCTGTAACGTTGTATAAATTTTAGGTAGGATGTATTTGGATATATCAGTGTGAAAAAATGGCGGTTACATGTCAAGGCATCATTCAAACATGTCAAATAAACTCCTTTTGTAGCTGTCATATCTACGTTGTCAAAACAATACGCTGGATTTTGTTTGCCAACGAGCTTGATGCGCATTTACTGGTAGTATTCACCTGATTTGTTTATTGGTGGACAGTCATGTATTTATTTCTATTATTTGGAGCCCTGTTTTCCCCAAACACTATTTGTGTGGCTGAAAAGATGATCTCTTCATTTTTTTGTACGAACAGTTCATCTGTGTATTTTGTCTCCCTCTTACCAAAAGTTTAGGGCAGATTATGAATAGGAGAGAGCAAGGTTCTCATAAATGTTGTTTTAGAAAGACATTATATAAATTTGGATAGTAAAATTTAAAGTAGTTTTTTTGATTAATTATATATTGATAATTCTAACTACGGAATTAAATTACATTAAAATTTAATAAAGTGAGTAAATAATATTATAATCAATAAGTGTTCTAAATAAAAAGAGAGAGATAGATAGTATGTATTAATAAATTAGTTATTTGGAAAGATAAAATGTTTCAGAACAAAACTTTTTAATATAAAAAAATTATTGAATGATAAGAAGTGCACATGAACATGGTGACATCTTGGTTGTTCTCATCACAATAAGTCATAATAGATCCTTTTCGGGTTAAAAGTTAATGAGTCTAAATTAGTAATTAACTAATATAAATTCAATAATATAATAAACCCTTAAACAATGTCTAATGCGCTAGAAAAAATTTAAATTAAAAATAATTATTTAAAATTAATTAAATAAATAAAATAGAATAATAAAAAAGTTTTCATGTTAAAATTCTTCCATGTAATATGAATCTCCAATTTTTACATATATCTTGGCGGATTTGAGTCCTGATTTCAAACATGTCGTTCTTTCTCATTTGGATGAATTATTGGGTCTACGATATATGGTTAGAAAGCTTCAAATGTTTAGTTTTCAGCCAAACTTTAATCTTAGTAAAATTTCACCGGTAGCTTCAAATATGTCCCAAACAGTACACGAAGGTTTAGTTTGATATATTTGACAAGATTCGTCTACTAACTTTGACCATTTGAAATATTATGTTCCCGAACTCTATTTGACTTGAAAATTTACCACAATATATTTTCATGTGTCTAATATTTCTGTATAAAATTTTATCTCTATCCAATGTATGGTGTGAAAGATATGTCTAATCTTGTAAAACTAATCAGCAGATATTGTAAGGTCAAAATTGAACCTCAATTTGCTCATATTACAAATTTAATAAACTCGTAAAATCAAACCGAGTTTACCGATTTTAATAGATTTGCATGAATTAAGTTTGATTTTACTGGTTTCAAGTTTTTAGTTTGATTTTACATGGTAGATATATATTAACTTGTAAAATTATATAATTTTATGAGTTAAGTCGTGATTTCAAGAATAATGGAAGAGATACTCTTTTATTCATGTTCTGCTTGCGTTTTATGCAAAAATACAATAGGAAAATCTTCATTACTATGAATCGAATAGAACAGAACATCCTTGAGGACAACGTGGGTCACGCACATCATGTACTGCTACCCTCTCATGATAACACAGGCATTAAGCAAACGAGCAACAGATGTAAATCATGAAGCTACAGATATGTTCAATAACGCATGAAGACTCAATATTCGCTTCCTTGTTACAAGGTTTCCTAATATGATGAATGATAAAAACACTTGCTCCATCAAACACTATAAGTATATTGTGTAAAATTATTTGATAATTTTACTTATATTTACTTAGTATTTTATTTATGTTTTATATAAAATGTATTGATAATCTTTATTTTATATTTTAAAAGTACTTTTAGATGTGAGATTTGAAAAAGAGTAAATTAAAGATAAAATTCAAACCATGTTCCAACATATATCGAATATTTTATGTAGAATTTGAGTTGTAGAGATCAAAATGAAATGATTTTAGTGACATTAGAAAGCTAATATCTATACCTTTCTATACATATATGGCAAAAAAAAAAAAAAAAAGGATGGAAATCGCAGTCTTCAAAAACAAGTCTTGCATTCTGCCCATTTTGAGCTTCGGGCATTCCGACTTGAATATCTTGAGTTAAAGAAGTTTATTTGATGCAAACTCAATTGTTTTGAATTCCTGATACAAAGACCTATCATCCTACCAAATGTCAGTAGAAAAAAAAGTTCATATGAGAGAAATATGATTTTTCTAAGACAACCTATAAATTCTGCAAGTAGACATATTTTATGAAGAAACAAGTCTAACTTACTTAAATGTAGATTGTTTACTTTGGAAAGGATGGTTTTTATATTTTTTAGGAGAATACAAATGGATTGAAGGGATGTGAGGATTAGGGTTTTGATATCAAATAAAAATAAAGAGAGAGAGAAAAAGGAGGAGGCGGGTAGAAAGAAGAAGAAAACTCTATCATTTTCTCCTATACCCGAAATTATATTCTCATCTGTTTTAATCATTAGTTTTTTCAATAGACATGAAAGACTATATTATTTTTATTGGTTGAAAGGATACAAAAACCTTTGGATTTCAAAAACTATAAGATTTATTCTATCATTTCTTTCAGTTTATATGATCATATGAATATTTTTATATACTTATTTTCTATTATTGTTTAGTTTGATTGTTAGAGCAGACTCTAAATTATTATTCTAAATCAATCTACTACTCAGTTTGCTATCAAAACTGGAGTTGTGATATTTGAACTTATGAAACCACTAAGTTTAATAATTATGACGAATCTATGTTGTTAATCATAGGAAAAACGTTCAATTAAATCAAACATAGACTACAAACAATTATGTTATCTAGATTTATCAACCTATCTGGTTCTTAAGGCTGCTATTGGATTAAATTACTATTACGAAAACTGTGGTTGTTTAATGGTTAGAGTCAGTTACACTGCGGATCAGTTAACTAACTAATGTTAATTAAAGATAGATATTCAAAATATAAATTGACGTATCGTTTTAGTGATCAATTTTAATTTTCGTAGGTAGACGTTTACTTGAAACCAAGGTTTTTCTCTTGATAAGTTTTGAATTTATTTAATTTAACTTGATTGTTTTCTTTTGTTTACCATAACATAGCCTAGATAACCTCAAAACCCTTCAATTTTAAATTATCTAGCATAAAAACCTAAACTAGGCATTTCTTGTAGGATCGACCCCATACCTTGCTCTATGATATTTTGTTTATTTTAGCTAGAATAATTAATTTATGTGACCACGATATCGCAACATTGAAGAACAGTTTCAGGAGCACCGATGTGAAGATCATTAATTCAGTTCCCATTTCAAAATTTTGCCATTACACAGGAGGAGCCCAAATGGATGCGCTCCTTCAAGCTTCGATAAACCAGGCATCAGAAACATGCTACGGCGGTAGCTCTTTTGCAGCAAGGAACTACCAGAATCACCATGAAGAATGATGCTGATTTCACCCTCTTTACATTCTGTAGACCATGCCCTCATCAACATTGATCTTCAGCAAGCCACGAGGAGGAGCCTGCCAATATGAAGAAACAGTAGATCAAGGCGGAACAACTCTGACATTGTTGATTTCTGACACTTTTTTAATTGCCAATGAATTGTTATTACCGGATATCAACTATAGCATCATCAAATACCACAGCATTTTGCTGTTTCAATTGTGCCATACCAGTATATAACCCTTTGCTATTCTCACATCTATCCAGTTTGTTAACAACCAGACTTCACCACTCGGCAAATGAATTTTAACCTAAAGAGGAGTCTGGTTGTAAAGGAGAGCACGATACCAAATGATCCTACCCAAAGGGAAAATGGGAAGAGATGAAGCTTCGCAGCACATTTGAAATTGGCTTCGCTCTGCTCCTGCTCCTGCACCGTGAACATCCTTGTGAAGTTGTGAAGATTTCTTAACTATACAGTAGTAAATCTTATCTTATGTGATAAGAGTTTGAAATTAAAAAATTTGCTTTTTATATAATTTCAAGTTTGTTGAGCTAATATAATAATTACTAGAGGTTTACATAATCGTTAACTTTAAAATTCGTGAAATTAGTCGAGATACATGCAAGCTAGCCTGAATATCCACATTAATAAAAAAAAAATATTTCATCCACTTGATTTTAACACTTGAACATGTATCATTCATTTTTTTTTTTTTGGCTATGAAGCTGAATACATGCAAAAGTTGATTGCAGACTGAAGTTTGGTCTCTGCAGCAAGGACCAAAAGAACCCCCTTATCTCTCTCTTTCTACACGTGGCCGGCTGCTGTTTTATCTGAGGAAGATTACAACTTGTGATGCTATCAAGTATCAAGAGACGGAAACATTTAGGTGGTTAGAAGGGATAAAAGTTTAGGATTAAAAAGTTTATTTTTTTAGGAAATATCGAGTATAAGTTTTATGATTGTTTATAAAATGATTATTAAAAGTTTATATGATGATCTGTAAAATTAATCGAGTGCGCGTCCGAATTCCACGTTAAACTAGAAAAACTAAAACGAAAAGTATCAAGAGACGGCAAAATGACAAACGTGGGTCCAGTTAAGATGCCATTGTTGAATTTTTAATGTGACGTGAAAGTTGAGAATATTTTTTAAGAATGACAGCCCCTCAAGAAGATGAACTAAGCTCTGCGATCCAACTTGTTCTCCAATCAAATTATATATAGCCAGCAGGACGGGAAAACAGACACAAGGGATAGGAGATGGAGAGGCAGAAGCATTTTGTGCTAGTCCATGGAGCCTGTCATGGAGCATGGTGTTGGTATAAGGTGGCAACTTTGCTTACATCAGCTGGTCACAAAGTTACAGCTCTGGATATGGCTGCTTCAGGGGTCCATCCAAAGCGGGTAGAAGAGCTCCATGCGATCTCAGACTATTTCGAGCCATTGATGGAATTCATGACATCTTTGCCACCAGAAGAAAGGGTGATTCTAGTGGGTCACAGTATGGGTGGGCTCAGTAATTCTGTTGCAATGGAAAGGTTCCCTGAGAAAATTTCTTGTGCAGTCTTCGCAGCATGTATCATGCCAGGTCCTGATCTGAGCTTCACAGCTGCAAAGGAAGAGGTATCATTTGCTCTTTTTTATTTTTTCCCTTTCTCTCTTCACACACATACACAGAAAAAATTAAAAGCTTCCAGAGAAGGAGCTATTTTTTTTATGGAGAAGAGAAGGAAAGTAGCATGATATTTATACTCTTATGATTTCTGATTTCTCGACGTCTTAATTAGCTATAGGGCTGTTATTTCTTGCCCTGGCTTGTGCTATTTCAGATCTATTATGCAGGCTACATTGGATCTCCATAAGATTGTAGCTTTTCTTTAATTACCAGCCAGCAAATTAGATTTACTTGATTTGATTCTAGCTGATTGTTTGAGAGGCTGAGAATGCGATTGTGAGGGAACATATTTCATCCCGTTTGCCTAAATCTCTTACTTTGTTTAGACTAGTGATGACTTAGATCCCACAAAAAATTGAGCTTGATCTGAGCTTCGTTTCAACATTGTCTAGCGTAGGCACCATTAATGGCCAAACATCAACGATGGAACATGGCCAGGCTCTAGGGCTACTCCAATCCATGATCATGTGGGTTAATGCCAAATGTGCTTTATGGGTCAACGATGATATAGTGTCTAATGGGTCTAAATTTCAACCTCTTCCACATTCAATTATGGAGGCTGAAGATTTTTCTTCTCGGAGAAAGACTTGCTTTTCCTTGAAAGCAACCTATTTGTTAAAATCACTTTGCCTAAGATGAGCCAACTCGCGTAACCGTAAGCTCAATGGCCTGTTCTTGCTGTCCCTCTCCTTGCAGTTGCATTTTGGTATACTCATTACAGCAATGATCCTGCGTACTGTAAATAACTTCAGAACTTTATGAAGTGATTATGTTAATCTTCTTTAATTCTTATGTTCCATCTCATATTGCTCTCTTAAATTGAAGTTCAAGGATAGCTATGGAGTGGGAATCGCATCACTCTCTTAAGCTTTCTCTCTGTGTAAAACGGTGATATTTACTTTGGAAATATATTATCAGAATGCCAGACAAGCGGGTTCCTTCATGGATTCACAATATATGTTTGATAATGGGCCCAACAATCCTCCAACGTCCATACTGCTTGGGCCCGAGTGCATGTCAATCCAGCTGTACCAGCTCTCCCCTGCCAAGGTGGTAAAGAGTATTTCTCTTCATGCATGATTTATTAGATATGTTTTAGCACACCGTGATCTCTCTAAACTTGATTGAATCTTCTTCTCTCCTGCTGATCTTGCTTGCCTCGTTTTCTTTTTCTTTGAAAACTTGACCTGCAGGATCTTACGCTAGCGAAGCTGTTGCTGCGACCGCACCCTTTGTTTAGTGACGAGGCGACTCAAGAAGAAGTCTGGGTTACGAAGGAGAAGTACGGATCGGTTCCTCGAGTTTATATCGTGTGTGACCAAGACAAGATAATAAAGGAAGCTATACAGAGATGGATGATTGAAAAAAATCCACCGGAAGAAGTAAAAGTTATCCCTGGTTCTGATCACATGCTCATGTTTTCTAAACCTCAAGAGATGTGCTCTTGCCTCCTGGAGGTTGCCGGGAAATACTCCTGATTTTGTCAATTGCCACTTGCTTGTCGGAACCCGCTACTATGTGCAGACGATCAGAGGACGTCGACCAAGTATCAGCCTGCTGATGCGCAGCGTAATCAGAGAAATTAAGGTCATGAGAAATATTAATAATGCTAGAGATAATTAATTTGAGCCAATTAAAGATAAAATAAAATTGTCGAAATATAAGAGTTTTGTTTTTTGGTGTGTGTGTGTGTAGTCTTTCTTCTTATTATATATAATTACTAGTCAACGAACCACGAGTTATTGATGGTTTATCAAATATATATAATCCTTAAAAAATATTTAATAGTATATATAAGTATGTTAAAAAATAGTGAATTAAATTATATATATATATATAGGTTTATAGAGAAGTTAGAAAATATTTTATTCAATGAATTAAGATTACCAATGAAATGATATATATGTCTCATGGAAAAAATGAAACCAATTTCCATTTATTAAAAATTAAATATTTTTTTTTATTAAGAAAATCTGAAAAGGATTGTTTAAAAAAAATCGTATTTTAGCTGAGACGATATTTTTTGTGGAAAAGTTATATAAGATAATATTAAAGAAATTAATATCATTATGGAATGATATGTTCTAATAAAAGGATAAATGAAACTAAATTATATTTATTAAATAGTAATCGCATATTTGTTTATATATAAACCCTGAAAGAATTGTTTTAAAAAATACATAATTTAATTGAAAATGTAGTTTTCAAAACATGATAATTGAAAGCGGTTTCTCAAACTCTAACCTTCAAAAAATTATTTAACATTATATATAAAGATTAAATAATGAATTAAATATTAATTATATAT
>Ga0325410_1001621_pt1 | contig 24912 bp, 18 predicted proteins | sample PopdelMetagenome_16_FD_206182 | JGI IMG/M metagenome (GOLD analysis project Ga0325410, IMG submission 206182) | Populus deltoides microbial communities from Bellville, Georgia, United States - Xylem-PdIQD-R3 | ecosystem: Host-associated > Plants > Phyllosphere > Stem > Wood/Secondary xylem...
ACTTAGAAAAATAAGATTAGATTTGTTATGTGAGTGGGTATAACAAATTTAAAATAAAAATTTATTTGAAGAATTAAAAATATTCTTGTTAGATTAGTTACCCACCAGATATCTTGTCGGTGATAAATACTATCTTGTCGGTGATAAAAACTCTTTAACATCTTAGGCAGTGTAAATTACAAATTACAGTAGATTAGGCTAATATTTGAAATTGAGATTAAACCAGTTTTTTTAATAATATTTTAATTTTTTTAATTTTAAATAATTTTTTAAAATTTTTTTAATATGTTGATATCAAAAATAAAATTTATAAAATAAAAAATATTATTTTAATATATTTCTAAATAAAAAAATTTAAAAAATATTTCCACTATTCTTTATAACGAAATAATTACCCGCCTGCAGGTATCAATATTTTGAATGTAAATTAGATAGGAGTAGGTTAACACCCTCTCCAAAAGTCAAGACTTTAACATGATAGCAAGTGGCCAGTGCAAGCTAATTAAGGGCAATAATGGTGGTGGCACAAAAGTCCACTTCTCATAATTATTATATCATGTTGTCGTCTTGATAAATAATGACAAATAAATAGGACTTTTTTTTTTTCAAACAGAGGATTAATTGGAAACGAAATTAAAAAAGAAAAGAAAAGATGGGAAGTAACCCTAATCTCGGCTAAAACTAGGATGGTATTGAGTATTTGCATGTCGAATTTTTTCTATATCCATTGTTATGTATTATTTAATATATATATATATATATATATATATCTTGGGTCATATTTAATAATATTTATACTATATTTATTATTCATCAGATAAAATAATCATATAAAAAATTCTATTTATTTATGTCATTTTAAATTGACATTGAATTTAACTTAAATTATCATTCATAAGGAAAAGACAATACATCCTTTTTATATATACACTAAAGCTTAAAAAATTTTAATTAGAAGAAAAATTAATCTGATCAAATTTAAAATTTATTTTGATCAAATTAATAAAGATAATACAATTAAATGAGTTTTGAACATTGAATTTTAAGGAGTATTAGAGAGAGTAATAATAATGATTTATTAAAGTATATTTTACTTGTATAAAGTTAGCTCATGCAGAATAGTGGAACTGTGGAAGAAAAACTATTAAATAAGTTTTGAGGCTAATATGCCATGATATCTCGAAATGAAGATCTTTGCCATATTCATTGGGAGTCAAAAGGGGTATGAAACAGCGTTTTGGCCTCTTACCGCTTTTTGCTTACCATATTGATTTTGGACTTCTCATCGTGGTGAGCCTCTCTTTCCTTCATTATTGAATTCCTTTCCATCTTCACCAGGCACGAAATCTTCAATAAGATCACTCACTCAGTACTGTTGCAAACATGGAAATTATGATTTCCAACGCTGCAAGTTCTATTAATCCTTAAGATGGATCCAACTATGATCAAGCCAAGGAAGTGAAACCATTCGATGAAACAAAAGCCGGTGTGAAGGAACTAGGAGACTCAGGTGTGCCCAACATTCCCAGGCTTTTTATCCGCCCATCAGAGAAAGTTCAAAAGTCGTCATCTAAGTCTAGCAATTTCGGCCTTCAGGTTCCAACGATAGACTTTGAAGGGTTTGGAAGTTCTCGGCGGATAGAGGTTGTGAATGAGATTCGCAAAGCATCAGAAAACTGGGGTTTCTTTCAAGTTGTTAATCGATCATGGGATTCCTGCTAGTGTCGCGGATGAGATGTTAGCAGGTGCAAGACGATTCCATGAGGAACCTCAAGAGGTGAAGCTTATCTTGTAGAGAAGAGGTTAGTGAATGTATCAGACAGTATATGATCAAGATCAGCAAGACACTATCTGAACTCTTACCTGAAGCACTCGGGCTTCGTTGCAATTACCTTTCAAGCATAGAATGCATGAAAACTGAGTCATTGGTGGGTCATTATTACCCTGCTTTCCCTGAACCAGCCTTGACGCTTGGCCTCAGTACCTAACATACAGACCCGTCCTTTTCTAAGTATAGTTCTGCAAGAAAACATGGATGGCCTCCAGGTTCGTCATCAGAATCAATGGATTGATGTCCCCTCTGCAGGGAGCTCTTCTAATAAATATAGGGGACTTAATGACTGCAGGTACGTAATAGTTTATGCAGCAACAGTTTTATTTGAGTTTGTCAAAGGGAGGCAACCTGCCTGTCTCGGACAAGCTCGAAAGGTCGAATTCAAGTACTGTCTTGCAATGAAACAAAGCATTGATCATATGACACTCTCTCTTGAGTGGTTGTACATGACATAAATGTCTGCAATTAAGTCCTCAAGATTGATAGAAATGGATCGAAAATCATAACTCACTATAACTTGATGTTGTCTAAAGTTTGATGACCTTTTCAGGACGTGGCTATCTTTGTCTCAGACATAGAATCATTCTAAATGTAATGACCTAAAAGTGTTGTTTTCTTCAATTTTAGCTTTTCACCAATGACAAGTTCACTAGATAGCTTGTAACACTAATAACATTCTCATTACCTTGTTGAAATTGTTGGTTGAGTTTGGATTACACAAAAGAATTAAACCTTGTGGTGAAGGATCCATTTTCAACCTTTTATGTGACATCGCGTTTGTATTTTTACTCTATGTGGAATTACTTGCCCGAGACACAGGCTCTTTTATACTTCTTACTTCAACAGCTTGCTTGAGGGCTTTTTGTTGTTCTTGAATGATTCCGAACACCAATCCAATTACTCTCTAATGTTTATAGAAATGATCATGGAAAGTGAAAGCATGGATCTGATCAGGTAAGAGCAAGAGTGGAAACTAAATCAAAAGAATGAGAGATTAATTAAGGAAAAGGTCAATTTTGTGTGTTTAAAATCACTTTCAATACTTAATGTATTCTTTCAACTCTTATGTATTCTTTCAATTCTTTCGACTGAGACTAATTCAAAGATGTAACAAAGAAAGAATTGAATGGATTCAATCATGCAGGCTAGAGTGGACCTAGGCAATAGTAAACAAAATTATCATACGAAGAGAACTGGGAGAGAAAGAGAGAGGGAGGGAGAGATTTGAGGATGGGATTGCATACCTTTCATGATGTCTCATAATTAAGGCTAGACCAGGAAGATCAAAAGTTCTGATGGGCCATTCCAGGTTACAATTTTTCTTATGCTTCAATTATGACCATCTGACTGCTCTAGTTAATTAGACACAAGCCCTTTACAGTAATCAGAAACTCTACTTCTGTAACCAAAACTAGCATCATCATCCGATTCTGCAAACATGGAAGTCACGATTTCCAATTTTGAAGAAGGCTTAAACTATGACATAGACAAGGAAGTGAAAGCAATCGATGCAACAAAAGCTGGTGTTAAGGGACTTGTTGATTCTGGTGTGACCAGGATTCCCAGGTGTTTTGTCCACCCACCAGAGAATGTGCTGAAGTCATCATCCAAGTCTAGCAATATCAGCCATCAGGTTCCAATTATAGACTTCGAAGGGTTTGAAAGTTGTCGGCGATCAGAGGTGGTAAATGAGATCCGGAAAGCATCAGAAGAATGGGGTTTCTTTCAAATTATTAACCACGGAACTCCAGTTGCTATCATGGATGAGATGTTAGCAGGGGTGAAACGATTCCACGAGCAAACCCAGGAAGCGAAGGCGGAGCTGTACTCTCGTGATCCTAAACAAAGAGTGAAGTTCTTCTATGGAGGAGTGGTTCTGACCAAAGAAACAGCGGTTTGGAGGGATACAGTGGCAATAAATTTTCAGGATGGTGAACTTGACCCTGAACTATATCCTGAAGTTTTAAGGTATTAGAACTTTGCAATAAGATCTAAAACTGTCTCTTTGTGAATTCATTTCTCTATGAGTTTTCCACTGGATTCAGCTAAACTTGTCTTGCAGAGAAGAGTTAAGTGAATACACAAAACACATGACCAAAATCAGCAAGACTCTGTCTGAGCTCTTATCAGAAGCACTCGGGCTTCGTTGTGACTACCTTTCAAGCATTGAATGCATGGATACTCAAGCATTGGCGGGTAACTATTACCCACTTTGTCCTGAACCAGACTTGACAATAGGCACTACCAAGCATACAGACCCTTCTTTTCTGACTATTCTTGTTCAAGACAACATGGGTGGCCTCCAAGTTCATCATCAAAATCAATGGGTAGATGTCCCACCTCTGCAAGGAGCACTTGTAGTAAATATAGGGGACTTAATGCAGGTAAAATTTCTTATATTTTCAGTTGATTAGGATTTTCCTCCTATGAACAAAATGATTTTGATTTTCTTTTTCAATATTTTTATGTGAGTCGGTCAAAGAGAGGCAACCTATCTCCCTTTGACAAAATAGAATGAGATCGCATCTAAACAAGAAAGTTAGATTATCACTATTCTGACGTTTTCAGAATTATAGTTTCAGAATTTGTGTCGCACCTTATCCGATGCAACGATATGAATCGTTAATGTTGAAGTCATGATGGGAAATGTGCCAAAAATTGTTTTCTAACTTCTACTGTGATGGATGATCTACATGTTGTTTCTTCATTTTGCAGCTTATCACTAATGACAAGTTCAGAAGTGTGCAGCATAGAGTTTTGGCTCAAGAAGTCGGACCCCGGACATCAGTAGCAAGCTTTTTCTTTCCAGGTGCAGCAAACAAATTGAAACCATATGGGGTAATAAAGGAGCTTCTCTCTGACGACACACCCATCTATAGGGCAACTCATTTGGCTGAATTCATGGGTCAATACATGTCCACAGGATCATCTATCTCAGTCCTTTCTCCTTTTAAAGTGACGAGGCCATGCTAGTTGCTTCACTATTTCTGCTGCGCGAATTTGTTGAATTTTCTCTTTCTTTCATGGATGTTGAACATCAATAAACAGCTTGTAACAGCATAATATTATCATCCAAAAGACTTAAACCTTACTGTGAGTGATCCATTTTCAACCTTTTGTGTGACTTTGCTTATATTTTTATTCTATGTTGGGTTGCCTACTGAAATGCATTCTTTTATACCTTTTACATTGGCAGCAACTTAGAGTTGTGTAATTGAATCATCCACTGCATTGATCATGCATGCCAGCTCTATTCAATCGAATAATTAACGAGATGAATTCAACTTCTTACAAGGCTTGAGCTCGTCATGCCAGCTTAAATGGGGTAGAGTTGAGGCGCTGTCTACTACTTTGGACATGAAGTTAGCCACAACTTTTATGTTAAAAGTCTTGAATCATCATCATCACTTGCATGTGATGATTATGTTCCTTCAAGTCTGAAGGAAATTCACTCCGCACAAAATACAGACTGAAGACTTGGCCTCCAGGTTACCTCATTTAGACTGGACCTTATTTCGGCCAGCTTGTCAGAAGCTCATAGGTTGCCTCTCTACTCATTTGTCTACTCAAATTAATAAAACTGTTGGCATATCAATTTTTCATAAAAGAAAATCTAAATCAATTATAAAAAAAAAACTTTACCTGCATGAAGTCCCCAATATTTACAATAATAGCTCCGTACAGAGGGGGGTCATGAATCCATTGATTCATGAGAACCTCCGTTCGCAGAGAATTTTTGAAGCCTTCAAAAACTATTTTTGGAACCTGAATGCTGATATTACTAGTATCTGAAGACGACTTCTACATTTTCTCTAATGGGTGGACAGAAATCCTGGGAATATTGCTCACACCAGGGTGTACTAGTTCCTTAACGCAAGCTTTTGTTTCTTCAAATGCCTTCACTTCCTTACCCCTATCATAGTTAGACTCTTCATCTTCGTTAATGGAATTTGCAGCATTATCTGAGACTTCCATGTTGAAAACAATGGCTGGTGATCGAGGACAAGGACTTGCGTATAATTAAATAGAGCTGTCAGGGGTGGCCATTCAAGCTCAATAAAGAAAATACATGCTGATGTTACAAAAACAAATATAATATGCTAGGCAAAGAGAACCGTACCTCCCTTTGACCTTTCTTTGCCCTATCACTGTACAGGGAAACCCGTAATCTGGCAGAATTTACAGCTCATCAATTCATGTATTGTCTATCTTAACCCTTTCTCATTTTAGAGCCCATGCTTGTTGCTTCACAATTTCTGCTGCACAAACTTGTTGAATTTTGATCTTTCTTTCATGCATGTTGAACATTAATAAGCAGCTTGTAACAGAATAACATTATTATCACCTTGCTGACATTGTTAGTCGGAAAGGGAATTAGGATCTATAAGAAACACTTCAATTAACCTCACGGTGACTGATCCATTATTAACCTTTATGGGAGTTTGCTTTTATATTTTTACTCTGTTGGGATCACTTGCCGAAATGCATTTTTTTGCACTACTTCCTTTTTGAACAGCTTGGTTGAAGGCTTTATTTTGCTGCTGTTGTTGTTGTTCTTGGTTGATTCTGAACACTTATCCTACTACTCATTACAAAAAGCCGCGCAAATTTTGTCATTCCACCACTCACTTTGTTCACTCTGGTAGATTTATGCCATAAGCTGCTCAAACGAAAACAGGAAATGGTAGAAGAATTTGATGACAATGGATGGATAAGTTCTATTACAGTGGAGAGAATTGTTTTCCAACTAGTTTCTACATTGGTTATTGGAAACAACAAGCATGAGCTAATCAAGCCAGCTTAAAATGAGAAAGTGCAGAGGTACTGTCTACTCCTCTGGACCTGATGCAAGCCATAAATTCAGCAATATGAGTTCCTCTATATTTCAGTGAGCCATCAGATAGAATCTCCTTTACTACCCCATATGGTTTGAATTGATTCGCTGCACTTGGATGGAAAAGCAGGCAACTGATGTCCTGGACCTGACATCTCCGACAAGAACTCTATGCTCCACACTTCCGAACTTGTCATTGGTGATAGCTACAAAATGGTGAAAACAACATTTTTTTATAGGATACTGAAATTATTTTCTGAAGAAAATGACAAAGTAAACTGTTTGTCTTAGCCTATGCTGATGACTTCTCCACATTCTCTGGTGCGTAGACAAAAAACCCTGGAATCTTAGTCACACCAGAGTCAACCAGTCCCTTGACACCAGCCTTTGTTTCCTCAAATGCCTTAAATTCCTTGGCTCTGTTGTAGTTGGAATCATCATATTCAGGAATGGAACTTGCAGCTTTGGCATTCAGGAGCACTTCCATGTTTGGCAACATTGGTAGGTGATTCAGGAGTAATCCATTTAACCATTTTTATTAAAACAAATCATTTTGTTTTTTTTTAATTTTTTTTTCTTAATGTTAACTCAGTGAGATTTGTAACATATTTGGCTAATCAACTAAGTTTTATTGAATAAATATATTGTCCAGTTAAATTAAAAATCAGAACCAAGTAAAGATTTACATCCTGAAATTCTAAATTAGATAGTTAAAATTACAACACAAAAACTTTATTAGAAATTCACGATTTTTAACTGACCAACGTTGATAGTATTGTTAATATTAATTCCTGAAATCTTCTCTGAATGGTCCATAAATATTTTATTTTACACAAGCTCAAAGTTTTATGTGAATATATACGTGTATATTTAACATTATTCAAAGAAACAGTAAGTGCACTAGGATTTTAAACATATATATTATATAATTCCAAAAGCAAAAATCAGTACATGAAAAATCTGGCATGTCTGTATAATATATATGTTCCACATTGGCTCCATGTGAAAAACAAGCATAACATAATGAATTCCATTTTTTTTTCAAATCCATATCTTGGATATATATGTTAATGATGTTTCCAGGTTCATATGGAATTTTCTAGCTGATAGAACTTCAATCTCAATGAAGAATGCAAGCTCTGATTGTTCAAAAGATTGCAACAACAATGGTGGTGACTGGTGAGTGCATGAAGGTAGAGGCAGATGGGAAGGGACTATTTCCACGACCAGGTAACTTACTGGCTAGAAGCTGCTAGTTTGGAATGGCAATCAAGGGCAGACCAAGTTAAAGGTGGCACTGAGGTTGCTTTGAGTGCGTAATCTTTTCTCTACCCACACACAGGTTATTGCCTTGCTCCAACGGACTCTGTACTTTGAAATTTCCTTCTACGGCTAGCTCTACTACCATATCTACGTATGAAGCAAAGAATCTAACTGCAGAAAGGATCGGTAAATTAGGACTGATAGATTGCTTATTCTGCTGCCGCGTATAAGAGTGAAAGCTGAATGTGTTAACATGAATGTTATGGAAAAGTAAACCGTACCTTGCATAAAATTTAGCATAGGTGCTATAAGATTTGAATTTTTCCCTGCCATTATTGCGTGATATGCTGTGTTACATCAATATGCTTTACTGCCTTCATAGATAGGATAGCAGCATGCCTTAACTGATCTGCTATTTTTTCTGTCTGCTCACACGACAGGGAAAGGACTTGCAATGCGGTTTCCATTACAGGTACGAACCTGCATATTCAACACGTCTGAACCATGAATCTGGAACTCGGAATGTGTTTCCATCAGATTCGTCCGATCCCATGGGGATGATGGATCCCATCTAGATACAAAGCAACTGGCGCACAACCCGGCTCCGGGCCTACATTGTGCAGGATGCAGTTTCTGATCGTCTAGTTTTGCCATAACAGAGGCTTACCTTGCAATTATTCATACAAGAGGTTATATGGCAAAGGCTTTGAAGCAGGATTGATTGATGATCCTAGTTTAGGTTGATTTTATGAATTACACTACCTAAAAATGGTAGGATCAAAGCTAAAAAACTTTTTCTCAATCACAATCCATTATAGAAATCACTAGTGTTTATTTTAACTTTGGCTTGGATGCTGCATTATTTGACTTGCATCCTCTTATCATACAGGGAACTCTTGTCATCGAATTCGATCCTTACGAATGGATTGTTCCTCAAGTCAATGTTTTCCAGTTGTGCAAAGCTAATGAAGTAGGTTATCCTTCTGAATTTTGATCATGACAGGAGTCAAATTACAACTTCCTTCCTCTTGGAACACAGTCTTTCTTGTTGGGATTTTAGGATTTGGGAAAATACATCAACTCTGTGGGTGATTGATTGTATTTTTGGTGCTCTATGAAAAATGAATTTTGAGCCAAATTTCCTGTTTAGAAAACATTAACTCTGTGGGTGATTGATTGTATTTCTGGTGCTCTATGAAAAATGAATTTCGAGACTCATTTCCTGTTTAGAAAATCCAAAGTCAAGGTAAAAACTCATTGATAAGAGGGTGAGAATTTATTCTATACTCAATATTTCTAGGCTCCGTAAATACCATCTAGCTCACTTTCAAGTCCAATATTGTTTGGCGTTACTATAAACTGAGCCTAAGTGAATATAAATTTGACAAATTATTAGAATTAATACCTCTTAAGTCTGGTTACATGTTGAGCTTAATTGGATATAAAGTTGATGAGCTGCAGGAACAATCATTCTTGGACTTAGTTGCGCACTAAATCTAATTAAGCATATGTTTGACGAGTTGTCAGGCTCGGCACTTTTAAGTTTGGTTGCATATCAAACCAATTAAGTATAGGTTTAGCAAATTATTAATTCATCACCCTTATACTTAATTACACGCTAAACCCTAATAATATGCATATATTATCCATTTAAGTTGATTTACATGATAAAATTAATATATTTTGTAAAAATTAAACAATGTTAGAATAAAGTCTAATATTTTCCTTTTCATCTTAACTCTTCAAATCATCTAGGAAATTCCATGCCTTTAATTACATACTTTTTAAATAATCATCTTTGGTAAAATAATATTAATTATTTAAAACAAATTTATTTCATTTTTTAAAAATAAATATTTCTTAAAAAAAATAATTTTGATTAATTCGACTAAACCATCGATTAATTTTGAATTAATATTTTTAAAACTTAACTTTGCTCTAAAGATGAATCAACTAAGTTCTAAGTATTTAGTATTGTGATGGATGCATGATAATATTTTTTTTAAAATATTTTTAATTAAAATTATATTAATTTTTTTTTATTTTTATATCAAAATTATAAAAAAATATTAAAAATAATTATTTTTTAAAAAAAAAACATTTTTTAAATTCCCTCCTACTCTCTTTCAAAAGCAAAAACAAACTTTTACCTCGAACCCCATTAATGAAAAACCAAGTATGATCAGATTTCATTGATCCACCCCAAACAGATCCGGGTCGGTCAAATCATCCTCCACGTAAACAATCCTCCTTCATAAACCATTGCTGACACTTAACACACGCCTTCTTCCTCTCCACCATTTCTTTCTCAGAAACACTTGAGATCTCAAACCTTGGCACCAAAAAGTAACACAAAATGGGTTTAGGCTTATTAGCTTCAAGGCTCATAAGACCTCAAACTGCTGCCCGAACCCTTCTTCTACGCTCCATCGTGACCAAACCGGAGCTTCAATCACCCGAACCCGCAACCGCCCCACAACCCGACCCAACACCTGGTCTTCCGCCGCGAACACCATTGGGTGGTGCCCGAGTTCACTTTCCGAACCCGGAAGATGCAATCGAAGTGTTTGTTGATGGGTACCCAGTGAAAATCCCGAAAGGGATGACTGTGTTACAAGCTTGTGAAGTTGCTGGTGTTGATATTCCGAGGTTTTGTTATCATAGTCGGTTGTCGATTGCTGGGAACTGTCGTATGTGTCTTGTGGAAGTGGAGAAGAGTCCTAAGCCTGTTGCTTCTTGCGCTATGCCTGCTCTTCCTGGTAGGTTTTTTGACTTTTTTTATCTGTCTTTTTAATTTGGATTGTCAATTTGGTGGAATTGAGTGGAATTTGTTTTAATCGTGAGTAAGGATCGGAATTTTTTGGTAATTCATTGTTAGGATTTTCCCCTTTTGTGTTTTTTTTCCTTGATATGATTAGTTTTTTTTTTTTTAATTATGAGTGGAATTTGTTTTAATTGTGAGTAAAGATTGGAAATTCTTGGTAATTTATGGTTAGGATTTTTCCCTTTTGTGAATTTTTTTTTTGTTGAAGTGATTAGTTTTTTAATTTTTTTTGTAGGTAGAAATGAATGATAATTTATGTCTGTGATTTGGCTGATTTTAATTAGAATTTGGAGTGTTGGACTTTTCTTTTTTGAGTTTTTGAGCTGGATGGTGAATTTGGTGGAAATGAGTGTAATTTGCGTGGATGTTGAATAAAGATTGGAAATTTTTGTTGTTTATTTGTAACTTGTATTTTGGGTTTTTATGACTTCTTTGGGGTTTGATTTTTTAACTGGTTTATTTGGTGTTTAATTTGGTAAAAATGAGTGCAATTTGTATGATTATTGATTGAAGAACAGAACATTTTGGATAATCGATGGTTTAGGCTTTTGGCTTTTTGTGATTTGGGTTCTTAGTTCCCTAATTACTCTATTGGTAGAAATGACTGCTAACTTTTGATGGTGATCGTGTGATCTTGATGGGCTTAAGTGGTAATTGGTGTTCATGTGGTTTAACTGGGTTTTCAATTTAGTTCTGGATATCCATTTACCAATCGAAAATGGGATTTAATTTTTTATATATAGTGTTATTTTTTTGGAAATTGGAATCTTATGGATCATTTCATTAAAAAGATTTAATTAGGCATCTGTTTGCTCAATTTTTATAATAGATTTGTGTCTTTGATGCCTTGAGTATGAAATGCAATGTAACAATGTGCTACATTTGGGGGTCTAGATTATGGTGTGCTTTAATTGTTTGATATATTGAACATTCTATTATTTATGATTTTTGCTTTCTCCCAAACAAGTCATGATGGGTAATTCGTTGTTCTTAAAGCTATTGTTTTTCTCGTTGCTTTTTTTTTCCCTGGAGGTTCATTTAGATGTGTATTATTTTGTCTCATTTTTGTTTAGTTCACCTTTTCAAGTTTGCAGGTGATCTCTTTTGCTCTTTTGATTTTTTCCTTGTTTTCTGCTTTTGTGACTGAGAAACTTGTTGGTTTTAGTTTCTTGCCATGTGCTCAGCAGAAAATTTTGTTTTTATTTTATTATGATTGATTTAATGTTTCTAGTTTTTTGGTTTGTTTTTGCTGTCAATGTTTCTGATTTATTTGCTACTTCAAAAGCTTCATCACACACACACAGATATATGATTCATCTCAGATTTGATTTATGGCATGCATTGTATATGCAAATGCATTTTGATTTGCTTATATAATTATAAGAAATGGCTATTTTATGATGCAAGCTCTTTGTATGAATTTGCATGTATCCTTAGTTTTTCCCTTTTGTTTCATAATCTTTTTTTTTTTTAGGATCTTTTGGTTTCTTAATTTGTTGATTGAAGTTTCAGGATTGCATAGTTTAAGAATATGTATTCTCTTTAGCGTCTGTTTTATTTCTTAATGATGTTTCATTTATCAGAGGGTTTATATTGTAGGAATGAAGATTAAGACAGACACACCTGTGGCAAAGAAAGCACGAGAAGGGGTTATGGAATTTTTGCTGATGAATCACCCATTAGATTGTCCAATTTGTGATCAAGGTGGAGAGTGTGATCTTCAGGATCAGTCTATGGCATTTGGATCTGATCGTGGCAGGTTCACTGAAGTGAAGCGATCAGTTGTCGATAAGAATCTTGGCCCTTTGGTGAAGACTGTGATGACTCGTTGCATTCAGTGTACAAGGTTTGATTCTGAAACCACTTGTTCATGTTATCTATTATACGAACATGATTATTTTGCATCATCAAACATTTGTTTTGTGCAAGCAGCGTTGAATATGACAGCATATATGTGCATATTCTTTAAAGCAATAATTTGACTTTAGGAGTGCAATGCAATTGCTTCTGTTTAGCCTTTTCAATTAGGATAAATTTCATACTTTGGACAAAAATCTTCATGCTGCAAAGAGTTACCAGATCTTGTCAGTGAGTCATTTTCTATTATTCCCCATTGTGGTTGATTTTTCTTTTCTGTTTTTGATGAATGATACACTGAGACCTTGCTAGGGTTTGAATCCTGGACTTTGACCCCATGATTAAGGTTTTAAGAGATTACTTCGTGCAAATTGGGTTAGACTCCACTGCTCATTTCATACTTGATTTTTTATCTGTTTTCAGTCTTCCACTTAAGGAAGCTAGTGTAATCCTTGCCATCGTTCTGACTTATCAAGAAATCCAATCTCTATTCAATATGATAATATTCTTTTATTGTTCTGTTTCTTAGATGTGTTCACCTTTGACATCTAGTAGTTTGCGTTTTCATGCTTTTGTCACCTCTCCCTGTTCTAAATACATTTGAAAGAAATTTATGTGGCATGTCCCACATTGATGAATAGAATAATTCCTAAATTAGTTCTGCATGCAATGGAAAAACTTTTATCCTTTACCCCCTTTTATGATTAACTTGTTCAGAAGCCAACAGGTTTTGGTGTTTTTCTTTTTAACCAACTTATTTGGTCTTGGATAATCTTCCTTTTACTTTCTTGGTTAATCCATTTTAGCATTTCATATGTTGTTTCATTGATTTTTTTTCACTCTAGTGATGTGATGAAGTTAGGTCATGTGCTGTGGGTTACTGCATAAAAATGAATCTTTGATGTAATTGCATGTGAACGCAGCTTTGCCAAATTATTTGATCTGTAAGCTTTGCTAATGATTGAAGATGCAGTTGATGTCTTTGTAATTTGCCATAAACTTGTAATAAATCTTTGATGCAATTGCATGTGAATGCAGCTTTGCAATATTAGTTGATCTGTAAGCTTTGCTAATGGTTGAAGTTGAAGTTGCAGTTGCAGTTGATGTCTTTGGAATTTGCCATCAACTTGTTCTTGTTTTCTGTCAGCATTTATACATCTTGATTATAGTTTTGTGCACACTGTGCTATCTTATGATGTGAACTCAAATATTCTTTTGGGACCCTACAGGTGTGTGAGGTTTGCAACAGAAGTTGCTGGGGTTCAGGATCTTGGCATGTTAGGTCGTGGCAGTGGAGAAGAAATTGGAACTTATGTTGAAAAACTTATGACAAGTGAACTATCTGGAAATGTGATAGATATCTGTCCTGTGGGAGCCCTTACCTCAAAACCTTTTGCATTTAAAGCTCGAAATTGGGAGTTGAAAGGTACAGAGACCATTGATGTCTCTGATGCAGTTGGATCCAACATCCGGATTGATAGCAGAGGTCCAGAGGTCCTGCGCATCACTCCACGGTTAAATGAGGTAGATTCCCTGCACTGCAGTGTGTTATTTTCATTATTTTTCAGATATTTTTTTGGTTGGGCTAACCAAAACGTCAACTTGCTTCCTTCTAAAACAAATTTGTCTTGTTCTTTGAAGGGCTCAGAATTTTTTGTGAATAGGAAATAAGGCTATTGTTTTATATTTGGCAATTAGGTTTACCAAGTGGCATTGCATTTTATCTTCGTTCTGGTGTTGACAAGGATTTTATGAGTTCAATAAATGTTAAACTATACAAAATCCATCAATTTACTTGTAGATTCTTTGCTTGAGAGGGTATGAATAGATCAACAGCTTAATTGTAGCATTCTAAGAGGCTGCTGTGCTTATTCTAGTTTTATGTTATGCAAAATAAGTTATTGTTCAGTGATGTTAGACCCGCTGTTTCAGTTTGTGAAGGACTACTGGGTCCTCTTAACTTGTTTCTTTCAACAGATTGATTTATGATCTTATTGCTTTGATTTCTTTCAAGTGAATTACTTCGAAGACAATCAAGCTGATTAATTCTGGCTCTTTTGTTGTGTATTTTACATAAATTAATTATGGGGCAAAGCACTTCAATATACTCTGTTTTAAATATCCTACTATGATTATAATAGATTAAAAAGGTGAAGAAAAAAAGATCAATAATTTCTGCTTTTATGTCATGGATTTTTAATTGTTTTTTGGTGTACAAGACTGCAAGGCCTGTTCATGATTTTGGACTGGCCTATTTCAGGATATAAATGAAGAATGGATATCAGACAAGACTCGGTTTTGCTATGATGGTCTAAAGAGGCAGAGGCTAAATGATCCTATGATTCGTGGCACAGATGGGCGCTTCAAGGTCGTGAGCTGGCATGATGCCTTAGCTGTGGTTGCTGAGATTGCCCATCAAGTTAAACCAGAGGAAATAGTGGGGATTGCTGGTAAACTATGTGATGCTGAATCCATGATGGCGCTGAAAGATTTCTTAAACAAAATGGGGTCAAATAATGTGTGGTGTGAAGGAAATGGACCTAGCCCAAATGCTGATCTTCGATCTGGATATATCATGAACTGTGGCATTAGTGGTCTTGAGAATGCAGATGTTTTCCTCTTGGTTGGCACCCAGGTAATCGTATGGACATTTTTAGTCATTTATAGAATGGAACTCTTAGATTTCAGCTGTGCTTTGTGCTATTTCTTTGTGTATGACTTCACAGCCATTAATTTGTCTTCTGTTTGTATGACGTCTTGAATTTGTTCTTTGCACTTGTACACTGTTTTACACTTTTTCCTTGCCACATTGACTTCGAAATAATCTTGTTTCCAAGGCATTTGGGTTCATTGAGACTTTGTCATTATCTCATAAATTTTTTGCTGAATTGTCAGCCAAGGGTAGAAGCTGCCATGGTTAATGCCAGAATCCGCAAGACAGTTCGAGGAAGCAATGCTAAGGTTGCTTATGTTGGCCCTCCGACAGAATTCAACTATGATTGTGAGCATCTAGGCACTGGTCCTGAAACTCTTACTGAAATTGCAGAGGGTCGCCACCCATTTTGCTCAACACTTTCAAATGCCAAAAACCCTGCCATCGTTGTTGGTGCTGGACTCTTTGAGAGATCAGACAAGGATGCAATTTTCTCTGCTGTTGAAACCATTGCGAAAAATGGAAATGTTGTAAGACCTGATTGGAATGGTTTCAATGTGCTGCTTCTCAATGCTGCCCAAGCTGCAGCACTTGACCTTGGACTTGTGCCAGAATCTATCCAAAGTATTGAGAGCGCCAAATTTGTGTATCTGATGGGTGCTGATGATGTGGATTTGGAAAAGCTTCCAAGTGATGCCTTCGTTGTTTATCAGGGGCACCATGGGGACCGAGGCGTGTACCGTGCCAATGTAATTCTCCCAGCATCAGCATTCAGTGAGAAAGAAGGGACATATGAAAACACAGAAGGGTGTGCGCAGCAGACTTTGCCTGCAGTTCCAACAGTTGGTGATTCCAGGGATGATTGGAAGATAATTCGAGCTCTTTCTGAGGTAGCAGGGGTGCAGTTGCCCTATGATACAATTGGGGCTGTCCGATCTCGGATTAGGACTGTTGCACCAAACCTCTTGAGCATCGACGAGAGAGAGCCAGCTACCTTTTGGGCTTCATTGAAGCCTGAGGTTAATCAGAAGATGAATTCAACTCCTTTCCAGGCTGCTATAGAGAATTTCTATATGACTGATTCTATTACCAGGGCATCAAAGATAATGGCTCAATGCAGTTCACTGCTGCTAAAGAAGTGAGTTCTTGATTTGTTTTATCCTTCCAAAAAACTTGCAAATTCACTTTTATTTGTATAATCATTCAAGCCGTGGCCTTGTTTGGCAAAGGGACAAGCTTGTGGAACTTTGGAAGTACATCCAATAAGGTTACTTTTGGATTCTGTTTATTTCACTGTAACATGTCCAATGTAATAGCATTTCCCTGTAACCTTTTTGTGTGTAAGACACTGAACTTCCCAGGTTTTTTTTGGCTCAATCTTATAAGATGCTCCAGTTTGCGGCAGCATCTGCTTTTGTTCACCAATTCTATTTAATAAAGAAACATCCTCGTGGAGTGAAGTTATCTTTTTAGTTAATTCTTATCCATGGTGGGCTAGTGTGTTAATTATAAAAGCAGGTTGTCTCCTCATTACCTGATAAGCTCTTTGTTCACAACTGTTGAAAACCATATTCAAGGAGTTTCCTTTTAGTAGTTTCAAGTAGTTCAATGTTTGGTCTCTAACCCTCCACGAGTGCATTTTGCCATCTTCATTGCAAGCTTCTGTAGCTTCTTACCCTTTAAGCATCTTGCCATGATCTCAACCCATTTGCTATGCGGTATGGACACCAATTTGTCCCACTTTAGCAAACTATAAGGTGCTACTTTGGCAGTTAGGGACAATCTAGCAATGAAGAAGGAATGCCTACCTCCTTCATGCATTACAAGATTCATTGGATTTTACATCAAATTAAAAAGGGCTGTTGAGTAGAAGACTCGGTATTTGAAGATATTTGAAAACAACAAAAAAGAAAACAATTGGAGATATTTGAAGCACGTCGTGTTGCACATTGATCATGGAAACATCTCATAAAACTAGAGTAATTATTTATTTTGCTCCTTAAATTCATCTAAAATTGATAGTGTTGCTCATAGACGATCAGAAGCATTATTTCTACAAGTTCCATGGCCAGTAATATCAGTTTCCTGTGACTCTGTCAAGTTCATGAGCAGACTTGGTATCGTCTTGAGAAGCAGAATCAGCATTTCCACAACAAATTTTCATAATATTATTACAGCATCTACTAAATTGAAGCGTGCTAAAAGTGGCTCCATGACTAACACCAGTTGTTGCAGTAACAACTGGTGTTAGTCAAACTGATTGGATGATGGGGGTTGGACATGAGGTTTGAAAGATTTTCCATGATGTTACCAGCACTGTTTACCTATAAAATCTAAAAGGAGGAGCCATTGGCATCTGTTAAGGCATTTTTTATTGTTTCTTGTAAATCAGGGAGAATCAAGCTCAAGACTTGTTGATTAGTCTAGTTCTAATCACTGTCTTTTAAGTGCATTGATTAATTAAAAATGCAAGTCAATCTTGTTTTTTTTTTCATAGAGCATTTACCTGATCTTTATGTTTTCATCTCATAATTGAAGGTTTAATCAAGGTTATGCATGCTGATGTTACAGCCAGATTAGAAGGGGTGATTATGCATAACAGAGAGGATCCTGTAATTCCAATAGGTGCCAGCAAATGGTCATCAGTTGACTACTCACCATCCAAAGTCTAGTGCCATAATATCTTTGAATTGTCATCCCCTCCTTTGGCCACTTCTATGTCATCCTCTGACGCTAAACCAAGGAAGCCTGCACTTTTGCTGATTAGTAACATCAATTCTGGAAACAGAACATCTTGTTCTCACCAGTATTTCATCAGTGAGAAAACGAGAATTACATCATCAGTATAATTTCCTACTCCATTCCTTTCCTTCTATGGCTATGGATCGATGGCATTACTATCATTTCCTTTGATAATGAAAACCAAAAAGGATTTTCAGAAAGGAGAATCTGATTAAAGATTGATTCCTGCAAAGAACTTTCAGAATGCCCTGAAGTGGCTTCTGGAGGAATGTCTGGCAGATGACTACTTGGTGTTCTACTTCTCAGGACATGCATTCAGAGTTCTAGCAACCTGATTTCAATGTCGATGCCCCAACTAGGAAAATCAGAATTCAGAGTTCTAGCTAAATGTTATCAAGAACACACCAGAAGATCCTCAAAATGAAGATATTTATGATTTATAAAATAAGACAAACAAAGATAGTATGAAGTAGAATTGCAAGTACAAGGTAATGGTAACTCAAGGTTCATGTGGTCTCGCTCTTGTAATTTACAAGGCTAAGTAAAGAAAGAAAAGGCATGAACAACAATTTCACCAAAAGAAAATACGCGGGGAAGGAAATTAAGATGAAATCTTTATACCCATAAATGCAATGCCAAAAAGTTCAATTGCTGTAATCTATTACAATCCCCAATGTCCCTGTCATTCCAATGTTGATGAGTCCAATCCATCCTTTTTTCAGTTGATTTCAATGTCAGGGATGTGAGCTATCTTAGGCCAGTCCTTTCCTCTCTCTTTCTCGCACCTTTTCTCTAAATTTGGACAATCGTAGATCACTAGAGATAGGAGAGAAGTGAGATGTTGGATACTATCTGGCAATGAATTCAGCTTTGGACATCGATAAAGCCCCAAATACTCAAGTGCTGTCAGATGTCGCACTCCCTCTGTTAGGTATGCAAATTGATTACAACCTTGAATCAAAAAGCGACGAAGAGAAGATAAGCCACACAGCCCATTCATTGGCAAAGAATTTAATCTCCCACAATCAGCTATGTGTAAAACCTCCAGAGAAGTGAGGTTCCGAAGACCTTCCTCTGGCAAGCTTTCAAGTTCATCACACCACTGAATCGACAAGCTTTTAAGAGCAGAAAGGTTATCTAATACCTTATTTGACAAAGATTGTAGATTTTGCAGATAAAAAATTCGTAAATCCTCAAGGAGCGTATGATTTTGCAATAACCCATCGGGAAGCTCCCTCACGTTGGGAATCCATGAAATATGAAGAGAAGTGATAGAAACAAGATTCCGAACTGACATCAGCAATGACACATTCCCTCCCTGGATATCTAATTTTTTTATAGAGGGTATAGTTGGTATTTCGTTCAACACAGGGCAATCAACTATGTTCAATTCTCGAAGGCGAGGAAAAGTACACGCAGCCCATTGCTCTAATCTCTCCATTGAATCGAAAGTCAGCGTCTCCAAAGATGGGAATGGATCTTGCTCATCTCCATACACATTGTTGTCAATACACTTCACACCATCCATTGCATGTAACTTAAGATTCTTGAGGAACTGCAGTTTCCCGAATGGTGGAAGTTGTTCACAGTTATGACATGCTTTTAGCTCCATCTCCACTAGATTTGGTAGCATCAAGTTCAAGTTCATCATCCAATTATTTGGAAATTTTGAACCACCATATCCAACTAACCTCAACTTCTTCAGATTTGAATGAGGCTGAAGCCCTTCAAGGACCTCCTGCTCATTATTTGGTAGTGAACGCATAATGAAAGCTCCATTCACTTGCCATGATAAAGTCAATGATAGAAGAGCTGCCTTCAACTTCAAATTGGCAGTTCTTGCATCTGTTGAATTCTTAACATTATCAAGATCTGTGATACTCAATTCACCAGCAAGATTATTCAGCCTTTCCAGCTCCCCTATGAAACGACCATCCTCCTTGCCCACAATGAACAAGGTAAGCTTTCGCAGGCATATCAATTGCCCCATTCCACAAGGCATAAATCGAAGTGAATGGCAACCCGTGATGTCAAGATATACGAGACTTTTCATCTCCTTCATACCTTTCGGTAATTGGATGAGTTCTCTGCAATCTCTCAGATCTAGTGTCTGGAGGTTTTGGAGAGAGGTTATACATTCAGGCAGTGTTGTGATCCAGGAGCCTGACACATCTAGATACCTTAGATGTTTCAAATCACAAATTGACTTTGGCAATTTCTTCACCCGGACATTTCTTAAACTCAAGGCTCGATGTTTTTTACTAGAAGAATACATATTAAGGCTCTTTCCCCATCGCTTTTGAATCCAATCATAATCCACCAAAAGACATGAGCGCAGTGAATGGACATTGAGAAGTTTTTCTTCCGGAGGAGCTACTTGTCTGTGGTTAAAAGCTACATGACGAACAGTTTTAGGAATTTCCAACTCCTCATGGCCTTCGGTGTTATAGCATTCTTGTACTGCAATGGATTGAGCAAGATCATGCATAAGATCATGCATTTTACATGTTATGTTGCCAAATCCATCATCCTCGACCTCTTGCAGAAATGACCTTCCCACTAGTTCATTGAATATCTCAATGCCCATGACGTGCAAATCCATTTCTTTTTTGCAAGAAATAAAACCATTTGCCATCCACAAAGCAACCAACTCCTCCCTCCTCATCACGTGATCTTTTGGAAATATAGCGCAATACGCAAAGCATTGCTTCAAATGTGGTGATAGATTAGTGTAACTCAACCTCAAAGCAGGTAAAATCTTGCTTGCTTCTTCTCTTAGATCCCAAATCTCACTTTCTTTGACAGCTATCCACTGATCTTCATTATCTTTAAGCCGCATTAGGTTCCCGAGTGCCTTTATAGCTAAAGGAACACCACCACACTTCTTCACTATTGATACTCCAATGGCTTCCAGGTGTGCCCACTCCTCTGTCCTTCTCATCCAAAATGCAAGCCGTTGAAACAAATGCCAAGAATCTTCTTCAGACAATCTCCCCATTTGCTGGACAAAAGCTGTTGCCATTCTACGAGCAACCATCTCAATGCGCGTAGTTACTAACACAGCACTACCTTTAGCTCCGGACCTTAATACCTCTTTCAATTTATTCCACCTATCATCATAATCATCCCACACATCATCTAATACAAGCAAAAACTTTTTTCCAGTTAACTTTTGTTGGAGGCGTTGTTGCAAGGGATCCAATTCTTGAATATCACATGAAGCACCATCAATGGACTCTATGATGGCTCTTGTTAATCTTCTTACATCGAAATCAGTAGATACGCACACCCAGATCCTCAAACTGAAATGTTGTTTAACCCTTTCTTCATTGTAGACCATTTGAGAAAGTGTTGTTTTCCCGAGTCCCCCCATTCCCCATATAGCATAAATAGGGAGATTGTCTGCATTTGCGAGCAGGATGTTGACTAGTTCTTCTTTCTCCTTGCCTCTTCCATAAATTTCTGATTCATTCACGAGTGAGCTGGTAAGCCGCCAATCGTAGGTATCAGCTGCTGTGTCCCCAACTTGTGGTGTTAAATTGAACTTGTTTTTCTCATTGGCAATGGCATCCAGTTTTTCTCTCACATTTTTCAATTTAAGCCCCATTTTCAATCGAAAAACTAGTGGATTATGACCAAAAGAAAAGAAGGATCTTACTCGATTTTTGAGATCTCTTCGCTGCAGAAGCCACTGAGCTTCAATTGCAAACTCATCCAGTACATCATCAACAACATAAGCTGCATCCTTGAGGTCGCTGAGCCACACCTTGATAGGCTCACTCTTCCACTGCTTCTCCTCTGCATCTTGCAGCACAGCTTGAATGGTTCTGAACGTGCGCTTGAGATTTTCAAGCTCGGTCCTTAGGCCCCCAGCAAGTCCAAGATCTTGAAGAATTGGGGAACTCAAGTTCCCCATGATTGTACTCGCGAGAGCAGAAAGAATTGCATCAGCCATAGATTGTTGAGAAGAAGAAGTAGAAAAGGTGCAAGGACAACTAAAAGCAGGGGACGTGAGCAAGAAATGGTAAGTAAATATGAGAAATGGAAAGGGTGAAAGTGTTTCGTGATGGGATTTACTTCTGCTATCGATCTCTTTTTATTACTGATTTTAGTGTGGTGGTTCAATTTTATCAAAATATTAAAACTGCAGTCTCTTTAACTATACTGATTAGGCTCCACACGGTGCAGACTTGACTAGCCATGCCTGTCTGTATTAAAGCATTGAGGTTTCTGAGAAGCACCACGCCTGTGATTTGAAGACAACATTCCACCTTGATTTTTCCGGCGCTTGCCAACCCGCGTGCTAGTGTTGAATAAAATATACAATCACTATCAAACTTATATATTTAAAAAATAATAATTGAATATAATTTTTGCTAGTGTTGAAATTTATAACCATGGGTTCATGGGACACAGATACGAGTTCTTAAATCATATTATGCCTTCAGGTTCTTTGACAATTGCAGATTACTTTAAGGGTGCTCAACGTAATAGGAAGAAAAATGAATAAATTTTTTATTTTTTTCCCCTTTGGTTTTACATTTCGGTTTGACTAAAAAATACATTATCAATCCTTATATATATTTTTTTGTTTATAAAGTTTTTAGTATAGCCTGTACGAGCTCGGTCAATAATCTAGTTTCACTGATATATTAAACTATCCATGATTAATCATTTAGGAATCCATGATTAATCATTTAGGATTAATGATTCAAGGGAAAAGCATGGAGTAATTTCAAGTGTATAAAGTAACTTTATTAAATCCAGTCACAACTAGAGATGTGATCTGCATTACCTCAAAACAAAATCTTTTTAAACCATTTCCAGGCACTGGAAATCTGGGTATCCATGAAGGTGATTGAAGTTAAGATTCCATTATTCAACACAAAATGCAGAATCAATCATAAGACAAGCAAGCAAAGGAATAACATCCCTTGCAGCCTCAAATACAAATGGAAACAAATTGAAAGATATCCATCCTACAGACAAATCTTTCCAAGGTTCCTTGTAAGTACTACACTTCAGAATATTATGATTAATGAAAACCTAGCCTCTTTAACAAGTACTACTACTAACAACATTATTTTGTCTGAGGTGTTGCTTGAGATTCTCATGGCTTCCACAGGATGGTGGTTTCTACAATCATGGAAGTCGCAACATATAGATCCATGTTTGAAGCAGGCCTTATGTCCTCATAATACCCCTTTCCTTCTCTCTCCATGTCACGGCCAACACAAATGGAAGCTTTGCGATTAGCAAACCCTGTCAATCGGACAGGATGTAAAGAAACTAATGTAAGACATCTTATAATAAGAGAACTTAAGCAGTAAGGAAATTGTTTCTTTTCCCTCTTACCCAATTGAAAGTACCAATATCCTCTGTTTCGTGCCGCCGTCCGGTAAGTCTCTGCTCAATCCCCTTCTCCATAGACTGCATTATGCTCTTTATGCCTCAGACCAAGCTTTTCAATTGCTTTCTTGATGACTTCACAGCCTCCTTCATTTCTCATAGACATAGCACTGAAAATGTGAAGGATTTTCAAGTATAAGATAAAAAATAATATATATTAACATGGTCACTCATCTTGATTTCTTTATTTGGTGCATAAGATGTTGGGAGATTGAAAAACTTATTTGATGTAGCCTAGCCGAGTTAATGATCCAGATCCCAACATTTTCTTGTTTTTTTAAATATGTTTGGTTCATTTGGTCTCTCGTTCTTGCAATTTACAAGGATAAGTAAAGAAAGAAGAGGCATGAATAGCAATTTCACCAAAAGAAAATATGTGGGGAAGGAAATTACATAAAATCTTTATACCCATAAATGCGATGCCAAAAAGTCCAATCTTTATACAGTAATCTATCACAATCCCCAATGTCCCCATCATTCCAGTGTTGATGATCATATATGGTATAAAATCCAAATAAAAAGAATAATTAGGAATTAAATTAAAGAAAAAAATAAATTAAAAAATAACAATAAAAAAAATATGAACTATTATTTGATAAAAAAATTAAATAAAATAAAATGTTGAGAGTTAAAAATAAAAAAAAAACCAAGAAAATAATAAGAAAACAAAAATCAAACGAATAAAGACTAAATTGAATACAAAAACTATATGAAACAAAATTTTTAGGTTTGAAATTAAAAAAAAACTTCAAAAAGTATTACAAGCAAAACAAATAGTAATAAAAAGAATGAGAACTAAAATTAATAGAAATAAAAACTAGAGGACACAATCAATTTTTGAAAGGGCTGACATTAATTTCTAAGTTAAGAGAAAAAAAAAAGAGAGGAAAAGAAAAAAAAACTCATCAGAGCCCAATCGCACATCTACCGTTAACACACATCTCGCCAATACGAAGCGGACAATGCGCCACTCGAAACATCATCGTAGATGACTGATTTTGGTCACCGGACGACCTTGTATGTGCTAACACGTGAGTTGCACACGTCAACAGTTTTTTTTATAGTATTTATTTTTTAAATTACCAAACAGCCCCTAGGTCAACCTAAAAATAAGAAAAATAACAACCCGCCCTTTGGAACCATATTTATATATTTTTTATTTTAAAGACAGTTTTGTCACTTCACTATCCTTAAAATTAAAATAAAAAGATACTTAAGTTGTAAAGAGAAGATTCATCACCCTAGATAAATTAAAAATATATATATTTTATCTGTTCTCAAATAGTATTGACTGAAAAATTCTTAATTAAAAAGAAATAAAATTTAAAAAAAATTTCAAATCTTATTTTAACGATAAATGACTATTATATGTATTCCAAGATTAGAAAGTTTTACGTGAGAAGTTTTGTTTTGAAATAACTACTGCTGTTTTCATCTATTTTTCAATGATACATCCACTTTTATTAAGTATGTATTTAATTGCAAAGTTGATGAAG
>Ga0325410_1001624_pt1 | contig 24894 bp, 19 predicted proteins | sample PopdelMetagenome_16_FD_206182 | JGI IMG/M metagenome (GOLD analysis project Ga0325410, IMG submission 206182) | Populus deltoides microbial communities from Bellville, Georgia, United States - Xylem-PdIQD-R3 | ecosystem: Host-associated > Plants > Phyllosphere > Stem > Wood/Secondary xylem...
TTTGGCTGCAGTTTGGGAGGGGAGAGGTGGGATGGGAAAGAAGAAGAAGGAGAAACAGAGGAAGAGAGTGTCGGCAGATGGGTGCATATAATGGTTTTTTCCGACGGAATCACCGACGGATTACTTCCGTCGGTGATTCCATCGGTGACAACGCCACGTCACTGTACGGCTATCTCAATGTTAAATACATTGATTATTGGTAATTCAGATGAATACTTTACTTACTAGTCGATTCTGGTGCAGGGTTATGGAGATCAAACCTCTAGCATAGGTAGCAGGGACCCTTGCATCTAAGGAGTCGCTATCGCACCTGTTTTGCCGATTTTTCTCTCTAATCTCCTTGTAGTTATGTCTCGCCCACCGATCACACTCTCCTCCCACACCTTTCTATCCATCCAGCTAGGCTTTGATTTCTTCCAATTGGAAGGATTATCGGGGTTGTGCAAATCCCTTGCTTGTTTCCACAGGAAGCCCATGTAAGTGGGGAAGCACTCGGTAAAGTGGCGGTCCCAAGCTCGCCTAAGAATCAGTACGGTTCAAATGACTCATGTGAACATAAAGGACATGGTAATGAAGTCTTGCAAATAAATTTTTTTAAAAATGTATTTATTAGTTATTGAAGGAAGGACAATAGATTCCCACTCTTGCAAGTCCTCCTGCAAATCAGATTGCAGAGTTTGAAATCAGATTGCAGAGTTTGACCTTAACATAACTTGCAGAGTTTTAGTTTAACTCCAACACAAGTTGCAGAGCTTTCTTTCTACTGCAATGTTATGTTGCCCTACATATAATTGTTAGGATAATAGTTAATAGAGATAAACTCTGAATTGATCATGAACACAACTTCCTCTACTGTAACAGAAAACAAGTGTATCTATACCTCTGCTGCTGTAACAGAAAATTACAAATAAAAATTCTTCTTTCCCTTTGTTTTTTCATGGTATCAAAATAGGTCCTTAATATCCTGTTGATTGTTTAAAAAACCTATTGAAGATCCATTCAAGATGGATAATGCTAATGGTACCAACAAATCCTGCAATATGTCAGAAAGAGAGCCGAATCCTAATCAACGTTTAGGCTCAGTTTTGTTAAATGAATTTAATTATCTTCATTGGTCAAGAGTTGTGACAATTGCTTTTGGTGGTAGATCTAAACTTGGCTATGTCAATGGTCATATTAGATCTCCTGATTCTCCTTCATAAGCTTATGAAGCTTGATAATGCAAGTACCAACTTGTTATGTCTTGGTTACTTAACTTTATGGAAAATTATATTGCTGAAATATTCAGCTACTCAGAATCTTCTTTTGAACTATGGAAAGTGGTGAAAGAGATGTATGGCAACCAGAACAATGCAACTCATATCTTCCAAATTAATAGAAATCTTGCTAATCTGCAACAAGATGGCAAGATCTACGTTCAATTACTTGGAACCCTAAAAGGTATATGGAGTGAACTTGCACTATATCTTCCCCACACGATTGATGCAGCAGAATTAAAAAAAACATGAAGAGGAGGACAAGATCTTTTAGCTTTTAGCTAGTCTCAGTTCAGACTATGAAGATCTCTGCAGTAGGATCCTCATGAATCCTGATCTTCCATCCCTTATTAGTGTGTGCGCTCCTATCCAATGAGAAGAAGCTCGCAAAAAGGTTATGAATTCTGACTCTAAATTTCTTTATTAGAATATGCGTATGTTGTCAATAGGTCAATGAACAATGACGGACCTTATAAGGGTAAACAAACTCAGTTGAAGTGCTACCATTGTCATAATATTGGCCATTATATTAGGAGGTGTTAGATCCTTCATCCAGAGCTAAAGCCGAATTTTGAGAAAGAGAAGAGATCTCAAAGGAGCAACGAAACCAAGAGTCACGTTGTTGATGCTTACTTCACCAGTTCTCCTATCAGTAATTTTGAGAATTTCTCTATCAACTCATCTGCTTTTCTCAATGACTTTGCTGCATATCTTAAGAAAAAGGGTGATACTGCCAGAATAGCATTTGCCCCTGATTTTGTGGCATTTCTTGGTAAGTTTGTGGGCTTCCTTGCAAACTATGCTCACCTCTCACAAAAAAACACATAAGGTATTTTCACTGCATTTAAAATTGTCTTGGAAACTAGTCCTGTGCATAATTTTCTTTTATTATAGCTAGTACTCTGCTCACCTCTCGCAAGAAAACACATAGCTTTCTATGTTAGTTAATTAGTTTAGTTTGACAAAGTTATGAGATTTTTTTTTATTGCTTTGCTAATTGAGAAAAGGTTAAAAAATAAAAATAAAAAGGCAATTGTCTCTCTCCTCCATATATACAAGAGATCCTTTCACTTTACTATGTAGAATCTGACAAACGAGAACAAGATGTAAAGACCAGCTAAAATCCCAAACTTTTTTTTATCATTTAGGGTTTGTTTTAGATTATGCTAACGGTGATAGTTTAAAGTGTTTTTCTACTAAGAAATGTATCAAAGTAAAATCTTTTTATTTTTTTAAAATTATTTTTGACATTAGCACATCAAAACAATATGAAAATATAAAAAAAATTCATTTTATATAAAAAAAATTAAATTTTGAGGGAAAACGGTTTGCACCACATTCCCAAACACTCTTTTACTACATTAGTAGCTGGTATAATCCAATTTTGAACTCATCAAAAAAAAATTGAATGTTATTTTTTTTATTTAAAAAAATCAAAGAAAAATTTTAAAATTCAAAAATATATTTTTCTCGGGTGAACCGCTTGTTTCCATAAAAAAACGAGTCCACCAGGTCCATATGAATCAAACTATGTCAACTAGGGTAAACTAGGGGTGTTCAAAAAAACCGACCAACCGATTAAACCGAAAAAACCGAGAAAAAATTAACCGAAAAAACTGAACCGATAGAAAAAACCGAATAAACCGAATAAAAAATAAAAAAACCCACCCGGTTCGGTTCGGTTCCGGTTTTAAAAAGCTTAAACCGATTGAACCGGACCAAACCGAACCGATTTAAAAAAAAGATATAAAAAGCATCATCCCTAACCCTAAACCACTTTTCCCCTTAATTTCCAGCCGCCAACCCCCCCTCCCCCTTCAACCTTCCCCCTTTTCCCTTTCCCTTCCCAGAATCCTAAATTACTTTTTCCTTTTCCAGCCTCCACTCCCCCTCAAGCCTTCCCTTCCCTTTCCCCTTCCCCTTTCCATTCCCAAAACCCTAAATTACTTTTTCCCTTTCCAGCCGCCACTTCCCCTCAAGCCTTCCCTTCCCTTTTCCCCTTCCCCTTCCCCTTCCCCGTCCCAGAACCCTAAAACACTTTTTCCCTTTCAGCCGCCACCCCCCTCAAGCCTTCCCTTCCCTTTTCCCCTTCCCAGCCTTCCCCTTCCAATTTCACTATCCAGATGCAAGGGAACCATTATTCAAGAAATCATGCCTTTGATAGTTATACAGTATAACTTATACTAGTTCCATCCTTGTGCTAGGCGGAGGCAAGCTTTGAGATTCTCTACATACCTCAAAAGAGCCAAAGATCCAAGAAAATTTATGGTCAATCAGCTCTCTTCGGGATCTCCCTTTCCCTTTCCCCCCTTCTCAGCCTTCCCCTTCCCAGCTCCTATGTGGAAGACTTTGATTGCTGATTGTTTTTTTTTGTTGTTTTTCTTGAATTTGTAAGTGGTTGCTGTGATTAATAACTTAGATTGATATTTGATGTCAAATTTTTCCTTCGATTTAGTTCAGTGATGAAGAAGTTCAGTGATGAAGATTGGTCCGGTTTTTTATGGTTTTTATGCTAAAAAGCCGACCCAAACCAAACAAAACCGGTTCGGTTTGAACCGGTTCTCAGTTCGGTTCGGGTTATATTCATAAGGAATACTATTTTCCGGTTCGGTTGAATTTTTGTGTTAAAACCGGACCGAACCGGACCGTGAACACCCCTAGGGTAAACAATGAGTTTTGGGTCGTTTCAAGTAAAAACCATCATTTTCAGTGAAAACCAAGTCCACCGGGTCCATACAAATCAAACTGTGTTGACTAGGGTAAAAAATGAGTTTCGGGCCGTTTCGGGTCAAAACCGTCATTTCGGTCAAAACCAAGCTCACCAAGTCAATACAGGTCAGGATAAAAAATAAATTTTCAGACATTTAGGTCAAAACCGTTATTTTTTGTTAAAACTCGATCCACCAGGTTAATACCGGTCAAAAAATATTTTTGATGTCTTAAAATAATTTTTCAGTAATCAAAATAAAATTTTAACAACTAGATTTTTCTAATATTAATTTGTGTATTTAATTTTATCAATATAAATATTTATTATTATATATAATAAAACAAAATCAATAAAGCACAAACCATCGCTCTCCCATTCAATTCTCTCGATAATTTTTTCGTGAACCAGGATACACCATGGCTGGACCACTAGCATTTCTCTTTCACAGATGCAGCCAATGATTTTACGTTCATATAGGTCTTATCTACTCTTTATATATATATATATATATATATATCATATCCCTGCTCAGAAGCATTAAGTTTTTTTTCGTGAACCAGGATATCGCTCTCCCATTAAAAAAACGTCCATAAAAAAGTTCACATATTTTAATAGCAACAAATTTTTTTGCCTATGATAGACATGCCCTATCATTGTGCCCCAGAATCTGCTACCTTGTGTGAGACTCACGTAAAATTCTCATGTGCCCCCCTATCATTGTCCAGCCCCAGAATCAGATACCTTGCCAGAGGACCACATCATGTACCATGCCCACGTCATCATAATCAAGCAAATGAAATCTTAGAAATATCCACAAACAAACACACGCGCCAGTCGACATCTCTGAAATCAAATTTCTGCCAGCTGAAAGCAGGGACTACTCGCACTCCCATTCAGTCCAAACACACGCGCCCATCATCATCAGTGAAATTAAATTTCTGCCAGCTAAAAGCAGGGACCCATCACTCTCCCATTCAATTCTCGTACAAATACACCATGGCTGGACCACTAGCATTTCTCTTTCACAGATACAGCCAATGATTTTACGTTCAAATATTTTTTTATCATTGTCTGCATATCTGAAAGAAAAATAGCAGTGGTCCTGCCATGAGGGTCCGTTATATATGTATGTATGTACATGTGTGTGTGCACACACACTAATGATTTTCCCAAGTGAAAATGAGTTCTGATAGCTATAGGGGTCCATCATATAGGTCTTATCTACTCCTTTTATATATATATATATATATATAAAAGGAGTAGATAAGACCTATATGAACGTAAAATCATTGGCTGCATCTGTGAAGTTTATGGAATCGTATTGATCGATTCAAATCGTTCCACAAGTCCTAGAGTAATCACATGGATATACCCTATATTTTCACAATTTAAATGCTTGTGGCATTGATGTTCCTTTTTTGGTTTTAGTTGTTGGTTTCGGATCTGCGTATTTTATAAAAACATTATTGGTATATATGTTTATTCTTCTAGTAGTTACTAGATTATTCATCAACGCTACATTGTGGGTTGGGTCAAATTTTTCTTGAACGTAAAAAATATTCAGATATTAATAATGTTTTTTTAATAGAAACAAAATTTAAACCATGTGCAGGTTGATTGACCCAGTTGACTTCGTGGGTTCAAAAGTAACCTAACGACCCGTAAAAACGTAGTTTGATTCAGAAATTTTTTAAGATGATATCTTTTTTTAATATTAAAATACAACATATTGGATTGACTAGAGTCAACCCGAGTTAACATGTCAAATATGTGACTTGGGTTATGAGACTATGATAACCCCATAGAAAACAAATCAAAAACAAATTAGAAAGCTTAATTTCCAATCAACCAAATGTTGAAGGATGAAATTGAGAAAAAAAATCAATTAAAAAAGAACTTAAAAAAGCAACCCGGGTTAACTTATCAAACTCGCGACTTCAAGTTATGAGACCGAAATAACCCCATAGAAAGAAAATTGAAACAAATTACAAATGTGCAATTCCTAATTAGTCCAATGTTGAATGATGAGACTAAAAAAAGAAATCAATTAAAAAAAACATAAAAAACAACTCAAGCTAATTCGTCAAACTTGTGACCCAAGTCATGAGACCGAGATAACCTCGTAAAAAGAAAATAAAAAAAACAACTTGATTTAACCTAGATTTACTTGCTAGATCCGCGATTCTTGTTATGAAACTGGGATAACCTCATAAAGAGCAAATAAAAATAAATTATAAAGCTTAATTTCCAATCGATCATCTTAGAGCTAATGTTGAATGATGAAATTTATAAAAACTTTAATTACAAAAAAAAACATAAAAAATGAGCCTAGTCAATATGGGTTAATTCGTTAAGCACTATTCTTAGGTTATGAGGTGGAGAGAACCCAATAAAAAGCAAATCCAATGTTGAAGGGCATGAAACCGAGATTTTAACAACCCGGCTTTTTCGTAGCCAAAATCGGTGGGTTTTTTTTGTAAGTCGTTAGATTCTCGATGCTTTTCACAATATCATTCTCCGATTCGATCACCCCTTCACGATCCTCATCAAACTCGAGAATTAGAGGAGAAAACTTGTTCGTTTAACCCTCCTTTCCAACCTATGTTTAAAGAAGGAGAATCATCCTCACTAGACAGAATCTATACTGATCCAAATGCCTCACCATCATCGTCATCAACTTCATCAATCAAAAATCACTTTGAGATGGCTATCCAAAAGTGTTGAACACGTAAGGAGCTTGCCGCTCCAAATCTTGACAACCAACCTCTATGTATTCATGTTAATGATGTTAATTTTGAGCTTAAATCTAGTTTTATACACTTATTACCTTCTTTTAAGTATCTCGCAGTCACTCGCATCTAAAGAAATTCCATATGGTGTGTAATGGAATGAAACCACAAGGAGTGGAGGAGGATCAAGTCAAATTGAAAGCCTTTCCTTTCACTTTGAAAGGCGGCTGAAGAGCGGTTCTTTTCTATGCCCTCCGGATCTATTCGCACATGGAACGACTTGAAAAGGAAGTTCTTTGATGTAACGACCCAGCTTTTTTAAAGCCAAAATCAGTGGATTTTTTTTAAGCTCTCGATACTTCTCATAATGATATTCTGTGAATTAGTAATTAGGTTTCCTTCCTTATCGTGACATTATACGAATACAGTTTTCGTAAATCAATATTCTCATAAGACGGATACTCAATACACATGCCTATAATATTATATTTTCATATTCATACATTTACATTAGATCATATTGACATACTCATGAGTTTGTATTCTTGTTATAGTCTCGTTATCAACACGAGTTTATACACGAGTACCGAACGATAATTTTACACAACTAGTACTTTCTTTCATACGATTCTCCTGTGATTTCACAACACAACATCCTCATAAAAGAGAATACCACAAAAATATATTCATAACATCGTATCTACATATTCGCACATCCACATTCGTGTTCCATTACAGTTTTCATTACAAGTCTTTATAAAAGTGTCGAATGGAAAATATTTAACATAACACCTAAGACATATAGCACCTTTCAAAATATGTGAACCCGTGGAATCGGCTTTCCTACGCATCTTGATTGTGTGATTTCCCTTTTACAAAAACAACATGGATACAATAATTGTAAATAATCTAACATAATAATAAACAACTAGAAGTACGTTATCGTTACTTTTCGTTATTAACTTAGAATGGATAGATTCCTTCTTTTACTTTTTATATGCAATGTACATCTCTTATTATTTCATTAAGAGTATTTTTCTCTCACACACCCAACCTCTCCATAGGAGTTGTTGGGCCGAAGTTTAACATCAGTCGGGGTTAATTACTTCACCTTAACCCGGTCATTCACCTTGGATACTTTTAGCTTTAGCTAATCGTAACATTTAAACTCAGTCATCCGTCTCGGATGCCATTAATCAAAACTAATCACAAATTCAAACCCGTCATTTCTACAGATATCATTAGCTGAAGTCAATCATCATAATCAACTCGGTCATCCATCTCGGATGCCATTAGTCGAAGTTGATCATCAAACACAACGTGGTCATCCATTAGCCGAAGCTAATCATCAATATCAACGCAGCCATCCATCTCGGTTTCCATTAGCCAAAGCTAATCATCAAACACGACCCAGTCCTCCATCTCGGGTGCCATTAGCCGAAGCTAATCATCAATCATGACCCGATCATCCATCTTAGGTGCCATTAGCTGAAGCTAATCATCAAACATAACCCGGTCATCCATCTCAGAAGCCATTAGCCGAAGCTAAACATCAATCACAACTCGGTCATCCATCTTGGATGCCATTAGCCGAAGCTAATCATCAATCACAACACGGTCGTCCATCTCGGAGGCCATTAGCCGAAACTAATCAATATCTCAATCAACATTTCATAATTGATTAAATATTCATCAACAACTCAATCAACATTTCATAGTCGATTTAACATTCATCAATGATTCAATCAACATTTCATAATCGGTTTCACATTCTTCATAATGAAATAATATATCATCCTCAAACAAGTTATTTCAGAACATTAAAGTTATATAAAAGAAAGGTACTTGTCCCTCCTGTGGGGTGTCCTTGTGCAGTCGAAGGTCCAATTCCGATCGCATCACCTAATACATCAATGGCACAAATTAGCACATTTGCATTCTGAAATCACATGACTCATCACTATACATATTTCAAGAATTCACTTATTCACATTCAAGTGTTCCACATATTACACATTCACATAATGCAATCATTTTAATCATCGAACCAATTCAGATACATAAATCTGCTGCAGAAATTAGTTAGCAAAAACTGGTTAGCTAGTAACACAGATTTGCTAGCGAACTGATTCATTGGAACACAGAATTGTCAACGAAACTGGTTCGATGGTGACACAAATTAACTAGCAAACTGATTCACTAGAACGTAGTCAGCGAGAACCAATTCACTACTGACACCACATTTCGGTAATGAGAACCGATTCATTATTGACACCACATATCAGCAGTGAGAACTAATTTGCTGCTAAAACCGAAATTGTTGATGAAAATTTAGTCATTGCCAACTCAGAAATAATCAGCGCAACCCTGTCGCTTCCAATTCAGAAATCAACAACGACAATGGAGTTGTTTCTAGTTTCACTTCTTCCTTTCGGCCAAGCGTAAAGCTTATGCTAGGCTTCCCTCTACCAATGTTTCTTAACCTAGCTGGACATAGAACCTCACCTAATCACACTCCATTTATCATTCATCATAACTAACACAAACATCGACACATGTTCATTTAGCAAGGTTTTCCCAAATCATTTTTTCCAATATCGGCATTTAGCATTGCTACAACAATACACTTTTACATTCTCAATTATAACTTGGTAATGCATCAACACAACTCATAATAATTCTACAACACATAAAGGTCCTATTTCTAATTCAGCTCTTGTCACTCTAAGTGTGTTCATTATGCATAGTTCTTCATGGTTTATCTCTCCCCTCTTGGTCGGAACATTATTGCCCAACACTCCCAAATTTGTACATACAATTCATCATATTATATCACAAGCATAGTCATAATCACAATTCACAAACATACATCTATTCTTTGATTCACTACTACCCATGTCCATTCATCACACCAATAAAACCAAAACATTATTAGTGCAATTCATGTTTCAGTTGCAACATGCCTTTCAAGGTTTATTAACAACACCAATTTGCACTTAACATCAATTTAACATATTTACATATAACTTTAGCAACTCAATATGCATAAATTTCATCATTAACTCGCGTATGATTATGTTTTTGGTTCAAGTATGTCTCTAGAGTTCTGATAAGATCATCATTTATGCATTTTGTTACTTAAGTTCAGAATTTATCCAGCCCTCACTATGGCCAGTCCTCTTACTAGGTTTGTGTATTCAAAATTACCCATCTCTCTTGTTGAATGTTCTGGGTTTAGATCACTTATTCAGCCCTATTTTTTGTCCCTCATTTTAGCTTAGTTTTTTCTTTAACAGTTGGTGTACAAATTTTGGGCACTCCCTCATGGTTTTCTTCTTCCTTTCATTTCCAAGTACTTAAGAATAGATGGAGAAATGTCATGGTGCATACCTCACGGATCTAAGTAGTTTTGGGAAGGGCTTGACAATATTTCTTCCCTTCTTCTCTTGATTTTTCTTCCTCTTCTTCCTCTCATTCGGTTTCTCCCCTCCTGTCAGCTTCCCAACGGATCTAGGCCTATACTCCATTCATGTTTGCAGCTATTCAGCCTCCTTCCAAGCTCTCTCTCCTTTCTCTCATGCTTAAGAAAGGCACATGCACCTGGGTTTGGTTCAGCTCTTTGTGGGAAGGAGGAAAGGGGCAAGAGCATGCAGTTGGACACATGCAGCTGTTGTAGCTGGGTTGGGAAGAGGAAAAGTCGCCCTCTCTCTCTCTCTCCCCTTTTATTTATACCCCCTCTTAAATAAGGTAGGGTGTTTGGTTGTTGGACAATGGTTATCCTTATTCCCCTTTTGGCTTATCTTAGATTGGTTTCTATTCTAATTTTCCCTTAGAATAGGTCGGTCCAACACTAATTTTTATTGGATTTTATAGTGTCGCTGTCGATTTAAAAATAGGCAGCCAAACTATGTCACTGCTGATTTAGAAATCGACAGCCAAAAACTATGCTGCTGCCGATTTAACGATGATGGAGTCATTTTTGGCTTTACTTTTTTTTTTGTTGGGTGTTTATACTTGAAAAGTACTTTCCTGCTTCTCGAGCCGCAAACATAAGGAAGGAAATATGTGGTATTTGACAATTACATGGCAAAACTCTTTTCAAATACTAGGATCGATTTGAAAAACTGTACAATCAATGTCCACATCATCATATACCCAATCAATTGCTTATTAAATACTTCTATGAAGGATTGATGCCGCAAGATAAAAGTATAATTGATGCAGCAAGTGTTGGTGTGTTGGTTGATAAAACCCTGAAAGATGCTCGTTATTTGATCACCAACATGGCGACAAACTCAAAGAATTTTTGTACAAGAGCTGACGCCTACACCAAATGAGTAAACGAGGTAAGTAGTTCTAACTTAGAATCTCAAATTCAAGCTCTCTTTTCTAGCCAAAAAGAACTTACTTCTTTTGTTTGATCCTTGATGTATGGTGTTGCTATTTCTCAAACTTGTTCTATTTGTAGCATGAATGATCACACTGTTGAATTTTGTTCTCAGATGCATGATGAACAAGTAGCATAACTTAATGTTATAGGAGGTAGTAATTTTAACTCTCAACCTCAACGGAAATATGATCCTTTTTCTCAAACTTACAATCCTGGATGGAGAGATAATCCGAATTTCTGTTATGGTAACCCAAATTACCTTCCTCAAAACCGACATCCTAACCTTTTTGAATTCTATTCACAACAATCTTTCCATTATAAACAACCGGATCACCCTGTAAACCAAAATACTAATGGTTTGTCTAATGATGATGATTGGAAGGAAATTAAGAAGATGATGAAGCTTTTTGCTACTAGCAGTTTGTCTTTACAGCAACATGTTAATTCTTTGCAGCGAAAGGCAAATAACATTGAAAATCAAGTAAGGCAAATGGCTTTGTCCATAAAAAGATTAGAAGCTCAAATGATGAATCAATCTCCTTCACAAATAACATAAAATGTAGATGCAATTGAACTTCGAGGTGGAAAAACTCTTGGTGAATGAAAACAGAAAGAAGTTAACATGGAAGAGGAAGAAGAATTGGAACTTGCACCCTTCAACGAAAAGAAAGATTTAGATTCACCAACCTCTTCTAATGCCGAGACTTCTACATCATAAACCAAGGTAATTCTAATGCCAAGCGATATCAAGAAGAACCAAGTTACCAATTCTAGGATTCAGTAGAAAAGATAGCAGAAAGAAAGAGTTGACAAAGGGAAAGAAGTCTGATATTTTATTGCAGAAAAATAAAGATTGCAAGAAATTATGAAACAAGTAGCCTCATACCACTCTAAAGAATTACTCTCATTTTAAAAACACACAAAATCAAAGAATTTTTCATTACAATATATTCAATCCAGACATCCATTCTACATTAAAAAGAAATATATATTACAGTTATTTACTAGATAACTACCAACTAAAATAAAAACAATAACAATTACAATTAACTTCTCTTGCCACTTGAAATTATAAGATTATTTTTATTTATTGGTTGCAACTTCCTCCTTGCCAATGTGTATCACTAGAATTGTAGTCTCCATAGAATGTACCCCTTTACTTAAACTAGCTTAATCTTTATCAAATATTCTGGCCTTTTGCTTGCTTGGACTTGAATGCTGCCACTTTGGTCACTAGAACTAGCATCAAATTCTCAATCCCAAAACTTCCAATTATGATTTAACTCCACCCTTTCCAGTTAGTGCTTTTAGCGTAAAAAGAAAACAAGAAAAAAAAGAGAAAGAACTTTTGGAATTATTTTGTAAAGTCGATATCAACACATTCCATTAATTGATGCAATTCGCCACGTACCAAAAGATGCCAAGTTTTTGAAAGAGTTATGCAACAAAAGGAAAGGCCTCTAAGCGAAAGGCTATAAATATCCTAAAATTCGGAAAAGGAAAGGTAGGTGGGCAAGGAAGCTTCGTTTTCTCCTTTGTAGGCGCGGCAACTAGGGCTAGGAAAGGACATGGCTGCTAGACTTCGATTTTGGGCTCGTTTCTGGACTCAAACTTGACTTAAACCTTCGTGGGCTCGGTAGAAATCTGATAGAACTTCAACTCTCTCGGATTGGAAAATTGGCAATTCCCAGGGACATTTTCATAAATTGCGAGCTCACTGTTCATGACGCTTGAACGGTTCAAAATTTAACACGAGCTAGATGTTTTAGTGAACTATAATTGTAGCTTTGAATCGCAAAGATCTAACGGTTGGATCTTCAAGGTCGAAAGTTCAATCTGGAAATTCTGCACTGCAGTCTGTCCGTACTGTTACTAAATTTTCCTTCTTTAGGGCATTGTTCGGAGAGATCTTCTTCTTTGATCTTTATTTCCGTGCCGTCTCTTGGAAGACATTGTCGTAAAAGTAAAGTAGACATAGAATTGGAAACACTAGTGAGAAATGATAAATCGAACGGGATTCTCAAATCTCTCTCGACGCTTAGAATTTTGTCTAGGTCGATCAAACTAATTAGCATGAGAAAGTTAAGAGTAAATCTATATAATATCAAAGTAATAGATCCTTTTATTAGTATACACTCCAACACTCAAGTGTTTATGATTCATGTATCTAACTATATTCAATCATAGATTTGCTTTTCAATCTTGAATACACTATCAAAAATATACAAGCAATTTATAAATTAAAAAATCTTTAACAAGGTTGTAATGGGCTTGGCTATAGATAAGGTAAAAAGAAAGAAGGATAAAGAAAATGTTAAGAATCAAAGGAAATAGAGCAACTAAAACATCAAAGAACCAATACACAAGTATGCATCCAACAAGTACATCATTTTTTCACTTTAAACAACATAACTCAACTTCTTTGATCCTTTTCATTCCCACAAACATATAAACATTGAAAAACACTTCGGACACAAACTTTTCTTCTTTTGTAACTCTCAGCCTCTACTTTCTCTTTTTCTTTTTCTTTTTTCACTTGGCTGAATAGATTATCTCATCAAACTTGGTCTTTATTTTGTTCTCAACCATGGCCAAAACATACATCATCAAAAACACAAGCCAATCTTTTGATTTAAAACCACAACAAATACAACCATCTCCCATATTTAAATTAGCTTGATTATGCTCTACTAATTCTTGACTAGAAAAAAAAAAATTAAACAAGGTTACAATTATTTGGAGAATCCACAAAGACTAAAATGGAGAAGAAGATATGAGGAGGCCCCCTAAGAAATCCTTAGCGGTGGCACCAATAATTTTGGGTGGTGGCGGGTGCTTTGGTGTCGTGGTGTAGTGAGTGATCAGCTGATCACGTGATTAGATTAAGGTTAGGGATTTGAATTTTTGTTTATGATGGATCTTAATTAGATTGATTCGGGTGTCCGTGTGTGTTTGGTTATGAAACCTGTGAATTGCTTTCAAACCAAAAACCGAACCAGAGAGTGTGTGTGTATCTATATATATGTGTGTGTTTTCCAAATTAAAAATGAAATAACCAAATTTTAGTTGGGTTCGGTATTCAAAAAACTAAAACTTAATTTTGGAATCGGTTTTACAATTAAAACATGCTCGGTTTGGATGGGTTTTTCAGCATTAGTTCCACGTTGCTTACCTCTATTTGTGTTTTAAATTTTAACACGTAAACATAACTCTAAAAGAAAGTGTCCGGCCCACTCTTCTTTAGAAATGGGCATTCCAAATTATTGGATTTTCTGTACTAAATTGAAGATCCTCGACAAGTGTTAGGAACCAAGGACAAAAACGTCCATAGAAATATTCACATATTTATAAACAGCACCAAAAAATTTTCGGCTCCCTCAATTTTATTTTTTTTGTCATTCACGTAAAAGACACGCTTGAGACTCCCACATAATTTTTTTGTGAACCAGAATACATCACCACTGCCATTTCCTAGTAACATATGCATCCATTGATTTTATATTCACTCATTTTTAGGTCATTTTATCTTTTTATTTTTAGTTTTTCTATGATTTTATAAAATCAAAAATTCTAAAAAGAACAAAATACAAAATTTATTGCTTTGACATTTTATCCTTGTACTTAATTTTTGTTCTGGGATGCATTTTATTTCGTTCAAGACATGTAATTTGTTATTGGGCACACTGCATTTTGTTAATGACATACCAATTTTAAACTTGACCTCAAAACAACTTGTTTTCAGTAAAGGGTTGGTAGCGGAGTCCACTTTAATGTGCCTGATGATACCACGAAAGGGATTAGTCTCTTAATCCAGAAGAGGCCCAAAGATATCCTTTGGCGAACTCATCACACAAGATGGTGTGGTCTATAAATGGATAATTGAATAGACAAAAAATTTGATCAGCTATTTGACAACACTTCGAAATAAAAAATGGCAGCACCACTACATTTTATGACTTCGGGCACCCAACAAATGTTCTGCCACCCATTGGCGAACATCTCCCTTATCAATCCTAGTGATGATCATCGCTCTGTTTCTTTTAGTCGTTCATCTCATAATAGAAACAATATCCCGGCGCCAATTAATTATAATAGAGCAGCGTTGCTGTTGCGGGCAAATCTATCAACGAACGCCGTGTTGATGGAGCCTTCTCGTCCAACGGCAGACTTTCCTTCTGACGTATGGGAAGATTGCTTCATTTCATTGAAGCTTGATGAGTCGGTAAACATATACCTCTCTTACTCTTTATGTATCTATTTACTAATATTTTGTCTTTGTTTTTGTTTTTTTTCCTTTTTATAGTAGTCTGAAATTAATTGCTCATGACCACGTCTGCACGCTCTTCTTCTTCTTCTTCTTCTTCTTCTTCTTCTTCTTCTTCTTCTTCTTCTTCACTGGTTGCAGAAATACAAATCAAATAGTGAACAAGTTGAAATGCTGAAAGGAGAAGTAGAGAAAATGTTGAAGAGCAGCCCAAGTGCTGATCCAGTGGAGAAAGTTGAGCTGATCAACAATATATACCGCCTTGGTTTGTCGTATCACTTCGACAGTTGCATTGACGAGCAGCTAAATCACATTTTTAATGCCCAGCCTCATCTCCTCGATGGAAAAGACTATGATCTCCACACTGTCGCACTTGTGTTCCGAATTTTCCGACAATTTGGTTACAAGATGTCTGTCGGTCAGTACCTATATATCTAGCTGCGACATTGATTTTTTATTTTTATTTTTTTTCAAAGATAATACTTCCATTGATTAAGAAGAAATGTTAGCCCCTCCAAATAACCTCAGAGCCAACATAGGAGTACAGAGTTTTTGTTATACGAGTGACAGTCTTTGTGCGCAGTATCATGCGCCACCCAATTACAAGCTCTCCAAACAAAAGTAAAATTATCAGACTGAAGAGATTTAGCTAGTCTAGCCGCATCCTTGAGTATTAAATTGGAATGACTAGCATTGAAGGACCTGAACTGCATATATAGTCGAGATTAAGGACTTGGCATCTCCTTCTACAAAGACTGACATAAAAGAGAGTGAGGTCGCCATCTTGAGTGCTTCAAGGAGCGCTAAAGCTTCAATGACTTCCGCACTCATGGCGTGAGGGTGAAAAACAGCTTTAGCCATTGATAAAATGAGTAGTTTGCATTTCTTTAAAAGTGTTCTTGAATTCAAAAATATTAAACAATACCAAAATCATTATTTGTTGATGTTGATTATAATAACTAACAGGATCTTTCTAGTAGATGTCCATGAACACTTGTTAACAAGCAATTAATTATACTCCTTTATCAGCATACTTCCATATAAAATTAAATGTTTCATCAGTTAATTACATGATTTTTTAAAATACCCTCAAAACAAATAATACCATGCTTACCTAGAGGTTTCTTTTTTCATTTTTTTTGAGGAAAAACTTATGTGTAGTCAGTCTTTTTAAAGTGGCCGGAAACATTATTTCCTAATATATATGAAGTATCCAAACGTGGCAGTAGTTTGTGTCAATGTAATTTTCCAATGTGGCGTTAATTCTTCCTATAAGAGCACTTCAAATTCCATTAGAACTTGCATTTATTTTATATAATTCATAATTTATCACAAAAAATTGTAAATACTTCACAATATTTGGTGCCAAAATATCTCTTCCTATTTTCTATGAAAAATCTTTAGTGATGTGTTATTTCCTATTTCCATGTCAATTTTAACATATGATAAAAGAAAAAAAAATCATGATAGAGACATAATATCAATGTTATATTATTTTATTAAAAGAAATTTAAAAGTGGTTAATAGATAGAAATAATGACAGTTTATTTGTTAAAAAAGTGTGAAATAGTAATTAGTTTAGAAATTAGTATTCATATCAGTGAGATAGCTAGTGGGGTGAAGTTAAAAAGGCATGTAATGCGGTATTAGATGTCAAAGAACCATCTCAACCCAATAGCTTAAGCTATTAAACGAGGTCTTCTCTAACATGACTGCTTGGGATCTCACCTAATAGCTTAAACTATTGGGTTGAGATGATTCTTTGACATGGTATCAGAGCCTTAATGACTAAGTAGTCACGAGTTTGAATCTCACCATCCTCATTTATTTGATAAAAATTAAGCACAAAATAGTGTGAACTTGTACAAGTTTCAAGCCTAAAAAGGCTTTCACTTAAGAAGATGTTTTAGAGAATAATATAAATTATATTTTTTACAAACCTCATCTAATAGCTTAAGCTATTGAATTGAGATAATTCTTTGATATTAGAAATGAATTAGCTATTTTTTTTTAATTATGTTTCAAGACAAAAGTTTATATCAATCAATTTAGATTTTAATTAAAGGTGTTTAAAAGGTAAAAATAAAGATTCATTATTATTATTTTCTCTTTAAAATGGCCCATTACCTTTACCCTAGCTAACTAATAATATTTCATGATGGATTGTGGATCAGATGTTTTCGAGAAATTCCATGACACTGAAGGTAAGTTCAAAGAAAGTGTGCTCAATGATCCCAAAGGCATGCTAAGCCTTTATGAAGCTACCCATCTGAGTACTCCAGGAGAGCATATCTTAGATGAAGCCTTTGCCATCACGAAGACTCACTTGGAGTCGTTTCTGAAAACTCAATCATTGCCCAATAATCTTACCAGACAAATAAGCAGTGCCCTAAAACAGCCCTTGCACAGAGGAATTCCCAGACTCGAGGCAAGAAAATTCATCGACTTCTACGAAGACGAAGAATCTCCAAATGAAACCTTATCAAAGCTTGCAAAGTTCGATTTTAATAGGGTACAGTACATGCATCTACGAGAGCTGAAAGATCTCTACAAGTAAGTAGTGTTTGTCATTTTGCTTACATTTTTAATGAGCACGCATATTAATTAATTCATTGGGTGTTGTTCGGCTGCTGGTACATTCTCCGTATTTATTGGCATATTCTTCTTACTCTGTATATTGAAAGTTTTTTGGGATAATTACAAATAAAACTCCAACCTATTGGATATTCTACAAATAGGTCTCATACTTTTATCCTTTTTCTAGATTGGGCTCCACCTTCCAAAGTTGCAGCATTCGGTCCCCAAAGCTTATTTTATGGGAGCTATTAATATCTTGGTTCAAATTTCTTCAATGATAAATGGAGCATTTTTTTTCACATTGTTCAATTAGTTGGAGTGTTTTTTCCACATTATTCTTTTAGTTACATTTTTAAATATGCTCAGGACTTGTTTTAATGCTAAAAAAGAAAAAAAAAACTTGTTTTAGTACCCATTTGGATAGAAATGGTGGAAAGAGTAAGAACCAATTTGGTGAAAAACAGGATTGGGAAAAAGGGTAAAGATGGGGGACCTATTTGTGGAATACCCAACAGATTGGGTATTTATTTGTTATTATCATACACACACACACACACATGTGGGGATTAACGGGATATAACTTTGAAAGGTTGAGCCTAGTCCAGAAAAAGGGTAAAGATGGGGGACCTATTTGTGGAATACCCAATAGATTGGGAATTTATTTGTTTTAATCTCTCTCTCTCTCTCTCTCTCTCTCTCTCTCTCACACACACACACACACACACACACACACACACACACACACTATATATATATATATATATATATATATAATGGTGCGCCTGCCATTAATGGATTGGAGCTGTATATATAAGAATGAAAATAATGTACGTGCATGGGTGTGTGTCAGGTGGTATGATGAGGCGAGACTCGGAGAAATGTGTACTTTTGCGAGAAAAAGAGTAGCGGAGGTCTTCTTATGGACGGTTATTTTGCATTTTGAGCCACACTATTCGCGAGCTCGAATGATGCACGGCAAACTTCTGAAATTGTTTTCTATCGTGGACGACGTCTATGATGCATATGGAACAAAGGAGGAGCACCGGTTGTTTAGAAAGGCAATTGAGAGGTATATATATTTTTGATACTGGCAACTAAGCTAATTCATTAGATTCTAAAAAAAAAAGAAGGTAAATTCATACATTTATACTGTTTTAATTTGTATATATTGCCACTGTATCTTTGCGTAATTCGAATACTTTGCGTTGGAAAAAAATTCAGGAAAAAGTCTCTGCTTGGAAGGGAGACTTCAAAGAAAATCTTTTGGTATTTGGTATAGTTTAGAGAGGCCTTTTAATACTAACTTATTACTCCTTGCCTTAAGTGTCGTGCATGCTATTCCACAATGATTAATGAATAACAATAAATACAGTGCCTCATTACCTCTATTCAAACTGACTTCCAAAACTACTCTTATTCAATATGAATGTATTCATTACACTGTGCACTTTTTGGTTGAAATAGAAGGATATGAAAGGAAATGTGCATGATTATTTAGTTAATTTTAGGTTAGAGGAGATCCATTTTGAGACAGTTGGAAAAAAAAAAACAAACTGTACACTCATTTTAGAACGTAAAAAGTAAATAATTTTGCATTTGCTTTATCTTTTGACGTCCTTAGGATTAATAGTCACGATGATGAGAATAAATCTTTCCTTTTTCCAGGTGGGACTATGCAGAAATAGATCATCTACCAGCTGATTATCTGAAGACGATTTATAAAGCAATTTTAGATGTGTTTGCCGAATATGAGGATGAAATCACCGCCGAAGGAAGAGCGTACAGCCTCCACTACGGGAAAAGGGAGGTAATAATACAGTGATTAGTTTTTGCCCTGGCACGTGCTTTCAAATAGAAACTACTGCTGCTTTTTTAATTTCCTTGGAGCTTAATTGGTTAATTTGTTGGTGGTGCTATATATGTATAGGTAAAGGGATTTATTGCAGGCAACCATGGAGAGGCTGAGTGGTTACACACACATAAATTGCCATCAACATTAGACGAGTATTTCACCGAAGCATTTATTACAGGGGCAATCAATTTAATGGGAACAGTATGCTACATGTCAATGGGAAAAGTCGCAGGTCTTGACGCATTTGAATGGCTGCAAAGTAAACCAAGAATTTATAGACCTGCAAGTATAATTGCTCGTGTCACAGATGATCTGTTGAGTTATGAGGTAAGTATCGTTACTCGTCTGAAGTATTGCTCCTACATGCAATTATTAATTTGGAAAGAAAAAAATAAAAATTTGGTTGCCTGACCTGCAAAAAATCTTACTTTCGAAGTTTGAGCAAAAGAGACCACATATCCCTTCTGCCGTACAAATTTACATGACGGAAAATGGAGTTCCAGAAAAGGAAGCAACGAAGGCATTGGGGCAAATGATAGAAGATGCCTGGAAGGAGATTAATCAGGAATGCATGAAACCATCAGATGTTTCATTGGAGCTCATCATCAGAATTGTAAATAATTTACGTGTTGCGGAAACGCTTTACAAGGACGTGGATGCATATACCTATCCTGAACATGCAAAAGGTTTCATCGAACAATTGTTCATTCATCCTGCGCCTGTCTAAAGTTGAATCGAAACTAGCTAAACCTGTTGTGTGTAAGCTAGCAATACATCATCTATGGATCTTTTATGGGTCTGTATTTTGTTATACATGAATCACCTTGTCCTACCTTATGTTTGCAAGAGAGTTTAACTCCTTCCTTAATTCACTACGAGATTTAACAGTTTTACAGACGGACCAAATCCGTCGGTGTGAGATGCAGACTTAATCGGTAATTTTTTTACCGACTAAATCACCGAGGTGTACACGTTAGGCCTCACTCAAGGTAATGAGCAAACCCTTATCGCACGTGTGCGGCGTCGCGGCGAAAACATCCACCCTCAAATTCTTGTCTTATGTAAAAATGTGGCAATTGTGGGGAGAAAATGAATTCTTGTCTTTTATTAGTGGGAAAATAGAATGGGAGTCGCCACCTAGTATTTTGGTCACTAGAAACCCTAACTAGTGTCAGAGATCGAGTACGGGGACTGGTTACGTAAAGGAAAAGTGTTAGCACCCCAAATATGTCCTACCTAAGGTAAGCTGCATTATTTTATTGTCTGATAAAATCTAAAGTCTTGTCATGTTTTCTAGTTCTTGGTCTGTCTGTGATTTATGAAAAGTTCTCCTCAGTAAGGAGATCCATATCTTATCGGATAAAACCTAACCGTTCTAACCTCAACAAAAGAATTTAATATCCGGAATACATCTTACGTATAAGATCATAACCCCAGATATTAAAAGAAAACAAAATAATTTTTTTGGAATTTTTAAAATATTGGCTTAGTTCTCGTGATTTTAATAAATTGGTTATTAAAGCCAAAATGCATGCTAATATATATTTTTTGAAATTTTCTTTGTTATATGAAAATAAAATATGATGAAATTTTATTTTTATTTTTGAGAGACTTGACCGTATGCATGAAAACAAAACATTTTATTTTTTAAATTTTTTTATTTTTACGAAATCCAGGTATTTTATTACTAGATTTGTATCTTTATAGTATAAAAATATAAATCAATATTTCAAAATGCAATAAAATATTCGCGGAAAATCATATATTTTTTAAAAGAATTTTTTTAAAAAATTTTTTTCAGGCTGGGCCCAACCCGGCCCATGCGGCTGGGCTGGACCCAGCTGGTTTTTATCCGCAAGCGTGCGTGAACAATTCACGCACGCCTGCTAGCAGGCTGCTACAATCACGGTGTAATTAATTTCTAAGTGCACAGTGTTTTGTGCATTATCTTGCAAAGCTGGAGTTACCTGGAAGCAAGACTCAAGCAGCAGCATGTTTTGGACCTATATTTTCCCCTCTTCGTTTGCTTTTCCTCCGGTTCCTCTGGTTCGTCATCTTCTTTTGTTTTTCCTTGCAACTGGTATTCGTGTTTTTTCCAGTTTCTCTAAGCTTGATCACGGATACTGCAGTTTTGAAAAAAGGTTCAACAGTCCCTCTCCTTTGAAGTTGCAGACGAAGAAACAGTGTGAAGGGCTGTTCCAACACTGCTTCCTCTTCTTGGTTTTGTATTCTCTCCTTCCTTTCTTCACTCTGCCTCCCTGTTTTTTTATTTCTGCCTCTCTTTTTCTCCCCCCTTCTCTGTTTTCTTCCTCACGCTTTCCCTCTCTGTCTCGTCTTTTTCCTCCTTTTGTTCTCTCTCTTTTTCCTCTGTTTTTCTTTGCTGTCTCGTTCTCCCTGCTGTTCTACTTTCCCCTCCTTTTGTTCTCCTTTTCCCTCTCTGTCTCGTCTTTTTTTCAGTTTTTGCCTCTCTGTTTGCTTACTTTCCTCTGTCGTCCCCCCTGGTTTCCCCTCTTGGTTTTCCACCACGATCCTTCTCCCCCTTCCTCTTGCTGTCTCTCCTCTGGCTTTTATAGCCAAAGGATGCATGCTTTTATTGCAGAAAGATGGTAACGGATAGAGGGATCACAGCCTTAAACTGTGCCCCATAACTGAAGCAATTTAGCGCATTTGCTGAAAAAAACGTATCTCAGCTTTTACTGCTAAAACAGCTTCCGAAGGAGACAATGAATTTAGTTCAAGGAAACGGCGCCGTTTCAAAACTCAAATGATACTTCTGAATTGGTCATTGAAGTTTTTTGCAATTTTGTAATCAAGCGTCCCCGGAAAAATTGTAATTGTGTCCCTTAATTTTAGCATCTTTTCTAGTTTGGTTCTTGATTTCGGATTGTTTCAATTGAGTCTCTAATTAACCATCAAACTTCAATAATTATGCAATTAAACCTTTGATTTGAGCAAATTAAATCTTCAAAATTATAATTGGACCCCAGAACTTTAATTTCATCCAATAAAAACCTAAATTGACTTAAAAATTAATTTTTCTTACAATCTAACCCTCTATAAATTCAATTAAACCTTAGATAAAATTTAATTGAGTCCATAAACATCTGATTTTGGACTTTTCTTCCTCAACTTGAATTTTCTTTGTCAACAAGGCTCTTATTAGTAAAAATTATAACGTCAAATTTCAATTCTTGTATTTCTAAACATCCTCAACCAATTCTAACCTTTATTCAACATTCCAACATCCTTTTCTTGCTTCTGTTATTTTTTGATTTCTTCTGAATATTTTTTTTTTGTATTTTCTTACTTTTTGTGTGAGAACCCAAAAATGGGTAACAACAACCCTAATGAATCCAAACAAATTGGATCTTATTGTATGACAAAACCACATATTGGGCTGGAGTAAAAGCCCCCCTATTTAGGTCCCGTTTGTTTGCTGGAAAGTAATTTTCTTTTGGAAAATGAATTTCGGGAAAATAAATTCCGGGAAAGTGAATTATTTTCCGATATTTGGTAGTGTGATGAAAAATAAGTTGGAAAACACTTTCCAGTGTTTGGTTATGTTATGGAAAATGAGCTGGAAAATAACTTTTTAATGTTTTATTTTTTTCAAGTTTGTTAAAATAATGACGAACAAATCTTACAAATTAAAAGGTTGAATAATAATGAAATTGAAAAAAAATATAATTTCATAAATTATCTCAAATAAAATAAATAATAATCAAAATAATAGAGATCAAATCTAAAAAATAAAAAAATTGAAAGATGAAAAAATTAAAATAATAATAGTTAACATTTCATAAATTATTTCAAATAAAATAAGTAACAATCAAAAGAATGAGGACCAAATTTGATAGATAAAAAATTTTAATTAAAAAATGATAAGGGAAAAGCAAATAACAATTATAAAAATGATGACCGAAATTAATATAAAAATTAAATTCTAAGGAATGAAATTGAAAAACAAATATTCAAAACAAAAAATATATATCAATCAAAAGTTTGAGGACCAAATTTGATATAATCAGCAAATAATATGATATTTATAAATTTTCACAATTTCCGGAAAGTGTTTTCCGCCTAAAATAAAAGGAAGACACTTTTTTAGAAACCAAGCCAAATTTTCCTTTGACTAGAAAGTATTTTCCATTGACCAACTTTTCTAATGGCAAATAAACACAAGAAAGTTTGGAAAATGGTTTTCCAGAAACCACTTTTTGGGAAACAAACTTAGCCTTAAAGTCGATCGTAGGGTCTAGACAACCTATGAGTCTATTTTCCTAAGGTGACAAAGAGTGGGCCCAACATAGAACCTCAAGCAATCTAACAAGCACACGCTGTCACACAAGACAGGGTGGATCTTTGGGAAATTTAGAAGCTCTCTAGTGTGATGTCTCCTTATAAGTCCGGTTACCCACTGGCAGGAAGCCCCCATTGTGCCTCTCAAGATGGGCTAATTAAGGAGGCCTGCCTCGCCTTGCCCGTGCTTTGGAAACCCCATCGAAGTTGAATTCCCATTCCAGGCCATTCTGTTCGCTATCCGAGTCAGTCCTAGTCTAGGGTTATTGATGTTTATACCAATCGATCATAGAAGAAAAATTCTGATCCATTCCGATTAAACTTCCTTCCTATTAATCTGGAAGTTCTTCTGACACGACCAAAAGATTGATGTCTTCTCCTAAGTGCAGGAGTGTCGAAGTAATAAATAACCCGGCAAGACCGGGGTCGAACCACAGGGATGTTAATTGTATAAATTATAGTTAACAACAACACAATAACAACAACAATAATAGTAGTAATAATAATAATAATAATAAAGAAGAAGAAGAAGAAGAAGTTGATGAGAACTTTGAGTTGCAAGATTAACGTAAGGATTAAACAATGATAACAACAAATGTCAAGGTTAGAGGATCCACTAATGGTACGTCAAACAAGTATAGTATAAACTCTTATTAATCAATTGGAAACCACATACAAAGGAGGTTCTAATCGGATTATAAATTGTTAACATGATTACATTAGTTATCTTATTCGAATAATGCTAATACTTGTAAATGTTGTCAGGCATTCATGATTATAACTTATGTTAACAACAAATTAAGTTCCTTTCATAGCT
>Ga0325410_1001626_pt1 | contig 24886 bp, 25 predicted proteins | sample PopdelMetagenome_16_FD_206182 | JGI IMG/M metagenome (GOLD analysis project Ga0325410, IMG submission 206182) | Populus deltoides microbial communities from Bellville, Georgia, United States - Xylem-PdIQD-R3 | ecosystem: Host-associated > Plants > Phyllosphere > Stem > Wood/Secondary xylem...
AGTTTCAAATATTGGCCAAAAGTGCTTTATTACATATTCTGATACTATATTTATAACTGGAACATCCCTCCAAAGTTAGGAAAAATTCAACATGGCAGAAGTCAAGCCCAAAAAATAGACTTTGACCAACTAACCTAGACAAATTAACTAGCACACTTTTTTTGACCTTTCTAACATAAACAGATCAAATTTAAAACAATCATATCTTCTTACACAAAAGTCCAATGCAATCATGGTTGGACAATCTAGAAAGAACATGTTCTGAACTTGAAATCCACCTATATTAGTCTTGTTTTCACATGCAATGGATGACTTCAAATTCATTTGTTGTTCTGACCATAAACAGCATCCATTCCTTCACTTATTTGTATATCAACCCAAATTCAAGTAGCCCAGCATCAAAAGAACCATTAAGGGCTTTTCCCATCTCCAAGTTCCAATTGTAGGCAAATAAACATCTTGAACCGATTTCAAATTGATTTCTAATTTTTAACTCTGATGCAGCTTCAATTATTCCAATTTGACTCGTCAAGGCCCTTTGAAGTTGTTTCGCTCTCGCTCTTGTCATTGGACCATCTGAATCCTCTTGCATATTAGTTTTAGCTTTACAAGATGGATTATAATTCCCATGATGCACATCACTTAGTTTTTGGCTGCCGATTTCTGATTCGGCAGAGGCATAATTGGCCCCGATTTCTGAATCAGAAGCGACGCAGTTTTTATTGTCGATTTCTGAATCGGAAGCAACAATGTAAAACCTAACAAAAATTAGAGTTGGACTGGCCTATCCTAAGAGAGAATAAGAATAGAAACCAACCCAAGATAACCCAAAAGAGGGGTGGGAACAACCTTATCCAACCCTCTAAACACCCCTTTCCATTTAAAAGGGGTATAAATGCAACAAAGAGAGAGAAATGGACACTTTTTCCAAAACGAGCTGCATGCTCTTACCTTCTTCCTCTCCCCAAGATCCAATTGTAACTTTGCTGGGAACATCCCTCTCTCCCAAAAGAAAAGACTGAAACCAACTAGCTGCATGCAGATCTTCTAGGTGCTGCGTGAGAAGAGAGCTAGAGGGGAGGAGAAGTGACCGAAAACATGGTGGAAGCTGGATCCTAGACCTTCCTCCAGAATCGACAGTAGCCATGACTGTAGCTCACACATTCCTCCTCCAAGCAGAAAACCGAAACTTGAGGGAAGAATCATACCACCAAGACCTGCTCAAAATTTGTCTAAAAATGTGAGGTATGACCAATATTCTTCTCTTGGCTGGTTATTACCCCAGATTTCAGACAAAAGGGAAAGGGAAGAAAAATAAAAAATGGAAGGGGTGGTGTTCTTGCACTTTAACTCAATAAATCTTGACTAAATGAACATGCTTATGTAGAACAAAAGATGAATGAGCACATGCACATACCCTTACTTAAGAAATATGAACGATTTTGAATGCATGAACCTAAAGGAGGACCAACCATGGTGAGGGTTGAACATAATATGAATTAGAGTGAAAAAATGCATGGATGATGATCTTGTGAGACTTCTAGGAACATTTTTGAATAAAAAACAGAATCATACTTATGTTGATGATGTAAATTCTGCATATTTGATTAATGAAATTATATAGAAAGGTGATGGAATGATGTTAAGTGCAAATTGTGTTATTAATAAACCTTGAAAGCATGTTGCAGCTGAAACAGGAACTATACCATATAATGCTTTGGTTTTGTTTGTTTGATGAACGAACATATGTAATTGTGAATCAAGAGAATGAATTGTGAATTGTGATTGTGATTATACTTGCGAGAAATATGATGATTTGCATGTGTAGCTAAGTGTATTAGGCAGCAATGTCCGGCCATAAGGATTGAGGGAACAATGAGAGAATTCACCGTGATGAATACTTTAAGGGAATTAAGTCCATGATCGAAAATGAACACTTGTGAATCATGAAATTTCTAGTGGTGGTGTTGATGTATTACGGTAATTTAAATGAAAACATGGAATGAATGAATTCAGAAAACCTTGCTAAATGAACTTGTGTTGTTTGCAGCGAAGCAGGTGTTCCCTGCAGAATTTCTATTGTCTGCAGCGAAGTAGGTGTTCGCTACCAAATTTATGTTGTCCGTAACAAATCAGGTGTTCAGTGTCGAATTTGTGTTGTCCGCAGTGAATCAGCATTCGCTGTCGAAATTTTGTTATGCAACGAACTGGTGTTCACTATCGAAAGTGTGTTATCTATTGCAAATCCGCATTCGCTGCCAAAATTATGTTGTTCGCAGCGAATCAACTTCGCTGCCTAAATTTTATGTTGTCTGTAGTGGATCAGCATTCGCTGCTGAAATTGTGTAGTCTGCAGCGAATTAGTATTTGCTTCTAAAATTATGTTGTTCGCAGTGAATTAGGTGTTCGCTATCGAGAGTGTGTTGTCTGCAGTGAATCTGCATTTGTTGCCAAAATTGTGTTGTTCGCAGCGAGTCAACATTTTCTTCTGAAATATTTTGTTGTCTGTAGCGGATCAGCATTCGTTGCTGAAATTGTGTAGTCTATAGTGAATCAGTATTCGCTACCGAAATTGTGTTGTTTACAGTGAATCAACATTCGTAGTCAAAATTGTGTCGTCTGCAGCGAATCTGCATTGGCTGCAGAAATTGTGTTATTCGCAGTGAATCAACATTCGCTGCTGAAATTTTGTGTTAACTACAGTGGATCAGCATTCATTGCCGAAATTATGTAGGTTGCAGTGAATCGGTATTCACTGCAGAAATTGTGTTGTTCGCAGCTAATCAGGTGTTCGCTGCTGAAATTGTGTTGTCTGCAGCGAATCCATGTTTTCTGCCAAAATTGTGTTGTTTGCAGCGAACTGATGTTCGCTACCAAAAGTGTGTTGTCTGCAGCGAGTCCGTGTTCGTTGCTGAAATTGTATTGTTCGCAGCGAATCAACATTTGCTGCCGAAATTTTATGTTGTCTGCAGCGAATCAGTATTCGTTGCTAAAATTATGTTGGTCGCAGCGAATCAACAGTCGCTGCTGAAATTGTGTTGTCTGCATTGAATTGATGTTCGCTGCCGAAATTATGTTGTCTGCAGCGAATCGGCGTTTGCTGCTGAAAGTGTGTTGTCTATAGTAAATTTGTGATTCATTCCCGAAACTGAGTTGTCTGCAGCGAATCAGCGTTTGCTGTTGAAAGTGTGTTCTGCATCGAATTTTTGATTTGCTACTAAAATTGAGATGTTTGCAGCGAATTAGCATTCGTTGCAGAAAGTGTGTTGGTTGCAGCGAAGTAGCATTCGATGCAGAAATTGAGGTGCCTGTAGCGGAACATTTTTTGCCGCCGAATTATGCCGGTTATAGTGAACCAGTTTTCACTGCTGATTTTCTACAATAGACTCCCAGATCAGAAATGACTTAGATGCTTGTAACAATTTCATTGTATGATGGTGTACACTATGGAACACTTGAACATGAACATATGACTTCTTGAAGTAAGTATGGTGATGAATGTGATTTAAGGATGCAAATATACTAATTTGTGGCCATTGATGTCTTAGGTGGGGTGGTTGGGATCATACCATCGTTAGGATAAGGAAAACCCGCAGGTAGAACAGGTATGTGGTTTCCACATTTTTCTCTTATGAAGTTTATGTTTTAAAATGATTTACTTATGATGATCTTTTATTAAATCCTTGTTAAATGATGAAACGATGATGAAGTGTTTGATTGAATTCTTGATGATTGTCGAGACGACTATGCAATGTCGATCGAGTTCTTGAGGAATGTTGAAACAATGACAAAGATGTTCAAGTTCTGAAATGACCTATTTGAGGTGGATATATTATTTTATTGCGATAAATGATAAATTGACTATGAGATGTTGATTGGGCTATTATGAATTTGGGTTGCTGATGAATGGTTGTATAAGTATTAGAAAAGATCTACCATTGTATTTTATTGAATGTAATTGTGATGAATGGTTGTATGAGAATTACGAAGGATCTACCGTTTTATTATATTGAATATAATTGTGACGAATGGTTGTATGAGTATTACAAAAGATCTACCGTTGTATTATATTGAATATTGATAATCACAAATGGTTGTATTAGTATTACAAGAGATCTATTGTTGTATTGTATTGAACATTAACTGTCATGAATGGTTGGATGAGTAATACGAAGGGTGTACTGTTGTGTTATACTGAATGTTAAACTGTTATGGAATGTTTGTTTGTGTATTACAAAGGATCTATTATCATGTTTACTGAATGTTAAACTATTATGGAACACATGTACGAGTATCATGAAGGGTCTGCTATTATGTTGCAGCAAATATCAAATTGTTATGAATCGTTTGAATGAGCAATTTTAAGGATATTACCACGTTAAAGTGATTTCATAAACCACCTAAGGAACGTTTGATTGGTTAAGGATTAGCCTCGGTTAATGGCATCTTAAAACGGATGACTGAGATGAGCAAATGATTAGCTACGGCTAATGGCATCCAAAGCGGATGACTGGTATGAACAAATGATTAGCTCCGGCTAATGGCATCCAAATGGATGACCGGGACAAATGATTGATTAGCTTTGGCTAATGGCATCTAAAGGGATGACCGGGACAAATGATTGATTAGCTTCAGCTAATGACATTCGAATGGAGTGGATGACTAGGATGAAGAAATGATTAACTTCGGCTAATGACATCCTAAATGGATGACTAGGATGAATAAATGACTAGCTTCAACTAATAGTATCCTAAGTTGATGACTGGGATGAATACACGATTGGTTTCGGCTAAGTGCATCCTAAGAGGATAGCCGGATTTCAGAGTTATAAGTCAGTTTCAAGAAATGATGCGTTCATATATACTATGTTTTGTATACACTAAGTATATGAAAGAACTACGATTGTTATTCTTTAAATAGAGAATAACGTTGGTTCGGCTAACGGTATTCAAGATGAATGAATGAATTTGAGTATTGTAATTAGCCTCGATAATTGATGAATTATTAACGGTGGTATTTACATAAGTAAGGATAAATGAAAGAATTATTCTCTTTTGGTCCATGAATGAAATGTAATGTTAATATTGCTTTATTATGTTTTTAAATTGCCTATAATGCTTGAAATTATCTTGTGCTGTAACAGGGACAACATACAAACATGGCGCATAAGGAAATCCGTTTTGTGGCTCATATATTTTGAAAAGAGCTATATATTCGCATGTTATGGGTAATATGAGTTTTCTATAAACAAATGTGTTAATCACTCAATTAGTCATCCGACCCCTTTTATAAAGACTAGTAATGAAAAAAATGAAATGGAACACGGATGTGAATTTGCGAACATGTGGATATGATGTGTATGTATATACATATGAGGTATTCATCTTATGATGATGTCATGTTGTGAAATTACATGAGGTCAGGATAACGAAAGTTCTAGTTGTGTAACTTGTTGTTCAACATTCTTGTATGAACTAGTGATGATAACGAGACTATAACAGGAACGTGAATTTATGAGTATGTCAATATGATGTAATGTAAACCTATGAGTATGGAAATATAATGTTATGGATGATTTACGTTATCCTACGTAGATTGTGCCTTGTTAATGAACAAAACGCAATGATAAACATGAAGAAGGATATGGTGAAAAACATCAAAAAACTGGACAATAAAAAAACAATTCCATCGATTTTGGCCTTGAAAAAACCGAGTCGTTACATGAATTGTTCTACAATTTAAGTTTTGAAAATTAGACATCTTAAGCTTATCAATCATATATGATAGGCTCAATAATTTATCCAGACGAGAGAGAACGATGTGTTTAAAGTTAGGACTGGAAATCTGCAAAGAATGTGCGAAAATTGAAGATTCTAGCTATATGGAGAAATTTTAGCATAAAGACTTTGTTTTTATTATCCTATTTGATTTATTTATTTAATGTTGAATAATTGTTTTTAATTCAGGTTTGTTTTGGCCTATTAGACATTGTTTTGGGGTTTATTTCGTTATTGAACTTATGTTAGTTGATTACTAGTTTAGGTCCATTAACTTGCAACCTAAAAGAGGTCTATTAAGGTTAGTTAGAGAAGACTATATTATGTTTTTTTAGCTGAAAACTTCAACAAATTTTTTTTAGAATAAATGTGAGTTTTCCTTTTGTTTGTTTATGGTAAAACAACCTTTCTTTGTAGGGATAAAGATTGTACACTGTTTATTGAAGATTAACTGGTTTTGTGGCATTATTTACATACTTAGGGTTCTTAGCATAATTATTAGACTCGACCCGACCCAACGAGTTAACCTAGGACTTGAGGCCTTAGTTGGGTCTGTTTCATTCAAAACCCAAGCTTGCAATTGGCTTGGGAAAAACCATTAGATCTGCCCAGTCAACTTGAAACTCGAGTGACCCAGTAAAACCAGATAGAGACTCTTTTTTTTTCAAATATGTTTTTTTCTCCTAGCCAAAACCCCCCCTTTTTTTATATTTTTTAGTCGGTTACTAATCCATTTCAAAGTTCACTATATAAATACTATAAGAATGTTTTATTTTTTCAATGTGAGATTTATAGCCCTTTAGTATATATACTTTATGTTAACAAGAAAAAAGTTATGTTTTTTTAATATGGGACAAAAAACCTTTTTGGTTTAAATACTTCAACTTGAAAGAGTAAGAGAATATCTTTTTAATGTGGGATAAAAAACCTTTTAAAATAATCTTTTAAACTTCATTATTTACAACATACATAATCTATATTCACATGGATTGTTTCTTAATTTTTTTCATATGAAATATTAAAATCTCAAATATTTTTTTTATTTTTCCAGGTTGACCCGGGTCAACCCATGTAACTCGGGACTCAGCCTCTTAGCTAGGTTAACCCGCGGGCTGGGTTTGATAACTATGGTTCTTAGATACAGGTTTATCTCTTGTCTTTTTCAATTACCTTTGGTTCTTAGGTACAAGATTACCTCTAGGTTAAGGTTCTATCAAACCTATTTTTTTGGCTTTCAAGGTTGTTATCTACTTTGTTGAGGGTTGTTTGATCACATGATCAAAAGGTTCGCATCAAGTAGGGTCATTAGCACTCCCTGATGATATTGCTTCTAGACAGGTTAGAGTGGTATGACCTGAGAGGTTTCATCATCAGGGGCAGGCAATTGTGCCCCCACCTATGGCTCCCATTAGAGCCCCCACACCCCTTATAGATCCTGTTATTCTAAAGCTACTCGTAAGGCCAGTAAGAACAGGCATGACTAGCGTTGTAGCCATGGTTATTAAACTTGCGAGTTGACTCGTAAAATCGTACGATTTTACAAGTCAACTCAGATATATCATGTGAAATTGGGTAGAAAATTCAAAAATCAGTAAACTCGATCAAACTCAGTTAAAATCGGTCAAACTCGGTAAACTCGGACTGAGTTTACCAAGTTTAACAAAATTAACAAAAACTATGGGATCTTCTCACTTTTCTCAGTCCTCTCCTCTCCATCCCGTTAGTCTCACAAAAATTCCCCCTTTTCCTTTTCCTTTTCCTTTTCCCCAAATCAACCCTAGCAGAAGCAGATCTCACATTCTCTTATTCTCAAATCTTAAACCCAACAAAAGCCAACGCCTTCCACTCTCTTTCTTTCTCTCAAAACCCCTATTTTTTTCTTTATTTCATTTGCCTTTGATTTGATTGTCTCCGCCTCTCCGGTCTCCAGTTTCCAGTCTCCACTCCTCTGCTTTGTTTGCTAGATTGCTTGCTGGATTCTCTCCTTCTTTATCATGTTTTATTATACAAAAGAGGGCCATCAATCTTATATCATTTTTGGGTGATTTGGCAGTTAAATAATCTTGAACTTGTTGTTAATCTTGCAACTCGTGCTGAAAATCTTCCAGGTAAACACATTATTTTCTGTTAATATTTTCTTATTCCTCCTCATCCATGGCGATGAAGTGTTTGATATAGAAAAAGACTTGAGTGCCTGTCATATTAACATTTGCTTATTTGCTGAATCATAAGATCTTTTCTCTTTTGTAATTTCGCATGCCTTATTAACTGTGCTGACAAGTCTTGTATGTGTGTGTGTGTGTATTGCCAAATTAGGTTTTTGCAATCTTTGCATGTTTGTGTCCTAATCTAATAGACGGTACCAAAGATGTTGCTTTCAAATGGTTGCTTTCAGTTTCTGGTTTCATAATTTTAATTGTCCAAGATCCTTTATAAATATCTAATAGTTTCGGCAAATAATTAAATATATAAATGAATCCTTTAAGCTCTGACAAGAGTGATCCCATGATAGAATTTGAATGAATCCTGAAGCCAACCATTTTGGACAGCTAGGAATTTTAGAGTTTCCTGTTAACTATTGGCGAAAACAATGTGGAGATTGCAACAATGCATCTACATCACATATAGCTTCAAAATCCATCTTCTTTTTTATTGCAATTCCCACTAGAAGGGCAAAACATGAAATGAATGCTTAATATTGTCCTGAATTTTGGTTGCTTTCTACTGTATTTTTCGAGCCCATGCTTCCTATATTAGTATATCTAAGATGAAGAAATATACTCCACAACTTGTGATTATTGGAATTGATATTATCTTAGTCAAACTGGAGTTTCACGTTGCAAGATAATTGCTTGTTTTATAAGTGAAACAAGCTCTACCATTCTCTTTAAAAGCTCTTTTTATTTCTCTAATATTTGCAAAAGGGCAGAGCATGATCTAATGGTCTCTGTATGTGTTGCTTTAGCTTTCGGTATTCCCTGGAAAGTCTGATAAATAATGAGATAAAAGAACAACTTATGATGGTATTGTTGTTTAAAAAATCTAATGAACAAAATTCATATTTATCTCCTGGTAGGCTACATTTTGCTTATAATTTTTAAATAGTTTCATTTTAGTTCATTTAAAAAATCTATTGCTGCTATGTAGGTTTTTTTGTTGTATTTTATTCAATTCTCAGCACTATACATCATTATTGGTGTATATATTGATTCTTAAACTACTAGATACATGCCAAAGAAGATCAAGGCAATGAGGTCATGTTTAGTTTATATGACACACCAACAGATTCTTTGTTTTAAGTTTGTTAATTTTTAGTTAATGAAATTCTATGGACATAATTGTATTGTATTGTATTTTTAAGTTATTTAAACCATGTATGAATTTTTATTTGGATCATGTATTTTAAGTGTTTGGACATTTGTATTGTTTATTACTTTATTTCACTTTTACTTATGATTCGAGTTTACAATCTGAGTTTATATTGTATATTCTGTGTCGTGTCAAAAAAGCGTTTTTGACAACCTTGGTTGTAGCCTAGTAGCATTAGCAACTCTAACACCTATAAACCGAGTGGTTACTCAAGTTATATTGGTAAAAAACATGAGAGAAATGATATGTGAGCCCTTTTGGGAGAACAAGACGCTGAGATTGTTGGGAGACGGATCAAGAAAGTAGAAAAGACATTGTCTTATGTAGCAGTACCCAAGGAATTGTGAGTGGATTGTGCTGCTCAGTTACTTTTTGATAGTGCACAGACATGGTGGGAGACAATACAGATGAGGAAAGCCAATGAGGTGTTAACTTAGGGTGATTTAAAAATAGAATTCGAAAATAAGTTTTATTCAATATATCATTAGAAGATGAAGGAATATGAGTTTTTGGCTTTAAAACAGGAAAGGATGACAATTGTAGAATATGAAAAGAGACTTCATGATCTCTCCATATTTGTTCCTTATCATGTTTCTATTGAGCAACACATGATTGAGAAGCTGCAAAAAGGATTTAGACAAGATCTGCAACAAGGGCCGATAGCTCTATAGATGGTTGGAGATTTGATTAATGTAGCTCAGACTTTAGAGGCATGCATTATTAAGGGCTAACAGGTTGGGGAGTGGAGAGTGAAAGAAAGAATGTTGATTTTTCTGGTAGACCCCCTCTTCCAAAAAAGACCAAGACAGGACCTTTTAATTAATTCAAGAAAATAAGTGGGAATCTTGGTCAGGGGAGGATTATAGTTGAGTCTTACCGTGGGACTAGTGGTGGAGCTACTAAGGGGCAGTCGAGATCCAAAACTAGTTTGGTTAGGGGCCCTACAGAGTAAAAAACCATCACTTATCCTATGTGTGTCAGATGTGAGAAAAAACATCTGGGGGATTGCTTAACATCGCCAGGGCGATGTTATGTTTGTAGAAAGGAGGGCTATAGATGAAGAGATTATTGGTATCTTGGTCGAGGATGCCACTATTATAGGAAGAAAGGATTGTTCAAGGGAGAGTGTCCTCGTAAAGTAGTTGAGCAGACAAAGGGACATAGTCAATCTATGCAGAGCCAACAACAATCCATTTCTGTGAACACGTCTAGAAGGCCCACCCAATCTGAGACTAGTGGCAAGAGAGGTAAACCTAGATATCAAGGAGACAAAACTTAAGGAAGAGTATACCATATGACCCAGAAAGAGGCTCAAGCTGCCTTGAATGTTGTGGCAAGTACACTATTTTTAAATTCTCAGCAAGTTTATACTTTAATTGATCCTGGGGCTACGTATTCTTTCATAGTTAAGAGGTTTGAAAGTAAGCTAAAAGTGAAACCAATTAAGTTAGATAAATGGTTTATAATTAATACACCTCTTAGAGATGTTGTTTGTGTGCACTATATGTATAAAGGTGTTATGGTAAAAATAAAAGGGTTGGATGTAGATGTGAATTTAACGCCTTTAGAATTTCATGATTTTGATTTAATCTTAGGAATGGATTGGCTAAGTGAACATAAAGCTCAGATAGATAGTTTTGCAAAGACAGTGACCATTCAGGGAATAGATGATAAGAGGAAAATTTTTAATGGGGAAATTTCTTGCCAAATTGTGTAATTTTAGCTATGACAACTAGGGAGTTGTTGAGAAAAGGGTGCTTATATTACCTTGCATTGTAAGGGATGCTTAGCAAGGTAGGATAGAATTGAAAAATCTTCTAATTGTAAGAGAATTTCCAGATGTATTTCTGAAAGAGTTACCAGGGTTGCCTATAGAGAGAGAGATTGAAGTTTCCATTGATATACTTCCAGGTGCACCTCTTGTAGCTTAGTCACCTTACCGAATGACACCTACAGAATTGGTTGAATTAAAAATTTAGCTGCAGGAGTTTAGATAAAAGATTTATATGTCCAATTAATTCACCCTGGGGCCCTAATATTGTTTGTAAAGAAGAAAGATGAGACTCTCAGGTTCTACATTGACAATAGACAATTGAACGAGGTAGTAAAGAACAAATATCTACTTCCATGGATAGATGATTTATTTACTTATCTTATTTAGATAAGTTTGTGGTTGTATTTAGAGATGATATTATAATCCAATCAAATTCCTGTATGGAACATTAAGAACACCTAAGATGTGCATTGCAAACATTGAGGGATCAAAAATTATATGCTAAGTTGAATAAGTATGAATTTTGGCTGAAGAAAATGGTTTCTCTTGGACATGTCATATCATTAGAAGGGATATTTGTGGATCCCAAGAAAGTTGAGGCAATATTACATTGGAAAAAATGGCAAATATCATATAAATTTATAGTTTTCGTGGGTTAACGAGATACTACAGGAGGTTTATCGAGGGCTTCTCAACCATAACATCACATTTGACACGATTAACTTGGAAAGAAGTAAAGTGGGGATGGTCAAGAGAATGTGAAGAAAGCTTTCAAAAATTAAAGAATAAGTTTATTATTGCCCTGATGCTGAAACTTCCTTCTGGATCTGAAGGATTTGTAGTTTATAGTGATGCCTTAATGAAGGGTCTGAGTTGTGTTTTGATGTAATATGAGAGAGTAATTGCTTACGCATTGAGACAACTGAAATCCCATGAAGTTAATTATCCAGTTCATGATTTGGAACTAGTAGTTGTGGTATTCGCCTTATGAGTATGGGGACACTATTTGTATGAGTCACAAGTTCAAATTTTCATAGATCATAAGAGCTTGAGATATTTAATGATGCAAAAAGAGTTAAATATACGATAAAAAAGATGAGTGGAGTTAATTAAGGATTATGATTGCATTATAGATCATCACTTAGGGAAAGCAAATGTTGTTGCTAACACTCTTAGTCATAAGAATATAATAGAATTGAGTGAGACCTTAGATTGGAACGAAAATGAATTAGTAAAAGTAAAGAAAATTAAGGTTCGATTAGAAGTCGGATAGTAAGGGTTGCTGATGGAACAATTAAAAGTATGATTAGTATTTCAAGATAGAATATTAGAAGATCAACAAATAGATGTTAAAGTAGAAAGAAATGAGAGATAAATTAAAAGCAAGAATTGAGACTTCTTTTCAAGTTTTGAAGGATGTAATGATAGTAATGGGGAAGCGAATGTACTTACCTGATGATAAGACTCTTAAGAATGAAGTGTTAAAAGAGGAACATGAATCTAGGTTTGCCATACATCTAGAGAGTACTAATATGTACAGAGATCCAAATGAGTATTATCGGTGGCAGAATATGAAGAAAGAAGTAGTCGAATATGTGTCAAAGTATGACATATACCAACAAGTTAAAGTAGAACATCAAAAGCCAGCAGGTCCGTTGCAACTACTTTTGATTCCTAAATGGAAATGAGAGCATATCACGTTGGATTTTGTGTCTAGGTTACCCAAGAGAAGAAGATGGAGTGATGTCATTTAGGTTATAGTTAATTGATTGACTAAGTTTGTATTATTCTTGCCCATGAGAATGACGGATTAAGTTGACAAGTTGGCAAAATTGTATATAAATAAAGATAGTGAGATTACATGGGGTACAAGTGTTGGTTGTTTTAGTCCAAGACCCCTGGTTTTCTTCTCATTTATGGCTGAGTATTCAACATGCCATGGGAATGGGTTTGAATTTGAGCATGTCCTTTCACCCTTAGACTAATGGGCAATATGAGAGAATGATTCAAACACTAGAGGATTTGTTAAGGGCTTGTATTATCAACTTTATAGGAAATTAGGAAGATCACCTGCCTCTTGTTGAATTTACTTACAACAATAGCTATCAATCTACCATAAGAATGGCTTCTTATAAGGCCTTGTATGATAGAAGATGTCAAACGCTAATGTGCTAGGAGGAGGAGATGGGCGACAAGAAATTAATTGGGTTTGAGATAGTACAAGTTATAATGAAAAAAGTAAAGATCATAAAAGGTCAAATAAAGGTGGCTCAAGATAGACAATAGAGCTATGAGTTGAGGATTTGTTAAGGGCTTGTATTATCAACTTTATAGGAAATTAGGAAGATCACCTGCCTCTTGTTGAATTTACTTACAACAATAGCTATCAATCTACCATAAGAATGGCTCCTTATAAGGCCTTGTATGATAGAAGATGTCAAATGCTAATGTGCTAGGAGGAGGAGATGGGCGACAAGAAATTAATTGGGTTTGAGATAGTACAAGTTATAATGAAAAAAGTAAAGATCATAAAAGGTCAAATAAAGGTGGCTCAAGATAGACAATAGAGCTATGAGTTGAAAGGAAGATGCCTTTTGAATATGAAGTTAGAGATAAAGTATATTTTAAGGTTGCCCCTTAGAAACACATAATGAGATTTGGCATGAAAGAAAAATTAGCACCGAGGTATATCAGACCTTTTGAAATCATTAGGAGGGTTCACCCAAGGGCATACAAATTAGTGTTGCCTCTTCAACTAGACAAAATTTATAATGTGTTTCATGTCTCACTACTTAAGAAGGCTGAAATAGATCATTCTCGAGTGCTGCCTCAGTTTCCTTTAGAGATTGAAGAGGATTTAACTTTAAAAGTAAAGCTAATAAGAGTTAGAGTAAGAAGAAACTTAGAAGTAAAAGAATTCCTATACATAAATATCTATATGATACAAATGAATATATTTTATGCTAGGTTTGAGTGAGGCTTGGATCTTGACAATATCTATATTAAAAATAATAAAAGGCATCATTCATTCATTGTAGCCCAAGACATATGTTATTATGGATGTGAATAGTAAAATGATCATTTTGCTCTTGACAAACAAAAACAATGAATTGGACATTCGGGTTAAAAGATTTTTTTACATAGGATCCATTAGTTACTATCAAATTGATTGGGGACCAATCATTGTAAATGATTGAATTACCTTTAAAATAATAATAAAAACTAAACTGGCATCTAAGGGCTTTTAATTTTTTTCATCTTTTTCAATACAGTAAAATAACTAAATAACCCTTAAAAATAAATATTACTAAATTATCTTTCAGGGGCTTTTTTGTATTTTTATCTGGGTTTTCTCTTATATAATCAAGTAGATTGAGGGAAATTAGGTAATTTCATAAATATAAAATATTATTTTTTAAAAAGTGGCTGATAGATGCAATGTATGAGTTAGCTTAAGGGTTGCTAGGGTATGAGGGGTTTTACGACGACCAAATGATATCTTCTAGGGTGGCGTTCGAATTGTCATAACAACCTCTCCATCATTAGGCAACATATGTGGCATTGACAACTTTTTTTTTTGTTTTCTCACTCTTTCTCGATTTTCATATCTCACCCTTTAAGTTTTCAAAAGAACCCTTTAATATGTTTCTCTTTCGGATTTGGTCACTCTTCTTTTTATTACTATTTGTTTGTCTTTAAAATAATTTATAAAATTATATTTTTTTTCAATTTTATCCTCCTTTAATTTTTTTTATTTGTCAAATTTAGTCTCTATTCTTATTATTGCTATTTATTTTATTAGAGATAATTTTTAAAATTCATATTTTACTATTTCATCTTATTGTAGTTTTTTTTTCTATCAGATTTAAACCTCTTTCTTTTTATTGCTATTTTTTTACTTTGGAAAATTTTTAAAATTAATTTTTTTTCCTGATTTCATTATTCAACATAAAATTAGAATCAAGCTTCTTGACTAGGCTTGAGGCTAGAATTTCACAAGTTGTAGGTTTGGGAGATTAACACCGGTTTAGAAGATTTGTCCAAATTTGCTTTTTTTTTTTTATGATGTTTGTTTTAGTTTCATCATTTAGCATTTATTTAGTTAGAGATTAGGCTCTATCATTTTTTAAAAAAATTCTACAGGACTTTTCATCGATTTTAAAAATGACTTAGGTTATCTCGGGTCTTTTTGTTTGTCATAACTAGATTTTGAAACCCCTTTTAAAAATATTTTCCAAAAAAAAAGTGAAAACAACAAAAATTCTAAAAATTGTATTTGCAGCCATTTTGCGCCCATTTTATGATTTTTAATGTGTTTTAAAATCAAATCCAAAAAAACAATTATTGTTAACACTTTCGTGTCATTTTCGTGATTTTTAACATCTTTTTGAAAAAAACTCAAAATATGTTGTGGATGCATTTCCATTATTAATACGTCCATTCCATAATTCTCAATTAGTTTTATCGAGTTGATGTTGAAATTGTTAGATATTCATGTTGTTATATTTGTGTGATTTGCACCTTTCAATAATATGTATTTTGTTTCAGGATCATCGCATGCACGACAGGAGTAGATCTTAGCTTAAGTTCCCTTCTTGTAATATAGGTTATAGGGAGTATACCATTGTATTTTGTAAACATGAAAATGTTTGTATAACTTCATTTGTATAATTAATGTTTAAACTTGATTGAATGAACTTAACTTTGTAGTTCATATAACCATATAACATGTCTATGTATTTATATTTTTTATATCCATCATAATGATATTTTGTTAAATAATGCATATCATAAATATTGTAGTTGATAGGTGTGAAAATATTTATGGAATTGAAACCCATGATGATTGGGTGGGGATTAAGTCATGAGATGTGACTTATTAGAAGTGTAAACAAGTTACATGTCGATAACTTGGGACCTTCTGGTATAGGGGGGACTTCGTTGAAATTTTAGTAGATTTTAATACGAAAACCATGAATATATATATATATTACTTTGTTTTTCGGTTAACATGAAATTGTTGTTTTTATCCCGGAATGGGGGATGTTATAGTTTGGTATCAGAGCTCAGGCTGTTATTCCGGTGACAAGAATGATTATATGATTTTGAAATGTGTTTTAGGATGGTGAGAACAAGGCAAGGAGCCAGGATTGATCCATCCCCAGTTTGGGGAAGTGACCAAAGTTTTCGAAATGAAAGTGATCCAGACTGGGATCCATTGGTAGACACCTCCACTCATATACCTACAATATCAGTGTACTTGAAGGTGGTGAGTCAGTGAGTCTTCGAGATGATTCGTTGTCCTGTCAGGCAGATGTATCCATTCTCGAGATATCAAACAAACAGGGGGGAGATAATATACCCCCACCAGTGGAACCGGTAGCTGGATCAAACCCATTTTCAGATCTTGCTTTTATGGAACATATAGTGAGAGCTGTAGCAGTAGGAATGGTAGTGGGAGCCTCCAGTACAGCTCCTAGATCAGGGGGAGTAGTCACCATAGTGCAATGGGTGAAGGGTATGAGAGAGATGGGTTGTATGACTTACCATGGCGAAGAGGATGTTGAGGTTGCTGGGCATTGGCTGAGAAAAGTGGAAAGAGTTATAAATCAGATGCAGGTGCCAGAAGAGCTACGAGTGGATTGCGTGATTCGGCTATTGGTTGATAGTGCCTACTCTTGGTGGGAGACCATTAGAGAGGGGAGATCAGGGGAGGTATTGAGATGGAGGGACTTTCATGAAGAGTTTGTGGAGAGGTACTATTTTTGGGAGCATAGGAGGGAGAAAGAACATGAGCTTTTGGATTTGAGGCATGGAGATTTGATAGTTCTGGAGTATGAGAGGAGATTTCAGGACTTAGCAGCTTTTGCCTCAACTTACCTTCCCACAGAGCGCCACAGGGTGGAGAGGTTCCGTGATGGATTGAGGCGGGAACTAATGATGATATCGATAGCCATGCAGTTTCAGTCTATGCGGGAATTGGTACGGGTTGCTCATGGTATGGAGAGGGTAATAAGGGATACCCCGAAACCAGTAGTTGAACAGAGTTAGGTAATTGGAGCTAAGAGGAGAGATTTTAAGTTTTTTACTGGGAGACCTCCTCTCCTAAAGAAAAGGAAGAGCGGGCAATCATCAGAATAGTTCCAAAGAGGAGGCGGGAGTTTCACCCCAGGAGGGAGCTTAGGAGGATCTAGACGGGTCAATGAAAAAGGAGCTTGGGGAGGACAATCTAGACAGGGAGTCAAAAGTGTTGGAGGGTCTACAGAGCAAAAGGGACCAGTATATCCATTTTGTCAGAGGTGTGAGTAGCAACACCCTGGAGATTACTCTGCAATGCTGGGGAGATGTTATATTTATAGAGGTGAGGGGCATCGATGGAAAGAGTGCTTGTATGTAGGCAGAGGTTGTTACTATTGTGGGGACACGAGTCACATGAAGAAAGATTGTCCTTGTAGAACCACCGAGGGAGCCCATGGTCAGAGGATTGAGGTTCAGAGCCAGTAGCAATCGGTGACAGTCAATCATCCTATCAGGCCTACCCAGTCAGGGACGAGTGCTACTCGTGGGAGGCCCAGAAATCAGGAGGGGAGGACTCAGGGTCAGGTATATCACATGACCTACGAGGATATGGGAGTTATACCTGATGTGGTGGCAGGTACTTTACAGTTAGATACGATACAAGTTTATGCTTTAATTGATCCTGGAGCTAGTCATTCCTTTGTATCTTATAGAATTGTGAATAACTTGCATATGTTATCTAGTAACTTGAGTGTAGGAGTGACGGTTAGTACACCTCTAGGAGAGAATATACATATTGATGATATTTATAGAGGGGTAAAACTATATATTAGAGGGTTAGAGTTGAGGGTAGATCTTATGCCGTTAGAGTTATATGATTTTGATATGATTCTGGGCATGGATTGGCTAAGTAAACATAAGGCACAAGTGGATTGTTTCACTAAGACAGTGACAATCCAAAGAATAGGTGATAAAAGAGTAGTGTTTAAAGAGGAAAGAAAAGTAATTCCAAGTTGTGTAATCTCAGTCTTGGTGGCTAGAAAATTACTTAGGAAGGGTTGTTCTGCTTGGTTAGCCCATGTAAGAGAGCTGAAAAAGGGTAGCATAGATTTGGCTAGTATTCCTGTTGTGAAGGAGTTTTGAGATGTATTTCCAGAAGAGTTGCCTGGATTACCTCCAGTTAGAGAAATTAAAGTTTTCATAGAAACTATTCCAGGAGTTTCTCCTATAGCCTAGTCTCCTTATAGGATGGCACCTATGGAATTGGCGGCACTGAAGGTCCCGCTTCAGGAATTGTTAGATAAAGGCTTCATTCGGCCTAGTAACTCGCCCTGGGGAGCTCCGGTATTGTTTGTAAAGAAGAAGGATGGCACCCTTCATTTGTGCATTGATTATCGTCAATTGAATAAAGTGACGAAGAAGAACAGGTACCCACTCCCACGAATAGATGACTTGTTTGGTCAGTTGAAGGGTGCTAGGGTGTTCTTTTAGATATATATGAGATCTGGATACCCTCAGTTGAGAATCAAGGAACAAGACATACAAAAGACTGCATTCCGAACCCGTTATGAGCATTACGAGTTTTTGGTGATGCCTTTCGGGTTAACCAATGCTCCTGCCATGTTATGGACTTGATGAATCGGGTGTTTCGGCCTTACTTGGACCAATATATGATTGTATTTATTGACGATATCTTGGTGTATTCAAACTCTCACTTGGAGCATGAACAACATCTAAAGGTTGTGCTACAGACTTTTAGGGAGAATCGGTTATATGCAACGCTGGATAAATGTGAGTTTTGGCTCCAGGAAGTGGTATTTTTAGGCCATGTAATATTCACAGAAGGAATATTTGTGGATCCAAGAAAGGTTGAGGCTGTGTTAAAATGGGAAAGGCCTACCAATGTGACAGAAATTTGGAGTTTCTTGGGCCTTACTAGATATTACCGGAGGTTTATTGAGGGGTTCGCCACCATAGCATCACCTTTAACTAAGCTGACCTGCAAGAAAGTCAGGTTTGTTTGGTCGGAAGACTGTGAAGCAAGCTTTCGAGAACTGAAGGAGAGGCTCTCTTTTGCTCCTATGCTGGCCCTTCCATCGGGGGCAAAAGGGTTTGTGGTATATAGTGATGCCTCAAAAAGGGGTCTGGGATGTGTATTGATGCAACACGGGCGTGTGATTGCTTATACATCAAGACAGCTAAAGTTGCATGAGGTGAATTACCCGGTTCATGACCTAGAACTTGTAGCAGTGGTGTTTGCCTTAAGAGTATGGAGACATTATTTGTATGAGACATAAGTTCAAATCTCTACAGACCATAAAAGTTTGAAGTATTTGATGTCACAGAAGGAGTTGAACATGCGGTAGAGAAGATGAGTAGAGTTAATAAAAGATTACGATTGTGTTATTGACTACCATCCTAGTAAGGCTAATGTATAGTCGATGCCTTGAGTAGGAAAAGAAAAATAGTGATGAATGATATGGAGCTTAAGGAACATGAAAGTATAGTGGAATTAAAGAAAATGGGCTTGCAGCTAAGTGTAGGGCCCGAGGGATCACTGTTAGCTCAATTAAAGATCTGATATGTGCTTCGAGACAATGTTTTGGTGGCTCAACAGGCAGATGGGAAAGTAAAAGAGATCAAGTAGAGGGTAAACAAGGGTATGGAGACATCATTTCAAAAGTTATCCGATGGGCTAATAGCTATGGGTAGGCGAATTCATTTGCCTGAGGATAAGATTTTGAAAGATGAAATATTAAGAGAAGCTCATGAATCTCGATTTGCTACTCATCCTGAGAGTACAAAGATGTATAGGGATTTAAAGGAATACTACTAGTGGCGAAATATGAAGAGAGAAATAGCAGAATTTGTGTCGAACTGTAGGATTTGTCAACAAGTAAAGATAGAACACCAGAAACCTGCAGGGGAATTACAATCATTATCAATTTTGAAATGTAAATGGGAGGATATTTCTATGGATTTTGTGACGGGATTACCTAGGGGAAAGAAAAGGAATGACGTCATATGGATGGTCATGGATCGACTAACAAAATCTGCTTTGTTTTTTCCTATAAAAATGACTGATTCGGTGGATAAGCTGGCAAAATTGTATGTAAATGAAGTAATCAAACTTCACGAAGTGCCAATTTCAATTATATCAGATCGGGATCTGAGGTTCACATGAAGATTGTGGCCTAGCTTACAACTGGCAATAGGGACAAAGTTGAATCTAAGCACGACATTTCATCCTTAGACGGATGGTCAATCTGAAAGGACCATTCAAACTCTTAAGGATCTCCTGTGGTCTTGTGTGCTGGAGTTTGGAGGGAATTAAGAGGATATCCTGTCATTGATGGAGTTTACTTATAATAATAGCCATCAAACTACTATTGGTATGGCTCCATATGAAGCATTGTATGGGAAGAAATGTCATACCCTAATTTGTTGGAAGGAAGTAGGCGAAATAAAGCTTTTGGGACCTGAAAATGGTGCAACTGACAACTGACAAGGTAAGGGTGATCAAAAAAAGGATGAAGGAAGTCCAAGATAGACAAAAAAAGTTACGTAGATAGCCGAAGTAGGCCCTTGGAATTACAAGTGGGGGATAAAGTATTTTTGAAAGTGGCTCCTTGGAAAAGCATCATTCGATTTGGAGTAAAAGGGTAATTAGCCCTGAGATATATTAGCCCTTTTGAGATTAAGGAAAGAATCGGGCCAGTTGCCTATTGATTAGAATTGCCTGTATATTTGGATAAGATTCAGAATGTGTTCCATGTATCATTGCTGCAAAAAGCCAAGACCCCTCACGGATATTGCCACAAGTTCCTATGAAGATTAAAGGGGATCTAACCATGAAAACTAAGTCAGTCAAGATCTTAGATCGAGATGAGAAGTTGTTGAGGAATAAGAGAATTTCCTTGGTGAGAGTATTATGGAAAAGCTCTTGAATAGACGAAGAAACATGGGAAAGAGAATTTGAATGAAGGAGAAGTTTTTGCATTTATTCTTTGACATAGGTATGTAACTTGAATTTCTAAGATGAAATTTTTTTATTAGGAGGGGAGAATGTAAATCCTGAGAAAATCAAGGCTAGATTAAATTAAAGAAAATAAACTAAACTAAAAAGAAATGGGGGCAAAACGAATACACTTGAAGAAAACGGAGCATAAATGCAAATAAGAATAATTATAGAGCATAAATACTCCTCTTCTCACCAAAAACAAACCTACAGCTATCGTGAAAAAAAGAAAAGAGGGAGTTTCTGTTTCCATTTTTACATATCAAGAGAGAAACACTAAAATTTCAAGAACTCATCCAAGATTAAGGGTTATATGTAGAATAAATACTGGTGGGCAAGGGATTAACAAGAAAAATTAAACAAGAAGAGAAAAGGGGAGGGCCGGCTGTCATTAGAAAGAAAATAAGGGATTGAAACCTTGATTCGTACCGGATAAGGTATTCTAAACATGGTCTTATGAGTCGTCTTAAATTCGATTATGAATTGATGTCTGGATGTTAAATTATATATTTGAGTTCTATAACTCTAGATATAGTTAAAAATCTGAGGAGAGGTCAGACAGTAACAGTTAAAAAACAAGACAGTAACAATCCAAATGTTTGTTAATATGCAATTTTGACTATCTTAGAGGCAGAACTGGGTTCTCCTTCCTTAATGAACTTGTAGCCTCATGTCTTAGCTTTCCAATAAGACTAATCTCACTTGAATCAGAGTTCTATAACACCAGATATAGTTAAAAATCTAAGAAGAGATCAGACAATACCAGTTCAAAAACGAGACAGTAGCAGTTGGACAGTAATAGTCCAAATGTTTGTTAATGAGCAATTTTGACTATCTTAGAGGCAGAACTGGGTTCTCCTTCCTTCAGAGAACTTGTAGCCTCATGTCTTATCTTTCCAACGAGACCAATCTCGCTTGAAATAGAGCTCTATAACTCTAGATATAGTTAAAAATTTGAGGATAGGTTGGACAGTAACAGTTTAATGTCTAGACAGTGACAGTTCGGGATTTAAACAGAAACAATTCAAATATGAAGAAAGAAATGATAACTGTGGTTGGACAAAGAACAACAATATTAATGGGTGAAATGAGAAAAACGTAAAATATTAAGAAATGACTGAAAGAAAGACTTAATGGTTGTTAATATGGTTATTATAAAACATATCCTTGAGTGAGGAAAATTTATGAGATGAACCTGTGATTTGTAGGAGGGACAACAGGCATGGTGCAACAGCAGCAGCAGGGAAGCACAAGTAGAAATTCTATTGCAGGTAGGTGAATCTCACCTATACCTTCTAGTTAAATTCCATGATTTAATATATATTACTGATGTGAAATGTGAATTACTGAATGTATGAGTATTCAAGGGGAAAGGTTGTTGTGTGAATTGCCAAGTGATGAAATTATCACTGACAAAGGAAATATGAGAAGTGTGATTTGAGGTGTAAACTAGCATACATTTAGTGTATGTTAAGATCCCGGGTAAGGGGATCGCCACATTTGGACTAACATACATTTAGTGCATGTTAGGATCCCGGATAAGGGGATCAAGCATGTATTCACTAGCATATATTTAGTGTATGTTAGGATCCTTGGTAAGGGGATCACCATGTATTGGCTAGCATATATTTAGTGTATGTCAGTATATCGGGTAAGGGGATCACCTTGCATCGACTCCTATGGGGTGATGATGATGATACCAGTGAAAGTAGTATCGGTAATGTGTTAAACAAAAATAATCATGTTCGATCTTATAAATTCTGGAATGGAGGTTAATAGTAGAAGAGGGAATGATTATTTATAGTTGAATAAAAAAGAGATTCTAATGAAAACCAGAAGAGAGAAGTGAATAAAATATGAATGTTACCCTGTTGAAATTGTTAGATATTCATGTTGTTATATTTATGTGATTTTCACCTTTCAAAAATATTTATTTTGTTTTAGGATCATCGCATGCACGACAGGAGTAGATCCTAGTTTAAGTTCCCTTCTTGTAATTTAGGTTCTAGGGAGTATACTCTTATATTTTGTAAACATGAAAATGTTTGTACAACTTTATTTGTATAATTAATGTTTAAACTTGATTGAATGAACTTAACTCTGTAGTTCATATAACCATTTATCATGTCTATGTATTTATATATTTTTTATCTATCCATAATGATATTTTGTTATATAATGTATATCATAAATATTATGGTTGATAGGTGTGAGAATATTTATGGAACTGAAACTCAAGATGATTGGGTCGGGATTAAGTCATGAGATGCGAGTTATTAGAAGTGTAAACAGGTTACATGTCGATAACTTGGGACCTTCCGGTATAGGGGGGACTCCGTTGAAATTTCGATAGATTTTAATACGAAAACCATGAATATATATATATATTACTATGTTTTTCGATTGACATGAGATTGTTGTTTTTCTCCCAGAAATGGGGGATGTTACAAAAATACTTTGCCTATATATAGTAAAAAAAATCATGGTCAGCTGGGAGTTCATTTTTCAAAAAACGATAACCTAAGGAAATTCAAAAATAACTTGGGGGGAAATTCACTAAAAACTTACATACCAAAAAAAAACCTCACTCTCTCCCAAACAAAAAACCTAAGACCTTTTTTTTTTACAACCTAGTCTTCACCTACACTAAGAAAAAGGGAGACCATTATTTACTCTCCTAGAACCCACACAAAAGTTGCCACACTCTTGATCAAAACAAAAAACAAAACCTAAGCCCCCACTCTCTCCCTAACTTTGATTGATAAAAAAAAAAACAAAACAAAAACCATTACACAACCTTTATTTCCCTTTTGTCCATTGTTTTATCCTCAACGACCACCACACCAAAATAGCACCTTCAACCATAACCATCCCTCTCGTTATAACCTCAATTGACAATCACAAAACCACCTTCTCAACCAAGACATACAAACCCTCTCACTGTCAAGTATGTCAACCTTCGAATCACCACTCACCAACAAGCCATAAACCCCTCAACAATGCCCAATCAACCACCTCCTTCAAAACTTGGTCTCTCTCCCTCATGAAATAAAAGAAAAGTTAAGAATTCCCCCCTTTCATTGCTTTCATTAATAGTATAAAAGTAAGCTAGACACCATTACTAGGCCACCACGCCAGCAACCTTGCTCACGAAAAAGAAGAGAAAAACAGTCCTAAGAGAGATATAGAAAAGAAGGAAGAATAAAAAAATAAGAAAAAAAATCAAAATTATTTGTGTATTTCTTTCTTTATAGGTGATGATGAATCTCACCATGACATAGAAATAAAGAGGAAGAAGCTTTACTTTAGGTCCACAATTGGTGCCCCCCTCTAGCGATGATATGTGACCACTATAGATCGATAGTGATAGTGGTGTGTGGGTACATGCACTACCACTGTTCCAAAAACTCTAGCTTGATTTCAGTAGATCTCAGATACTTCAGTCACCTCGGGAGGTCGATTTCTAACCTCAAATCACTTTTTGATAAATTGTTAAAATGTTATGGAATTTTGGATAGAATGTTCATTGTTATGTGTGTATTTATGAACTATTTGGACATTTGCAATTTGGTTTGGATTGTTGTGTGTTTTGGTATGTAGAGTGTTATGAATTGTGGTTTTATTTGCGTAGTTTGATAAGTTGGGGCTTGTTTTGTGAATGAAACCTTATTTTAGCATGTGTTATAAAATAAAGTTTAAACAAATAATAATAATAATAAAAATGGGTTCAAAACCCATTCTAGAACCCATTGTTATTTTCAACCATGAATTTTGGTAGTAAATTTATTATCCATGGACCAACAAGGATACATAACCTCTTAATAAGATTTATCCTAAGAAAATGACCTAAAAGTGCTAATAAGATTTTATATATATATATATATATATATATATATATATATATATATATATATATGTGGGGATCGAGGG
>Ga0325410_1001628_pt1 | contig 24868 bp, 14 predicted proteins | sample PopdelMetagenome_16_FD_206182 | JGI IMG/M metagenome (GOLD analysis project Ga0325410, IMG submission 206182) | Populus deltoides microbial communities from Bellville, Georgia, United States - Xylem-PdIQD-R3 | ecosystem: Host-associated > Plants > Phyllosphere > Stem > Wood/Secondary xylem...
AAAATAAGGGAGCTTGATCGTGGTCTAAACTCCCAAGATTAGCGGGTCATTATTATCGAAATAAAGGATGAATCAGGATCACTCATCATCCCCAGTGGAAAGTACTCAAAAACTTGGGACAGGATTGGTCTGTCATTCGCAGTCGGAAAACGCGTTTTCGAACGGCAATCACGGGCACTGCAAAACATGCACGGTTACGTTGAAATTTGTCCCCCCCTTAGTCTACTCCTTCACTGCCATGTAGAATTCGATGCTTTGTGTGTTTTGACCAGCCTCGTCCTCTTTTTGCAACAAATTTATATCAACTTCTTTGTGACGGTTGCTTTTATGTTTTAGATTCATATTTTTAATTATTTTAATGCATTAATTTCAAAAATAAAAAAATATTTTTAAATAAAAAATAGTTTAAAAAACAATTACAACTATATACTATCAAACCAACCAACCCTTTATAGCTTTCGTTATCCTTTTCGAGGTTTGCCATATTCCAAGTCCACCAGGCCTCACAAATACAAAGCCCAAAGAACAACATTTGTTGAGATCTTGAATGGATCCATAGATCCAACAAATTTTCTAATATAATTTCTTAATGACTGTGATTTGACTTAATTTGAACATCACCTGAGACTGCAACATCAACATATAAATTTAAAGGAAAAAACAAGCCTAGAGGAAATTATAACTTCACTTGCATGCCAAAACAATCAGTATTAGTTGATGACTTGATGTCAATTGTTTACTAACAATTAAACTCAGGTCAACTATTTAATTCACTCTAAATTGTTTAGCATCATAATCCAATTGTGTTTTTGAATTTTTTTTAAATTTAGTTTTGATTTTTTATGTAATTTTAAATTGTTTTAATATGTTGGTGTTAAAAATAAATTTTTTTAAAAAATATTAATTTGATATATTTGATAAAAAAACACTAAAAAAATATTTAATAACAAAAACAGTAAATGCAAGCTTTATCAGGTTTTTTTTATTCAGTGATGATCATTTATAAAAACAGCAAGTCTATAAGTAAAAATAGGATTATGATTTCAATATTTTTAATTTAAAAGTCAACATGATATGAGCTTGAAGTAATCTATTTAACATGACCCGGGAATCAAACATTATATTAAACTTTAAGTTTACAAGAATATAATTATAAATAGTAATAAAAATGTTTAATTTGTTTTTTTGATCTCTTTTTTCTTCGTTCCTGGCTGTCAATAAAATTCTAAAACGTAAAAATCCCTTTTCTTTTCCTTTTCTTTCTTCTCGAAAAGAAAGAAAAATCATTTTCACCTTATAAACTTTGTATTCTCCAATGTTATTTGTATACAAAAGCAACCCCACAATCTTATCTTCTCTTCATCTTTTCTGTCCATTAATCTAGGTGGATATTGGGTATTTAAAAGTGTGTGTAATATTTATTTTTAAAGTATTTTTTATTTAGAAATATATTAAAATAATAAAATTTTAAATTATTTTTAATATTAACATATCAAAACAATTAAAAAATATATAAAAATAATTTTAAATAAAACAATTAAAACTCAATTGTTTTTATATAAAATTGTTTTAATATGTTATATTAAAAATAATTTTAAAAAAATAAAAAATAAATTATTTTAATACAATTAAAAAAAACATTAAAACTGCCTTGTATGTCATCTCTCATTTGTTAATCTATGTGATTTCTTATTTGTCAAGTTGGTTGGTACATGGCGTTGTACTAGCATGGACGTTATTTGTTAAATTAGATAATTATTAATTAATAAAAATCTATGTATATTAATATTTGATTTTAAAATTATATTTAAATTTTTACATGAATTTAAAGATAAAAGCATTTACTTATAATTTTACTAATAGGATTTACAATTTAAGTTTTCATTATATATAAATTATATTTCATGAATAATATATATATATATATATATATATATATATATATATATATATATATTTTATTATGTATAAGGATACAAACAAACAAACCTACTGCGTTTAGGGTTTTGGCCCAAATTTATAAAACCATTAAAAAAAACATCTATGCTTTCTTTCCCGCCTTCCCAGCTTTTCTCTCTCTTTCCTTCTCTCACTTCAATTCTTCTCTCTTTCTTGTGTGTGAGACAGAGTCACCCAAAGCAAGATAGAGACATTTTAGTGTGTGTGTGTGTGAGAGAGAGAGAGCAGGACTTGTGTGTTTTCAGCTTTGAAAGTGAGAATCCTTTAGAGGCAGAAGAGGAGAAGTGCAGTGCAGTTCCAATGGAGCTAAACACACCTAATAAGAACCTAATCCCCTCTGCTAACCCCCCCTCTCAATTCGAGGTCTACTTTCTTTAAACCCCTTATTTATTTATTTATCTATTTTTCTTTTATCTTTTTTTAGTGTTAAATGCATAATTATGTGTGGGTTTTTATTTGCTGGTCTTTTGGGTCTCTGTTCTTTCTCATGTTGAGGGTAGAATCATGGGTTATGGTTTTTTTTTTTCTGGGTTATTTTGCTTCAAAGTTTAGATTATGGTTGCTTTTTTTGAGGTTTACATGATGTTTTGTTTCGTGTCTGTGTATACTTGTCTGAATTGATTTAGATTTTAGCGGGCTTGGGTCCTTCAGAGTTTTTTCACTGTTAACCTATTAGGGTTTTGGAGGCTGCTAAATCAACTGGTTTGAGTGTTGAACAATCAGAATGCTTCATTCCTGGGAATTCAGGTAAAGGGGTTATTGCTAAGCCACCCAGCGAGCACTTGGAATTACCAATCGAGGAGCGAAAAGCCTTGAAACATGGTTGTGCTAGCCCAGGTGGTAACATGATCATGGTGCCTCTCATTGCAATTCCTGAGCCAGAGATGGCAGGCAATTTAAATGAAAGATATCAATCATATGAAAGTGAAAGGGATTTAAGTAAAATTGGTCGAACTGGGCAAAATGAAAATGAATCAGGATGTGATTGGGTGGCTCTGATTTCTGATGTAGCTGATATCTTGACCTTCGAGCCATCCATTGATGAGGAATCTGCTGAGGAGCAAAAAATGGTGGATCCTGGGACCATATCTTTCATCTCAACTGTTCTACAGGTTCCACAGGATAACAACAATGATTCAGAAACTTCCAATTGTGTAGGTTCTTTCCAGCATTGTGATATGGGAGATCTGGGAATTCAGCCAAAAGAATTTGGAGAAAAGAACGAAGTAGATCAGACTCCATCTGTACTTCCTAGCACTTTACTAGATAAACCAATAGTTACTGATGCGTCTGCAACAGTTGATGTTAAGGGGAAGAACTGCCAGTCTATCGGCAAGGTAAGCACTAAAGAACTAATACTATTTGCTTGTACCTATGTTCTGATGGTTGTTGCCCAATACCATGTAAACATCTTCAAGCTGAGATCCGTGAGTAACCTAAAAATTGACTAATATAACCAAGTTAAGGTTCTGTTTACTTCCTGAAAGCCTTTCATGATTGAACTATTTGTCATTTATCTTGATGAATATGTATCCATCAATTTCAGAACACCTGTAGACTTTCAACGTCAATGGACTCTTGTTATAATCTCACTCTTTCAAATAACTCCAATCTCGGCTTATCATGATTGTTTTGTGTTTCATAAGATTACAAGTTTCACGGCAGTGTTGTTGTTAGTTATTACAGACAAATAGGATGGGATGGGCAGCATTTGAAGGAGTGGCTCCTATAAGCAAACCTTAGTACTTTTTTGTTCATTTAGAATTGTATACTTATCTGTTTTGATGATAAATGAGTAACGATACATGTGTAGGCATTGATGATGATGATTTTTCCGAGAACAATTTTTCTCCTTGGTCAATTTTCATTAAACCTGGAAAATGTTTTGTTGTAATCAACAAGCTATCTCTAGAAGACTCTTATTGCAGCTGCAAGTTTGTCTGTTGTCATACAAATGTTCATCAAAAGCTGTGGTGATCATTACGTATTTATAACTGTTAGAATCACACCAGAGGCTTTTTATGCCTGCAGAACATTTTGTCAAAAATGACTGATTTGATAATGTACACAAGGATTGAATGAAAGAAAGAAATTGCAAATGTGCTTCAAATTATGCCAGGCAGAAAATTTTTCCTTTGTTTTTCACTAGTTTACTGGAGTAGCATCATGAGTTATTTTGAACATGATTGACATTTAGTATGAAATATAAGCATGAAAGAGTAAGTTCACAATGGAAGAACATAGAAGGTAAGTGGTACTTAAAAGATTAGTTAGGCCAAGGTCCAAGTGCACTCCAAGGTAGAAATTTAAAGGTATTAAGTTTACATGCATATAGAATAAATTCTTGATACCATCACTAACCAAAGCTTCAATAAACCTTAATGTAGTTCTTCTGCTGTTTGTAGGACACAAAGTTGACCTTGTTATTTAGGTTGCGTGTTTGGTTTGGGGTTAAAGGGGGTAAAATGTTAACCCCCTTTAACCCTGTTTGGGAAATTTTAGTGGTGGATAACAACAATGTTTTTTTTTTTTTTTTTTGGGGGGGGGGGGGGGGTTTGGGACTTGTGCATCTGTGTTTTCTTTTTTCAAACAAACCATTCGTTTTGTTTTCTTTTCTCTACATAAAATCAATGGGTCTCACAAATATATACATATGTATCATCTTTTATTATGCTTAATTTAAAACTTGATTATAATTTTATTGGATCCTAGCATTACACATAATTTTTACGCACATACCAAACATCTTTAACATTTTACCCCTCAACCACTTGTTTATACCCTTAACATTTAACCCCTTAACACTTAACCTCCAATTTTTATCCCTGAACCAAACACAACCTTAAAGAAATTTTTATGGTGGCTAATTATGTTGATGCCAACAGCCAAGTAGATTTTCTGTTCTATTATTAATTGCGATTACATGAAATCCAATATTCCACAGTACAACATAGAGACTAATTTATTCTTCATTCAGTTAAATATTAATCACTGTTTTTAAACATCTTTAGCTTATTTTTAGCAGCTGCATAAAATACGAAGGCGGTGCCTGGTTTTTGAGATGGGAGCTCATAAAAAGAAATTAGCATTTGAATCTAATAGTAGTTCAACCTCGTCACAATTAGATCATAATGGTGCCTACTTGGAAAAGCATGCAGCTCCTAGGAGGACAGAAAAGGGAAAGACATTATCTGCATTATCTGGAAGGGGTATTGGTTTGCACTTGAATGCTCTCACTGCTACAAGCAATGGCAAAGCTGTCAAGATTGAGACTCGAGCTTCTGTAAAGCAAGAAATAAGTTAACCTCCTTCCCCTGCTACGAAAATGACATCTGGTCAAGATCCTGCTATTAAATCCATAGCTCTGACCACTGTGCAAACAAATTTTGTTCCTTTTGATAACAAAAATAAGACCATGGAAAATGCTCCTCACGCATCAATGGTTGTGAATGAAGAGTTTGGCATAAGCAGTCCCAACATGAAGAGGTACATGCGGAAATTAATACATTCTAATCTCTGATGCCAAATTCCCCAGGTAAATTTTTTGATTTGTTTTAAATTTCAGGCAAAAATTGGAAAATCAAGGAGCATCACGCAAGCGCTGCAATTGTAAGAGATCAAAATGCCTAAAGCTGTAAGTTCAGCAGTTTCCTAAATTTACTTTTAGTATTCATTTGTCTGATTTTTGGAGGACCTAACTACTCAAAATTCATCAGCTAATTCTTTCATTTTTCCCTAGCATGATAAATGCTGCTGTAATAGTAATAAAAATGAAAATAGGCAGAACCTGAAGGCTAGTTAATCTCATTGATTCCGATGCTCGATGATTCTAAATTGGCCTTTAAAAACAGGGGTCAGAATCTTGATTACAGTGGATTTAAACAGTATGCCTTGGTTTTCTTCTCCTAGCCATACTTAACAGCTCCCTTTCTAGATGATATAAAATAGATATCAAGTTTCACACTAGAAATTGAATTAGATACAAGCTTATATTGTGGTTATTGTATGTTTACAAGATCTTGTTATCTGTACAGTTATTGTGAATGCTTTGCTGCTGGTCTCTATTGTATTGAGCCCTGTTCATGTCTAGATTGTTTTAACAATCCTGGTCATGAAGGCAATGTTCTGGAAACACGCGGACAGATTGAGTCTCGCAACCCTCTTGCATTTGCTCCCAAAGTGATAAGAAACTTGGATTCTGCCTCTGAATTTAGGGTAAGGAATGCTTTCAGGTTAATATTGCAAATGCTTCTTGATTTACCATTTGTCTCTTTCTATGTGCATTGTTTGTAACCCCATCTAACATGAAATTTTACTTGTGTACAAAGGGTGGTGTTGGTTGCTCTTCCTACTGTAGATGCGAAGGATGTAAAAACACTTTTGGTTGCAAGAGTGGCAAGTGTTGTAATAATCTCCATGCTCCCATACATGTCCTAGCAATTGAATTAACTGATTCAAAGTTAGTTATCTTAGTTTCCAAAATTATCTCATTATGGCTGTGTTTTGAATAATGCTCTTGCTTTTTCACTAATAAAAGGGTTAATATTCTTTATTTATTTTAATTATTTTGAACTAATTATAGGAGTTGAAGAAGATGACCTGAAATGGGAGGAATCTAAAATACATGAGGATGCATCAGACCTGAATTTACTTGATATAATAGAAAAGGGTGAAGATCACCCAGATCTTATGCCACCTTCTCAAAATTCCAGGTATGATATTTAACATATTAGGAGTCCAGCATGGCATTTGTACTGATCATGTTGTCTATTTTAAAGATAAAAGGTTTATACATGTTTAGGTCTCCAGTTCATCTGCAAATCCCCATTAGTGGGCAGCTCCAAGGATCTTCCCTTTGAGATGTTGGTCCATCAACACAAATACTCACCGTCCAAAAGTTTAGAACAGATTTTTTCTATCACCAGCCTAAATATGAGAAGCATCTTAAGGTGATTCCAGAAGATGAAACTCCTGAAATTCTGAACAGCAATTGCTCACCTACAAGTGAAGTTAAGTCAGTCTCTCCAAACTGCCCGAGGGTTTCACCTCCTCATCATGGTTTTGGTTCCTCAGCTTCTTGGATGATTCTGAGATCTCTCAATCCATCCCCATCTCTCAAACCATCAAGTGAGCAATGAATTTCAACCTCTCCCGCAACATGCTGTCTCATGATGCAAAGGCATGCTATTTACTCGTTTGAGTTCCAGCTTCCAATCAAGTTTCTCAAAGTAGAATGGTACAAGAAGAATTTGCTTCCCCATAATGCTAAGGCGCCCGTATAGAACTAATTTTATGAAAATCTACGCCCTGTATCTATAATAGATGTGCTGTATAAGATGAAAGTTGTGCCTGTAGTGTAACTATACAATTGATTAAGTTAGTCGTTACAATTAAATAGATGTGTTGTAATAGAATTACTCTCTTCTCAATCCTTTTGTTTCCACCTGAACTACACAGTTCAGGTTCCCGAGGACAAACGTTATGGACAAGCACTTTCATCTTCCAGCAATCCTGTCATTGTAATGTGAATAGTCCATGAGTTCACAAGTGCAACTGATGCATAACCAATGATCTGCAAGAACTCAGGAAGAGAAACATAAACCGGTTTGCTTGACAGGTTTCTTGGTTGCGTTTGGTTAATGCTTCTTTTAACCTAATTTAGAACCGCACTGAATAAACTAGATTATCCCCGACTCCAATATAATTGATTGTAAAGAGGAAAGTAAAGAATTTGTCGATGACTACATTCTTTAGAAAGGTATGTTTTCCTCTTCGTAAAGTGGACGAGGAAGATGGCCAAAGGAGGAGATGTTAGCCATTTGGTCCTAGTTTTTCAAAGCCCTAGCTAAAGCTACAGGATTGTGAGTGAAGGAAGACACGCCTTCAACGTCCTTGTCTTTGTGCTTGCGCATGGGCTCTCCGCTCTCTTACCTTCATAGCAGTTGCCAGAGTAAAGGAAATATTAAAAATTCGTAATCATAGGTCTTATAAGCCCTAGATTTCAAACTAAATGCATAGGAAGTAGAATAGAAAAACTACTTTACAGCCAACAAAATGCATGGGAAGTTCGCCGATGGCGTGGGAGTTGAAGTTGAGGGCTTTCCTTGAAGTCCTCAAGAAAGCTGTTGCTAATACCATGATTTAATGTTGTAGAGATATGACCGGTGGAGCTGCTTGGTAAAAAAAAATAAAAAACTCAGCTGAAAATTATGTTTTTTTAGAATTTTTACTGAAGAGTCAGCTTGTGTTCTATCATGGCAAAAAAATATATATATAAAAAAAAATTAGACAATTATGTTATAATATTTTTTAAAGAACCGAGAAAAAAAAATTCAATAAAATTAGTTAATTTTATAATATAATTACAAAAAACAAATAATAAAAAAAATAACAATGACCGATAAAAAATGCTTGTCAATTATTTGAAAAGATACTTTAAATATTCTTAAAATATCTCAACAAAAACTAAATGAGAATGTGATAAATTCTTAAAAGAGAAAAATAAAAGAAGTTCCAAGTTTAATTACCAGCAAATAAATGTTGAAGGATATACAAACTTTAAAATAATTAATTTAAAAAAAAACAAAAAAATAACTCGAGTTAACATGTTAAATTCATGACCCGGTCGTGAGACTGATATAAGCCCGCATAAAAAAAATAAAATAAAACAATGAAGGTCAACTTTCAAGCAAACTAAATAATGAAAGAAAAAACTGGGAAAAAAATTCAACTTTAAAAAATATAAAAAAAAACTTCAGTCAACTCGGATTAATTTAACTAACCTACGACCCGAGATATAAGATTATGATAGCTCTATAAAAAGAAAAGGCGAAAAATATAAAAAAGCTTAAGGCTCAATAACCTAATATTGAATGATGAAATTAAAAAAAAACTAAAATTATAAAAAAAAACCTAAAAAAATCAAAGTTAAACCGAACTAATTTTCAAAACTTGTGACTTGAATTATAAGACCGAAATTACCTCATAGAAGACAAACATGAAAAAATCACGAAACAAAATCTTTAATCATCCAAGACTAAAAAACAAAATAAACAACAATAAAAAGAATGAGAATCAAATTGAATGCAAAAATTAAATTAAATAAAATGGTGAGAGATGAAATCGAAAAATAATCAAGAAAAGGATTAAAAAAACAACAATCAAAACATCGAGTACCAAATTGGATGTAAAAATTAAATGAAATAAAATGATGAAGGACAAAATTGAAAAGAAAAAAGTCAACAAAAGAAATAAAAAAAATAGCAATAAAAATAATAAGGACTAGATTGAATAAAACAATTAAATGAAATAAAATGTTGAGAGATGAAATTAAAAGCTTTAAAAAGCAAAACAAATAGCAATAAAAATAATAAGGATAAAAATTAATTAAAAAAATTGATAAAACTCATTGGATTTTTGGAAGGGTTGGTGTGAGATCCAAGATGAGGAGAGAGAAAAGAAGAAGAAGAAAAAAAGCCACTAGAGCCTAGCTGATACTATGGTGAGCACACATGCCTGACCACCAGGATAAGAATGTTATGATGTTTTTAATATCGACGTTGAAGATGATATTTGACTGCCAAAAAGCACTGCACGTATCACCTAAAAAATATTGATATTTTTAATTTGTTGGCGTGTGCTCTTTTAAATTTATAATTAAATTTATATTTGTTAGAAGGTTGAATTGTTCTTTATTGAAATTGATTATAGTTGAAAAACTATGATGAGAGAATGAAAATTCCCCTATACAGTGATTTTATTTTATTAATTTTTTGCTTTTAAGTGCAGTTAAAATGTAAGAAGACTAAAAATTCTTGTATTCCAGCTATTTTCGTCAATTATCAATCTCAACTTTTAAACAATAAAAATGGCAGAGGCTTTGTTTACTACGCGTAGCGCGATGAAACTTGTAAGTTGCTATGTTTCGCCAATTATCAATATTTCAAAAGGTTATGATCTTTTCAAATCTTTTTAAATATTTTCAGGCATAGTGGTGAGGTGTGCCTTTTCTTCATGGTATGATTCTGATACATAAAAAGGACTTGTGAAAGATGATTAGGACTTGTGAAAGATGATTAAATCTGCGACTTAGCTTCCACTTCCACGCCAGTAAACTGCTAATGAAGTTTCCCATTAGAATTCTTGCAATTATGGAGGTTGCAACAATGATTAATTCTGCGACTCCGACGTCCTTCAAAATCCATAGCATTTCATGGATTAATTCATGTTGGGGTCAAGAAAAGCATTATAACTTCCACTTCCAGCTATTGTTAAATGAAATAAAATGATAAGGACAAAATTGAAAAGAAAAAAGTCAAGAAAAAAAATAAAAAAACAAAAACATAGTAATAAAAATAATAAGGACCAGATTGAATAAAACAATTAAATGAAATAAAATATTAAAAAATAAAATTAAAAGCTTTAAAAGGAAAAAAAAATAGTAATAAAAATAATAAGGGTAAAATTTAATTAAAAAATTGATAAAACTTATTGAATTTTAAAAAAAGTTGGCGTGAGATTGAACGATAGAAGAGGTTGAACGATAGAAAGGAAGCTAGACTAAGAATCAACTGTGCATACAAACTACGTTGACCGGGAATCATTAATATATAATTAAAGGCCGCGACTTGCCTCACTTTCGGAAACTACCGCGAAGGTTCCTGCATTGTTTTTTTTTTTTTTTGAAATATGCGTCTGCTATTTAAAACGCCAAAGTCTAGCGGGAGTAATACAGAGCTACACAATATCTTACTATGGCACCATTGGCTTTCATCTTACTATAAATTTACGACGGTACTTCCTTCAGAAACAAAAACCCTGAAGACTGTTTACAAACACTTCTCCATTTCAATCTGTTGTTTTTCTTTGTTCAAACTCTCCTAAGTAGCATCATGGCTATGAGCTCTCGAAAAAATGGAGACAAAATCATTCTTGATCAAGAAAATCTGTTACCAGAGCCAAAACGCATTCAGAGAAGGTGGAAGATGGCTTACACGGTCATCTATTTCATAAGGCTTCTTGTTTCTTTCTCCAAGAAAGATCTTGACAGCCAGACCGAGATCCCGGGCTCCACATCCTATGCTGCTATTAATGTTCATGATGATACGTCCCCATGTGAGAATAAAACTGTTTCTTTGATTAATTCCGATCAGAGAAAAATCATCGATATGGTAAGAAAAAAGAGCCTTGAAATCTTGAATCAATTGGGAGGAGTTTTGCAAGTTGCTATCATTCTTGAAACTGATGTTAAGGATGGTGTATGGGAAGTTGATGTTGCTCATAGAAGGGATGTTTTCGGTGAAAATAGCTATAAGAAGTCTCCTTCTAAAAGATTTCTAAGCTATGTTCTTGAAGAATGCAAGGACCCGACCATCATCATTCTTTTGTTCTGTGCTATGATGTCCTTGGGATTCGCTATCAAGCTGCATGGGCTGAGAGATGGGTGGTACGATGGTGGCAGTATTATTCTCTCAACTGTTCATCTTGTTGCTGTCTCTGCTATTAGCAAATTCATGAAATCCAATAAGTTTGAGAAACTATTTCGTGTGAGAAATGATATAAAGGTACAAGTAGTGAGAGACGGGAGGCAACATGAGATTTCTATTTTTGATGTGGTGGTGGGCGACGTGGTGTATTTGAATAAAGGAGACCAAATACCAGCTGATGGGTTGCTCTTGAATGATTCTTCTTTGAAGGTGGATGAATCAAGCATGAGTAGTGAAATGGGCCATGCTGAGGAGAAAGGAAGGGAAAACCCTTTCTTGCTTTCTGGCACAAAGGTGGCTGGTGGCAATGGCTTCATGCTTGTTACGTCTGTTGGAATGAATACGGCATGGGGTGAGATGATGAGTTCTAGAAGCCATGATCTGGATGAACAAACTCCATTACGATCTCACCTCGATAAGATCATTTCTTACATGAGGAAGGTTGGATGGACAGTCGCTTTATTGGTTCTTGTAGTGCTGCTGATGAGGTACTTCACACGGAACACTAGAGATGATAATGGTTATTATGAATACAATGGGAGCAAGACAAAGATTAATGATGTGCTGGATCCAGTTGTGCACATTATTGTTGCAGCTGTGACTATTGGGGTGGTGGCAACTCCTGAAGGTCTCTCTTTGGCTATAACGCTGACTTATCTATACTTCATGAAGAGAATGATGAAAGAGAGAGTCATGGTTCGTGAACTCTCTGCTTGTGAAAAAATGGGTTCAGCGACAACAATCATCATAGATAAGAAAGACATTCTTACTTTGAATCAGATGGAGGTTGTGGAATTCTTCATTGGAGAAGATATAATCAAAGCTAAACCTTCAAACGGTGAAATAGAATCGAAGGTCCTTGAGTTACTACAAGAAGGGGCTGCTTTGAATACAACCTGTACTGTTTACAAACCTCAGTCTACTTCAATTCTTGAAATTTCTGGTAGTCCAACTGAAAAAGCAATGCTTCCCTGGGCTATGTCGCATTTGGGCATAAATAATGTTGACGAGGAAAAGAAAAAAGTTGAAATAAAACATGTAGAGAACTTCGATCCTGATAAGAACGGAAGCGGGGTACTATTGGTGAGGAGAAACAATGAGAAGGTAGTTCGTCACAGGAAGGGAGATGCCAAGGTGATACTAGCCATGTGTTCAAACTATTATGTTAGAAATGGGGAGATTAGAAACGTGGATGAGGACGCAAGAAAGCAGTTGAAGGAGATAATTCGGAGTATGGCAGTCAAAAGCCTTTGCTGCGTTGCGTTTGCCTGTAAAGAAGTTGAAGACGGTGGACAGGCCTCTGACGAGCTTGAAGCAGCTGGATTCACTTTGTTGGGGCTCGTGGGCCTGAAGGACCCATGCAGAATAGAGGTTAGAACGGCGGTAGAATCATGTAAGAATGCAGGAGTGAAAGTTATATTGGTCACCGGTGACGATGTTCGTACAGCAAGAGCTACAGCCATTGAATGTGGAGTTTTCAGTTGTGATCAAGAGGATGTGGAAAGCGATGCTATAGTCGAAGGAGTCCAATTCAGTAACTACTCGCGGGAGCAGAGAATGGAAAGGATTGGGAAAATCCTTGTGATGGGAAGTTCATCCCCATCTGACAAGCTTGAAATGATACGATGTTTAAAGGAGGAAGGGCATGTGGTAGCAGTAACTGGTGGTGGTACCAACGATGCCCTAGCTTTGAAGGAAGCAGATATTGAGCTCTCCATGGGAATACGAGGGACTGAGGTGGCGAAAGAGAGCTCAAACATTGTCATATTGGATGATAACTTCATTTCCGTGGTGACTATGTTGAGCTGGGGAAGGTGCGTCCACAACAATATTCAGAAGTTCATTCAATTTCAGCTTACAATGAACGTTGCAGCCCTTGTCATCAACCTTATCTCAGCTTGTTCTTCTGGTGTATTATCACTGTCAGCATTCCAGATACTGTGGGAAAAGGTTATCATTGATACCCTGGGCCTACTAGCAGCGATCAGTCATGACCAGCCCACCAAAGATCTCATGAGAAAGCCTCCTGTATGTTGGTACAAGCGACCTATCGACGAAAGCATCTTCAACAACATCCTCATCCAGGTCTTTTATCAGGCAGTTACTCTATCAGCTCTACAATTCAATGTGGGTAAGTCAATTCTGGGTTTGGCGATTAATAACACACTTGTTTTCAATACCTCAGTCATCTGCCAAGTTTTCAATATATTTACTGCGAGGCTGCCTGTGGAGAAGAAGAGCATGTTTATGTGGATACGCAAGAACAAGCGTTTCTTAGCGGCTGTGCTTGTTGTCACAGTTGCTCAAGGAGTGATAGTGGAGTTATCGAGCAAGGTGACTAACAGCAGTGAGAAACTGGATCGGAAGCAGTGGTGTGTGTCCTTAAGCATTGCTGCTTCATCTTGGTTGTTTGATCAGCTTGTAAGGCGTAGGATTCTTCTTAAAAATAATTTTTTAAAAATTAAAAAATATATTTTTAATATATTTCTAAATTAAAAATATTTTAAAAAATAATCTTAACAACCATTTAAAATAGATAGGATACTTCCAAACAGGGTCGTATGGTATGTCTGTCAAAGACATTTTGTTGTAACATCTATTAGATGTAAGACATTCACACTTGGTTAATGTATTATAAGATCTTGTCCGTTAAAAACATAGCAAAAGGGGGAGAGAATCTCATCAACCAACCATCAAATCTATCAGTGGCTGATCTTTAATAAAATAGCATCCTGATCTTCTCACATCAGCCAATTAATTCACCACTATCGTGGAAAGTTAGGTTAGGGAAGCGTCGGATTTCTTAGGAACAGAATGCCACGTGCAGGCTATATGTGGTCCTGAGATTTCTTCATCAGCAGCTACTGTTTGAGGTGTCAGGAAATCGAGGAAGATAATCTGGTCTCTATAACCTATTTTTTCAACAATGTTTATACAAAAATACATAAAATATCACGGAGACACGAGTAAACTCATTTGTTGTCTTATTTTTATTTTATTTTTAAAAAAATTACTTTTCTTTTTAATTTAATCTTTAAATTCAAAAAAAATGGTACAATTTATTTTTTATTTTTTTTTCATCCTCACTTTATTAATTACATTTTTTATTAATTTAGATCTTTTTATATAATTAATTATTTATTATCGATTTCATCATTAAACTTATAAATAGTTAAATAACATTGTTTCAAATAATTTTATAACTATCGTGGAAAGGTAGTTTAGTGAAGCGTAGGATTTCAGAGGAACAAAATGCCACCACGTGCAGGTTATTTGTGGTCCTGAGTTGTGTTCTGTTCATCTGCAGCTATTTTTGACCTAACTTCCTTTTCCTTAAAGTTGCTATTGTTTGAGGTGTCAGGAAATCGAGGAAGACAATTTTGTCTCTACAACCTATTTTTTCAACAATTTTTATACAAAAATACATATAAAACATCACATAGACACGAATAAACTCATTTGTTATCTTATTTTTATTTTATTTTTTAAAATTACTTTCCTTTTTAATTTAACCTTTAAATTCAAAAAAATTGGCATAATTTATTTTTTATTTTTTTTTCACCCCATTTTATTAATTTCATTTCTTATTTTAAATTTTTTATATAATTGATTATTTGTTGTTGATTTCATCATTCAGCTTATAAATGCCTAAATAACATTATTTCAAACAATTTTAAAAAAATAAAAGATTTTTTTATTTGAAATTTGATCGGATTTTATCACAAATTAACTAGAATGCAAGTAGATTCAGGTTTGTGATTGTATTAATTAAATCGTGTCAATCATTTATATATTTTTTTAAATTTTGAATCAATTGAAGTCCCGGGTAGTTTCACCTTTAAACTTTCTTTCCTGCATAATTAAACCCTGATTGTCAATTTAATTTATTAAAAAATCAAAGTTGATGCCTGTAACTTTCAATTCTGGTAATTTGACGCAAATGACACTTCCAAACTTAATTTTCAATAATAGGCACTGCTCCGAACACGCCATACAGCTTCCACAGCAATTTGAAGAACTGAAAAGATCTGGGCAAATTATTCTCAATGTCATTTTCACCCAGTTGTTAATGCATGCATGCATGCATGCATTACATACACGTCATCTCCCTGTTCTTTCAAGTGGCAATATATACAATGCAAAAACATATTTGACGTAAAACCAGATGGATTCATGAAGTTCCAAAGATTAAGCTTAAAAGTATTCCACTAAGCACATGTTCTTTCCCTATACTTATAATTTAATTATTTCTTTGATACTTTCCTGCCATAATTGACACCTTACGGATCGAGCCCACGATTTCAATTATTCCCAAGTACCCAAGTCAGCAAAAGAAATTGATCAACTCTAAGCTATATATATATATACAAACATAAAATTAATATTCTAATTTTCAGCTATATACCCACATAAATTCAAACTAAACACCACTATCACTTTAAACCAACCTTCTTTGATTATTCTGAAGTTCATATTTTATGTCCTTGTTTGCATTAAAATGTGAAAATAGTGGACTATGAGCATGTTCTTTGTTATAATGCACGAAAGAGTACGTGGAAGTTTGAAATCCTATCACTCTATCTAGGGTTTAAATTTTATTTAGGATTTACCCTCTCACTCTCACTCTCACTCTCATGTTCATAACGGTTATATATACATCTATTTTAAAATTCATAAATATCTTTTAGCATTTTTATTTTTTTTATGTTCGCATTAAAAACACACAAAAATATTTGCCATATTACATGCATCTATTTTTGAATTTTAATGATTTATTTATAAAATCCATCAAGATTTGACCCACATTATAAAGATCATTGAATGTCTAACATTCCAAAACCCTAAAACACAAATTCTCTATTAAAATTATGTTAAAAATATATTCATAACGAGCTATTATGAGGAGTAATACCCCCTTAATATTCTTGGTTTTTAAAACATGTCTCCTTTAGATATAATATTCATCAATGATACTGTAATAACAATCATGAGTATTAATATCTTATTTGGCTTAATATTAATTTCTTATTTGGCTTAATATTTATTGATGACACCTAAGTGTGTGAATCAAGAGTATTAATTTTTTATGAAGTTTTGAATGTCTATACCATTAAATTTTACTTTTAAGTAAATCAACTCAAAATAGTTATTACTTGAATATCTAAGGATTGAAGTACAAAAAATCTCATTTAGTAAAAAGGTACTATTACTATTGTAAGATAAATGAATCTAAATAGCTTATTATTCATGGATCATTGTTCTATAAGTAAAATGTTTAGCAATATTTCCTTCAAGGATTTGGATTTGGGTTTATGAGCCCAATAAATACCCATTTATTTATTCATTAACATGATTTAATAAACTATTAGCTTTGATCCCACGTGATGCCGCGAGTTATTTTTTTTGCATAAAAAATATTTTAAAAAATAAAAATTTAAAAATCTTGGGTTTTTCTGCAAAGTTATACCCAAGAATCTTGGATTTGGCTGCAACGCCTGACCTAAGAGTAATATTTATAATATTAATAATAAAATTAAACTTGCATGACCCAAGTTTAAGTGAGTCTGGCTGTAACACCGGACCCAAGAATACTGGATGTGGGTCTGACTATAAGGTCATGTCATAAAAGTATGATAATTAAATAGATTAATTAAAAAAACAAAGAAAAAAAATCAACATGAAGGAAAAAACTAATGAAGAAAAAGAAAAAAAAATATTGAATTAATTGGGTCAACCTTTTAAACCAGGTTATCCCGTAAAATCTGGGATTTACGTCATGAAAGTTTGATAACTAAATAGAAAAAGAAATGACGGGTTTACCTAGAATTAACCGGGTTAACCCATCAAACCAAGTTAACCCGTCAAGCCCAAGATACATGTCATGAAAGTATGAAAGTCTGATAATTAAATAGAAAGAAAATTAACTTTAACAAACTAAACTAAATGAAAAAAAATAACTCGTCAAATCAGGTTAACCCATCAAACCCGAGATTCGTATCATGAAAATCTGATAACTAAATAAAAAAAAAATTAACATTAACAAACTAAATCAAACAAAAAAAATTCATTAAAAAAATAAAAAGAAAAAACAAAAGAAAAAAACAGTTATATAATAATAATAATAATAATAATAATAATAATAATAATTATAATTATTATTATTATTATTATTATTATTAATAATTATAATTATTATTATTATTATTATTATTATTATTATTATTATTATAATGAAAAAACGTGGGGAAAATTTAAAAAAATGAAAAAAAAAATGAGGAAAGCTAAAGCTAAAGCTAAATTCTCAACCAACTCAATATTGAAAAAATAAATTTAACAAAGATAATTTTAAAGAAAAAACATGTGGAGGAAACACTGTAGCCAAACAAAAACCATGTAAGGAAAACACTGTAGTAATCCATAGTATTTTTTTTTTAAAAAAAGCTACAAAGCTAATCTCTCAACCAGTTCAATATATAAAAAAAACCGACAAAGGCTATCTAAAAAAAAAAGAGTCAATTTTGGGTAAAAAAAAATGAAAAAAAAATATACAAAAAAGGAAACAAAAGAGAAAAAAAAAACACGTGGGGAAAGCTACAGTGTTTTAAAGAAAAAGACAAAAAAAAACTAAATTTTCAACCAGCTAAATAGTAAAAAAATAAAATCAACAAAAATAATTCTGAAAAAAACAAAAAAAATGTAAAAAATGACAATTTTGGAAAAAAATAAAAAATAAAAAAAAAACATATAGGGAAAGCTAAAGCTAGATTATCAGCCAGCTCAATATTAAAAAAATAAATTCGATAAAGATAATTTTTTAAAAACATATATGGGGAAACACTGCAGCAAAACAAAAACTATATAGGGGAAACACTGTAGCAATCCATATTATTTTTTTTAAAAAAAACTATAAAGCTAAATTCTCAACCAACTTAATATAAAAAAAAATAAAATCTACAAAGACCATTTTGAAAAAAAAATAAAGAAATCATAAAAAAAAACAATGTATGAGAATATTATATCAATCCACAATGTTTTTTTTTTAAAAAAACTACATAGTTAAATTTTCAACCAGCTCAATATTTAAAAAAATTAGCAAAGATAATTTTGAAACAAAAATTTTCTTTTTTTAAAAAGAAGAAGAAATCAATTTTGGGTAAAAAAACAAAAGCAAAAAAAAAAACCCCTGCTACAGTGAATATCCCACGCATTTTAGAGTTCTTTAATTAATAGTAACATGTCATGATAAAAAATAAATAAACAAAGAAACATTAATTCACCAAAATAATGTTTTAATTAAGGTGATTGTATATATATATATATATATATATATATATATATATTTTGCATACCCAATCCATCACTTTAGATCTTCAAATATTAATTAAAATTTCTAGTGACTATAATCATATGATGAGTGTTATTTTTTACCCATCTCACACAGTTTATTTTGACGTAAGTGAATCCATGGCACTGAAAATCAGAGAACTCCAAATACTAAGGCAAGAAAATAAGCCGGAAACCGAAAGTGGATAAAATCCAAATAATGCAAGAGGGAAAATTAATCCTTGTAATCTTCCTAGTCCGTGATCTGTGCATTCCAAATAATACATCAAATTCTCATATTAGGGACCTCAGCATAGAAAAAAAAAAATCAAAGGAAAAATAAACAACAAAAATACCGATATTATAACTCATGATTTAAATTATATGGAATCTGCAATGTTTATAAATTTTAGCTTTTGGTTACGTTACCGAGGGCCACTTCAGATTTTAGAGTCTGGGGCAACAACGAAAATCTTAAAAAAAAAAAAAAGGATCGAGTTATGATGAAACTTTCAAGCTTTTAAAACCTGAAGTGAACACAGAGAGTTTGTCAGAAGCTCTCTGCTTGTACTCTTTCTCCAAAGCTGCTGTTGCCAAAGATTGCAAGTCTGGACTGTCCTTGTCTTCCTTGTTTCGTCCTTTTGAAAGCTGTGCAATAGCTGACGTACACTGGTGACAAAGAATCATAATTTCCTTGTTAGTTACACAGTTCAGAAACATTGTCAAAGGCGCGGGATAGGAAAAAGAAGAGCTTCGAATTCCTAAAGATAATAATGAAGCTAATAAATGGCCTCAATACAAACATTAGATGGGAACTTCAGAGGAAGGAGAAAAGAAAACCTAAACAACGAATTTCAATGCCAGAATCACCCCAAAGAAGATGTAGCTATACATCCTCAAGTAAAATATTTGCACGCACATACACACATATAGAGGAGGAGGAGGTATCTCACCAGACAAATACCAAAAAGTGCCCTGGTGTTCTTGCCCCCAGTCAAATCTATGGTGGAAGAATAATATTTCTTCGCTGTCAGAAGGTTTTCAATTCCACCAAGAGTGTAAAGCACCTGTTGATTCAAGAAAGCATAGGCAATTTAGTAATCATTGTTAACAAAGGGAGTCGTCTATGAATTGATCTGGGTTGCTATTCCTGTGCATGCCTAATAATATTAGCATGTACTATTATGGTCGTCTGTGTTAGATGTGATAAATTGGCATTCTATCCAAATTCCTAAAATTGTTTGAAATGCCCAATAAAAAGTCTATGCAAGACGAATTCTTTAAGCATCAGCCCCAGCACGGTTCAGTTGATGTCAAATGCATGATCCTATTTGGATATACCAGTGAATTCTATGTTTTGGTATCTCTGGTTAAGCAGCCAATATAAAATTATTCTCTAAATAATGTTGCTTAGAAGCTTTTAGCAAAAGATAAGAATAATAAAAAACAATAGCTTCAGCAGTGGTTACTCATTTAAAGAAGCAGGATGATACAGTGGCATAGGCTTAAATGATCCAGTGGAACTGCAGGTTCAGATAATATAGCTGAAATAAATAAGTTCCTCACATCAGCATACGCTAAATGATACAGTGGGACCGTAGGTTGAGATAATATCAGCTCTTCATAGCAGAACGCTGCTTGCTTGTACCTAATTCATTAAGGCAGGAACTGGTTTAAGCTACTGATAAAGAATAAAACAGCAACACAAATAATTTGATAGATAGTAGCTTTCCCAACATATAAAGGAAAATTCCTCACATTTGCAAGGAGATGTATATTTCAGCAAGCTCTCTCCAGGCATCATGATCAGCCATAAATCTAAGGCAAAGAGGAAAAATAACGTAAGACCAAATTCAGTCCTGTGTTAATTAATATCACCAAAACTGGGAAAAAGTAGGGTTTCAAGAACTGCCTCACGTTTCAAGATGCTTATTGAGCAAGTCAATTGCCCCTGCAAATTGCCTTGTGCCTTTGCCAAAGCTACCCTTCTCTTGTGTACTACCTACGTAAGAAAAATGACATTGGCCTGATTTGAATATAAGTTCTTCTTAATTAACACCAATAATACTTCACGATTGAGAAAGACAGCACAATAAGGCTTTATAAGGAACTACATTTAAAAACAAATTGGTTACAAAAATTTACCTGATCAAAAGGATTGTCCTCTAAAAGGCTTGAGTAAGCCTTTTCTGCCTCTCCCCAAGATCCCTTTGCTTCAAGTAACATTGCCTCCAGTCTGCCTGTGATTTGTGTGAAAAAAGCCAAAACCATTCCATCACATGTTAAGATCAAAACAAAAATTTTCCTTGTACTTCCTACAGGGACTCAAACTACAGCTGAAAAATTAAACTGTAGAGAAAACACCTAAAGCCACACGAACGAATGTGTGGTCATAATATTAACATTTCGATGTTCCTATTTGAAGTCCAATGACTTGGTATCCCCACTGACGCTAAAGAAAAAACAAACTGCCACCTCACCTTGTAGAACAATTTAAAAAATGAGCAAACTGTGATCTAAGAATTTCTTAATGCAGGAGAGCTATTAAATGATAGGGAACTTGGCCACGTAAGATTATGCATCACATGCAATTGAAAGATCGTTATTAGTTCCCACTCGTAACCACAACAAAGCACACTTGTAAGCCATATGTTATTTTTAACTTACCAACTCTTTTACTCTCTGGAAATTTCTTCTGCAACGCATTTACACAGTCCTGCAAAAGATTGCAGATTACATATTGCATCAACTTCAAAACAAAGAATCACATACCACCCAACTACAGTAACCAGAAAAAGCATACGAGTAAAGTCAAATGAGCTCGAATACAAAACCTATGGATGCAAGACTCAAGTATATAGCACTCATGTTGAAAGGCAGTGCAAAAGTGATGAAAGAAGAAAAAAAAGAGAGATATGAATGAAGTTTCAAGGATAAATTGTCCAAAAATCTTTATTCACTCAATTTACACTACACCCAACATTCTAAAATGTTCAGGAGATTACAGTTTTTTATTATAAAGTTTTGGTTCGATCAGAAAAAATAGCATGCCTCACAGTTATGCCTTAAAAATAAACAGTTGAGGAATAGTGAGCACCTAAAATAAAGGCAAAGGAACAAGAAAATTTAATGAATAAGGTGGGCTTTCTAAGCACATCCTTGTTATGGGCCAAGGGCTAAGAAAGAATAGAAGCAAAAAATAAAATAAGAAACAAGACAGTGATCCTGGAGCCAAATAAGTACCCACTGCCTACCAACCCTCAGAAAATCAACCATCACCAAAACCTAAAGCTAACACCTGTTTGAAATATCAATTAACTCACAGAAGAACCATAATTTGTCCAAAATATTGCTTCACCAACAATCAGAAATTAAGGATTCGTGTTATATTTAACATCAGAAGAACTGAGAAGTATGGTGGAACATAGATATGAGTTTAATTTCTTTGAGCTAATGAAATCTCATGGCATTAGGACATATAATAGAAATGCACAAACAGCGTCTTTTGCAATAGCTCGTACTGTGTGCCTACGCGAGATTATTAACTATAAGAACAATAAAAGGAGTGAGACAAGTGCGATATGAAAAAATCCAAGAATAATGAATATATTAACTATTCTCAATCTACAGAAATTATTTCGTTAATGATCAGTATAAACATCTGCTAAAGCACCTAGAGTGAAAATGATATGAAACTAAAATAAAACATATAAAAAAACACTAAGCTGAAAATGAAACAATTGATACCTTTGCAACCTCAAGAGATTGGCAGTCCATGGCTGCAACTGCAACCTGTTCATATAGAGTCCATTCTACATCAACAACGAAGTATAATAAATCAGTATACATTCAACAACTTAGTGGCTGCAATTCGTAAAAAAAGGAGCTTTAAACCATTGAAACAACCAGCACAACGTGTGTGTTTGCAATCCATAACCAATCAACATCAAGTTTCAAAACCTCAAATCTCAATTATTCAACAAAAAATTTCATAACTCACTAACCAAATTACACAGTCACGGTAATTCTTACTCGAACCCAATTCAAATCAAGCTCCAAACTTTCAAACCCAGAAACAAAACTGAATCCAAAAAGACTCCAAATTTCCAATAATTGAGCAAACCCAGAGGAGCAAATCAATAAAAGAACCCATCAAAAGAGAGAAAGTACACCTTCAGGACCAAGACTGGATCTTTTCTTGGAGTCATTCAAGATCAATAAACCATGCTTTAACACCTTGACAGAACGCCTAACTTTGAGCTTTCTAACCATGCAGAGATACTCCCATGCCCCTCGTCCTCCATTGTCCACTTGACTCTCCAATCTATTCAATTGCGTCTCTTCTGTTTTGGTCACCATATTTATTCTGCTTCTCTCTCCTTCTCTACGTGCGTTTCTCTGTCAGAGTGTCTGTGGACTCTGTTACAGATATGCTATTTTGAAGAGCATTATATGAATTTTTGAATAATATAAATATAACTTTTTTAATTTACATTCTAAATATAACAGCTAATTGTGGGAAAATTCTTAATTAATTTAATATTAAAATATAAAATAAAATTAATTAATTAAAAAAAATCTTACTTAAAATTATTAAATTCATGAGAAAAATTCATAATATCATAATAATCTCATAAAAAATAAAATAAAATAAAATAATATATATTTAAAAAAAATTAAAAATGTATTATTATAATAAATAGTATTTTAGCATTAAAGAAATGATATTTTTTAAAATATATATTAACAAATTAAAATAATATTTTTATTTTATTTTTATCACTTTCGTTTACCATCTCCATTGAAGATGCTCTAAACTATGTTTCTTAGACCGGTTTTTTTCCTTTTTTTTTTATCTCCTTATTGTTGACCTCTGGGAACGTCATAACTGATGAATGATAAATAATTATATGGAAAAAAAAAAAAACCCAAATTAGTCCCCGTTAATGCAAGTTTACTGTTTAGGTATCGACACATTAAACCTTCTACTACCAAGTTTGTTCAATCAATTTTTCGCACTTCTAAAATTTGGGCAGATGTGTTCTTATTCCTTGTTTCTTAATCTGTTTGATTACACTGTTAAGATTTTGTCCAGCATATATGAATAATAAATTTTATTTTGGACAGAGTTCTTTTCAATTGGCATTGAACAACTCCTGAAAGACACAGTGATCAATACAAATTTCATTCATGGTTATATGCACTACTGTCCAATCCCTCCTGATTTAAGCTCACAGCTTTTACACATTTCCTTAGAGGAATCATTGCAGATTCTGAAGACACCATCAAGGCATCTGCAAATTCCTTAGGAAGGCATGGTTTCATTAACTATTTTGGTTTACAGGTGTTTCCTTGATAACCCCATTGGAAGCCTGCTGAGTTTTTGGCTGACAGTAGTTGCTGATCTTCAACAATTGCTTTACTTGGTTTCCAATTATATGACTTGTATTGTATTCTTTTCAGCGTTTTGGAAGCGGTTCAGTGTCAACGCATTTCCTTGGAGCTGCATTGCTCGGAGGAGAGTGGGAAAGTACTGCAGTAGGCAAGATCCTTGATCCAAGAGAAGGAGATATCCTTTCATTATTTCGATGTTCAGACCATTAACTCTGTGGCTTGTTTCAAAAGACTGTAAAAACATTATTGGGATGATTTTTAGCTATTATTTTTCTTGACTCGGAGCTTTAAATACAAAGAGATGTGATGAGGAAGGCTCGCGAATATTATGAGGAAAGTAATGATATTGAGGGGACCCTAAGGCAACTCCCTCGCCATCTGGTGGCCGAAGGGGCCATAGTAAGTTGCCGGCTGTCGCTGCTCCACTGTAAATTTCTTTATCTGACATCCTGATAGTATCAGTGCTTCCATGAAAAGTATTTTTAGTAAATTTTTAATCTTAAACATGTGATTCTTTCCCCTCTTTGTTTGTATCATCTATTTTCTAGCTATGCAGTCCTCGTATCAGTCATAAGATTTGTACTAAGCATGATTACTTTAATTACTTTTCTCACATGCCATTGATGAACATTAATTGTACTTCCTTTTAATATCATGCAGCTTCAGTGTTTAAAGAATGTCCTGGGGACTACTTGCAGGCCCTGAAA
>Ga0325410_1001629_pt1 | contig 24856 bp, 20 predicted proteins | sample PopdelMetagenome_16_FD_206182 | JGI IMG/M metagenome (GOLD analysis project Ga0325410, IMG submission 206182) | Populus deltoides microbial communities from Bellville, Georgia, United States - Xylem-PdIQD-R3 | ecosystem: Host-associated > Plants > Phyllosphere > Stem > Wood/Secondary xylem...
AAGGGAGATTATTCATAAATTTCTCTTAATGCTTTCCATAAATGTTGATTGACATTTATCTAAAATAATTTTCTTTTTTCATTAAATAAAGGGTTTGTCATACTTGGGCTGCACAACAAGGGTATTTTCCTTCTTAATATCCCCTATTTCATAGAATTTGAGAGGAACCTCTAACATTGTACAAATTGAGGGACCATCTCTCCAAACAAATAACTTTGAGGCCCATTATTTCTAAAACGTCAGGGATCAAACTAAAAATAATAATAAATTGAGGGACCATTCCCGCAAAAACCAACAAAAAATTTCAAATCCAATGTATAATAATCCCTTCAAATCCCAACCAATAAGGCCCAAGATCTCACCGTACAATTCCCCTACTTGTCATGTGGACGGTGATTAACATAAAAAGGAACCACTATATAAAATAAAAAAATTATAGACAAAAACATCTGATTGGCCAGCCCTCCTTTATATTCAAGTTTCGCGGCAATATCTCTGTTTCTCTCTCCAAGAGCGCCTCTCTCTCGTAACTTTAAAACTCTCTTTTATCTCTCTCTAAGAAACCCCTCTCTAAAACACATAAAGTTTGTACCTTTCTCTCTCTACAACCCTTTCTTCCTTCACATGGTTCAGACCCAGATAGCAATTGCCCTGAATCAGTAAGTGTATACTCTTGGATCTGTGAATTAGGGTTTATCCGGGGGGGATTTTGAGGGGTTTTATAAGGAAATTCTTTTTTTCGGTTTCAATTTTTTATGCAACCTTTTCGTGTTCTTGTTATTTCCGAGGGGGTTTTGGAAACGGTTTTTGGATTTTAGTGGAATTTGAAAATTTGAGGGTTTTGTAGTGTATTTTATTTGAATTTCGTTTTTTTTATAATTTTGGTGGGTTTTGATTTATTGTTCTTTTTCTTTTTTTTGAAAGCATTTTTTAATCTCTTTTTCTGAAATTCGAAATTGGGGGTTTCTGGAATCTTTTATTGAAGTGTTTCTTTAATGGCTTGCTTATTTTGCTGTGATTCGTTTTGTTTTATTTTACTAAATTTGATTTTTTTTCATACATATAATTTGTTTCTTTTGATATTTTAAAAAATGATGTGATTTTGACAATTATACACTTTACTTAAAAGTTGAATTTTTGTGGTGGGTTTTTTGGTTTATTGCCAGACCGAGGTTTTAAATGTAATTTGGGTGGGAAAATATTTTATACAATTATTGCAGCTTAGTAAACTCCAACTTGAGTCTGCGTATCCGAAAAATAGAAAGAAAAAGGAAATAATTTTAATATCTGGATTGTGTGTTGTGTGTCAAATTATGGGAGAAAAGATCTTCTTGCTATGTTAAGGGTTTTATATTTTTATTATTAATATATTGGATGTTGTGAATTTTGATGGTTATTGATTTCCACGTCAAAACTTTAAGCAAATTGGTTTGCTAATCTGTTCACTTGATTTGCTGCAGATAGATAGATAATCCATGGCCCCAGCAAGGAAGAAAAGTGTGAATAAGCGGTTTCTGAATGAGGTATCGCCTGAAAAAGAAGTCAAGAGTTCAAGCAAAAATAAACAGCAGGCGAATGGGGTGAGAATTGGCTTTGTTTGTTCGTGTACTTACACCATTTTGTTAACGGTTTGATTGACTCTTTATGCTTCAGTTGTTGGCTGAGTTATATTGTTCGTGGAATTATGTTAAGACTTGATTTCCTTATTGTCATAGCTTTGTGGTACATTGATTTTGATTTAGCTATAATAGTGAAATTGAAACAGTTCTCTATATTTTTCTTAAGCAAAGGCTAACAGAGTTTTCCTTTCTTTGTTTAGCAAATGTGTAATGTTTCTTTTGTGTTTGCTCCTTACTTCTTCAGAAATTATATTATGATTAATTAATGCATTGACTATTGTGCTGTCGCCCAGAAGAAGAAATTGTCCGATAAGTTGGGAACTCAGTGGAGCAAAGCAGAACTTCAACGATTTTACAAAGCATATCGGGACCATGGAAAGAACTGGAAGAAAGTATGCCTTATGTGTTATTGCGATTCCTTTCCATCATTCTACATTCTCGGTTTCTATTCAGTACTATAATGTTCCATGAAATGTAATTTCTGTAAATTAAGTGCATCATACACTGAAAAACAATCATCTGAATTTTTGATTTTTTTTTTTTTGTTGATGATTAGGTTGCTGCTGAAGTGCGCAACAGATCTGTGGAAATGGTGGAGACACTTTACTATATGAATCGGGTACTTGTGTTCAGCTAGCTTAACCAGTCACTAGGCTCACTGCTTACACATCCTAGCTGTTGTTGCTGCCTTTACAGTATTGTCACACAGTGATAATGTTTGATGCGGTTTTAATGGAATCTGGATATCTGGATCTGCTGAACCTTTGTTATCCAGTGGCCTTAATTGAATATAATTTATATCTAATTGGTTTGCAGTGTTGAACATTTTTACTTGATTGAAGAACTAAAATTTGGAGGGTTTAGAATACGGTTAAGAACCTTAACTCTTGAAATTTTATGTATCCAAAGTAGGACACAAAGTCAGCTGTTTCTATAACTTTGGATTTGATTTGCCTAGCAGAATTGTCTCTGTCAGTCTTAGTGTCCTTGGTTAACAATTTCACTCTTCCACGTTCTATATTTTTTTCAGGCATACTTGTCTCTTCCAGAGGGAACGGCTTCTGTAGTTGGGCTTATAGCTATGATGACCGATCACTACAGTGTCCTGGTATGCTGCATTACACATCTGGAAGTTCAACTGAATTTCTGGTTTTCTTTTTTTTTTCCCTGGGGATGGGGAGATCAGGGAAGTGCAAAATTACAATTTAATTATCCAGATACACTTAGATTTATGGTAGCCATGATTTAATGCATTATGGGTGTTCATAGTAAGAATTGATCACAAATTTGGTTAATATCATTATTAAGTTAAATAGTTAGCTGCTTGACAAACTATGCGTGGCATTTTGATTTACCTAGTAAAATTGTTGTAAATCCTGATTTTGTTTTATTGTCTGCTGACAAAGCAAATGCTAATTGCATGGATCTGGATTGTGAACTTGCAGGAAGCAAGTGAGAGTGAACGAGAAAGCAATGAGGTACCTGGAGTGCTTAGGAAACTTCAGAAACGTAAGCAGCCAAAAGTGCAGCTTAGTGCATCAAAAGAAGATCTCCAGCAGTCTCACATGGTTGCATCAACTGATGGATGCTTATCATTTTTAAAAATAGGACATGGTAAAATACTTTGCTTATGAAAAAACATTATTTTTTTATGTTTCCAATTTTTCCTCTCACCTCACTTTGTTATGATGTTTGGAGCACCTTTTCCTTTATTACGACTCCAACTTGCATGCATTAGATGGCTCATGCATTCTATCTGTCTCTTTTCACATCCATATTTTTTGCTGTCCAAGCATTCCCTTGTTTTTCAGAATTGTTTTTCTAAACGAAACTTTTGATGAATCCAATCCATTCACTGTTTTTACCCTTATTCTTTCAAAGATTTTACTGCATAAACTGTAACCTTAAATGGGTATATGCTAGTGACATCTAAATGGTTTAGCAAGATACTATGGTGGGGAGCAATTTCCAGATCCTTTCTATCTTTATTAATATAAATGGATAGAAAGCCACAATTATGATATTTCACTTACTTGTTTTTAGATTTTTTAGCAGCGGAATGAAATGTCACTTTTTGGAGACAATGTTATCTAATACATGGAAGAGAAGCACAGCGAATGAATCATGCTTTGATCCACAGAGCTATAATTTCCTCCAGTTGTCATCTACATGGAGCAAGTTTCATCCATATCCTATTATTGAAATTGATACTAAATCCTGTGGTTATAATGTCCACAACTCCAAATAGAATTGTATAGGGATTGGATAGAATAGGATCTAATTTGACTCTTACAATGAAATTACAACAGAAAAAAGTTTAATTTGTATAACTTGGAAGTGTTTTTCATGAGATTTTCTCTAATTAAGGTTTAGTACAGAAATTGATTTGATAGTGATCATGCAACTCAATTTTTTATCTGCAGTGCTACTTTCCTTTATCCTTCTAATTTTTCTCATAAATATTTGAACTCAACAGAATAGCGAATGTGTGATATAACTCTTTCTAACAACAGTTATGACCATTTGAAGTGTGGGTTTTATTTTCTGACGGATTCAAATTCATATTTAGGCCGTCCACTTCATTCAGTTGGGAAAAGGACACCTCGCTTCCCTGTCTCTCATCAGCACAAGAAAGATGAAAATTATGTTTCACCAAAGAAGAAGCGCAGAAAGTCAGAGATCAATGCGGATGATAATGATGATGAACATTTTGCTGCACTGACATTAACTGAGACATTGCAGAGAGGAGACTCTGCCCAAGTGCCTCAAACACCCCATAGAAGAACAGAACATATGAAATCATCACCTGTTCAAAGCTGGGATAAGATGGTATTTTACTGTAGACCAGTTTTCCATTGTTACTGTTACTTTGGTTATGCAATACTACAACTTTCTTTCTACTCAATTGGTTTCTTCAGCCAGAATCGTCTCCAGAAAATCTTTGTGATGCTTCCATATATGAACACTGGTCTGAAAGTGGCACAGGACGTGGGGGGCCTGATCTTGCCTATGTGAGGGATGCAAGCTCCTTGGCAGAAATGGAAGGTATAGGTACTGTAGCAGTTCACCGAAAAGGCAAGAAGTTTTATGGAAAGAAGGTAAGAGTTGAGAAGATCGGAAATAGTCAGGCTGATGGTGGTGGAGAAGCATGTAGTGGCACTGAAGAAGAACAAAAGGTCAGAACTTTGAAGGGAAAAGTTGAAATTGAGATGTCTAATGCAAAAATTGATGAGACTTCTTGCCGGGGCCAAAGGAAGAGAAGCAAGAAACTTTTCTCAGATGGTAATTTTGTTCTTTCATACTTGATCCTGAGTGTTACACATAGATCATCAAATCATCTTTCCTTTTCATGGGTGAGGAGAGTTATGTGAAGTGCATGTTTTCATCATTAGATCACCATTTATTTGCTGAAAAGATTTTTGCACTTTTGTTTTTTTCTTAAGTTGTGAAGTTGGAAATATTTTGCCCTTATATTGGAGCAAGCTTTGTTCCATATCTCCTGAGAATTGTATATCTTGCAATGGCTCCTGTATTTGTTTTCTTTCTCTGCTGACATTTGTGGATGTGAAGTTATCTAGTTAGGAGTTTTATTAGAATATAGGGTTCGATATGGGAAGTCTACCCTAAGATGATGCGAGCATATGGCTCTTGAATTCAATTCTCAGATGACAAATTAATACACAAAGAGGATGATGCTTATAGTGGAGACTATGGAGTTTCTTTCTAAAAAAGAACAAATAATAAAAACTGTCTTGTGGGAAATTCAGGAAAGTTGTTTCCTGTAACATTGTTCTATTTATAGTAAATGCTTGGACCATGTCTTGAGTATTTGGAGTCTATTGGAGGTTTATCATGCAGGAGTTTCCTAGACAGACTTCTAACGGGTTTGGGTTTAGGTTTCTAATTTCCTATTATTTGGATTTCTTATTTGAAGAAGCAACCTTTTGAAAGGTGTGACCAGACCTGATTGCCAACTTGTTTATATTCTGAACATCAAGAACCTGGATAACCTTTTTTATTGCCGACCCAGAGTACCCAAGATATTGGGGAGGGTTCCTGGTTATGTGAACTGATCTCCTATCAGCAGATGGGTGTGATGTAAACTGCTGTCTTAGGATGTACTTTTTTCCCTCCCCTCCTTTTCACATCATGTCATTTGGCATGTTTGAATGATCAAGCCATTCAAGCATATAATACCAACTAGCTTAGCTGGTAAACCTCTAGGAGTTCTACCAGAGACTTAGGATCGACACTAACTTCACCAATGCATGGGGTTATGTATGGGATGGTGAAGTAGTGTGATTATCATCGGGAAGCCTACTGTTGGAAAAAAATTTAGAGAGAAATACATGTTACCATTTTTAACTTGTGAATTAACTTGCTTCTCCTATCTGTAATCCTGTTTGGTTATTAGAATGTTTATGACGTTTCAATGTTGCTTAACTTATCCCATTGCTGACTTTTTACATTATATTTCTTTTTTTATTTGCAGATAAACATGATGACTTCATCGGTCTTCAAACATTGGCTCTTGTTTCTGCAATGGAATTTGGTAAATATTAAATGCATGTCTAGTTTTATACATGCTTGCATGAAATGACATAAATATATTGAAGGGCAACGAGTAATTAATTTATTAACATTGCATGGCTTGTCAAACAATTGTGTGCTGAATGACAGAACAATATTGATTTGCTAGGGGTGATAATTTCAAGAACACTTTAGTGCTGAAATCATTCCCAGAAGACTTTTATGCTGAAATCCTAATGTTGAAAATTCTTCAATTTCAGCTTAAACAACGCAGCACTATTTTTATTCCATCAGAATACCATTTTCCCTTCATGGAAAGTGTAGTCAATAGCTTATTTACCTTCTTTCTTCTTTCACTTCCTATTTCTTTTGAAGAATGCCCCCCCCCCTCCTCACACACGCGAGTAAAAGGGATGAGGAGGGTGAGTAAGAGAAGATAAAAAAACAGATTTTGTTATCAAGCGAACTCTGATGTATACTTCATGTAGCTGGTATTTTTCTGTTACATATTTGGTAAATATCAACTGCTCTCTTGATTTTTCTTTTCTTTCTAAATGATTATAAGCAGATATGGGCAAACTGATTATTTTCTCTTATTCATGTAAAAGGAATAAAATCTATTTTGACATACTTTATGCTTGGGTCTATTCCTGCATGTGGGTCTTGGTTTGTTGGTAGCTGTGGTGCTATTCCTTTTCAAATGTGCTCAAAATGTAAGTCCTTTTTTTCTCTTTGAATGTTTGTTTTAGAATCATCTGCCCAGTTGGATGAAGAAAGAACTGCCCAAACTGAGGACTACAAGTGCAGTGTACCTGAATCTGCATCAACTAGTCATCATAGAGAAAGAACTAAACTCTCCAGGCAGAAAGAAAAGGCAATAAGTGGAGTTGACGGTATAACCTCAAGAAAATCTAAGCTTGGAAGATACCCGCTAATTTCTACTAAACCTGTCTCTGAAGCAAATAAACAGCCTCAGTCCATCAGCAATGGTACTCTGAAAAGAAAACGCGAGGCTTTGGTATCAAAGGTACACACATTTTTTCATTTGTCTTTTTCATTCATTCATTAATACCTCATGGCATGCCATTTGATTAATTGGTTGATCTCCATTGGATACACAATTGTTATTGATTGCTGCAATTTTGATACACTTAGTAGCTTGCCTGAGACGAGACTTATGGTACACTTTGAATATGGAATTTAAGTCTTGTTTTTTCCTTCTATGTAAATGCTAATACATGTGAATCCTTCAAGGCATAAGTATGTTTGAAATTCGTTAGGTACTGGTACCACATTTTATTCTTTTCTCTTTCTTTTACTCTTTGGTCATAATTGGTGTTTGTCTCCATTCCATATGAACCTGGTACAGGTTCTGGATGAAGAGGAGATTACACCTGTGGTTAAAGGCAGACACAATGGTCAAATTTCTTCTCCTTCAAAACAATTAAATTCATTAGAATTGCCAGAGGGTTCTTCTTTCAGTGGTGATCAGAAAAATGTACCAAATGATCTAGCAACCGCACAAGTTCCTGTTGCAAGCCAAGTTATCTTACCAACCAGAAAAGGAAGCAGACGCAAGATGGATTTAAAGACAGCAATGATCCCAAAAGTGGGGAAATCTTCTGTAAACATTCGGAAAAATCAAATTAATAGGCAAGATGGAGCAATCCACCTAAAGGTGAGATACTCCATGTGTATTTCTTTTTATCCTAGTTTTCAGATTCTTAGGGGCGCATTTACAAATGTTCTTATTGTTTTCTGGAATTACAGGACAAGCTTTCTTGTAGTCTATCATCTCCTATGGTTCGCAGATGGTGTACATTTGAATGGTTTTATAGTGCAGTTGACTACCCTTGGTTTGCTAAAAGGGAGTTTGTGGAATATTTAAATCATGTTGGTCTTGGGCACATTCCAAGGCTGACTCGTGTAGAATGGGGAGTCATAAGAAGGTATGTTTTGTTTTCAAATCCTGTTAAGCATATTATAGCTACATTTATGGAGTGTAAACTAAAGAAACTTTTTCTTTATACAGTTCTCTTGGCAGACCTCGAAGGTTTTCTGAACGTTTTCTACATGAAGAAAGAGAAAAACTCCAGCAGTATAGAGAATCTGTGAGAAAACATTATATGGAGCTCCAAATGGGTTTAAGGGAAGGACTTCCAACAGATTTAGCAAGACCCTTATCAGTTGGACAGCGAGTAATTGCTATTCATCCCAAAACAAGAGAACTTCATGATGGAGGTGTACTCACTGTGGATCATGACCAGTGCAGGGTTCAGTTTGATCGTGCTGAGTTAGGAGTTGAATTTGTTAAGGTAGTTGCATTTTCTAATTGAAATGTCTTCTTATTTTTCTTACTTTCATAGTGTTTACAGTACTTGCTGTTTTGCTTTTTTTTTTTTATGCGGCACAAAGTAGTTTGCATTTGAAAAGATCTTTTGGAAGTTGGAGTGACATGAGAGACAGATATTCTATGTAGTTTTGGTAGAATTTGCTTGTTCTCTGCTGATACAGAAATTGGCTTCAAATGTTCTGCTAATAGTTCATTGGTTTGTAAAATAACATGCAGTCATCAATTTGGTTGCCCTCTATGAATTGTTCAGCAACATTATGACATTCTAGTTTATCAAGTGAACAATCATCAATTCCCATAGAAGTTTGTTGTAATGCCAATTGAAATTTTGTGGACTACAAAGATGAGTGGTTGCAGCCCATAACATGGGTTGTACTGGTTCCTCTGCAAGTCACTGGTTACCACAATTTCTGGTCAGTGCTTACCGGCCGGGATTAATAAATCTTTTTGGTCTTTAATCCTCCTGATATTTGAGCTGCGCTGCCTCTACAGGCTATTTGTAATTGTTAGGTAGTTTGGCCTATTGAATTGCTTTCTTTTATTTTCCTGGAAGTAGTAATTTAGCAAATTTCATGTCCAAATTGTTAATAATTAGTCTTCAAACAGTCTTGTTTAGATAAGTAAACTGCTTCTTATGAATTTATTTGAATTTACACTTCAACCATAATTGGTTTGTTTCCTACTCTTTTGTGTTTCTGCTACATTTCTTCTCATGATTTAATCCCTGATGATTTGTCCATTTTGTTCATAAGCCATCTTGAGAAGAAAGTAAATTTGCAAAAGCTAGAAACTACAATATTTATCTGAGGAATAGCCATATCCTTCATCTATTTTTTTTTTTTTTTATAAAATTAGCAGTCATCTCTCCTTTGGGAACAATGACAATAAATATTTTAATGTAGGATATAGATTGCATGCCTTCAAATCCACTGGATAACATGCCAGAAGCTCTTAGGAGACAGAGAATCTCTGTTCTGCCCAGGGAACTGCTAGTGAATGGAAAGTCAAACGCGGGAGTGTTCACTGCAAGTGAACATCTGAGGAATGCACCGAGTCCCAAGAATGCTTTGGTAAAGCAGGCACAGGTAAGAATAGCTATCCATTGAACTTCAGAATAAAGGTATTACAATATTTTTTATTTTCAAGCAATATCACTATTTATTCAGGTCGAGGTAAACTGTTTCATCCCGCTTGCCAAGGGAGTATCTACTGACATTGTTAATGTACAAGGAGTCTGTAGTCAACCTGCTATGGTAGCTCAGATCCAACCAAAGGAATCTGACATACAAGCTCTATCTGAACTGAATCGCGCTCTTGATAGAAAGGTATAAGATGAAGCTATATACAACCTCGTATACTCAGTAGAATAACCTGCAACATTTGTGATGCTCTATTATGGAACAGATGTTTGACACTATCTTCCATAGTATAGGGAGGGTTTGCTTTTCTTTGGTATATGATTTTGTGGCAAACATCAAATATTCCACCAAACTATTGGGGTATTATCAATTTTACCACTAAACTTTTGTGATTTCTCAGTTAAGGACTTCTATTGGAATACTTAACAAAAAACATTAAGTTCCATAAGTCCTTAATTGAGAATTTCTAAAAGTTTAAGGGTAAAATTGATACCAAAAATTGTTTGATGGTAACATTGAGTCTATTATATAGTCGGGTGGTATTTTTGAGGTTTGCCCATGATTTTATTCTACAACTCTTCCAGCTTTGGCGCAATGTTCCTTCCATTTTCAGATTATCCAGATTAATTGTCTTTTGGGATTTGCTTTGGAAATTATATGCCACTGATCCAACTGGTCAGGAATTTCCTGTAGAAGAGCACAACATAAAATCATAACTTTTACTCACCATTTTGGTCTCCTGGTTTTTGCAGTTTTAGCATTCTTACCGTTACTCCTTGCCTTGATTCATAATCATACTTTTTTACTATCATGTATACAAATGTAGTCACTCTAGGATTTGCATTAAGTTTGTGACTATATTTTACCCTTTCTTAATTATAGGAAGCGTGGTTGATGGAGCTTAAAAACACAAATAATGACATAATGGAAAACCCAAAAAATAGAGATAACTATTTAAAATATTCTGAACCTTTGAAGAACTTGGCTGCAGTACTGGTACAGCTAAAGGAAGCCAGTGGCCAGGCATGCGCCTGTGCTTAAATTTGCACATGCTTTATTTGATTTGCATGTTTGCTTTCAGATTCGTGTGTTTGGATCTTGCCTCAACCTCTGATCCACTTTGTATGTCTGACAGGCATCTTCTGCTTTACTCCATCTGAGGCAACATAATACTTACCCCATAAACAACCTGCCTGGTTGGTTGAAACCCCCAGCCAATTCCTGTTTCTCTGGTATGCCAAGACCTCATACTAGTTCTTTTGTTTCTCAAGAATCAGGATCTGCTATACTTGAGATTGTCAGAGGCTCAAGATTAAAGGCACATAATATGGTAGATGTTGCTGTCCAGGTATTCACGATCTTGCTCTCCCCATTCTTCTGTACCTGCAGACAGATTTTAAGTGTTCGACAGCATTTCTGAATTGAAATCATTTTTCAATTCAGTAATTAATGATGAAAGTGGTTCTACAATCCCTTGATCATGACCATTCATTTAATCTTGAAAAACAATCTCTTTTGTGGTTCTTCTCATACTTTAATATGAATATATGATTGATGGCACTGCCATTTTTCTGGCAATGCATAATGTACAACATTGATGATTGGTGCTGCAGAGTGAGCCTGTCACACAACCTGTTAGATGGAATTCAGCAATTCCTAAGTTGGGCTTGTGGGATTTTTTTATTTATTTTTTCTTTTTGAAATATTTTGAAACTCACTCATGCGCAAGTCCTCTAAGATACTTCTCTAGAGGTTCATTGTCCTATATCTGCTGGTTTCGAGTAATATGTCTAGCTTGATGTTGTGTTCATTACAGTATAACCAGAAGCATATATCCATTGATCTAGTAATTACTTAGTGAGGCAATATTTATTGCAGGCAATTTCATCCATGAAAGAAGGCGAAGATACCTTTGTGAGAATTGGAGAGGCTTTAGATTCTATGGATAGAAGGCATTTGGGATCAGAATATAGGGTACAAATGATCAGGGCCCCAGAGGGGGCCAGTGGTGGTTTACGTCTTCAAAACCAGTTGATTCCTAGCACGTCAGAGCCTCAGGTTAACAGTAATGCATCTAGGCCCCAATCAAATGATTCTGACAAAACAGAGACAGTAATTCCTTCAGAGCTTATATCATCATGTGTGGCTGCTTTGCTCATGATACAGGTAACTTGGACATTTTGTACTGCCGTGCTCTTTCTTGGATGGAAAATGTTTATTCACATCAATTTCCTCTCATATTATGCTTAATAATTTTTAATAATATGCAGACATGCTCCGAACGACAGTATCCTCCATCTGATGTGGCTCAGATAATCGATTGTGCTGTTACTAGCTTGCAACCCTGCTGTCCGCAAAATTTGCCAATATATAGAGAAATACAAATGTGCATGGGAAGAATCAAGACTCAAATACTAGCTCTAATACCAACATGAATCTGCTGTCTTCTGTTGTCCCCTGCCATCAACCCTTGTACAAATGGAATCTTGGTTTCAGCTTCAGTTCCCAGCATCTCCAAAACCCCCCCCGTCCCCCACCCCCCATCCTTTTTTTTAGGTAATTGCTAATGAGGATTATCAATCATAGAGTTAATAATATCCCTACAAGGTAGAGTAGTTCTCTCTCCCCTTCATTTATCTATCTAATTCTCCCTCTAACTAGAATGCTGTTATCTTCAGCGAGAAAATTTTGCTCCTTTTCTATATTTTTTTTTTTGTAGTTTTTGTTTCATTTGAATAAAGGGAAGAAATGGTTTCTAGAGAATTGCTTTTTAGAGAGCTGTCCCCCTTTTCTTTATCTACTTTGACAACGCATCCGACTCTGATCAAGGGCAAGCATCAGTTTGCACCCGTTTGTCTACATGTTAATGTCTCGTTTCAAAATGTTTGGCTTGTAAAAGTACTATTTTTTAATGTTTTTTCAAGCTAAACAGGCATAGACTAACATAGCTTTAGTCTCAAAGGGCTTGCAGCAAGAAAGTGTTCTATGCATGGCCAGCTTTACAATTTAAGGCTAGCAGTATTGTTTTTGGACTTAAAGGGTTTTACAAGGTAGAAATAGCTAGACAATGTCCAAAATAATTAGCCCTGTTATTTAGCTGAACATCAGGCAAGCCTACTTAAAGGGTTCTGATCCCAGAAACTGCATACCGTATTGAAGTAAGAATGCCAAATATTCGTCCTCGCTTATAAGATGTCCTATCATACATTTAGTTCTATTGCATTTGAGTATGGAAGAATTATGGCTCTGAGAGTGAGAGTATGATGAAGATAAAACAAGGTTTCTTGATCTTTTGTTTTAAAAGTGAGGATGATGTTAATTTGGTTATGGAATAGGACCATGGATGTTTAGGTGGAAATCTAGTGGGAAATTATAGAAGTGTTGGTATGAGTTTGCTTTCAGGGATTACCTTTTCTTTTTTAGAATGAGACCGGCCTAGGCATGATCACGAGTATGGTAAGAAGACCTTTGGCTTGTTATGAACACACTTTTAATGGCACTCAACTTGATTATGCAAGAGTTTGCTTCACTACAGATAATTCATGTTTTTCAGCTTCAATGTAGGTTATCTATAGACTCTATCATAGTCACGGTTAATTATGAATGGAAGCCAACAACCTGTGAAATTTTGTAAAGTCTTTGTCCATTTATGCAAGGCATCGGTTGAGGCCCTAATTGTGTCGATGGAAGACATGTTCAAGATAAAAAATGAAAAGGATGCTTTTCATGCTTGTAGCTCACTAGTTATTATGACTGGAAGGGTCGTATCTCCTTCGATTGCTAATGTTACGGCAAAATCAGTAACCTAGATAAATAGATCAGGTGGAACTAGTTGATCGGTTCAGCCATCCCATGAATCAAAGAACTGGTTGAACACAACAGAGGTTTCGGGAGCTACTGTCCTTGAAAATAGTCGACCACTACAAACTCCAAAGGAATTGGTCGCCCGGTTAAAACTATAGGCTACTACAGAAACAATCGAACCTTTGGATGCTGAGAGAGCAAGGATTACTAATGATAGGAGGTTAAAAGTTGACTCGGATCATGACATGTTGCCTCTGGAGAGGGACCAGCACCTGTTAACTTCACTAATAAAGGGTTTTGCAGTCTCTACATCGACATCTCCTCCGCCAAGTGAAACAAGTAAGCCTGATCCTCCTAGTCTTGAAACTAGACAAAATAGGAAAAAAGTGTAAAAATATCTTAAAGCCCTCTAATATTTTTTCTTTGTTGTGATTTCCTTTTTCTATGCCCATGTTTAATATAGAAAATTAGAATATTAAAGGTCTTAGTGGCCTACCAAAACATAAAGTTGTAAAGACTTTGATTAAATCATATAATCTCAATTTAGCAGACATTCTTCTAATGTCTCAATTACTTCTACTTGTCATATTATAGTTGGATGGGATCCAAAAGTATATAGTGTTATTTGTTTGCATTCAACTTATCAGTGGTTAACCTGTGAGGTAACTAGTTTGGTTAATCAGCGCTCATTTATGGTCACCTTTGTTTATGACTTCAATTCACCTTCAGGGTTTCAGGAACTATAGGATTACTTAAGTTTGCGTGCTATTGACTTTCAATCTACACTGTGGCTAATTTTGAGAGATTTTAATGCTACGATGAGCTCTTTTAATAAATAAGGGGGTGATCTTACTTGGCATAACCATCTTGATGATTTTAGCAATTGCGTCCAAGTTGCGGAACTGGTTAGAATTCCTTATTCAGGCTTGAAATACACTTGGCACAATAGTTAGCATGACAAATGTACTATTCTTGAGAAGGTTGGTTGGATTTTTTATAACACATGCTGGTTATCTACTTTGACCAGCTACTTGTTCTGAATTCCTTCTTAGAGACTACTCAGATCACGGTGATATGGTTGTTCAATTCGTTAATCCTCTATCTAAGGTTAAAACATCTTTTAAGTTCTCGAATCTATGGGATGACAAGGATGACTTCTTGGGTTTAGTTGTGAATACACGACAGCTTCCTATAGATGGTAACCCTATGTACAGGTTTACCAAGAGACTTGGTTTGCTAAAGTCTAAGTTAAAGTCTTTGCACCACCAACACACTAGCCATATAACTAGTTATGTGATTGAGGCAAAGACTAGATGGACTGCAATATAATCTATACTTGATGGTTCTCCTCAGACTGATGAGTATCAGCGGGCAAAGAGAGAGCTTACAAATTAGTTTTTTCAGTTGAGTAAGGATCATAAACCATTTTACAAGCATAGGTCTCAAATTCGGTGGCTAAACTTGGGAGACATGAACACTAAATCTTTGCTACATAGATATGTGAGGAACATGATCCATTGGTTGACTAATGAGATAGGATCTCGGGTTCAGGATCAACAGAGTCTTGGTCAATTGGCAGTCCACTACTTCTAGAGGTTATTTTCTGCGCACTCGACAATCACTACAGAGGATGCCTTCAGATACTTTCTCTAGCAGGATTGCTCATGATAGTGTTTCTCTTTTGGAGTCACGCATCACCGATGATAAGATCAATTGATCTTTATTTTTCATATCGAATGATAAAGCTCCTGGACCAGATGGTTATACCTCCTTATTCTTCAAGAGAATTTCGAACATTATTGGTAAAGACTTCACTAGTGCTATGAGGTATTCTTTTATTCCTCTATTTTGCCTAGATATGTTAATGTTACTAGGATTGTCTTTTTCCGAAGATTGAAACTCCAACCATTATGAATGACTTTAAACCTCTCATGTTGTAATGTGATGTACAAATGTATTTCTAAAGTCATTGTGAACAAACTAAAGGGGATTTTTTTAGAGGTTATTAGACCTGCTTAGACTATTGTTCTGGGAAGGCAAATATATGATGCTATCTTGTTGACTCAGGAGTTAATGCATAGCTACCACTTAGTTAATTCTATACCTAGATGTGCTTTGAAAATTCACATCAAGAAAGCTTTTTATACAGTTAGTTGAGATTTTATCCTTATAGGTTCAAAAGCTATTGGAGTACCTAGTATCATGGTTAGATAGATTGAGGTATGCATATATACGACTCATTTCTCTGTGGCTATGAATGGACAGAGTCATGGTTTCTTCTCATCTTCGAGGGGTATTTGGCAAGGTGATCATTTGTCCTCTTATTTGTTTATTCTGGTTATAGAGGGTTTAAAAGGTATTCTTAGAGAGGATTTACAAAACCCAAGGTTTTTTTTTCACTAGCGGTGCTAGCATAATGTCATTACTCACTGTGCTTTGTTGAAGACCTTATGATCTACTGTTGGGCAGATAAGGAGTTAAATCAGGGTAACAAGCTTTTGTATTTCTTGGGGTATGCTTCTCATACTCTGTATTCTTCCCTTTAATACAATTACTCCTAAAAAAAAAAGATAAGATCCAAGAAGAAGTTTGAACATGTTAAATGAGCTTTCTATGAAAACATACATAATTTTTTATCTGATCATTGGATCAGACTGAAATTTATTGTCAATTATTGACGTAAACACATTTTTAATTTTAAACATTGTGATATAAGAGATTTTAGAGGAGCTAAACTATTAGATACAAAATTAATGGTGTTAGACTACATGAAATGTCTAGCAGATATGTATATGGATTGGGTGTACAAGACCAAATATAAGAAAAAAGTTTGGATACGTTAAACAAGCTTTTTGATGAATGCATAAATAATTTTTTATCCAATTATTGGATTAAGTTAAAATTTGACCAAAACATTTTACATGTCCTGTTTCCTTAAAGGGTCAAACCCACTAACACTAGCCGAGGTTGAGAACATGTCCAAATTAGATATAGAAAATATTTTAAAATTTTCTTTATTTTCCTAGATATTTTAAGATTCTTTTCTTATTTTACTTGTTATTTTAGGATTTTTCTTTTCTTTCCAAATTAATTCAACTTTACACCTACTTAATATGTTATTTCTAGAAAACTTATTCAAACATTTAATCTTCTTGTGTGAAAATATCAACAATCTTTTAGGTTTTCTTAAAACCCTACTTGTCTTCCTGCAAAATAAAAATAAAAAACAATTTATTATTTTATGCCAAGTTGAATCATATTAGCCTAACACTTTGTTTGAGGGTTAATATGATGTTATAACTTTACTAGGGACTCAGAACTCAAAATCCTCTTTACCTTGGTTGTAAGTCAAAAAAATTAATTTTAAATTAACCTAAATTAACCCAAATCAACACTATTTTAATAAAACTAATCAATCCAAAACTACATTATTTTAATAATACAAGAACAATTTTTTAAACTGACCTCGCCCGGGCCAAAACCATCAAGCCGAGTTAGGGATTCATTTTTTACGTCGTCAATTTTGCTTGAATGAAGTTTGGCAAAACTGGAAACAAAATACATGAACTTCATCGTCTAACAAGAGAACAAGACAAGCCAGAGCATGAGAGCAAAACTAAGCTAGAATTAATAAGCTGAGATCAGAAACTGAAATTGAATCAACCACCCATATTTGTAAGTACATACTGCCAACAGCAGGGGTTGCCAACTTGCCATGAGCAACTTAATGCACTTTGAACCCCATTCTCTGTTAGCACTAAACATGGCAGTTTCTCCAGCAGCATGATTTGACTTTATAACCATTAGGTTATATGGGGGAAAATTGAAGACTCACAATTTACAAATTCTTTTTTGCTCTTTGAATTTTCTATCCTAAGAAAGAAAATAATGAGTAATGACTGCGGTCCTCTCCAAAGTCACCACAGCAACCCCAACATCTAAGCTACCCCCAACAGAAACCTGAAGACATCACTCAGTGAGATAACCCCTTCTACACGCTTGCTGCCAGCTTCCACGATCAAAAGTCTCCTAACCCCTGAAGGGATCATGCAAGTGAGGCAATTAGCAAGCATAAGTTCAAACCACAATCTCAGAACTACCTATATTCAAGCTTTGATAATGAAAAAAATCATATTGACATGGAAGTACCAGGATTTGCCAATCGCTCCATCACTTTGTGTAGAGAATCAGTCCGTAAACACATCTGACATCTCTGTCCATTGAAGAATCCATACGAAGAATTTGCATCCTGACCCAACTGCAGTGCCTACACAAACATAAAAAAAAGCAGATTAATATGGCAAGGTTCATGTCATGCATTTTTATCCAAAATGGCAATTTATTTTATCACTTCCACAGTCTTCTCCTCCTGATTAACTGCGTGTTCTAATTGTTTAAAACATGGAGATTTGTGTGCATGCTGCGGCAGTTCATTGGTTCAGGCCATTAGCAAGAATGTGCATACAATTGTATGGTACTAGAGTTCTATAAGGTAGTTACTAAGTGATCAGCTCTACTTACCTGGTGAATGCTTATTTCATCAAGATGAATTTGTGCATAGGCTTTATCTTTTGCCAAGGCAGTGATATCACTGTCAAGAAAACAACATACTTAAGTCAAAGTTGGCTTAACCTGCAACTCAACAATAACACAGATCCAAAACATGCATGCACATGCACTCACAGATGCACAAGTTACCTTCGAGAATACACATCCAGTAGTGAATCATTATCATTTACGATTGGTATTGAACTGACATTGGCTGTATCAGGAAGGTATTGTAGCACAAGGTTAGGGGAGGTTGAAGAAGATCAATCAGCAATACACAAACAGAAACAGATAACAGAGCGAGTATTCCTTTGAAATGGGAATTACCTTGAACCAACAAAGAGAGGGCAGCACCGAGAGAAGCATTTGGTTTCAACATAGCAAATGGTCGTCTGTTTGGTTCCCCAATTTTTGGAACCCATGTACCCAAAGGAATTGAACAAATTGGCTGTTGAAGAATGGGTAAGGAGCCAGCAGAATGTCTGAAATACCTGCATATACCTGACAATTAGGTGCACGTGTTAGTAACAATTTATACACCCCCAGGCATCAAACCAAGAAAGCTTACATTTTAGTATTCCAGACAAGGAAGCAAGATGTAGTAGCTGGGGAAATGAACCATCCTGAGCAGAAGAATGAAGGATGGGAACTGTTGATATGCTGTTTTGCAAAATTTTTGAAGCAACATCTTTCAGCGAGTCATATGGCCCTGCCTGTATATTGAAGGAGTGGTGGATAAATAATTAGTGACACAGCAGATTGCAACATCAGAATAAGGAATCCCTAAACCAGAGAAATCTAAGGTTCTAGATCTCAAGTAGCTCATTCACACCATCTGATTCACAAACTTATACACAGTTGACTTCCAGCAGTATTCCGCTATCTAAAAGAGCATTTCAACCCATATGCCCCTTGCAAACCATATCCAAACCACGTAAAGTGCTAAAAGAATCAACATTGAATAGAAAGATTATTTTTCTTGCAACCATTTCTCCAAGTGTATTTGCCACTCATAGAATCCAAAGTTTATAGATGATTGCATGCATAGGAGCAAGATATACAATTAACATGAAAACCCCAACATGTAGGATGCTCAAATAAACGACAAATAACAGCTGGGAGATTATTTTGCATGCTAAAGAATCTTAGCATGGCATCAGAAGAAGCATTACATGGATCAGATGTTTAGAATATGCTCTCCCACTGCCATCAATTTGTCTGCTGAGATGCATTTTCCCTTCCTTCCAAGCAGATATAGTATGTGTCTCTAATTCTTCCTCCGTCAGATTAGATCCATGAGTTCCAAGCTGAAATAGTGACCTTCATAAATGTTAAACCACCAAGAGACAAATGCCAAACATGTACAACACCATAACAGCTAGATACACTCTAGAAACTTTCTTACAACGACAAATGTAAAAAACAAGTACATTAATGGTGCTTATGATGACAAGCCTCTGAATTTACAAAGCTTGAGTGAGTGCGTGCAAAACCACATGAATGCACATGTTTTCTGATACCTTGGAAAACATGCAATTGAAAAAACAAGACAAGCTTGAGTAATCATGCATGAAATGAAGACATCTGAAAACCAATAAGCATGTAAATGTAACCACTTTCTTTTAAGCTTATGATGAGAAGGCCTTGAATTTAAAATGCTTGTGTTTGTGTGCGTGCACAACCGCACAAATGCACATGTTTTCTGATACCTTGAAAACATGCAATTGAAAAAACAAGCCAAACTTGAGTAATCATGAATGAAATGAAGACATCATAAAACTAATAAGCATGCAAATGCAACCACTTTCTTTTAAGCTTATGTTATGGCCACTTAGAAGTGTGGGGTTGTGATGCAAGTGACTCGACCCTTTGTGTAGTTTTTGCAGTCATGGGCCAAGATTTAAAATTCATTCTCCAGTTAATTCTCCTCGGCAAAATGAAAATAGTTATCTTTTTAGTAGTTGACAAAAAAAAAGTACAGCACTTGATTCGCCAAAACTCATGACAAATCTAATTAGCACTAAAACACATAATGTAACTATAGAAGGAAATAGGATTACTAATTGTTGTTTTTTGCTGTGAATTTTATCTTCTCAATCCTAAGCATTTACTTTAGGCATTTATATAACTATAGCCCCTAGAAGGAATGCAGATTAAATAAAGTTACCAGTCTAGTACTTTATCAAGATACAGCATGTTTTTCTCTTTATAGTATATTACAGTTTCCCTTAAAATCATCATAAATCATATTAGCATCGCCAAGAGTGCCAAAATACACACCTCCCTCAGAATCAAGATGAAGTCCAATGCAGCAAGCACACCAACAAACTGGCCCTTACAAAAATCCCAGAGAGGAGCCGTAGGGATGCCCTAAAAGTAGCTTTAATCAGCAAGAGAAATCTGAGCTAATAAACAACTATAAATGTAGCAGAGACATTTAAATAGACAGAAAAGCCCATAGGACCAATAGTTCCAAACATGGAAACTAAATTATACAAAATGTCAAGGCACTTTGGATTAGTTTCATGTTTGATAGCAAGAACATTAACTCGCTGAATGTTTTCAACTTATGTTTGTCCGTGTTTGCATGCATAGTAGAGATTCACCTGTTCATAGAGAATATGAAAGGCTCGCTTCACAGGTAGAGTAACATCCAAGGCAATAACCTGAAAAGGAAGACACAACAAGCAAGATTTGAGCATCTCAGTTGTAGTTGAAAACATAGCAAATGAGCATTCAGTTAGCTCCTGAAGAAGGTAAAGCATTCAAACCTTGCCTGACTCTGGAAGCAACTCATATGCAGTATGTGTGGACAAGAATGCAGAAATACGATGACGAGAAACATCCAAGTCAGCTGCTGACATCCCTTGGATTACTTCCTGAAAAGTACCAACAAACAGAGTGACCAATTCTGCCCCAATGAAAAAATACTCAGGATGTATCAAATGTAAAATAATTAAAATCTCAACAAGACTCCTTGCCTTTTCTGTTTCATAGTTTCAAGAGCTGAAGAAACTTAAACAGCTCAATAACATATCCATTTCCAAATTAGTCATTTTGGCTGTTTTCCACAGGTGAAGAGATTCTCAATTACTAATTTTGCATTTCTACCTCATTGCCAGCTCCAACCCTATTTCTCTCTTGTAATAACCCCAGAAAACGAAATTTAGAGGAGCCTTTTCAGGCGAAAAACGGCAGGGAGGGAAATAGTTGTTTTTTTATTTAAGATGATTCATCTGTTCTCTCCTTTTGGGCCTTCCTACTGATACGTTTACATTCCCCCAAGGCAACACCAAAATATGGCACACAGGCACTTCTGAATCAAATCTTGTCTACAAAGAACAAACAAGAGATGCGACAGTACAGATGAAACACAACATGGACGCACATAAACAGAGGTCTAGATTGAGAAAGAGCAATAACTGCAGAAAAGTACAAGAAAAAATGGCTTCTCCCAATCATTGCTGCAAGGATGAGAAACAAAGCAGTGCTTGGAACATAATAACACATACTATGAAATTCAGCTAAGTATCAGGGCTTGACAACTGGTCTGAAAGTCAATATTTATGTAAAAGCTGGAATGCATCTTACCGAGCAAACAGAAACATCATCCAGCTCCATGTTGGATCTCCCAGGTGTCTCAGAATCAATGATTTGTGGAGGATCCTTAGTTAAGACAACAGTATTTACCAGCCCATAAGGCCCACTAACGAAGGATAGCTGCTCATCAACCCTCCATTGTCCATCTACATAGAACTTGAACTGCATGTGAAAATGACAACAATTTTGACGGTAGCAGAGATGTTAGAAATACAAATCTCTTAACACGGGTGTTGATGAGAATGTTAATTAGGAAAATAGCAAACATAGTTACACCAGACCAAGAACACTTTAATATCCTATTCCTTCCCTACAACCATTTACATGTTAAAAAGAAAAATGAAGACCCTGCAAGTGTTACAGGCTTACAGCAACCAGCAGTTCCTACGGTACCTCATATAGCTTGGCCTACCACACATTCAATTTCTTAGAGACTAAAACAATAACATTATTAATTCAACTGGCTTCTAAAATTGAGAGAAAATTGAATATGTTGTATGTTAATCAAATCAGACCTAAAAACATTCTGAGAAAGCAACAGATATAACCTGTTGAAAACCACATGCTAATGCAGAATGCATACGTTAACAAGCACAAAAACTTAAACAAACTCATTTTACTGGTATGACAGTAATCTTGACCTCAATGGAAAAGCCAATGGATTACGTCCCAGAAGCTTAACCTTGTGAAGGGAAACATTTTGAAAACACCATAATCCTGAATCATTTATGTTCCATTGGGATGATGCTCTTCAAAGATGGCCTCCTTTTTTAGTAATGGCATAAGACCAGCTTCATTATAGCTTTCATTACCATGTTCCTTTGTTACATATTAAAAAGAATCTATTGCCTTTCATTTCTGTGCTCTCCATTTTGACAACTTAAGACAGCAAAAGGTCCATGAATTCTCATGGATAACTAACAAAGTCGTGGGTTATCTTTGCATAGCATAACCAAATTGATTAAAGATTTAACATAAATTTGAGTTACTTTCCTTTCAAGCCTGAAAAACTCACTTAAATAGTTATATAATGGAACAAGAACCCATTAACATATCATCACATGCACAGCTGTTAAATATGCTTTACAAGCTGAGTTGGTTTAACAAACCTGATGCAATCCAGGAACTAAGCTAACAACAACTTGATATACATTAGGGCACCCCTCCATCGGGGACATGGGTATAAGATCAGTCCACCTGCCCCAAATTACAACTCAATTAGATACACACATGACACCTAATCCACAAACCAAAAAATCCTAAAAGTTACTAGAATAGAATGCATATTCAATAACATAACTAAAAACCCATCTATACATTCACCACCATATAATAATAATAATAATAATAACAGTAGTGGTGGTGGTGGTGGTGGTGGTGTTGGTGATAATTAAAAAAATCTGATCAATTTAGCAACTCACCTGGTAAAGGTACCAAAGATGGACACTTCTCCACCTCCATAAGGCCACACGAAGCGCACTGGACTTACACCACTATTATCATGGCCAGTACTGGAACCAGAACCAAACATCTTCCGTCCAGAAAAAAATTTATATAAATACACTCAATACTTAGCACACCACCAATCAATAAAATGCCAATTCTAGAATACTCCCTCCAAAAGAAACCACAATTCAAATATCTATATGTTTCATCTCCCCAATTCACAGCAAAAACTATAAAAACTAACCAACACCGGTGAATAGGGATCCTCTACAATTTAGCAGAGGACCCCTTAATGCTTATACATGCAAAATTCTACAAAAAAAAAAAAAAACAACCCTGTAAATTAAAAACCCCAAAAGCCCTTAATGATAATCAACAAAAATGTTTAAACTTTGAGCACCAAAACTCCACAATTCTCTACATGCAAGCATGGAACGCTAACCAAATCAAAATTCCACCAACCAATCTTATCCTCTTTCGATCATCAATTCAAACCCAAAAAGTCAACAAATCAAACGGCCACAAATCCCCCCACCAAAACCAGCAAAATCACACACACAGTTTCAACCTCTGATCTGGTGTAAGGACTTGAACTTTTTAGCTAAATCCGATTCAGGAGACTAAAACAAGAAAACCCAGCTGGAGAATTGGACGATAAAATAAGGTTATTGTGGTTAATTTAAGGATTGGATTGAAGGGTTAGAGAAAGAAAGATGGTGAAAAAAAAACCCTAACTTTGATAAAGAAAAATTAGCATTGTTGGATCTAAAATAAAAAAGATGGATTTTTCTTTTCTTAACCTTTTTTTTTTTTTTTGTGGTTAAATTTTGGAAATGAAGAGAGAATCTATCTGGTGATTGAAGAACAGGACATAAGCTCTTACACAAACAAAAACAAAACAAGACACGAAGAAAGAGAGAGAACGATGAGTCTTAGAGTTGCTGTAATAATATTTAATGATTGTGGTAAAATCTATGACCAGTGAATGGTCAGAAAATCACGTCATCTTTTTGTGATGTTACGGTAGAGTTCGCTATCGATAATTACTGTTTTTTAAAATATTTTTTATTTAAAAATATATTTTTTATCTTTTTAAATTTACTTTTCAACAACTATCTAAAAAATTAAAAAAAATATAATAATTTGAAAAAAATTCAAATTCTTTTAAGAAGCGTGATTGCATCCCAATAGATTTTTTATATATAATAACATCAATAAATTAATAAATTATAATTTAAATTCTCACCGTGTTCTCGGATATGTTTTCAGGTACAGGAGAAAAACACTTCGGATCTAAATACTTTCTTTTGGATGGAGCATCCATGCTTGGAATGGTACACTCGCCACGATTTTTTCTTTTGCCTTCACTCTTTGAATTCAAATATAAATGATAACATGATAGACATATAAAATAATTAAGAGGAAAACTAATTTCAGGATTAAAAAGAAAAGAATTAAATCAAAGCTAAGATTATATTATTAATTTTTTATTTAGTGGGTTGGTACAAAATATTTTTCCACTTGAAAATATTTTCATATTATTTTTTTCATATTACTTTTTTATTTTTTATATTATCATATTACAACCAGTGAATGAATTGATATTATTTTTTACTTTTTAAAAATTCTTTTTTCATTTTCATATATTTTTTTATATATAGCTATTTTAATCACCAGTGAATGAATTGATAATCTAGCATGAAAGAAAATCAGAGAATTATTGATTATTTATTGAGATGGAAAATTAATAGTTAATCAATGCATCAATTAATCTATTATGCTATCAATTATTAAAAAATCAACAGCAACAAGAAAAT